>Ga0105340_1001197_pt1 | contig 11833 bp, 6 predicted proteins | sample EasRivMeERMLT700_FD_89676 | JGI IMG/M metagenome (GOLD analysis project Ga0105340, IMG submission 89676) | Soil microbial communities from meander-bound floodplain in the East River, Colorado, USA - East River MetaG ERMLT700 | ecosystem: Environmental > Terrestrial > Soil > Floodplain | place... | reverse complement strand
GTAAAAAAGTCTTCACGATTGCTCCTTTTGAATGGATCGAGGCTGCAAACCATCAATCTATTCTGGGGAGCAATCGTCATTCACCCTTTCGGTTGCGGCTGTGCCGCGCTATGTTTATCCGTGCTACTAACGTTCAGGATCTTTGCTTCCCGCGCAAATCCTCATGCGCCGAAATCTCGGCGCTATTAACGACCAATTCAACAAGGACTTGCGATTCAGTTCTCTGCGTTCTCTGCGCCTCTGCGTTTCTAAATTGGATGCCATTCACTCACGGCGCGGATTACCCTTTTTTAGAAACGCAGAGGCGCAGAGAACGCAGAGAGTTTCTGATTGTGAACCAAGCCTTCCGCTTCGGATTTGCATTAATTGCGGCTGGGCCGCGCCGTGTTCATCTGGGGTTTTATCTGAGATCCACTTTGGCAACGTAGAGCCGTTGGCGGTCGCCCGTGTGGTACAGCTCTTCCAGCATCGTCTCCAGATTTGGCTCGATCTTGCGCATGCCGCCGAGCGTTTGGCCGTTGAGAGTGATTGAGAGCGGGTGCTTTAGCTCCATCTTCATTTCCGGCGTGATCCAGAAGCTGGCTTGCTTCATGCCGCTGACGTGGACGTTGAGCTGATTCCAGATTTTCGCTTCGCCCTTCTCGATCTTGTTGCCGACCGACAGGTTCGCCTGGAACGTCGCGGGGCGAAAACTGCTGGGCCAGGTTTTGCCGCGATGGTCGTTCTGCGTGCTGGCGGTGAAGTTGTCGCCGCGCAGCCAGTAGAATTGATTGTCGGCCGAGCGCGTCGAGCGGAATTCCTCGCCGAGCGTCGAGCCGCCGTTGGGTCGGCCCAGTTCCTTCATGGGCATGTAGCGCACCTTTTTGTTCATCCAGCTCAACATCTTGCCGATTTCCATGCCGTACCATTCCGACGCGCGGCCCTTGTATTCGACGTACATGCACGCGTACGGCGTCCGGGTCCAATCCTTTTTGATGATGTCGCGCATCTGCACGGCATGGCCATCGCGTTCGCCGCCGATGATGTAGAGCGGCAGGTATTGCACATTGGGCCAATAGTAGCGGCGCGTGAAGGGCAGCAGGCCGCCGTTCATGGGCGCGACGCCGGCGAATAGATCGGGATGCGCGAGGGCGACATCGAGCGCCATGTTGGCGCCATCCTCCCAGCCGAACAGGAAGACGCGATCGGAATCGACCTGGAAGCGACGCCGCACATCGCGCAACGTGTCGAGGACCAAGGCCTGTTCCTTGGCGGTATGCTCATAGCGAACTTTCAGGACGGCATTGCCTGCCCATTGCGGCGCGACGAGGATGAAGCCATTCTTGGCCGCCTCCGCGGAGAAACGCTGCAGCGTCTCGTCCTGCTTGTCGCGGCCGCTGTGCAGAACGATGAGCACTGGATAGGCTCGCAACGGATGATAATCCGGCGGCAATTGCACGAGATACGAGCCGCCGTCCGAATTGGGCGCCTCGATATTGAACGAATGAACCTTCGTATCGATCTTCTCGGCGTCCATCGCAGCGGGCGGCGGAATCATGCGGGCCAGCCGCGCCAGCACATCCATCGGCAAGGTGTTGCTGCCTTTGAATGAGTTCATCAAGGTCGCGCGGGCGGTGCGATCATCGGTCTTCAAATATTCAAGCGTGAACGTGCGGGCCGCCGAGAGTTTGAGCGCGGCCTCCGCGTCCGGCAAGGCGGCTTGATTGCCTTGCAGCCAGCCGGAAATCGCGATCGCCAGCACCTGCTCGGCAGTCTGGCTCAGGGGGCGATTGTTCTTGCGTTCCAGTTCGTACTGGTTAGCAGAAACCAGGAATTCATCGAGCCGGCTCAATGTATCGTGGTTCAATTCGCCGTCAATGAAGTCGCATGCCTTGGTCCAGATCTTCGCCTTTTTGGTGCGCAGCGGAAATTCCTTCAAGAACAGACGCATCTGGTCCATGTCGGTCTTGCTCTTGTCATACCTGGCGCGCAAATCCTGCGCCATCAACTTGTGCTCCGGCGACACGATTTTGGCCCAGCCGTTGGCGTCGTAGGCGCCCAGGCCGTCGAGGGCGACCTGATGCTGGCCGACTTTCGCTGCCTTGTCAAAGGACTCAACATACTGATTGGCCCGTTCGCTTTTCACTTTCGCAAGCAGGTCTACCGCGATCGGAAACTCTTTCTCATTCGGGAATTTCTCGACGATCGAGGCCAGCTCTTTCTCGGCTTCCTCAAACCAGCCGGCTTCATGCATGAACGCGGCGAGTTGAAGCTGTCGTTGCGCGTCGCTCAGCGCCTTGTACGCTTTCATTTCAGTGAAGATTTGCAGCACGATCTTTCGCGAGAGCTCCGGGCCGAATTCCTGGGTGAAGTAGGTCAGGTTCCATTTGTAATCCTCGGTGCTGCACAGCACATAATTCGGCGAAATGATGCCGACGCGTTGTCGCATTTCCAGGATGCCCTTGTTCGCCTTGAGGTTGATGTAGCGTTCGCCTTTTTCGGTCCATTGGCCGAACTTGCTGAATTCCCATAGTGGGCTGATGTCGCGCCCCTGGTGCACCTTCTCGAACCGAACCACGCGCATCGGCGGCTTGAATTCCTTGGACTGCTCGACTTTGATCACTTGCGATGGACTGAAGAAAATCTCGCGGACGTGATCGTTGAGGAAGAAGTTGCCCGAGTAAATGGGAAACTGAGCACCGGACTTGCGGTCCCAGATCACCTCACGGACGCTTTCATTGACAATGCCTTTGACGTGGAAGCCGTCCTTGAAGATGACGATGGCGTCCCGGCGACCCTGTGCGAGCGCAAGGACAGGAACCGCGAGGAAAAGCGGAAAGCATAGCCACCAGCGCGGATGATTCATGGAAAACCTCGGTGCCGATTTCGGCGAGTCGCTCTTCCCCGCAAAGTCTGCCATTGATTTTCGCCGAAAGGGGGCCAAGTTGCAAGGTAGCAGTTGCAAGAAAGGCGGAGTTGCGCGAAAATGCGCGTGTCAAAACCCGGCGAGCCGAGCCCCGTCAGGGGCCGGTTGAGTCAACCGGCCCCTGACGGGGCTCGGCTCGCCGAGGTCCGACGGAATTTGCCTATGCCGATTCGATTTCGCTGTCCTTATTGCAGTCAGTTGATGGGCATCGCCAAGCGCAAGGCCGGGAGCGTCGTGAAGTGTCCGAAGTGCGGCGGCGAGATCATCGTGCCGGTGCCGGAAGGAAGCGAGCCCGTAACGGACGCTCCCGAGCCGGCGGGCGACTCGGCCGAGCCGGTGCACGAAAGTCCAAACCCGGATGCGAGCGAGACCGCGGCCACCGAACACGCGCCGAGCCCGCCGCCCGAACCCAAGCCGCCGCCGGCGCGCGTCGGCGTCTTCTTGTCGGTCGCCACGCTCGCCATTTCCATCGTCGTGATCGTCTTGCTTTTGATTCTGGTCTTCGTGTTCGGCCTGATCATCGGCCGATTTACCGTGACGTCGCAGACCGCGCTGCATCAGGGATTCTTGAACGGCAGTCCCTTGAACGTCGCCGGCCAGCGCGGCGCCATCAACCCCGCGTTCCAGCGGTCCCATTCCGCCTGCATCGCACGCACTCGATCCGGCTGTTGAGCGGCGAGGTCGTTTTTCTGGCCGATATCGTCCTTCAAGTTGAATAGCATCGCCGTCTTCGCGATGTTCTCATACTCCTTCGTTCCCATGCTGGGCTTCACGAGCACCCAGTCGCCTTTGCGAATCGCCATCTGGGAGCCGAAACGCCAGAACAACGCATCGTGCGGCGCTTCGGCCTTGTTGCCATCGAGGAACGGCAACAGGTTGACGCCGTCGAGCGCCTTGTCGAGCTTCTGCGCCGCTTTCGCAGCCGCGAGCGATGTCGGCAGGATGTCGAGCGAAATCACCGGCTGATCGTACGTCTTGCCCGCCGGCAGCTTGCCTTTCCACATGACGAGGAACGGCACGCGGATGCCGCCTTCCCACGTGTCGCCCTTGCTGCCGCGCAAGGGGAAGTTGAGCGAGCCGTTCGGCGCGAACTTCGTCGTCGGGCCGCCATTGTCGCTCAGGAAGAAGACGAGCGTGTCTTCCTCCAGATTCAACTCGCGCAATTTCGCGAGCACCTGGCCGATCGCGTCGTCGAGCTTGCGGGCCATCGCCAGATACGTGCGGCGTTTCTCGTCCTTGACGTTGGCGAACTCCTTCATCGCGGCGTCGGGCGCTTCCATCGGCGTGTGCACCGCATTGAAGGCGAGGTACAAGAAGAACGGCTTCTCCTTGTTGCGATCGATGAACTGCGTCGCTTCTTTTGCGAGCACGTCGGTGAGGTAGCCGTCGAGCGGCGCCTTGTTTTTGCCGCGCATGATCGGGCCCTGGTTCTTGTCATCCGCGTCGAGATAGCTGTGCGCCCCGGTGAGGAAGCCATAGAAATCGTTGAATCCGCGGCTCGGCGGCTGCTGCGCGTCTTCCTCGCCGAGGTGCCATTTGCCGATGAGGCCCGTGACGTAGCCGGCCGCCCGCAACAGGTCCGCCATGGTCCGTTCGTCGAGCGGCAGGCCGTCCTTGCCGCCGTTCTTGGCGATGACGGGATTGAACTCGTGCCCGAAGCGTTGTTGGTAGCGGCCCGTCAACAACCCGGCGCGCGTTGGGCTGCAATAAGGCGCCGACACGTAGCCGTTCGTGCAGCGAACGCCGTTCTTGGCGATCGCGTCGATGTTCGGCGTTTTGATGTCCTTGGAACCGTGCATGGACGTGTCGGCGTAGCCGAGATCGTCGGCGAGAAGGACGATGATATTGGGCTTGCGCGGTTTTTGTTGGGCGAGCGATTGCATCGGCAGCACGACGAGCGCGGTGAGGACAAATAGGATTTGGTAGCGCATGGATCGTCCTTTCGGAAAAGAACACGTGGGGCAACCACAAGATTATTCGAATGCAAGGTCAGCTGCGAGAATATCTTTGGAGTGCGGTGGTTTGACACCGCTTTCTTTCTTTTTTTCTTTGGGAACTACATGACGCAAAAGAAAGAAGGAAAGAAAGCGGCGTCAAACCGCCGCACTCCATAGTGACCAACCGCCTGCGAGACATTCGGTGTTTTCGCCCCCTGTGTGTGTGTTTTCGTGAGTAAAAGGGGGTGGGCATTTCGCAATCTATTGCTAATAAACCACTTGTGACGCCGACTTGTTACCCAACTCTTGTTGGGTAAAAGGGGGGGGGAACCCTCGGTCGACGACAATTTCCACTCTATGTCAAGCTAAGAACCTGAAACAAAATTAATCGGGAGGGCGAGGCTCCCGCCGAGCCGAAGCATCGGAATCGGCGTCCGCAATCAGCTTTTCTTGCGGGTTCGCGGCTCGGCAGGAGCCTCGCCCTCCCAATTTTGTTTCAGGCTCTAAGTCAAACTGACGCATGCCCATTCTTTTCCGGCAACGTCAAGAAGCCCCACTTGAGCGCTTGATCCTGCACATAATTCTTGCCGAGCGTCAACGCCGTCACCGCCTTCGCGAATTCGTAGCCAAGATAAAACGCGTGCGCCGGGTCGATGACGCCGTGCTTCTGCATCTCGGCGAACAGCTCGAATGGATCGTTGCCTTGCAAATGCATGTCGCGATTGATGACGTGCAATCGGCCGCGCTCGGCGAAAATGCGGAAGTTCGAATCGCGCACCTGCTCAGCCAATTCGCGCAACGTCTCTTCACCGTGCTCGCGTAATTTGGCATCGCGCAGCAAAATCAGATTCGGCTCCATGCGTTTCGGCAACGTCTGATGATTGCACGCGTGATAAACGAGCCGCCGCGCCAGGTCCAGCTCGCGCACGCTGCTTTGGGCCCAGTTAATGACTTCCGTCGTCAACACGCTGCGTATGCCAAGTTCCTGGCAAAAACCCAAAAGCATCACATTGACGCCCGCGGAGTCCGCGTCGGTCAGCTCCGTGAGGTTGCCGACGCCCATCATCAACTCGGTGTTCGGATACTTTTTGCGCGTGTCAAGATATCGCCCCAACGACGCCGCGAAGCCGAACGCGATCGGTTCCAGCACCGGATCGATGCGAAAGCGAACGTTGTGTGTTAGAAGAAACTCGACCGTTTCCGCCAAACCCTGGCAATCGGCCGGCACGTCGGGAACGGCGACGACTTCGCAACCCCAATCAACGCATGCGTCGCGATTTGTGCGATTGACGCTCAATATCAACTCCGCGCCGGCCTTCGCCGCATGCTCGGCTTCCCACGGATCAAAGGTGTCGAGCGAGACGCGCAGCCCCGCGTCCCGGAGGGCCGTCACGACCTCCGCAACCGCCGTCCAGCGCGTGCCGGGATCGCAGCCCAGGTCGATGACGTCGGCGCCGTCCGTATGCGCTGTCGTCGCCTTCGCCAAGATCTCCTGAAGCGACAGGCGCGGCGCGTGGTTGATCTCCGCCAGGATTTCGATGTCGTACATGCCGTAGTCCGATTCGGGTTTGCCTTGCGTGCCGAAGTATTCCGGCAAGTCGCGCAGGTCGGCAGGCCCCTTGGCCACGGACAATGGGCCCCATGCCTGGGTCAGCGTATGGAGTTCGCCGTTGCAAAGTCCGGGCAGGATGACGCGATCGAATTGCATCGCCGGCGTCAGATGCGTCGCGATCCACGGCGTCGTCGCCAACGCCGCGACCGTGATCGGCAACACCGCGACCGTGTACTCGAAGCCGACGCGCGGGCCCAGCTCCGCCAGCATTCGCCGCAGCGACGGCTCGGCCAATTTGCCGGTCACGAAAAGGTAGTGCGGCATGACGAGCGTCTCAGCTTGCGTTTAGCGCTCGCATGGCGTCGCGCGAACGTTAAACGCAAGCGGCATGCGGCGATCGCGTCATGCGTTTTCCAGTTCCACACGCCTCATGATACGCCGGAATTTCGGAACCAGCAGAAAGAACCACAGCGCCACGGACGCGAGCCACCAAATGAAGATGCCGAGCACGCACGAGCCGACAAACTCCCAGAAATGCCGATCGAGCCGGAAGTCGTCGTCGATCTGTCGCCAGGAAAACGAGCACCAGGGATACACGAACGGCGGCGTCAGCCCGGCCTGGAACTTGATCACGTAAAGCCCGGCCTCCTCGAACACTCTCTGCATGTCGCGCGGGATATTGAAGCGCAGCTCAAGGACCGCGAACAGCGCGCCGAACGCCGGCATGCAGAAGCAGCTCGTGATCAGCCAATGCCCGCCGCCCAGCACGATCGCGGTCAGCACCGTGAACACGGCCGAGTGCAGCGACGATCGGCACATCGTCGAGTACGCCATGCCGACCATGGTCATGAACGTCGAATACACCAGACAGCCGCCGACGACGATCGGCACGCCATACGGATGAATGCCGCCGGTGACGAACGCCAAGAGCAGCATCGAGCCAAGCCAGAACCAACCGACGCGCATGCCGAGCAGATTGCCGACGAGCTTGGCGAAGAGCATCGCCTCGGCGCTCAAGGGCGTGGTGACGAGGGCGTCGAAGGTGTTGCGTTCCCGTTCGCTGGTGACCGTGGTGGAGGCGCGCACGCCTGCCATCAAGACCAGCAACGTGCCGACGAACGTGCCGGTGATGCGCCACCAGACGTTCATGCTGTCGTTCAGGCTTTCCCACAAGTTGCCGCGGCCGAACGGCCTGCCGCGCGGGACGATGCCGTCGTCAAAGAATTCGTAGATGTGCCAGCCGACAATCCACAGTCCGCTGCCGAGCGTGAGCAGCACGAGGACGGCGACGGCGCACCAGATGAGCCAGTTGAGCTTGGTCCGCCCTTCGATGAAGATTTCCTTCCACAGCATGGGCGCGTTCGAGACGGCCGGGCGCAGCTTCTGCCACCAGCGCACGGTGGCGGTTGTGCCGGCGGTCGTTTGGATGAGTGCGATCGGCCGCACGCGGAAGATGCTCCAGGTGATGCAGATCGCCGCGAACGTCAGATAGAACCAGGCGTAACCTTCGAGCAAGCCCGGCAAGACGCCGGCCAGGTTGCCGCCGGCGCCGCGCCCGCCGACTGCGATGGTTAGACGCCAGATTACCGTCAGCGGATTGCCGGCGTTGAGCATGCCCAGGCAATCGCCGATGCTCCACGCATTCGGCCCGAACCACACCGGCAGGCTCATCACCCAGAAGCCCGACATTTGCAGAACGAAGGCGGCTGTCGCCAGCGCCGCGTAGGCGATCATGATCAGGTACGTCAAGCTGATGGCGTCGCGCGGCCGTTTGAACAGCGTGGACAACAAGATGCTCAAGCTGCCGATGCCGAGCATGGTGAGCGCGATCGCCGCGAAGCCCGCGAGCATCAAATCCGGATCGACGCCACCGATGAATTGCAGGATCGACAGGATCGGCAAGCCCGTGATCAACAAAAGCGACATGTTGCCCAGGCGCGCGAGCAGCTTGCTGAAGATGATTTCGCGATCGCGCAAATCGGTGGCGAGGATGAACTCCATGGTCTTGCGATCTTTTTCATCCGCGACCGCCCCCGCGACGTACGCCGGCGTCAACAGCACAACGATCGCGAGTTGCACGAGCATGAAGAACATGAAGAACGTTTCAGCGATCACGGCGTTCTGGCGCGCCCCGAACTGGTTTCCCATGACGTAAGCGATGAGCACCATGTACGAAAGGATGAAGAAGAGAAAGCCCGCATAGAGCATGCGCAGGATGAAGTAACGATTCTGCCGGCCGGTGCGGAGCATGTCGTAAAACAGGACCGGCCCGAGCAGCTTGAGATGGCCCAGGTAGGTGGCGACGAACAGCGCGGTCAGATAGATGGTCCACAGCGTGATCGATTGCCAGTAGGAAAGCCTCGTCGCGGTGAGCCAAACGAGCGTTGCGGCGATGGCGAGCAAGACGACGTTGACGAATCGCTCCGCCCAGGTGGCGCGCGTTTGGTTTTCGAGAAGGCCCGTCGCCACCCCGCCGCCGAAGGCCGCCATGATCAGGAACAAGCCGAGGCCGGCTAGCCCGACGTGCGAAAGTATGACCCACGGATCGCGTCCCGCGGAGAACGCACCCACACCATAAGCGCCGACGCAGTAGAGGCCGCCGCCGCCGGCCAGAAAGCAGGCAAAGTAATTGACGTGCCTGGCTCGCTCGCGCCACAGGTTGACCACAGCCCATTGCAAGAAGAAGCAAGGAACAAGAAAGACGACAATGGCTTCGACCGCGGGACCGACCAGATCCGCGAGCGCGCCTCGCCAGTCGTTGAACGGATTGCCGCCGGCGCGGAAGTAAAGGAACGCGACGGTTGTCAACGCAATCATCAGTGCAATGACGAGCAGCACCGCGGCCGCTTGCATCGACCATACGCCGATGCGCGTCGCCGAACGCGTCCCGCGCGGACGTTGTTCCAGCGCAGGCAGTTCGCTGGATTGCGGCGCGCCTTCGATCGTTGCAATGGCCGTGGTCGTGTCCATCACTTGTACCTTGGCGACCAAAATTCGTGGTTCCTAATTTGTAGCCTCATTCGGCAGAATGCGGGCTCCGCAACGACGAACTCCGGATGTCTTTACCCCGAAGGGGTTGCATCCCAAAGCCCAGGGTCGCGCAGCGCACCCTGGGTCAACAAGCAAACCGTGTCGGACTACCCCGAAGGGGTTGCATCCTGCTCGGCGTTTTCCACTTGATACAACCCCTTCGGGGTAGCTCAAACATTGGATGAACGTTTCCCAGGGTACGCTGCGCGACCCTGGGCTTTGGGATGCAACCCCTTCGGGGTAAAGATCTTGGCATTGCTTTTCTAAATTTGGAATTACTATTATTCGTACAGCAATTCCTCTCGCCGCGTCACCTGCCGAAACTTCGGCACCAGCATGCCGTACCACATTACCACGCACGCCGCGCTCCAGAGAACCAGGCCGAACAACGACAGCACCAACAAGTGCTTCACATCACTCTCGCGACGAAAATCTTGCGCCAGGTTTTCCCAGGAGTATGCATAGAGGCCCAGCACGATCGGCGGCGTCATGGCGGCCTGAAATTTCGCGGCGTACTCCAGGAACACGTCCGGCCCGCCGCGTGCGATCAGCATCGTCGGCAGGTAGCAAAGCAGTCCCACCAGGATCCAGTGCCCGCCGCCGAAGAGCAAAGACATCAACACCGTGTACACCGTCGCCCGCATCGACGATTGACACGCCATCGAGAACCACATGCCGAGCATGGCAAAGAAAACCGCATAAACAAACCACGACACAACCAGGATCGGCACCGCCAACAGATGCACGCCCCCCGTCAAAACGGCAATCGTCACCATGCAGCCAAACCAAACCCACGCGAGCCGCAAGCTCGTCAACGCGCCAACCAGCTTGGCCCACAGGATCGTTTCCGCGCTCATCGGCGTCGTCAACAGCGCGTCGAACGTATCGCGTTCCCGCTCGCTGGCGATGCTCGTGGACGCTCGCACCGCCACAATTAGAAGCATCAAGCAAGCAACACCGGTACCGGCGACGCGAAACCAGACGTTCATCGCCTCGGAAAGGTTGCGCCATTGCAGACCGCGCTGAAACAGCGAATCCCAGATAAAGGCGCCGATGATGAAAAGGCCGGTGCCGATCGTCAACAACACCAGCACCAGCACCACGCCCCATGCGAGCCAGTTGAGCTTCATCTTGCCTTCGATGTGCAGCTCTTTCCAGAACATCGGCAGGTCGCCGATCGGCGGCCGATATCGTTCCCAGATGCTCACCTTTTTCGTCGCGCCTCCAACCGTTTGACTCAGCGCAATCGACCGTAGCCGTGCGATGCTCCAGCCAACGCAGATCGCCGACAGCGTCAGGTGAAAAATCGCGTAATTGGTCAACAGCCCCGGCAAGTCGGCCGCGAGCGTCGCACGATCGATGGCCATTGCAACCTCGCCGATGACGGCGATCGGATTGCCCACGTTGATGAAATCGGAAGCCTCCGTCCAGGTCAATGTGCCTTCGAGAAAGAAGATGATCGGATCGCCCATGAACGGCGCCCCGCCCCACGTCAACGATTTGCCGAACGTTGTCAGGCTCAGGAACGCAACGATAAACAGATACGTCAAGCCGATGGAGTCGCGCGGCTTCTGAAACAGCGTCGAAAACAGGATGCCGACGCTGGCGATGCCGAGCGTGGTCAACCCGGTCGCCGCGAAACCCGCCAGCATCAGGTTCGCATCGACGCCGCCCAAGAATTGCAGGATGCTCAAGATCGGCAAGCCCGTCAGCAACAGAAGCGTCAGGTTGGCGAGGCGCGACAACAATTTGCTCAGCACGATCTCGCGATTGTTCAAATCCGTGGCAAGCATGAACTCCAGCGTCTTGCGATCCTTTTCCTCGGCAATGGCGCCGGCGACGTATGCTGGCGTCAACAGCACGACCAGGCTGAGTTGCACGATCATGAACACGGAGAAGAACATTTCCGCCAGCACAGCCGTCTCGCGCCGATCGACGCGGTCGCGCATGCCCATCTCGTTGGCGGTGAAAAAGATGACGCACAGGATAATGAGCAACAGATTGGCGTAGAGCAGCCGCATCAACACGTATCGGCTGCGCCGCGCCGTACGGACCATGTCGTAAAAGAGGACCGGCCCAAACAGCTTCAACCAGCCGAGCCACGATGAGACGACAACCGCAACAAAAAACGCAGCCCAGACAACGCCGAGCACGCCGATGACGCCCATCTGCGGCCCTTGCGTCTGCACGACGCGCACGCTGACGTAGCCGAGCGCGCCGGCGATCGCGAAGAACGCGAGCAAGACGAGCCGTTCTTGCCAGGACGGCCAGCTATTCGACCATGCGAAGGTCTGCTTGAGCCAGGAGATGCTCGATTTGCTGATGGACATGGGGAATTCCGGGCCAGTTGGTCAGCCTGATTCAATGTAAACCAGGAGCGCGCCAACGGCAAAAGAAATTCCCGGCGAT
>Ga0105340_1001196_pt1 | contig 11841 bp, 4 predicted proteins | sample EasRivMeERMLT700_FD_89676 | JGI IMG/M metagenome (GOLD analysis project Ga0105340, IMG submission 89676) | Soil microbial communities from meander-bound floodplain in the East River, Colorado, USA - East River MetaG ERMLT700 | ecosystem: Environmental > Terrestrial > Soil > Floodplain | place... | reverse complement strand
GCAGAGAGCTTAAGGGTCAAGTCTCTTCCACTCAAAAGACGGTTGAAGTTCGTCGTGTTCGTGGGCTTGAGTACTGGTACAGAGACACCTCCCAGATTGCCACTCACCAACGACCCGTCACTCCCCTCTGAGGTTGCATCTGAGGGTTCTGTCGTCGGTATCACGCTCACGGCATTGACTCCCTCAACTGCCGGTGACTCCATCGGATCGAGCTTGAGCCTTGTGGCTCCTTCGTCATAGGAGAGAAGCTCATAGTAGTACGTCACGTTGTTCTTAAGGCCGCCCAATAAGTCTTCACCTGCATCCAGATACTCATAGACCAGAAGTGTATCCACATGCCAGCGGCCAATCTGAGAGTACGGTCCCTCTATGCTCTCTGCTCTGAGCAGCTTATACCCAACAAACGGTCTACCTAAACTGTCCGGTATGATAATATCCGTTGCACTCTCGGCTGTGTTGTCCCACGAAAGCTTCACACTCCGGTTCAGACCTGTAGCTGTAAGCTCCGGGGTCGGAGGTGGAGAAGGACGAGCAAAGTTGTTGTTGTAGACGCGCGTGATGAAGTCGTGCATTAAGAGAAGGTGGGAGAGGCTGTCGGAAAAGAAGTATGCGATTGTTGCCCGGACAGTCTCAGACACAGCCATCGAAAACGAAGATGATTTCAATACTGCATTGCCTACGGTTCCACCGCACTGTGGCCAGGGAGGTTCAGTACATTGAGGCGGAGACAGTAAATTGCCGTATACAATCGAGTCAGTGGGAGCCGATGCAAGGCTACGTCTCATTCCATCAGATTCAAGATAGGACACCACTGTATCCACACTCCAAGCATGCTGAAGTTCAACTTGTTTGACCGGGGGGAACTCATTTGGTTGGAGAAAAGAGTACCCGATAGTTGGTGGAACGGGCGTTGCAAACCACCAATCAGACCAGCTGGTGTCTCTCGAACGTGCAAATGCGAGATTTCGCTGCGGTTCTGCATTGTATTGAATAACCTCCAGATCCAAATTCCCAGTTCCTGATGGACCCCCCAGGTAGCGAATACCCGATGCAAAAACAACATAGCAACTATCCAAGTCGATACCGCTCTTGTTGATGATATCGTACTGGAATAGTACAATGTCGTTCCCTGGACCGCTGCCCCAACTGTAAACGTGGTTCTGAATCTCAATCCCAATCGGGATGCTTGGTCCTTGCTCTCCTCCGTAAATTGGATCGGCCCTGGTATCCGTATCCTTGATTACACAGAACATGTCCTCGTCGGAAAGATAGACCGGCTGATAAGATCGTCGCTCAAGTGGGTCCGGGACGTAAGCCCTCTTTCCATCAACCCACCTCAAAGGCCAATCGTAGTAGTTGTTCCCGGATGTGTCAACCCCCGTTTCATTGTAATCCAAACTCGAGTAGACAATATAGTTGGCATCGTTATTATAGAGCCACCCCTCACCGTTGAACGTTGTATCGAAACCTGCCTTTGGATCGCCAATCCAACCCGGGACCATCTGATTAAAGGGCCCGTGGGCCGAGAGTGCTTCCCGCATGAAACCTGCATCGGAAACCAGGAGCTTGCCGTTTTTCTTGGCGAGAAACGCTAATCCCTGGAAAAGACCGTCTGATCGAAGATGAAATGAACCACGAGGCCAATGCGCAAGGGGAGCGGCAAACAGCCAGCCTGGGGGGAGATTCTCGTTGCTCCAATCTCCGAAGAGAGCTCCGCTATTGTGCATCGCGAACTCAAAATTGCTTGCCCTGCTGACCCTGCGAAACAAGGTGCCGTCGGGGATCTGGGCCGTCACGTCACTAACGGTCGTTAATATAACTGCGATAACAATGATGAGCCGCGTTTTCACAAAATAGGCCACCGTGGTGTTCTACCTTCCCATCACCACAGCAAACTTCTTGACAGTCTCAATTCCATTGGTTGCTTCGATGTGCGCAATGAACATCTGACTTGCGACAAGCTGTCCACCTTCGGTGGTGAGATCCCATTCCTCTCGCGACCCTCCTGAGTGCTGGATGGTCTTTACAAGATCCATCGCTATCGTGTAGATTCTAATCGTACACTCCGATGGAAGATAGTTGAAATACACTGCCGGTGACGTTCCCTGAGCTTGATGCCTTATCATGTATGGATTTGGAACAATACGGATCCCTTCCATCATCTCAGGAGTTACTTCCTTCCCATCAGTATCCGGAGGTTCAGTAGATGGAATGACTGAAACGAAGTTGACTCCTTCAAGGGCGGGTGACTCCATCGGATCGAGCTTGAGCCTTGCGGCCCCTTCGTCATAGGAGAGAAGCTCATAGTAGTACGTCACGTTGTTCTTCAAGCCCCCGGGGAGATCCTCACCTGTATCCAGGTACTCATAGACCAGTAGTGTATCCACATGCCAGCGGGCGAGCTCTATATAAGGTCCGCCTCTGCTTGTGGCTCTGAGTAGCTTATAGCCCACAAAGGGTCTACCCAAACTATCAGGAATGATAATATCCGTTGCATTCTCGGCCGTGTTGTCCCACGAAAGCGTTACGCTCCGGTTGAGGGCCGTGGCTGTTAGCTCTGGCGCCGGAGGCGGAGAGGGACGCTTGAAGTCATTGTTGTAAACCCGCGTGATAAAGTCATGCATGAGAAGAAGGTGGGGAAGGCTGTCGGAAAAAATGATGCCAAACGTAACCCGGACTGTGCTCCCGGTGTCCATCGGAAAGGGGCCAACACTTACTACCGGACCACGAGGGGCAGCCCCACACGGGCAGGCCTCGATACTAAGATTCGAGAGTGCACGATAAGCAATGGAATCGTTTCCCTCACTAAACAGAACACCGATCGAATCAGGTTTCTCCCTTCTGAAACAAAGAGCAGCGGCAGAACACCCGACTTCGTGAATTTCAGCAGGAGAATTGTCGTATCCGATTGGCGATTCAAGCACGGGAAAACCAAGGGTTGGTGGAATCTCACTTACGTTCCAATTCTCAGGAGTCCACTCACTGCTCATCGTAGAAACCATATACGGCAAGGATCTATCTTCTTTTTCAACAACCCGGATCTCGCGTGTCAAACCTGGGTCAAAGAGGTTATGAACTCCAGGTCCGATCAGAATCAAACCATATCCATAGACTAGGTAGCAGCTATCAAGCACATTGTTGCTTTTGTTGTGCAATTCATATTGAAAGAGAACTATGTCCTTGCCCGGGCCCTCACGCCAAGTGTAGATATAGTTCTCCAACTCGATTCCAATCGGCTCACTACGTCCGTCCAGACCATCGAACCAACCGTCAAATCCAGTATCGGTATCCTTGAAAACGCAAAACATGTCCTCGTCAGAAAGGTATACTGGAGAGTAATTGGCCCGAACCAATGGATCCGGCACGTAGGTCTTTCTTCCATCAACAAGTCGAATCGGCCAGTCGTTGTAGTTGCTGCCAGATATATCGACTCCGCTTGCATTGTAATCAAGGCTCGAGTAAACAATATAGTCTCGATCATCAACGTACTTCCATCCCACCCTGCCATACAATGAGTCATAACCAGCGAGAGGGTCACCAATTCGGCCGGGAACCATCCCCGAGAACGGAGCTGGAAGTGACTCAAGCGGGATGATTATTCCTGAATCGGACACTTGTAATTTACCATTCCTCTTAGCAAGTAAGGCTATCCCACTAGGGAAGTCTCCGTCCATGTGGAAAGAGCTCCTCGGCCAGAACGCTAGTGGTTTGTAAATACATTCAGGCGTCGTACCACATCGACTCCCCCCGTATAGATTTCCGTCGTTATGCATTGCGAATTCAAAATTGCTTGCCCGACTGACGCGGCGAAACAGGGTGCCATCGGGGATCTGAGCCCTCACCTCACTAACTGCCGTCAATACAACTGCGATAGCAATGACGAGCCGCGTTTTCACAAGAGAGGGCATTGTGTATTCTACTTTCCCACCACGACCGCAAACTTCTTAACCGTCTTCGCACCATTGGTTGCTTCAATGTGAGCAATGAGCATCTGACTGGCAACCAGTTGTCCACCCTCGGTGGTGAGGTTCCAGTGTTCCCGTGATCCTTGTGTGTGGGTGATTGTCTTCACGAGGTCGAGTGCCAGGGTGTAGATCCTGATCGTGCACTCCTCAGGCAGGTAGTTGAAGTAGAGTTCTGGACTGGTCCTCTGTGCCTCATGATGGACAAAGTACGGGTTCGGGACGATTCTTACTCCCTCCATCATCTCCTCTGTTACATCCGTCCTTCCTCCGGGTGCTCCTGTCAGTGTAATCTCTACTTCCTCAGGGAACACTGCACTTACTCCTCCCTCCCAGCTGAGTGTGACCCGGTCGCCTGTCTTGAAGTCTATTGTTCCTTCCGTGTGGGTACTCGGCCAGCTGAACGTCGGGATGGGCTTGCCTGAACCTACCCCGTGATCTGCAAAATCAAAGGCAATGGCCCAGTTATAGAGCTCAAGCAGGTGGCCAAAGTCCCATGTCTCTCCGTTGGAGATTTCTCCCGTCAGATAGTACCGGTCTGTCCTTCCAGGGTTAAAGCCTGTTCCTCCGGTGCGTCTCACGCCGGTGGCTGTCAATGACCATTGTCCTGCATAATCCTTTCCTGTTGAGATATCGATCAACCGTACGGTCAGATAGGGAAAATACCTCTGGAAGATCGTACTTCCGGTGTCAATGCCACCTTCAGAGAACTCGAGACTCAGCTCCTGGCCCTGACTCGTGTACGGGTCGGAGAGTTTGAGACCGGTAATTCCCAGGGAGTCACCAATCAGGATCGGACAATCAGATCCTCCTTCAATGGCCGGTGTAACATGGAACGGCTCTGCGAGCTGCTCAAAACTATAACTGAAGGTGATATCTGCTGCTCCGATATCGAAAACATCCTCGATTGTTGCCGTCCCTCCTCTCGGGCCTGCACTCTCAGGACTTCCATGGACAAGAAGATCGGGGTCTACCACATCGTTATGCTCTCTCCCTGAGATCGAGTCTGTGATGGTGACCGGAAGTGTATAGCCGATACCGTTACTGGTCGCAGAGAGCTTAAGCGTCAGGTCTCTTCCGCTCAAAAGCCGGTTGAAGTTCGTCGTGTTCGTGGGCTTAAGTACGGGTACTGAGACACCTCCTAAATTGCCATTCACCAGCGATCCATCACTCCCCTCTGACGTTGCATCCGAGGGCTCTGTCGTCGGTATCACACTCACGGCATTGACTCCTTCAACTGCTGGGGACTCCATCGGATCGAGCTTCAGTCTCACTGCACCTTCGTCATAGGAAAGAAGCTGATAGTAGTACGTCATGTTGTTCTTCAAGCCCCCCTCGAGATCCTCACCGGTATCCAGATATTCATAGACTACGAGTGTGTCCATCTGCCAGCGGGCAAGCTCAACATAAGGCCCGTCCCTGCTCGTTGCTCTGAGTAGCTTATAGCCCACAAAGGGTCTGCCTAAACTATCCGGTATGATAATATCCGTTGCACTCTCGGCCGTGTTGTCCCATGAAAGCTTCACACTCCGGTTCAGTCCTGTAGCTGTGAGCTCCGGCGTCGGAGGTGGCGAAGGACGAGCAAAGCTGTTGTTGTACACACGGGTAATGAAGTCGTGCATGAGGAGCAAGTGAGGGAGGCTGTCGGAGAAGATGATGGCGAAGGTGACTCGGGCAGTATCATTCGGCTCCATTGGAAAGGGACCAACACTGACCACTGGGCCGATGGGATGTGTTTCACAGGAAAGAACTGACGATTCAATCAGTTTGAGGTCGACTAATGTCCTATAGGCAATAGAATCATTGCCTTCAGATTGTAGAACCGCTACTGAATCAGGTGGAGGTTTAGTGAAGTAAATGGCAGATGAGTTACAGCCAACTTGGTGAATATCCAATTGGATATTACCGTACCCAGGGGGAGCATCCAAAACCGGAAACCCAATTGTCGGAGCGACCTCTGTGGCAACCCAGTTTAGATCTATCCATTCTGTTGGGTCTGATGGAGCGAAATAGGGGAGTTTTCTGTTTTGCGTTTCAAGCAACCCGAGTGTTCTTTTGAGTCCGGGAAATCCGTCAGGGAATAATACCCGACCCACCATTATCAGCCCGTGACTATACACAATGTAGCAACTGTCAAGGCGGGATTGACTCTTGTTGATGATATCATACTGAAAAAGGACTATATCCTTTCCAGGTCCTTGGCCCCAGGAGTAGATGGAATTGAGAACTTCAAGCCCGATCGGTTCGCTCCGTCCACCTGGTCCATCATACCATCTGTCAAATCTCGTGTCCGTGTCCTTGAACACACAAAACATGTCTTCGTCAGACCTGAAAACCGGCGGATAGATTGATCGCTCTGAAGGTGACGAGACGTAGGTTCTTTTTCCCTGAACCATCCGGATTGGCCAATCATTGTAGTTGTTCCCGGAGATATCCACACCATTTGAATCGTAATCGAGACCAGAATAGACAACAAAGTCGCGGTCATCAACGTACCGCCAACCAATGCCTCCATATACCGAGTCGTACCCGGCACGCGGATCGCCGATCCAACCCGGAACCATACCGGAGAAAGGTTCCGACTCTGGAGGTCCATAAATCTCAGGAAAAGGGGGGTAGATAAAGCCTGCGTCTGAGACCACCAACCGTCCGTTTTTCTTGGCCAGGAAGGCTATCGAACTCGGAAAATCCCCTTCCATGTGGTATGAACCCCGTGGCCAATGCGCGATTGGTCTATATGTACACTCCCAAGGATAGTCATGAGAACAAAGACCTCCCCCATAAGTATCACCGTTGTTGTAAACAGCGAACTCGAAATTACTGGCCCGGCTCACTCTGCGAAACAAATGACCGATCAACTCTTGCGAATTCCCTTCTTCGAAAAACAAGACTACACAGAATGTGAGAAGAACGAGGGATCGTCGAGAGATGGTTTGCAGGAAAAGAAGAAATTGACGGCGGCGGAAAGGACTCGCAGACTCCGAAGGTTCAAGGAACACGACACTATGATCAGGTCGATTCTTCATTCTACTTGCTACTTTCCCACGACGACAGCAAATTTCTTGACCGTCTTCGCCCCGTTGGTTGCCTCGATGTGGGCGATGAACATCTGACTGGCAACGAGCTGTCCCCCTTCGGTGGTGAGGTTCCAGTGTTCGCGTGATCCCTGTGTGTGGGTGATCGTCTTCACGAGGTCGAGTGCCAGGGTGTAGATCCTGATTGTACATTCTTCAGGCAGGTAGTTGAAGTACAGCTCAGGACTGGTCCTCTGTGCCTCATGATGGACAAAGTATGGGTTGGGAACGATTCTGATTCCTTCCATCATCGCATCCGTTACATCTGTCCTCCCTCCGGGTGCACCAGTCAGTGTGATCTCTGCTGCCTCAGGGAACACTGCGCTTACTCCTCCCTCCCAGCTGAGTGCGACCCTGTCTCCGGTCTTAAAGTCTACTGTTCCTTCTTCGTGGGTACTCGGCCAGCTGAAGGTCGGTGTGGGCTTGCCTGATCCTACGCCGTGATCTGCAAAGTCAAAGGCGATGGCCCAGTTGTAGAGCTCAAGCAGGTGCCCAAAGTCCCATGTCTCTCCATTGGAGATTCCTCCCGTCAGATAGTACCGGTCTGTCCTTCCAGGATTAAAGCCTGTTCCTCCGGTGCGTCTCACGCCGGTGGATGTTAGTGACCATGGTCCGGTATAGTCCTTTCCTGTCGAGAGATCGATCAACCGCACGGTCAGATAGGGAAAATACCTCTGGAAGATCGTACTCCCGGTATCGATGCCACCTTCAGAGAACTCAAGGCTCAGCTCCTGTCCCTGACTGGTATACGGATCGGAGAATTTGAGACCTGTCACTTCGAGGGAGTCACCAATCAGGATCGGACAATCAGATCCTCCTTCTATCGTTGGTGTAACATGGAACGGCTCTCCCAACTGCTCAAAACTGTAACTGAAGGTGATATCCGCTGCGCCTATTCCAAAAACATCCTCAATTGTTGCTGTTCCTGCTCTCGGGCCTGCACTCTCAGGGCTTCCGTGGACAAGAAGATCAGGGTCTACCACATCATTGTGCTCTCTCCCTGAGATCGAGTCTGTGATGGTGACCGGAAGTGTATAGCCGATACCGTTACTGGTTGCAGAGAGCTTAAGGGTCAAGTCTCTTCCACTCAAAAGACGGTTGAAGTTCGTCGTGTTCGTGGGCTTAAGTACTGGTACTGAGACACCTCCTAAATTGCCACCTACCAACGACCCGTCACTCCCTTCTGAGGTTGCATCTGAGGGTTCTGTTGTCGGTATAACGCTCACGGCATTGACTCCCTCAACTGCTGGTGACTCCATCGGATCGAGCTTGAGTTTCACTGCCCCTTCGTCAAAGGAAAGCAAACGGTAATAGTAGGTGACATTGTTCTTCAAGCCCCCCTCGAGATCCTCACCTGTATCCAGATACTCATAGACAAGGAGTGTGTCCACATGCCAGCGGGCAAGCTCTAAGTACGGTCCCTCTATGCTCTCTGCTCTGAGCAAGCTATACCCGACAAAGGGTCTGCCTAAACTATCCGGTATGATTACATCCGTTGCACTCTCGGCCGTGTTGTCCCACGAAAGCTTCACACTCCGGTTCAGGCCTGTCGCAGTTAGCTCTGGTGTCGGAGGTGGAGATGGACGCGCAAAGTTGTTGTTGTAGACGCGGGTGATGAAGTCGTGCAATATGAGAAGATGCGGAAGACTGTCTGAGAACATGATGCCAAATGTAACCCGGACTGTGCTCCCTGTGTCAATTGGGAAGGGACCAACGTTCACCACGGGACCCCAGGGATTGGTTTCACAATAGAACGCAGATCCTTGGGCAACAATGCGAAGATTGGAAAGTGTGCGATATGCAATCGAGTCATTTCCTTCAGAAAGGAGGTCTCCCAGCGTATCGGGAGGATCTTGTCGGAATGTGTACGCAGCTTCATTGCACTCAACTTGATGGATTCCGAGAGGCACTCCGTTGAATCCCTCAGGAGCCTCAAGCAATGGAAATCCGATCGTTGGCGGGATGTCCGTGGCGCTCCAATTCTCGGGGATCCATTCACTAGGGGTTGTCGGTCTGATGTACGGTAGGCTTCTATTGGACTCGTGAGAAATTTCTAGGGCTGAACTTAGGGTTGGATCAAACGGTGATCTACCTGGGCCCGTGAGGAACAAACCATAGCTGAACGCCACATAAGAACTGTCGAGCGGACTATTGCTCCTATTCGTGATGTCATATTGAAACAATACGACGTCCCTTCCGGGACCCCAACCCCATGAATAGATGGAATTCTGTACCTCAATACCGATCGGCTCGCTACGACCACCGGGTTCTGTGTACCAATAGTCAAACCGCGTATCGGTGTCTTTGAACACGCAAAACATGTCCTCGTCAGATCGATAAACGGGAGGATAGTTTGATCGAACATCAGGGTCACGTATATACTGCCCTCTCCCATCGACCAGCCGAATAGGCCAGTCATTGAAATTGGAACCGGTAGTGTTTACTCCATTAGAGTCATGATCAAGACTTGAGTAGATAACGTAGTCTCCGTCGTCAGCATAGAGCCATCCGGCCCCCTGAAATACAGAATCGTAACCTGCGAGAGGGTCGCCAATCAGGCCTGGAACCATCCCCGAGAAGGGTTCTTCTTCAGCAAAGGGAGGGTAAATGAATCCAGCATCGGAAGTCATCAACTGCCCTCCCTTTCTCGTTAAGAACGCGAAACCGCTGGGGGAATGGCCATCCATGTGGAATGAACCTCGCGGCCAATGAGCGTATGCATCATGCGTACATTGATTCCCTGACTCACACTTCAGCCCCCCATACGTATCCCCGTTGTTATAAACCGCGAATTCGAAGTTGCTGACACTACTTACCCTTCGGAACAGCCTACCGACTAGTTCCTGTGCTTCAGCTGAGGAACAAAACAAGATCATGGGAAGGATACGAGCAAGCAGGACAAACGGGAGTGTTGCCATGGTTTGAGGCATTTGCTCGATCCCAAGGTAGGTTGAAGAGAAAGGTACGAGGACCGGCTGCGGATGTCAAGACAAGCAGAGTTCTATGAACCCACCTCTTTGGAAACTCGAAATCCGAATATCGAAATCCGAAGGAAGCACCAATGCTCGAAGCCCCAATTCCAAAACGCTTGCCTCCCCTCCTTACTGAGGAGGGGATAAAGGGGTGGTGGAGCAAACGGGCCAACCCGCCGTCCCTGAAAACACGAAAGCCTGCGTGATCCGCAGGCTTTTCCATTCTCAGTCTCCTCACTCCTCACTCAGGGCGTCCCAAAAATCCTCACCGACGCCTGAGCCAGCTCAACCAGGGGTGTGAAGTAAAGGCCTAACAACAGAACGGGAACAACGAGGACCAGCAAGGTTGCCATTTGAACGGCGCCAAGTTTGATCGGTTCGCCGGGATTCTCATCGGGTCTGAGGTACATGTTGCGAAAGATGCGCACGTAGTAATACAATGAAATCACCGTATTCAACGCGGCAACCACGGCAAGCCAAACCCAGCCGCTGTCAAGCAACGCCGCAAAGAGATACAGCTTCCCGATGAATCCCACTGTTGGCGGAAGACCGGTGAGCGAGATGAGAAACAGTGCCAATGCAAATGAGGCAAACGGCGCTCTCGCCGCCATCCCTTTATAGCTCTCGATGTCCTCTGACCCCGTTGCATTCGCAATGAGCATGACGACGTAAAAAGCGCCTAAGTTCATAAAGAAGTAGGCAACGAAATAAATCAGAATGGCAGAGAGTCCCGCATTGCTCACCACAACGATTCCTGTCAGAAGATAGCCGGCATGAGCAATGCTTGAATAAGCAAGGAGGCGTTTGAGGTTGTTTTGCCAGAGCGCGACTAGATTCCCAAGCGTCATGGTGAGGACTGAGAGCATCGCGAGGAGAAGAGGCCAGTCAAACGATTGCAGTGATACCCAGATGCCACCCGCGAGACTTGACGCAGCCGGATCAAAGAATACTGTCTTCAGGAACCTGATCAGGACGGCAAATCCCGCCGCCTTCGACGCGACGGAAAGAAAGGCAGTGATTGTAATCGGTGAACCCTCGTACACATCAGGCGTCCAGAAATGGAACGGGACAGCGGAGATCTTGTACCCAAACCCCACAAGGGTCATGATGCCGGCAATAAGCAGCGTTGCATCATTGATGCCCCCGGATGCGAGGACCTTGTTGATCTGGTAAATATCAAACGCGCCGGTCAGACCATAGATAATCGAGATCCCATAGATCATCACCCCGGACGACAACCCGCCATAGATGACATACTTGAGAGAGGCCTCACTCGAATCAGGCGCCTCGCGGGTGTAGCCCGAAAGGATGTACGAGGTGATCGAAGAAAGCTCCACCGCAAGATACATCATCAGCAAATTGCTCGCTCCCGCCATCAATACCAGGCCGAGGCTTAGCGCAATAAGCAGTGAATAATATTCACCAAGTTTTCTTCCCTTCGTGTTGAGTTCGGATGAAGCCAGCGAGAAGACCAGAATCAGGATTGTGCAGAGGATAATCAGGAGCTTGAAAAAGACGGCAAAAGGGTCGACGGCAATCATGTTCCCGAACAAGGACCCCTCCTCGCCCGCCTGTCCCAGGAGACAGAACCCGGCCGTGGCGAGCCCCCCCAAAGCCACGGAAGCTGTAACGACCGGGGATCGCCGGAAGATGAGATCCGCAAGGATAGCAGCAAGGAAGGTCAGAACAAGGACTACCTCGGGAACGAACAGTCTTAAATCAGCGAAGAGCTGCTCAGTCATGACCTTAGTTCATCCCCATCATCACGGCTGATCCCGACTGTTGCAGAATCCCGGAGAGGTGGTTGATGGACGAATTCATGAGGTCAAGGAT
>Ga0105340_1001194_pt1 | contig 11846 bp, 6 predicted proteins | sample EasRivMeERMLT700_FD_89676 | JGI IMG/M metagenome (GOLD analysis project Ga0105340, IMG submission 89676) | Soil microbial communities from meander-bound floodplain in the East River, Colorado, USA - East River MetaG ERMLT700 | ecosystem: Environmental > Terrestrial > Soil > Floodplain | place... | reverse complement strand
GAAGCGACGTTGCAAGCGTGCAAGCTTCGGCTGCGGCCCATCATCATGACGTCGTTCGCATTTATTCTCGGCGTGGTGCCGCTCATCGTATCGGAAGGCGCCGGCGCCGAGATGCGGCAAACGCTCGGCATCGCCGTCTTCGCGGGCATGCTCGGCGTGACGCTGTTCGGCATCTTCTTGACGCCGGTGTTTTTCTTTTCGATTCAGTGGCTGTCGGATCTTCGAGTTTCGAAAGAATGATTCATGCCCCAGCCTTTTTATTCACGAAATGGCGTCAATATTGCCGATACTACCGAAAGTGTCGATTAGGCTGATTTTGACGGTCAACCATGCGGCGATTACATGGGGGCGCGGAGCTGGATTTCGTTGGTTGTTGCTGCAACCGCCAGCGTGTTCCCATTGGGGTGCATTCCGACGTTGCCGTTGCGTCACCTGTCGTACGATGCGGTCGCCGCGCCGCCGATTTCGCGCGCTCGCCTGGAATTTGCCGCAGCCGCTGAGTCGCCAGCCAATTCCTCGTTGGCGGATTTGATCGACATTGCAGGTCAGCATCATCCCGACCTGCGCTGGGCGCGCGGCCGAATCGAGAGCGCGCGCGGTCAGTTCATTCAAGCCGGCCTCTATCCCAATCCCATCATTGGTCCCCGCATCACCCAGCTAGGCCACGGCGAGAACAACTGGGGCGAAGCCGGAGCGACGTTCACGCAGACGATCGTCACGAAAAACAAGCTCGGCCTGGCGCGGCAGGCGGCGGAGCGAGGAATCGAGGCGGCCGACTGGCGCGCCATCACGAAATGGAACGACGTCGTGACGCGCGTGCGACTCACTTACTTCGAATTGCTGACCGTCAAACGCGAGCTGGAGACGCTGAAGAACATCCTGCGCGTCTCGGAAGACGCGGTGAAGACGGCCGAAACGCTGGAGAAAGCCGGCGCGGGCAATCGCCCCGACGTGCTGCGCGCTCGAGTCGAACTCGAGCAGAATCGCCTCCGCTGGAACGTCTCGCTGCGCCGCGCGGAAGCGGCGTCGCAAAATCTCTTTACCTCGCTCGGCCGGCCGAAAATCGCCCTCGAGGATTTGCTTCCCAAAGATGGCCGCGAGCTGGACGTAGCGCCGCCGGAGTTTGACTGGAATTGCATGGTCGAGCATTTGCGCGAAATATCTTCCGAGCTTCAGGAAGCGCGGGCCGTCATCGTCCAGAACGAGCGGCTCATCGCCAAGGCGCAGGCGGATGTGACGCCCAACGTCGATGTGAATTTGATTCCTTACTACGCGGCCTACGATCAGGAAATGCGCGGCCTTGTCGCCGTGACGGTGCCGCTCCCGATTTATGACCGCAATCAAGGCAATATCCGCGCCGCCAAGGGCAACTACGCGCGCGTGATCGCCGAGGAGCAACAGGTCGAGCTGCGTTTGATCGACGGCCTCACCGTCGCCTATCAGCGCTATCAGGCGAATCGTCAGCAGGCGAACACGTTTCGCGAGGTGATCGTGCCGCAGGCGCGCGAGTCGCTCAAACTGGTCGAGGCAGGTTACCGAGGCGGTGACAAGAAGTACGACTACACGACGGTGTTGCAGGCGCAGCAGATCCTATTTCAGGCCCAGCTCAACGAAGCGCAAGCCCTCGGCGAACTTTGGCGTTCGGTCTCGGAAATCGCGGGCATTCTGCAACAGTCCCAGCTCGACGCCGGCTGCATGGCCAGGCGCTGAGTTCGCGGCCGAGGTTCAACGGCCCGTTCTGTATAATCACATCAACGCGCTTCGCACCTCGTTCGGGATTTCTCTCATGCACCGCGCCTATTGCTTGATACCGCTTTTCGGCCTCCTGCTTGCCGGGTGCAACCAGGGCGCCGGCAAACCGGCTTCGCCCGCCCTCGCCGAGAAGCCTCGCACCGAGAGCGATCTTGCGTTCACCGGCATTTCGAAGCGAGCGTACGTTGCCTTGCAGATCAAGACGGAAGCCATCGCCATCAAGGACGTTCATGAACGGCTGACGCTAACCGCGTGGATCATGGCCAAGCCGGGCAACGAGGTGACGCTGACCGCGCCGGCGTCGGGCTATGTGCAATTTGGCAAGGGAGCGAGCGTTCCCGTCGCGGGGGAACACGTCAAGCCCGGGCAAGAGTTATTGCAGATCAAGCCGGTGCTTTCTCCTGTAGAGCAGATTCAAGTGGCCGCCTTGAAGCGCAGCATCGAAAGCGAGCTCGTGAAGGCGCAGACGACGTTGACGGCCGCGGAGAGCGACTTCGTCCGGGTTCGCGGTTTGCACGAGCAGAACCTGCGGAGCAAGCAGGAACTCGAACTCGCGCAGAAAGCGCGCGATCATGCGTTGGAAGAATTGGCGGGCGCCAAGGATAAGCTCAAGCTCTTTGACTTGCCCGCGGTCTCGATCAAGGCGACGCAAGGCGGCACGATCTTGACGGCGCCGATCGGCGCGGGGCAATATGTCGCGGCCTCGGCGCCGCTGTTGACCATGATCGATCTGAATCCGATCTGGATTCGCGTCCCCGTTGCCGAATTCGATTTGCCGCGCGTCGATCCAAAGCAGAACATCTCGATCACGTTGAAAAACGGCATGCACGACGCCAAGGGCCGGCCCGCCTTCTGGACGGCCCGGCCGACCGGCAGAGTTGCACAGGTCGATCCGGTCAAACACACCGCGGAACTCTGGTACGAACTCGAAGGGACAGAGGACGGCAGCCGTTTCGTCAAGGATCAAATGGTGTCCGCGCATCTCACGCTCGGAAAAACCGAGAAAGGCACGGTCGTTCCTTATTCGGCGATCATCTTTGACGCTCACGGCCATGCCTGGATCTACCTGGAACGGACGACTGACAAGGACGTCCAGCATCGTTTCGAGCGTCGGCCCGTCGAGATGGTCGCCTCCGCGGCCGACGGCATCATCATTCGCGCCAACCTTTCGAACGGCGAGCGCGTGGTAACGAACGGCGCCGCCGTGCTATTCAGCCGCGACTTCCACAAGACGCCGGTTGCGGAGGACGAGTGATGCTGCGCGCGCTCGTTGAGGCGTCGCTCAAACTGCGCTTCGTCATCGTGATTGCCGGCATCATCCTGCTCGTCTACGGCGGCTGGACGGCGTCGCGGGCGCCGCTGGATGTGTTCCCCGAATTCGCGCCGCCGCTGGTCGAGGTGCAAACCGAAGCGCCTGGCATGTCGAGCGAAGCCGTCGAGAACCTCGTCACCATCCCTCTGGAAGCAGCGCTGAATGGCATCCCGCACATGACGACCCTGCGCTCGAAGTCCGTTCAGGGCGTGTCGTCGGTCGTCATGTTGTTCGAACACAACACCGACCTATTCAAGGTTCGGCAGATGGTGAGCGAGCGCGTCGCGGTCGCCGCGACTCGACTTCCCGTTCAAGCAAAGTCGCCGCACGTGATGCCGCCGTTGTCTTCGACGAGCCGGGTGCTGCATATCGGCTTGACGCCCAAGCGCCAGGAGGATCGCAAGCCGGGCGAGCCGATTCTGGATCAAACCGAGGTGTCGGTGTTGTTGCGCTGGGTCATCGAGCCCAGACTGTTGCGTGTGCCGGGGGTCGCCAACATCTCGACCTATGGCCAGCACGACAAGCTCTTCCAGGTGCTGGTCAAACCGGAAGAGATGCGCTCCCACGAGGTGACTCTCGAACAGGTCAAGAAGGCGCTGCGCGATTCGGTCGTGCACGGCAGTGCAGGCTTTCACGATACGCCGAACCAGCGCCTGGCGGTCCAGTTTTCGACGAAGATCAAAAACCCGGACGACCTTGGCCGAATCGTCGTCGCACATCGCAATGGGGCGCCGATCCACCTCGATCAGGTCGCGACCTTGACCACGGGCAACCCGCCGTTCATCGGCGAAGGCGTCATCCAGGACGAAGCGGGCTTGTTTGTGGTGGTCGAGAAGTATCCGTGGGCCAATACGCTGGACGTGACGTACGAGGTCGAGAAGGCGCTCGAATCCCTCAAACCAAGCATCCCCGGCGTGCAGCTTCGCACACGCATCTTCCGGCCCGCGACGTTCATCGAGCTTGCGCTGGCGAACTTGCGGTTTGCGATGATGCTCGGCTGCGTGCTGGTCAGCCTCATCTTGATTGCGTTTCTGTTTGAATGGCGCACCGCCGTCATCAGTCTGACGGCCATACCGCTGTCGATCATCAGCGCGGTCATCGTCATGGTGCATTTGAACATGACGCTCAACACGATGATCCTGGCGGGCCTCGCAATAGCTGTCGGCGAAGTCGTCGATGATGCGATCATCGACGTCGAGAACATCGTGCGTCGGCTCAAGGAAAACGCGCTGTTGCCGCAGCGAAAGTCGGTCTTTCAAGTTGTGCTAGACGCGTCGCTGGAGGTGCGCAGCGCCGTGGTCTATGCCAGCTTCATCGTCATCTTCGTGTGCCTGCCGATCTTTTTCATGAGCGGCGTCGCCGGGGCGTTCTTTCGGCCGCTGGCGCTCGCCTATGTGCTGGCGGTGCTGGCATCGCTCGTGGTCGCGCTCATCATCACGCCGGCGTTGTGCTTGATCTTGTTGCCGGGCGCCGTCGAGAAGAAAGGGGAAGCCTGGCTATCGCGCCGCGTTCGAGAGATGTATCGAGCCGTGCTGCCATTGGTGTTGCGCCGGCCGATCGCCGTTTACGTGTTGCTCGTCGCCTCCTTCATTGCCGCCGGTTTCGGATTCACGCAATTGAAGGAGTCGTTCCTTCCCGATTTTCAAGAGACCGATTTCCTGATGCACTGGGTCGCCAAGCCGGGCACCAGTTTGGACGTGATGACGGAGGACATCAAAAAAGTCGGCCGCGAGATGCTCGACGAAACCGAAGTCAAGGAATATGGCTCGCACATCGCCCGTGCGGAAGTCGGCGAGGAGATTTACGGCGCGAACTTCTCCGAACTCTGGGTCAGCCTCGGCGACTTCAAGGGGGATTATCCGCTCGCCCGCAAGAAGATCGAACGCGTCATGGCGCGGCATCCGGGTTTCGAGCATGACTTGCTCACTTACTTGCAGGAGCGCATCAAAGAAGTCCTGTCGGGAACGGGCGCGTCCATTGTGCTGCGCATCTACGGGCCGGAGTTGAGCGGGCTGCGCACGCGCGCCGTTGCGGTGCGCGATCTGATCGCCGAAGGGCCGGACAAGCAGGGCAAGGTCGAAGGCGTCGCGGATCTCAAGGTCGAGTCGCAGGTGCTCGTGCCGCAGATCAGCATGACCTTCAACGCCTACAAGATGGCAGACTATGGCCTGAAGCCGCGCGACGTCGGCGACGCGCTGACGACGTACATCAACGGCGCCGTCGTGGCCGAGGTGCATCTGGATCAGCGCAAGTTCGACATCGTTGTCCGCGGGCATCCGGATGCGACCCGGCAGTTGCCCGACTTGAAGCGATTGCAAATCGATCTGCCCAGCGGCAAGGGAACCGTGCCGCTGTTGGCGGTCGCCGACTTGCAGCGCGTCAGTGCGCCCAATACGATTCGGCACGACAAGGCGTCGCGGTGCATCGACGTCACCTGCAACGTCAAGGATCGCGATCTCGGCAGCGTCGTGCGCGATATCGAGGAACGCTTGAAATCGTTGCCCGCGGCGGAAGGGTATCGCGTCGAGATTCTCGGCGAATACAAGGCACGCAGCGAAAATCAACGGCAGCTGATGTTCTACAGCCTTCTGTCGTTGATCGGCATCGCGGTCCTGTTGTATATCGATTTCCGCTCCGTCGGATTGATGTTGCTGGTGCTGGCGACGTTGCCGTTCGCGCTCATCGGCGGCATCGGCGCGGCGCTGGCGACGGGAGGCGTCTTGTCGCTTGGATCGCTCGTCGGCTTTATCACGGTGCTCGGCATCGCCGCGCGCAACGGCATCATGCTCGTGAGCCACTATCGCCATCTGCAGGAGAGCGAGGGAATGATGATCGGCCCCGCCCTCTTGATGCGCGGGGCGGAGGAACGCGTCGTGCCGATCTTGATGACGGCGCTCGCCGCCGGTCTGGGCTTGCTGCCTCTTGCCATCAGCGGCAGCAAGCCGGGCTACGAAGTCGAGTATCCGATGGCGATCGTCATCCTCGGCGGCTTATTCACGTCAACTCTGCTCAATCTAATTGTGCTGCCCGTGCTCTACGGCCATGTGGCGCCGTATTGTTCGTTCTCAACCGACTCCACTCGATGAGCGCGGCGACGGCACGCGAAAAAGTCATTTCGACAGGCGCTGGTGCTTCAGCATGATTTCCTTGAGCCGATCGTGCGGCAACGCGATGGCCTTGTGATCGTCGCGGCCGATCATGGTGCGGGCGCCGACCATGGCGTTGAGAATGGCCTCCTCGGTCGCTTGCACGGTGGCGTCGAAAAGTCCGTTCATGCGATCATTGGGCAGCATCGCAATCTGGGCCACGCCTTCGCTCTTGGCAGCACCGGCGTTGGCGGTGGAAAACGCCAGGAAGATGTCCCCCGAGCCATTGCCTGACACGCTGCCGGTCCGCGCGAGTCCCAGCGACGCACGGCGGGCCAGTCGCTTCAACTGGTGCGGCAACAGCGGCGCATCGGTGGCGACGATGATGATGATCGAGCCGCTTTCTTGAGAGCGAAATGCGTGGTCCTTGATTTCCTTGCCGACGGGGACGCCGGCGACGCGCAGTTGCCCGCGCAGGCCGAAGTTGGCCTGGACCAGAACGCCGACGGTGTAGCCGCCGGCTTTTTTGTCGAGCTTGCGCGATGAGGTGCCGATGCCGCCGGCGAACTCGAAGCAGGTCATGCCGGTGCCGCCGCCGACGTTGCCTTCGGCGACCGGCCCGTCCTTGGCTAGATTGAGCGCGTCGAAAACGTGCTTTTCCTTGACGTGAAAGCCATTGGTGTCGTTCAGATAGCCGTCATACGTTTCGGCGACGACCGGCAAGACCCAGGGTTGATGCGTCTTGCCGCGTGCGATCCACCATTTGACGACCGCGTCGCGCACCGTGCCGACGCTGCTGGTGTTGGTCAGGAGGACCGGCCCTTCGAGAAAGCCGGATTCCTCGATCCAGGTCGTGCCGGTCATCTCGCCGTTGCCGTTGAGGGAGAACCAGCCGGCGAAAACCGGCTCGGTCGATTTCAGGCCGCGCGGCAAGATCGCGGTGACGCCGGTGCGAACCGGGCCGACGCCGACCTTCAACTTGCCTTCGCCGGAGATCAACGTGGTGTGCCCGACGGCGATGCCCTTGACATCGGTGATTGCGTTGAGTGGGCCGGGAACGCCCTCCAGAGGAACGCCCAGATCGCGTGCGCGGGGTTTCGGTTCGCCTGCTTTGGCCAGCGTCGCCATGGTGAGTACCGCCACGAGGGAAAGGACGCATTTGGAAAACCGGAAAGGATGCATGAGTGGTCCTCCGCGGAACAAGAGTGGCATGCATGTCCATTGATATTTGCTCGAATCGAAACAATCAACCACACCAGCTTGTTGACGGCACGTCGCCAGTCGTTAGACTGGGGCGAGGTTCCGCAAACGACTTCACCAATGCGAGGACAATCGTGAAACATTTCATCGCTTTCGCGTCGCTGTGCGTTCTGCTCTTGTCGGCGATTCCGCTGGATGCTCAAGAGGCCAAGGTCCACGTCTTGAAGCCGACTCCCAAGAACATTGTGTGGGGTTACTATGATGCCGCCTCGAAGCCGGTGCTCAAAATCAAATCGGGCGACACCGTGGCGGTGCAAACCCTGTTAGCGGGCAGTCCGGCGCGGCTGGAGGAAGCGTTTCTGCCGGCCAAGGAAGTGGAACAAGCGCTGCGCGACATCTTCGCGCAGGTCAAGGACAAGGGGCCGGGCGGGCATATTCTCACGGGGCCGATCTACGTTGAAGGCGCCGACGCGGGCGATGCGCTCGAAGTGCGCATCAAAGACGTCAAGCTCGCCATCAACTATGGCTACACGGGTTTCGTCGCCAAGCGCGGCTTTCTGCCGGAGGATTTCGATCGCACGCGGACAAGGATCATTCGCCTGGACGAGAAACGCATGGTGGGCGATTTCGGCAAGGGCATCGAAGTCCCGTTGCGGCCATTCTTCGGCTGCATGGGCGTGGCGCCGCCGCCGTCGGCCGGGCGCGTGTCGAGCGGCCCGCCGGGCGTTCACGCGGGCAATCTCGACAACAAGGAGCTGGTGGCGGGGACGACGCTGTTCATTCCCGTGCACGTGCCCGGCGCTCTGTTCGCGGTCGGCGACGGTCATGCCGCCCAGGGCAATGGCGAAGTTTGTCTGACGGCCATCGAGACGTCGCTGCACGGCACGTTTGAATTCGTCGTTCGCAAAGGCATGAAGCTGCGCTGGCCCCGCGCCGAAACGCCGACGCACTACATGGTGATGGGCCTGGACAAAGATCTGACCAGGGCGACCAAGCTCGCCGTGCGCGAGGCGGTTGATTTTCTGGTCACGCAAAAAGACCTCAGCCCCGACGAGGCGTACATGCTCACCAGCATCGCGGTGGATTTTTCCATCACACAGCTCGTTGACGGCACCCTCGGCGTGCACGGCATGATTCCGAAAGCGCTGTTCAAGAAAAAGTAACGCGAGCCTTTCTCTACCCAAATTCGCAGCGACAAGCTGCCAGCTTGTCTGCTTTCCGGCAGTGGGTCAGTTTCAAAGTAGACCGCACACTCCGTGTGCGGAACTCGGCACACGGAGTGTGCCGTCTACTAAATTGACCCACTACCTGCTTTCCCATCAGCATGCAAGCTGGCAGCTTGCGGCTACGCAAAACCCTGTTCCCTTCCTTTCTCAATAGCGGAGGAATCCACCGATGTTTTCGAGAATGCGCCGGCTGGCAGTCGTGTTATTCGTCGCGCTGTTCTTCGTAAGCAGTTCCCTGGCCCAAACGACGACGTTGCGCGTCATGGGCTGGAACATGCAAGGAAACGGCGATGACATCGATCCGCAACTTCTGGTCAAGCAACTGGGCATCAAGCAAGGCGTGGACATCTGGGGCCTGAGCGAGGTTCGTCCGGAACTCTTTGACGATTTTCTGGATGGCGCCAAGATCGGCGAGAAGGACGAGTTTGCCATCATCCAGGGAGAGACCGGCAGGAACATCCGCCTGGCGATCATTTACAACAAGTCCAAGCTCGACCTCATTGAAAGTGACGAGTTACTCAAGCTCTTCGAACTCAAAAAGGGCAGCAGTCTGCGGGCGCCGCTCACCGCGCGTTTCCGCGGCAAGACGACCAAGCAAGAGTTCGTCTTCATGGTCAATCACCTCGCCAGCGGCAACGCCGCGGATAACGAAAAGCAAGCGAAGGCGCTGGCAGCGTGGGTGAAGACGCAAACCTTGCCGGTCATCAACGTGGGCGACCTCAACTCGTTCGATAAGCGGCCCGTCATCAACATTCTCAAGGAAACCTGGTTCGAACTGGAGCCCATTCATAACGTGCCCAGCTTCGCCAAACCGCTCAGCGGCAGGATCGACCACATTTTCATCGGCAACCGCGACAAGGCGATTGGCTGGTCCGGCACCGCGGCCATCTTCAAGCGCGAAAGCGATGAGCTGGCCGTCGGGCCCTTCACCGACACCAAGGCGACCACCGATCATCAGCCCATCGGCGCGACGTTTACGATCAGCAACGTGAAACCTCCGCCGATCGATGACGACGACGAAGAGCGGTTGATTCAACAGTTGTTGCGCCGGCTCGATCGACTGGAGGAACGCGTTCGCCAGCTGGAGAAGAAATAAAAAGCCTTGACCCAAAACTCGAAATTCGAAATTCGAAATCCGAAACAAATTCGAAGCATGAAATGGAAAAAATCAAAGCCAAGCAGGCCTTCGACTTTTGAATTTTGGTATTCGAATTTGTTTCGAATTTCGGATTGAGAGGCAAAGCCACGCCGCCTTCTCAAGGCGACGCCGGGCCGCGGCGTCGGCGCTCAAGCGCTTGACGTGCGGATTCGGTCTGCCAATGGCCGGCTCGGCCCTTGGCGAGTGCGGCGAGGACGCGGTGCGCCTCGACCGTGCCGGCGTGCTCCAGGACTTCCAGGGCACGCAGCGTTTGCAGCTTCTCCAATGGCGGCGCCTCCTTGATGCGGGCCAGGACTTCTTCAATGCGCCGCCGCGATTCGAGGGGCAGCTCGCCCGCCAATGCGACACTCAGCGGCTGCTCCGCGTCGTCGCCGAGCAGTTCCAGCTCGCGCATCGCCTTTTGCCGAATCTCGAAAACGGCGCTGTCGAGGTCGCGAATGGATTCCGCCGCCGGCTTGGATTTGCCTTCGTCCTCCGGCTTGAGCTTGCTCGCGAGGAAAGGCACGCCTTGCTCCGGCGCGGCGACCAGGGCCCAGATCGCGTGGTGAGCGCGGGAAGCATTGGCATGAGCCAGGGTTTGCCAGAGGAGGTCGAGTTCGTTCGGCTCCAGTCGCAGCCGTGCTGCCGGTCGCGGCTCGTGCCAGGGGAGTTTAGTCCAAAGGAGCACGGCCGTGTCGGCGCCGGCGGCCGCCAGCGTGCCGCTTTCGGGATGGATGGCGAGCGCCCGGACATCGCTCATCGCCTCGCCGCGTTGGCCGACGCGGATGCCGTTGGCGATGTCGAAAAACTGCACGCCTTCCTTGGCCAGCCCGACGGCCAGATAGCGCCCGTCCGGCGAGAACACCAGCGCCTGCAATCCGGCGCTGGGGCCGATGCTGCGGCGTTCCTGGCCGCTGGCGATCTCGTAAATCTTGATGTCCGGTCCGCCGAGGGCGAGTAACTTGCTGTCGGGCGAGAAGGCGAGTTTGCTAAAGCTCGGCGTTCCGCCCTTGGCGAATTCGCGAATCAGCCGGCCGGTCGCCAGGCTCCACACCTGGATCGGCGCCGGGCTGCAAGCCGCCGCGAGCAGCTTGTTGTCCGGCGAAAAGGCCAGGCTGGTGACGTTGGGCACGGCCTTCACACCAGCGGCGTCCTTGGCGTGCCGCAGTCGTGACACGACCTTGCCCGACGGCCCGTCCAGGATGGTGATGCCGCGGTCGGCGCCGAGCGTCACCAGGGCGACCTTGCCATCGGAAGAAGCGGTCATCACGTTGCCATAGATTCCGACCGAGTCCCAACTCTTTGCCTTGCTGATTAGTTTGCCGCCGATCAGCGACCATTCGATGCCGTTGCCCGTCGCATGAACGAGCGCGTTGCGCGGGTCGGTACCGGCCAATACATGACTGCCGCCGATCGGCGCGCTGGCGATCTCTTTTCCGGTGGCGCGATCCCAGACGTGGATGGCCGGGTCCTTGCCGACGGCAAAGACGAGCGTGCCGTCGCGCGAAAAGCAAAGGCTGTCGAAGGGGAATCGAGGCCCGGGCAGGGGCAAGGTTTCGCGCTCGTCGCCAAGATTCCACAGGCGCAGCGCATGGCCCGTTGCGGCGAGCAGGGTTTGCCCGTCCGGGGCGTAAGCGACACCTTGCGAGTACTTTGGCGTTAACAGGCCATCGGGCCCGCTGACAATGCCCACCGAACCACCGTTCGGGTAATTGAAGGTCCGCAATTCCTGCCCGGTCGCCACGCCGAACACGCGCACGGCGCTATGATCTCGCGCGGCGATGAATCGGCCGCACGGCGAAAATTCGGCGGCGCGGTAGCGAGGACCACTGCTGACGCGGCCGGCGCTGGCGCCGACCGAACGAATGAGATTGCCCGTGTCCGCCTCATACAAGTTCAAGCCGCCGTCGCCGCCGGCGCTCGCGACAAGCCGGCCGTCCCTGGAAAAAGTGGCCAGACGCAACAGGCGCGTCGGGTCGGGCGTGGTCTTGATGAGGAAGCGCCTCGTCTCCACGCCCTTGTTGGCGTCGAAGACCTGGGCGAGGCCGAACGTGTCGCCGGGGGGATTGATTTTCGCATTGACGTCGGGCGCGGAGGCGGTCCGGAGTTCCTTGCCGTCCGCGCTGACCGCG
>Ga0105340_1001192_pt1 | contig 11849 bp, 10 predicted proteins | sample EasRivMeERMLT700_FD_89676 | JGI IMG/M metagenome (GOLD analysis project Ga0105340, IMG submission 89676) | Soil microbial communities from meander-bound floodplain in the East River, Colorado, USA - East River MetaG ERMLT700 | ecosystem: Environmental > Terrestrial > Soil > Floodplain | place... | reverse complement strand
GGACCAACGGCGAGAATTGGCCCGCCGATCCGGCGGCGGCGCGCGCGTGGGCGCAGAAGAGCGGCTATTCGCAATTCACGCAGGCGGCGATCTCCCGCGACGGACTGCACTTCGACGCGTCGCCGGCGATCACGCGCACGCCCTACATCCGCGTCGTTCAGCACGACGGTTATTACTACGGCGTCTCGCGCCTCGGACGTCTTTCGCGATCGAAAGATCCGCTCGCGAGTTTTGAACTGGGTCCGAATCCGTTCCGTGAGGGACCGTATGCCGGCCGCATCCGTCACGTCGGGCTGGTCCTGCGAGGCAACAGGCTCCACGTGTTCTTCACCGCTATCGGCGATACGCCGGAGCGGGTGATGCTGAGCACGATTCCGCTCGACGGCGACTGGAGCACGTGGCGCGCGTCGGCGCCGGTGGACGTGATTCAACCCGAGCGCGGCTACGAATGCACGAATCATCCCAACGCGCCATCGGAAAGCGGGGACATCGCGATTCCAGTCCGACAGATTCGCGATCCGTTTGTGTTCGAGGAAAACGGCCGCAGCTATTTGTTCTATTCGATTTGCGGCGAGCAGGGCATTGCCGCTGCCGAGATCACCGGCCTCGCTCCCTAAGCCGAAAATATTTATTGCTGAGCTTGTCGATCCGGGCCTTTCCCGTCCGACGTGTAAGCAGAGGAGACGAAATCATGAAGTTCATGGTGCAGATGAATGTGAAGAAGGGCCCCTATCAGATGCAGGGCTGGTCGCAGGAAGACGTGAAGCGGATGGTCGGCTTCATGAACAAGACCAACGCCGAGCTCAAGGCGGCGGGCCAGTGGGTGGTTGGCGAAGGCCTGGTGTCGCCAGAGGAAGCGCGGCTCGTGACGGCGAACCAGGATGGCAGTCCGTCGGTGACGGACGGTCCGTTCGCCGAATCGAAGGAGTTCATCGCCGGGTTCTGGATCATCGACGTGAAGGACGCCGACGAGGCGTACCGCATCGCGGCCCGCATCTCGCTCTGTCCCGGTCCCGGCGGCAAGCCGCTGCATATGCCGCTCGAAGTGCGTCAGGTCGGACAGGCGCCGGCCTGAGGGCCACCGATTAAACACCGATTGGACACAGATGTAGTATCAGGAATGCACCAGCGCCGCGTCCGGCGGTTCGCCGCCGGCGTCGCACTCCTGACTCCTCTACTCGGCGAGCAGCCGCCGCCCGCCGACGTGCGCACCGCATGCGACGCCGCATTTGCGATCGTTGCGAAAACCGCCGGCATCAAGACGCGGCGATCGAACGGCTCGTTCAACGACGAAACATTTCGCGCGCCGATTCCGGGCTGCCGGATCGAGATCGACGGCTCGTTCAAGAAGGCCGAGAAGACAGGCGCCGCGGCGGATCGATTGCGCGACGGCCTTGATGCGCAGGGCTGGCGCGAGCTGCCGGAATTCTCCGCCGATGGCCACGATGGCACCTCGTTCGCGTATCGCAAGGACACGGCGGCGTGCTTCGCACGCGGCGTGTGGGATGGCGGCGCCGATGGCGAACCGGAAATCCCTCCGCTCGATCCCTACCGGGTCACCGTGATTTGCGGCAGGGCCGCGCTGTTCGTTCGCCCCGAATGACGACGTTTCTCGACCTCGCCCGGGCCCGCCGCGGTCACTTTCAAATGGAATCGGGCCTGCACTGCGGGATGTGGTTCGATCTCGATGCGATGTTCGCCAATCACACCGCGCTCGATCCGTACGTCATCCAGCTGGCGCAATCGCTGCGGCGCCACAACATCGAAGCGGTTTGCGGGCCGCTGACCGGCGGCGCGTTTCTCGCGCAGCTGCTCGCGCGTCTGCTCGGCAGCGAGTTCTACTTCACGACCCCGGCGCCACCGGAAGGCAACGGCGCGTTCAGCGCGCGGTATCAATTGCTGCCCGGCATCGGACATCGATTGCTCGGCAAGCGCGTCGCGATCGTCGACGATGTGATGAGCACGGGATCGTCGCTGCGGGCGACGTTGATCGCGATCGAATCGCACGGTGCGATTCCCGTCGTCGTCGGCGCGCTGCACGTGCTCGGCACGACCGGCGCGGACTTCTTCAAGGAGCGGGGCCTTCGCATCGAAACGACCGGCCGCACGCCCTTCGATTCGTGGCGCCCGCCGGAATGCCCGCTGTGCGCGGCCGGCGTGCCGCTCGACGATCCATCCAGGCCCGCCGCCTGATGCCGACCGCGATTCATCGGCAGGTCGAAGCGGCGCGCCGCGGTGAGCTCGAGCGCGTGATCGCGCGCATGCTGTCAGGGTGGGCCGTGCTCGGCGATCCGCAAATCACCAGCGGCTACTGCCTGCTGCTGCCCGATCCCGTCGTCTCCCATCTCAACGCGCTGGTCGGCGATGCGCGGCAGCAGTTCCTCGACGACATGGCCGCCCTCGGTGATGCGGTGCTCGAGGCCACCGGCGCCGAACGTATCAACTACGAGATCCTCGGCAACGTCGAACCCGCGCTCCACGCCCACGTGATTCCTCGACATGCCGGCGAGGATCCGGAACTGCGGAAAAAACCGGTGTGGCTGCACGACTGGAAGGCGGCTCCGCCCGTCGATTCGGACGTCCTGGCGCTTGCGCAGCGCATCGCAGCCCGGCTTTAGCTGCCTTTCGAGGATCGTGTTGAGCCGCAGGCACGGTACACTATCTGCTCGGGTTCGCGGCTCATCGGGAACATGGCCGAAGCGCGCTTGCAGGGCTGCAACGCCGTCCTGGCCAATAACGACTGAAGATACATGAAGAACGGACGCTGTTGTCTTTCGTGGTTGGTGCCGGTGTGTGCCGCGCTGACATTCCTGCCTCGACCTGCCGCCGCGCAGGGTTCCCGGCCTCATCACGAAACACCACCCATTACGAAGTCCGCATCGCAGGTCGCGCCGCTCACCGGCGAACGGCCCTCGCTCGTCGCGCAGAAGACGGCCGAGCGGCTGCGAATCGACGGTGTCCTCGACGAGGCGTCGTGGGCGACCGCGCAGGTGATCGACCGGTTCGTGCAGCAGGAGCCGCAGGAAGGGCAGCCCGCATCAGATCGCACTGAAGTACGCGTGCTTTACGACGCCGGTCATCTCTACATCGGCGTTCGCGCCTTCGCATCGCTTGCCGTCTCGGCCACCGAAATGCGCCGCGATGCCGTTCGATTATTCGATGAAGACAACTTCCAGGTCATCGTCGACACCTTCCACGATTCACGCAACGGCTACATGTTCCTGACGACGCCGCTTGGCGCGAAGCTGGAGCAGCAGATCTTCGACGAGGGCGAAGGCGGCGGGCGCGGCACCACCGCGAACATCAATCGCAACTGGGACGGGGTGTGGGACGCGGCCGCCCGCATCGACGGCGAGGGCTGGACCGCCGAGATCGAGATCCCGTTCAGCACGGTGCGCTTCGTGCCGAGCGATTCGCAGATCTGGGGCGTCAATTTTGAGCGCCATACGCGTCGCAAAAACGAGAGCGCGTTGTGGTCGCCCATCCCCAAGGCCTACACGCTGACCCGCGTCAGCCTCGCCGGTGAATTGCACGGGCTGTCGGGCGTATCGCGCGGCCTCGACCTCCGGCTGAAGCCGTTCATGGTCGGCGGCGTTCACGATCTGCGATCGAGCGAGACGACCCGCGCCACTGACGCGATTCGCGACATCGGCCTCGACGCCCGCTATGGCCTGACCGCCGGCCTCAACATGGACGTCACGATCAACACCGACTTCGCGCAAGTCGAAGTCGACGAGCAGCAGGTCAACCTGACCCGGTTCGGCCTCTTCTATCCGGAGAAGCGCGACTTCTTCCTCGAGAATTCCAACTTCTTCACGATGGGCACGGGCGCCGCATTCACGACAGCGCCGGTGCAGACCGATCTGTTCTTCAGCCGCCGCATCGGCCTGTCCGATGCCGGCACGCCGATTCCGATTCTTGGCGGCGTCCGGGTGGCCGGAAAGTCCGGCGCCAACAACATCGGCGTGCTCGACATCCAGACCGACGACGCGTTCGGCCGGCCCGGTGAGAATTTCTTCGTCGGCCGTTACAGCCGCGACATCCTGAAGCGCTCGCGCGTCGGCGCGATCTTCATCAACAAGGACGCGGTCGGCGACGCGCACTTCAACCGCACCATCGGTCTCGACGCCAACCTCGCGCCGAGCGCCAACCTCCAGCTACAAAGCTATCTCGCCAAGACCGAAACACCGGGCAAGGACGGGAACGACATGGCCTTCTTTGGCCGCATCGCGTATCGCGATCCGAAGTGGAACCTGTATTTGAACTACCTCGACGTCCAGGAGAACTTCAACGCCGAGGCCGGCTTCGTGCAGCGTACCGGCATCCGCACCACCAAGGGGCATTTCGGTCCGACGCCGCGGCCGTCAACAGGTAGCGTCAAGTTATTCGAGCCGATGTACGTGCTGACCCTCACGACCGACCAGACCAACCGCCTGATCGGCCGGACGCATCACCTGATGCTCGGTACGACCCTGCGCGACGACACGTTCATCAACGTGTTCTACCAGCGGACCCTCGACGTCCTCGACGTGCCGTTCCGGATTCGTCCCGACGTGACGATCCCGGTCGGTCGATACGAGATGAACGAGTGGTTCTTCACGTTGAACACCAGCCCGGGCCGGCGTCTTTACCAGCGCCTGACGGTCTCGCCCGTGGATTTCTATGGCGGCTCGCGCCTGAGCGTATCGGCCGCCGCAGGCGTGCGCGCCTCGAGCCGGTTCTCGAGCGAGGTGCAATACAACCGCAACGACGTGAAAATGCCGTGGGGGAATTTTCTCGTCAACCTATCGACGCTGCGCGTCGACTACACGTTCTCGCCGCGCATGACGATCCGCAGCCTCACGCAATACAACACGTCAACGCACGAAGTCTCGAACAACGTGCGCTTCAACTTCATCTACCGGCCCGGCAGCGACATCTATATCGTCTACAACGACCTGTCGCAGACCGGACTGCCGGCGGACATCTTCGGGAAAAAAGATCGGCAACTGGTGGTGAAAGCCACGTACCTGTTGCAGCGATAATGCTGGCCTCGCCGGAGCCTTGGCGAAGGCGGGATCGGTTGAGAGCAGGCCTGCAGTGCGCAGCCCTGACGGCCGTCTCTGCCGCACTGGCCGTCTTCATGACGTGGCCAATCGGACGTGTCACCAACGTCGTCGTGCCGGCGTCGGACGACGCGTATTTCAGCATCTGGCGCCTGGCGTGGATCGCTCACCAGTTGCCGAGCGATCCCAGTCGACTGTTTGACGCCAACATTTTCCATCCCGCCACCGGCACGCTGGCGCTGTCGGACGCGATGCTGCTGGTCGGCGTCCTCGGCACGCCGCTGTTCAAGGCCGGCGTGAATCCCGCGGTCGTTCACAACTACCTGATGCTGGCCGCATTCGTGTCGTCGATGGTGTGCGCGTTCGCGCTGGCGCGGCGGTTGACCGGATCGGATCCGGCGGCGTGGCTGGCGGCGATCATCTTCGGCCTCGCCCCTTATCGCATGGCGCACATCGGCCACCTCGAGCTGCAATGGACGATGTGGATGCCGCTGGCGCTGTTGCTGCTGCATCGGGTGATGGAGAAGCCGGCGCCGTGGCGTGGGGTTCTGCTGGGCGCGGCGCTGGCCGCTCAAGTTTTGAGCAGCATCTATTACGGAGTGTTTCTCGCCTGCTATCTGGCCGCGGCGTGGGTCGCGTTGGTGCCGTTCGAAAAGGCAAAGGGCCGGATCGCCGCCGCGACCGCGTTCGCGATCGTCCCCCTCTTGCTCGTGGCGTTGATCTACGGACCGCCGTACTCGCAGACGAGGAAACAATTCGGTGAGCGCGGCGCCGAGGAAGTGCAAGCGTTCAGCGCGGTGCCCGGCGATTACCTGCGCGTTCCGCAAGAGAACGTCCTGAGAGGGCGCACGGATGCCGGCGAGGCGCCCGATGAGCGCAGTCTCTTTCCGGGATTCGTCGCGATTGCCCTCGCGATGGTGGCGTTCATTCCGCCAGTCTCGCGCAAAGCGATCACCTACCTGGTGCTCGCGCTCGTCGCCGCCGATCTGTCGCTCGGCGCCCACGGCCTGCTGTTCTCGATTCTTCGGGCCGCGTTCAGCGTGACCGGCAGTCTCCGATCGCCGGCACGGTTCGGCGTCCTCGTGCTGCTATCGATCGCGGTGCTGGCCGCGATCGGGGCCGCGCGCGCCTACCAGCGCTGGCCCAGGTTCGCGCCGATGATGTCGCTGGCGCTGACGTTGCTGTGCCTCGGTGAATACTGGTCGTCGCCGATCGCGGTGCGTGCCTACGATCGGCGGCCGAGCGAAGCGCACGCGTGGCTGGCGCAGCAGCCGCCGGGATCGGTGACCCTCGAGCTGCCGGCGCCGACTGGACCCACGCTGTGGCTGTACGAAACCGAGTATGAGGTGCGATCGATTGCTCACTGGCAGCCGCTGGTCAACGGTTACAGCGCGTTTCCGCCGGAGCAATACGTGCGCCTGATTAACGAGCTGCCGCGCTTTCCCGAGCGCGACGTGATCCTCAGGCTGCGCGAGATTGGCGTGAAGTACATCCTGATCAACCGCCGGCGCTACAAGGCGGAGGAGTTCGATCGCGTGATGCTAGAGATCGAAGCATCGAGTCGCGTGAGCATCGTGCGCGCCTTCGGCGGGGCAGAAGAGCGGGTCGTAATCCTGGCACTGAACTACGACCCGGAGTAAGTTGGCAACTGGCAACCGCCAACTGCCAACTTCAGGAATTAGAAGATGTATCCGCCCTTGGCGACCACGGCGTCCGCAAGGCGGCGGCGCATCACCACGGTGTTGGCCGGCGTGACCTTCAACAGGCGGCGCAGTGCCGCCAGTTGCGTGCGAAGCACGTCGCCATCCGCCATCGCTGCCAGCGCGTTCCTCGCCGCGAGCTCGATGCGGCCGGCCGATTCGCTGACCGAGACCCGCGCCGCATCAAAATGCCATTCGGCGTTCGACAGCTTGGCGGCCGCGGCCGATTGCGCGCGCAGCACCGCGCTCTCCGACGCGTAGGCGTCGATCAGGATGTCGGCCAGGTAGCTCAGGACTTCCTGCTCCTGTTCGAGCTGGGTGCCGTAGCGCTGCATCGCCGTGCCGGCGACCATCAGCACGACCTTCTTGAAGGCGCCGCAGGCGCGCGCTTCGGCGGCCAGCACGCCGTCCGAATCATCGGCCACGCTCATCGACGGGCTCATGATCTCGTCCTGCAGCGCTTTCGCCGCCTGCATCAGCGGCAGTTCGCCCTTCATCGCCTTCTTCATCAGCATGCCGGGGATCAGCAGGCGGTTGATCTCGTTGGTGCCTTCGAAAATGCGATTGACGCGCGCATCACGGTAGTGGCCTTCGACGGGGTAGTCGTGCACGAAACCGTTGCCGCCATGGATCTGCAGGTTCTCATCGATCACGTAATCAACGGTCTCGCTGCCGAGGACCTTGGCGATCGATGCTTCGACGGCAAACTCTTCCAGCGCCTGCAGCATCGGCGCGGCGTCGCCGCTCTTGCGGTCCGGTGTCGCAGCGATGCGCTGATCGATCAGGCCGGCGGTGCGATACATCATGCTTTCGAGCGCATACTCGCGCGCCGTCATCTCGCCGAGCTTGTGCTTGATCGCGCCGAAAGTCGCGATCGGCGTGTTGAACTGCTTGCGGGAGGCGGCGTACTTCGCCGCTTCCTGAATGTTGATCTTGACGCCGCCTGAGCACATCGCGCCCAGCTTGAAGCGGCCGAAGTTCAGGACGTTGAAGGCGACCTTGTGGCCCTTGCCAACCTCGCCGAGCACCGCGTCCGCAGGCACCTTCACATCCTGCAGGATGATCGGCGTCGTCGAGGAGCCGTGCAGGCCGAGCTTGTGCTCTTCCTTCCCGCTCGACACGCCGGGCCATTTTTTCTCGACGATGAAGGCGGTGAAGTGCTCGCCATCGACCTTCGCGAACACGATGAAGACGTCGGCGAAGCCGCCGTTGCTGATCCACATCTTCTCGCCGGACAGCAGGAAGCTGCCATCGGCCTGCTTGATGGCCTTGGTCTTGGCGCCGAGCGCGTCCGAGCCGGATCCGGATTCACTCAGGCAATACGCGCCGGCCATTTCACCCGACACGAGGCCGGGCAGGTACTTCTGCCGCTGCGCCTCGGTGCCGAACATGTAGATCGGCAGGATCGTCAGGTTGGCCTGCGCGCCGAAGGTGGTCGCGAACGACGCCTGTCCGGCGATCTGCTCGGAGACGATCAGCGTCGAGATCTTGTCGAGGTCGACGCCGCCGTACTCTTCGGGAATGTTGGTGCCGAGCAGGCCGAGGCCGCCGCACTTCTTGAGCAGCTCACGATTGAGCGCCCACTCCTTTTTCTCGAGTCGCTCGACCAGCGGCAGCACTTCACCCTTGATGAATTCCGCGGCGGTCTGCCGAATGAGCTTGTGCTCGTCATTCAGCTTCTCCGGCGTCATCACGGTTGCCGGATCGGTTTCGCCGATGAGCCATGCGCCGCCTTTGACCGTCTGTTCGCTCGTTGCCGTCGCCATTTGCGTGTCTCCTGATCTGAGCTTTCTGTGCCTTCTGTGGCCCCGGGATCTTCTGCGCCTTCTGCGGCTTACATCCGTTCAAAAATGCCCGCGGCGCCCATGCCGCCGCCGACACACATCGTGACCATTCCGTACCTCGCCTTGCGGCGGTGCATCTCGTTGACGATCGACGCCGTCAGCTTGGCGCCGGTGCAGCCGAGCGGATGGCCCAGCGCGATCGCGCCGCCGTTGACGTTGACCTTCTCCGGATCGAGGCCGAGCTCTTTCATGCAGGCCAGCGCCTGCGCGGCGAAGGCCTCGTTCAATTCGATCAGGTCGATTTGATCCAGCGTGAGGCCGGTCTGCTTGAGGACCTTGCGGATCGCTGGAACCGGACCGATGCCGAAGAGCTCCGGCTTGACGCCCGCCGTGGCATAGCCGACGAATCGCGCCAGCGGCGTCAGGCCGCGTTCCTTGGCGAGCCCGGCGGAGGTGATGATCGTCGCCGCGCCGCCATCGCTCGTTTGCGACGAATTGCCCGCGGTGACGGAGCCGCTGACGTGGAACGCCGGCTTCAGTTTCGCCAGCGCTTCGAGCGAGGTGTCTCGGCGCGGACCCTCGTCCGTGTCAAACGTCAGTTCCTTCACCGCGGGCTTGCCGCCGTTCTGCTGCACGATCCTGACCGTGAGCGGAACGATCTCGTTCTTGAAGTATCCCTTCTCGATCGCGTTGATGGCGCGCTGGTGGCTGCGCAGCGCGAACTCGTCCTGCTCGGCGCGCGAGACGCTCGATTCGCGCGCGTGATTCTCGGCGACCAGACCGGTGCTCAGGTAGACATCGGGATACGACTGCACCAGCGAGGGATTCGGCGAGATCTTGTTGCCGCCCATCGGCACCATGCTCATCGACTCGGTGCCGCCGGCCACGGCGGCGCGGCCCTGGCCGAGCATGATGCGCTCGGCGCCGTAGGCAATCGCCTGCAGGCCCGATGAGCAGAAGCGATTGATCGTCACTGCGGATGCCTCGACCGGAATCCCGGCACGCAGGCTCGCGATGCGCGCCACGTTCATGCCCTGCTCGCCCTCGGGCATCGCGCACCCGATGATCACGTCGTCTATTGACGAGGGATCGAGCTGCGGCACGCGGTCGAGCGCGCCCTTGATCGCGGCGGCGCCGAGCTCATCGGGCCGCATCACGCTGAGCGTGCCCTTGGGCGCCTTGCCGACCGCGGTGCGCACGGTTGAAACGATGACGGCGTCTTGCATGGTGTGCTCTCTGTGCTTTCTGTGCCTTCTGTGGCCTGTGCCTTCTGTGGCCTACGTACGAACCGTGTTGAAATCCGCGAGCAGGTCTTCGACGGCCTCACCGACCAGCGGCGTCTTGCCCTCGAACAGGTGATTCGCGTATTCGATCGTGACGAGCTCTTTCGGCTCCGGGATCTGCGAGTAGAACTTGCGAATCTCCTTGATCGAAATCAATTCGTCTTCCTCGCCGTGGATGATGAACTTCGGGAGCGTGCACGTGCGCAGCGCGTCGAATTCGTAGCGATCGACCGGCGGCGCGATGGCGAGCAGCAGCGACACACGCGGATCCTCCGCGCCCGTCGTCATGGCGATCCACGATCCGAACGACATCCCGGCCGCCCAGACGGGAAGGTCCGGGAAGCGATCGCTGACGAAGTCGATCGCCGCCTTGAAGTCCTCTTTCTCGCCGGGGCCCGAATCAAACGTTCCGCCGCTCCTGCCGACGCCCCTGAAGTTGAAGCGCAGCGCGGCGACGCCGATGCGCGGCATCGCCTTGGCCGCCTGATACAACGCCTTCGTGTGCATGGTGCCGCCCTGCAGTGGATGCGGATGGCCGAACACCGCGACCGCACGAGGCTCCCCCTCGGGCACATCGAGCAGCGCTTCGAGCGGGCCGGCCGGGCCCGCAATCTCACGCAGAAAGTCTGGCGCCATTCATGAACCTTTCGAGCACCCCGGCAAACTCGTCGGGCTTCGTCACCAGGCCAAGGTGGCCGGTTCGCTTCAACACCACATGCTCGGAGTTATCCAGATCGTCCAGGTATCGCCGCGACACATCGACCGGAACGACGCTATCGAGCCCTGGCTCTCCCGTGACGATGAGCGCCGGCGCCTTGACGCGACGCGGATCGGCGAAGTGATGTGACTTTGCCCACAAGACCCGGCGCGCCATACGCCCGGGCGACGCGGGCGCGAGGACCACTCGAGCCCCGTTCGCCGCGCTGAAACGCCAACGCTCGACCATCGAGGGCAAGGCGGCGACCAGCTCAGGACGCATCCGTTGTGGCGCCGTTGCCATCAGCAACGGAGTGCTCAGGACCGGCGCCTCCAGGAATCGCTGCTGGTATTGATTGGGTTCCCATGACGCATGTATCGCCGACGCGAGCACGAGCGCGCTGACACGCTCCGGCCGCCGCGCCGCAAACTCCGTCGCGATCAATCCACCATATGACACGCCGGCGATCACCGCGCGTTCGAGACCGGCGCGATCGAGCGCGAGCTCGACCTGCGAGACGTAATTCTCAAAGGCACGATTCAGATCGCAGGGAAAGGGACTCGTCCGCTCGTCGCACAGCGAAAAGCTGATCACGCGATTGTTGCGCTCCAGCGCCGCTACGGCCGGACGCATCCATTCCCAGCGGCCCTGCAAGCCGGGTATCAGGACGATCGGTGTGCCTGTGCCGCGATCGATCATCAGTTTCTCAACGGCTTTCCGGTTTTCAGCGTGTGCTGAATGCGTTCGAGCGTCTTTCGCTCGCCGAGCAGGCTCATGAAGGCTTCGCGCTCGAGATCGAGCAAGTACTGCTCGGTGACCGTGGTCGCATGCGGCACGTTGCCGCCCCCGAAGATGTGCGCGAGCTTCTGGCCGATCAGCTTGTCGTGATCGCTAGCGCGGCCGGCGCGCCACATCAGGTGCACGCCGAGATTGAGCGCGGCCGTCACCGATTCGCCGCCGACCGGCAGCGCGAGCCGCGGCGCGGGCACGTGATAACCCTCGCGCACGCGCTCGAGCGCCTTGGCCTTCGCATCCGCCATCAGCCGCTCGCGATTCATCGTGAACGCATCCGTCGGCGCCAGGTAGCCAATGCGAAGCGCGTCGGGTCCGCTCGCCGATACCTTCGCGAGCGCGACCGTCTCGAACGCCTTCGACACATACGGCAACGGATCGCTTTGCGGTGCCGGCATCTGCGCCATGGCGCGCACCAGCATTTCCTTCGTGCCGCCGCCGCCGGGGATCAACCCGACGCCGACTTCGACGAGGCCCATGTAGGTTTCCGCGGCCGCCTGCACGCGATCGCAGTGGAGCGGAATCTCGGTGCCGCCGCCAAGCGCGAG
>Ga0105340_1001191_pt1 | contig 11852 bp, 8 predicted proteins | sample EasRivMeERMLT700_FD_89676 | JGI IMG/M metagenome (GOLD analysis project Ga0105340, IMG submission 89676) | Soil microbial communities from meander-bound floodplain in the East River, Colorado, USA - East River MetaG ERMLT700 | ecosystem: Environmental > Terrestrial > Soil > Floodplain | place... | reverse complement strand
CGCCGGAACGGCGCGATTCTCCAGGGCTTCGACTTGCAACCGACTGGAAAATCGCCGGACACCGGCGACCGGTGGCAAGGACGTAAGGGAATTGAGTAGTGTGTGGAACCACATGGTCGTCTCCTTCGCGGATGTGGTCTGCGATAGAATGGAGAGACATCGTTCCCAGCGCGCAAACCGAGCGCCGGTGCGGTGCCGGGCCGGTGAGGGGCTTGCTTGGCGGTAAGGCCTCACCGGCCGCTTCTGTCGTTGATCGGTAGGACGGTTTTGCAACTCATCCTACACTACTTCGCTTGCTTCGTGTCATTGAGCCACTGTTGATACTCCGGCGTCTTCTTCCAGCGTTCGTAGGCCGGGCCGGGGCCGACCAGGTCCACGTCGGCGCCGAGGTCCTTGCCGTCCTTGCCGGCCTTGAAGCCGGGGCTGTCGGGGTTAAGGCGGAAGTCGTCGGGCCTCAGGAGGTCGAGGTCGGCGGCAGTCCGGGCGCGAAGATCGCCCCCTTGAAATCGGACCCGCCCTTCCAGCGATCCGGTTTCCTCCACTCCCCAGAAGCGTTTCCAATCTGCCAGGCTCGTCGGGCCGTACGGCGGCTCGCCCTTCCCATCGATAGTCCATCTCACCGAGGTGCTGCCGGGAGCAAACAGGTTGCGCTCGCCCCGCCACCGGAACAGGCGCAGCAGAGTCGCCTCAGCTTCCGCCGGCTTAAGCACGGCCGTCTTGTCACGGGACTGCGCGAAGCCCAACGTATTCACAGTATCAATAAGGCACCCTGAAACTTCGAGGCGGATCGGTTGCAAGCCTTGTGGGGAATCGCTGCCGGACAAGGGGTTGGGGAGCGACAGCCGGAAAGCCTCGAGGCCCGTCACGATTGTGCTTCGCTCGACCTGAATCGCGATGTCCTGAAGCGCGGGATCATAATTGAGACCGATCCCACCCCATGTGGCCCAAAGCAGGCAGTTATCGAAGCTGACGCGTGCACCGGGAGGATGCTGCCCACCTTGGTTTCCCTCCAATGACTGAAACTCACAATTGCGGAACACACAAACAGGCGAATGAGTCGCCGTGACCTTGGACCGGAATCGACAGTTGGCGGCCCGCAGGGGCGCTTCATGAATGTGCACGACGATGGGCCAATCTCCCCACGGCGCTCGATGGAGTTCCAGCCCTTCCAGCACCAGCGCCGCAGTGGACTTCAACAAGGCAACATTGTGGCGAATCGCTTCTGGACTTAACTTGATGACCGGCCGGAAGCCCGCGCCAGCCCGGATCGTGAGGGCAGTTCGCTGAATGTTGATCGGCTCGCTGACAAATGGACCGTTGCCGCGGATTTCGATGGTGTCGCCGCTCTGCGCCTTGTCCACCGCCGCGGCCAGGGTTGCGAACTTCTGCTCGGCCTTGGCTTCCTTGGGCAGGATGATGAAGGGTTGCGCGACTTCGGCGGATTTACTCGGGGGCAGTTCCTTGATCTCGATCTTCTTGAAATGGACGGTGGTGATGCTCGCGCCCCAGGACTGCAACGCCAGGTGGCCGCGGCGGTATTGCTCGGTGGCGTCGCGATACTGGGCCGTCGGTTGGCCGTTGACGAGCGTTTGCATGTCAGGGCCCCGGGCGATGATCTCGAGCAGGAACCACTCATCGGGCCGGTGCGGATTCGGCGGCCCCTGCTTGAGGACGCCTTCGGCCGCGGTGTGGCCCAGCGGCCACGTCAACGAACCGGTATGAACCGGCCAGTTGGTGCGCACGCCGATCTGTGCCTCGTAGCCACTCATGCGTTCGAGGCTTTTGTCTTTCGTCGCGCGAAGGGCAAAGGCAGTGCGGAAGATCACGCCTGCGTCCCCGGTCGGATTGATCTTGGCTTGGGCGCGGAGTTGGAAGTTCTCGAAGTCTCCACGTTCCGAGAACAGGTAGGACGTTCCCCCCCCGAGAGCAACGATGGCGCCGTCCTCGACGGTCCAGACATTCTTGGTGTCGTCCGGATGCTTCTTCCAGCCATCCAGGCTCGTGCCGTTGAAGAGCTGCACCCAGCCGTCGTTCCCCGCGGCAGCGCCGTCGCGCCGCGAAATGCCCGTCACGTCGAAAAGCGGGCGGCCTTGCGCGTCCTTGGCGGACATCGTCGCGTGACGTTCGTCGTCGTTCGGGAACGTCCAGGTGCCGGTGAATCGGCCGCCCAGCGACTTCCAGGTGAGCGTCTTTTCTTTCGGGTCGTCCCAGGCGCAGTCGGCCTCCATCGCTTCGCCGTCGCCGCCGAAATGCCAGAGCCGATAGATGCGGCGGAATTCGTCATAGCCGAGCAGCCAGTACTCCATGCGGTCGCCATGCTCATGCTTTTCATAGCTTTCGACAAAGCGATGCGCCAGGATGGGGGCGGCCTTGTTCGTGGTGCGCGACTGAAACTTTTTGCCACCCAATTCGGCCAGGGTCACGTCCACCGTGTTGTTCCAGGTGCCGACCTGGCGATCCAGGAGCGCGAACTCCGCCGGCCGCTTGGGATCGACCGGCGCCTTCGGGCCGACGGCCATGTCTTGGGTGCGCTGCATTTTCTTCGTCTGCCGCAGCGTCACCTCGCCCAGGGCGTCCTTGATCTCCGTCGTGATCTCGACATGATTCACGTCGACCCAGCGTTCGACGTGCGTGATCTTGTGCCACAACGGCAACGTGCCGCGGTAGGTCATGGTTTGCGTTTTCATGTCCCATTCGCCGTCGATTCCGGACTGGATCGCATGAATCGCGGTGTGCGAGCTGAGGAACCAACGCTTGAAGTTCGTCCCGTCGCCGGCGTAGCGATGCACGGTGAGCGTCTCCGAACCCTGATCGTAGGTCGTGTAGGAGCGCAGAAACTTCTCGTTGGCGATCCAGTCGAAACGCACGATGCCCTTGGCCGGGTCCTGTTTCGGCAGCGTGGTCTCGACGTCGATCGACCACGTGCCGACGAGTTGCGGCAGCACGTCTTCGGCGTGCAGGACGGCGCCGTGTCTTGTTCGAAAAGGATTGAAGTAAAGCGCGGTGCCAGCGAGCAATACCACGCACCCGAGAGCCGCGCCGGCGCGCAGCCAATTGCGGCGCGGCTTTGTCGAGCCGAGCCCCGTAAGGGGCCGGTTGATGGCGTCGGCGGCCGTCGTCTCAACCGCGGCCTTACGGCCCTCGGCTCGCCCGGCTTGCACGTCCGCCAAATGTTCGCCAAGCAATTCTGCGACTTCTTTCGCCGTCTGGAAGCGCTCGGCCGGGTCCTTGGCGTGCAGCCTCTCGATGATCGCGACCAGCCAGTCGGGAACATCGGGATTGCTCTCACGTATTGGTCGCGGCGTCTCCTCGCAAACGCGTTTGAGCACCGCCATCGTGCCGCTGGCGCGAAACGGAGCGTGGCCGGTGCACATCGCGTAGAGAACGCTGCCCAGGCTGAACAGATCGGTGCGCTGGTCAACCGGCTCGCCACGGGCCTGCTCAGGGGACATGAAGTACGGCGTTCCGGTGATGACTCCGCTCTGCGTCAAACTGGCATCGGCGGCGGCGCGGGCCAGGCCGAAGTCGGTGATCTTGACCCGCTCAATCCCGTTCTCCAACAGGATGTTGGCCGGCTTGACATCCCGGTGCACTAATCCCTGGGCGTGCGCCGCGGCTAAACCCGCGGCCGTCTGCATGCCGATGCGAACGATTTCCGCCAGTTGCAATGGCCCGTTGCGGTCGAGCCGTTCCTGCAACGACATCCCAGAAACATACTGCATGACCAGGTAGGGATGACCGGCGGTTTCCTCGACGGCGTGAATCGTGACGATATGGTCATGGCTCACCGCCGCGGCCGCCTGCGCCTCACGCGTGAAGCGTTTGCGTGCGGTGCCGTTGGCCGCCAGTTGTGCCGCCATCACTTTGATGGCCACGACTCGGTGCAGCTTCTCGTCGAAAGCTCGCAGCACCACGCCCATGCCGCCGCGGCCGATGACTTCAAGGACTTCGTAATGGCCCAGCCGGCCGAGCGTGCCGGGCTTGTCCGAAGCAACCAGAAAATCGAGTGCCTCATTGCCGCCATCGCCCGGTAGTTCGTCCTGCGTATCCCCGGTACTTGCTTGGCCGGCAAGCTCCTCGGCAGCACACTGGATTGCCGGCTTTCCCAGAAAGCTGTCCTCGACGTCGTGCGATTGGAGCAATGTTTCCATGCGCTGGCGCAACACCCCGTCGCCGGCGCAAGCCTGGTCGAGGTAGGCGGTCCGATCGCTCGGCGTTTTCTTTTCGAGTGCTTCTGCGAAGATCGTCTCTTCGGTCATTGCCAAACCCTCATCGGGACGCGATGGCGTCGCCGGGCCTCACCCTACAATGCGACGAAAAGGGCGCGCCGACCTCACGGATTCTTTTTTTTGATGTGATTACGACAGTCCATCCGGCGCAGACGCGTCGCCGTCGGCTATTTCGGTGCGAAGCCACGCCCGCGCGTACGCCCAGTAGCGGTCCGCCGTGGCAGCCGAGATCCCGAGGGCTTCGGCCGCCTGATCAACCGAAAGACCGGCGAAATGGCGCAACTTGACCAAGTCGGCCTTGATCGGGTCGTGTTCGGCAAGCTTGTTGAGTGCCTCGTCCAGCGCCAGCAGATCCTCACCGAGCGCGGGCGCGGTCAGTTGAAGTTCGTCAACGTCTTGACGAACCATGCCGCCGCCGTGCTTGTCGCGGAGTTTGCGGCGAGCATTGTCAACGAGGATCCGCCGCATCGCCTCGGCTGCCGCGGCGAAGAAATGCCCGCGATTGTCCCAGCGCCGATTGGCATCCCCGCCGACGAGCCGAAGATAAGCTTCATGGACCAGACCGGTAGCCTCAAGCGTCTGTCCTGGCTTTTCCTGCGACAGTTTTTGAGCGGCGAGCCGGCGTAACTCGTCGTAGACAACCGGCAAGAGTTGCTCGGCTGCGTGCCGATCGCCTTGTTCGATTGACGTGAGGATTCGAGTTACATCATTCATCACGAGCTGCCGATCGAAGCAACGAATCGTGGGCTAACCCTGAGGGCGCAGACGGTACCGTCGCAAATCCGCTCCGCACACGTTTGATGTCCGCCGGTTCCGAAGAAGTGCTCTCGGGAAGGGGAAGCCACCGCGGATAAAGAGCAAGGATTGATCATACTCGTGGACAGACACGAAAGCGAGCAATTGCCGGCAAAAGCGGCCCGCCGTGATCGATCTTGGAACGACAGGCGGCCTTGCCCAAAAAAAGGTGAGGACCGGGGGCGCTCATTTCGGAAACGGTTGGTGATGTGCGTATCAAAAAACGCCGCCGCGGAGCGATTAGCTTCCGCGGCGGATCACGTGCTCGGTCATGAAAAGATGCTACTTGGCGTCTTTCGTGGTCTCGAAAATCTTCGGCACGTCGGCCATGATCTTGGTGATGGCCGTGTCGTTCAAGCCGCCCTTTTTGAAGACGTGGTTGGCAACGACCGTCCGTTTGTTGTAAAGCACCACGGTGATGTCGGCATCCTTGGCGACGTTGTATCCCGGAGGACCAGCGGGATTGTCGATGCTAAGGATGCACTTCTTGAGCCCTTCCTTCTTGGCAAGGGCTTCAAGCCGGTCGCTGAGCTTCTCGTCGTCGGTCAGGAATACGACGAAGCTGCCCATTTTTTCCTTGGTGTGCTTGGCAGTTTCGGCATCAATTTGCTTGACCAAACTGGTCAAGGAGTCGCTGACTTCGCGAGCGAAGATCATCGGGACTGGGTTGAGGCCGTTCTGTCAGACCAGGCAGTTTTTCTTGCCGGCGCTTGCGCCGTTGCAATTGAGCGGATGAAACGGCCCGCGGTTCAAATCCTTGGAGTAGATGGGTTCACCTACCGCCGGACCCGATTTGAGGGCATCGCCCGCCGTCCCGACGCCAACCGTCAGCACAGCAGCAGCAATCACCCCCATCGCAATGCGATGCTTCATGGTGAGACTACCTTTTTGAGAAGAATAGAAATCTCGCCTATCCAAAAGGCGGACAGGGTGATGATAAATCTGTGGCGTTCGAATTGAAACGCTGGTAATTGTGATACCCAACTGAGCGGGCATTAGCCTGCCTTATCAGTTGCAATCTTAGGATCGGCGCTGTTCGAGGTGAACTGACGGATGCAGTGCTGCAATTCATTGGTGGTTGTGTGGTTAACGTGATATGACGCGCCGAATGCGTTCGGCGTTCTATGCAACTAGGGTAACATAGTAGGTAAAAGACTGGATTTTTTCGGGCAAATGGACATCGCTTCCGTACTATGCACACAGAGTTGTAGACACAAGGTTCTACGGCGAAGGTGACAGCCGTGCTTGACGTTACTCCAATCCTGATGGAGCAATTTTCGCTCAAGTGGCGGTTCACGGACCCGCGCTATCGGGTGTTGCCTCCGGTTCATCTTGAACAAGTGAAGCCACTGTCTTTGGACTCCTCACGGCGGCTTTGGGACCTGACCTTGCCGCTTCACAAGGATCTGCCGTTTACGCCGGGCTTTTTCCGCGTCGTCGAGTCGATACCGCTCGATAATGCCGAACCGACAGCTATCCGGGCTGTTCGGAAGTGGCTTTTTGCCCGCGGTGTGCCGTTCAAGACGCCCGTGTATCTCAGCTATCAGCCAGATGAGGCGATAGCGACCACTTGGAAGATGGTCATCAAGTATTGGGACGATTTTTGGTATCCTGGCTCTGACGATTTGACTATCGTTGACGACTCCTTCGCGTGGGCATTATTATTTTGGCACGAGAGCGAGGCGTTCTTTGGCGACAACCGCAACCGTCCGGAGCGCCGTAGAACCAACGGATGAAGCTGACCGGGTCCGCCATCCTGGTTTCGCGCGTGGCTAAGTTCTTGCAGGCGGCCCCGGCAGCTTATCCTTATCGTTCGGCGAAAGAGGAAGCAGGGGATGGCGGACAACAGCTTGCCCGACCTCAGTCCGGCCGCTTTGAGTCGGCTTGTCGCCGGAATGACGACGGATGAGGTGGAAGCGATCGTCGGCCGTTTCCATCGCCCCAACTTGTACGAAGGCCGTGAGTATTTCTCGTGGATCGGCGACGGTGGCATGTTGCGGGCCTCCTTCAACGGACCAGGCCGGACGTTGTCCGCTGCCGTGCTTTGGACGCTCGAGGCACAGCGCCCACTATATCTCGGCCCCGACCGCCGCCGCAGGACGCGGCAATCCACGGTCATGCAGACTTGGTACTGCATTCCGTGTCGCCAGCGGTATCGTCAACCGCAGTCCGGCCGACCGGTGATTTGTTCGGAGTGTGGCGGCAGTTGCGAGCGGGCGATAGGAAGCATCCGCGTGCCGTCACCCAAGCACACCAAGGCGTGGGATAGGTTTTGGGTGCAGTACAAAGCTGAGTTGGAATTGCTCGATGCTTACGGGCGCAGCGAATTTCATGAAGCGGTCAAACTTGAGTTGTTCGACATTAAGTTGCCCAAGCGGCGCCGAACCAAAAGTTGCAGATGACCGGGCCGCCATCTCGGCTTCGCGCGACACGACGTTTTTGCAGGCGGCCCGGCAACTGAACTTGGTCGTTCGCCACCAAGAAGGAGCCATATGGGACTCTTCTCTCGCAAATCGTCGTCGCCATCCAGTCGGCTTGCGGACGCCGTCGCCGCGGACGTTGCGGAAGCGTTTGCTCGTTTCGTCGCCGATCGGGGCGATGACTCCATCGTCGCACTTGCCCTGTGCTCCGTGGACGATGCGGCGCCGCCCTACATCATGGGCGCCACGCTGGATGACATTGGGCCGATCAAGGGTACGGAGGACAGCTGGCGTGCGGATCCCGCCGATTGGTCCTGGAACGACGAGGGCAACAAGTACCGCTACGACAAAATCATCGACGAGATGCTCGATCATCAACCGGACTCATTCGAGGAACATGGCCGCGACATTTTTGAGGGCATCGTGGCAGGTTTGAAGAAGTTCGACGCGAGCGGCTGCTTCAAGGGCAAACTTCCGCGCGAACAAATGTTGCTGGTGTTGTGGATCAACGATCCCGAGGAGCACAACGCAAGCGCCGTGATGAAGTGGGTGGAGCAAATGAATCCGAAGCCGGTTGCCAAGTGGTTCAACGCGGTCTATTCGTATCGGCCGTAGGCGTTGGCGAACCAGCCGAAACTAACGACGGGCTTGCTCGGGCGGATCGTCCCAGTCGAGGTTCATCTCGCGAAGCTGTGTGCGAACGGCGCGCAGGTCCCAGAAGCAACGGAACTGGCCGGCGCCGCCGCCCACCAGGACGTCGGCGTTCCGCGTGAAGCCGTGCAAGAACGCCGCTACCTTCCGCGGCGCCGTTTCCAGGCTCATGTACTCGGCGCCGGTAGCCGGATCGAAGAGCTGGATCAGCTTTGGAGTCGTGTCGAGCGCCAGAATTTGTGAATCCTTGGAGAATGCGGCGCCGCCGTTCCAGTTGCCGTGCGATTTGCGCGGGAACGTCCGCACCAGTTGAAAGGAGGGAACGTCCCACAAGCGGAAGTCGTCCGGATTGCACGTGAGGAGCCATTTCCCGCAGGGACTGAAGAGCGGATAAGCGGACATGGGCGCGGGCACCTCGGCGGCGAGCTTGCCGGTGCTGGTATCGCGGACAAGGACGCGCGTGCCTTGCCAGTTGCCGGTCGCCAACCACCTGGCATCGGGGCTGATGGCGATCGAGGCGACGCGCGGGTGATCGCGCCAGACATGGACATTCTGACGTTTTTCGAGATCGCGCCAGTAAACGGCCTCCTTCGCACCAACGAATGCGAGATACTTACCGTCGCGCGACAGAGCGCCCCCGCAATGATGAGCGGGCAGATTGATCAGTACTTCCGGTTCGCCCAGGGTCAAACCGGTCGGGCCTTCCAGCCGGATCGGCCAGCGTAAACACCCTGTCTCGATCGACGCAATGATCCCTCGCCCGTCCGGCGTGAATTGCACGCCGCGCACCGGGAATAACGGTTGCGATGCCACGAGTTTGCCGCTCGCCAGTTCGTAAATCTCCATGCCTTTGGGACCGTTATTCGCATACCAGCGACCGTCCGGGCTCAGGCCCCCTTCGAAGTTGGCATTCGCCACCGGCGTCCGGCGACATTCGGGCGCCGTGTGAAACTCCCAGATGCCCATGCGGTTGCCGGCGCCGAACGCGATGCGCCGATCGTCGGGAGAAATGCCTGCCACTTGGCCCGACGCGATGATCTCGCAACGTCCCGTGAAGAGGTCCCAGATGCGGGCGCTTCCGTCTCCCGCGCTGGCCAGCAACCAGTCGCCGCGATGGCTGATAAGCATGCCGATGAAGGGCATTTCGTCGCCGTGGAGCACCATCGGTTTGGTTTTTTTTGGATCGGCCATGTCATAAACGGATATCTGCGATCCCACGCATGCCGCAAGCCGTTGGCCGCCCGGAATCCAGCGCACCGGTCCCGCCGCCACGGTTGACGTTTTCCGCACTAGTTGCTGCTCGATTGCCAGTGACGGCAGGCGCCGGATTTCCACGCCGGTCGCCAGATGAACGGCCAGCACTTTACTCGCGGGATCGAATGCGAACGCGGCGGGGCCGGTGGGCAACGTCTTGACGACGGTTTTGCTTGCAATATCGACAAGGACCCACTCATTCCTCTGCGTCGTCAAGGCAAGCCAGCGATCGTCGGCGCTGAACGCAACGGCTTGCGGATGGCCGCCCTCGTGTTCCCAGACACGCTCTTTTTTCTGGAGGTCCCACACAGCAAAACGCAGGCTGTGGTCATCGTGGTATTTCACGCCCACGTAACGCCCCGAAGCGGAAAAATGCGCAAGAGTGGCATGAGGCCCCGGCCATGACAGCCAATCAAGTTCTTTGCGGTCGTCCATCGACCGAATGGAGACGTTGCCCTTCATATCTCTCACCGCGTAGGCTCGGGCGTCCGGATGCGTGCCGATCCAGGTGAATCCGTCTGCCCGGTTTTCCCACTCGCGAATGAGCGTCACGTCCGGGCTGAGCAACAGCGCCGCTGCCTCGTTGCGCAACTCCAGCGAAGTTCGGATCTCAGCCGCCTTGCGGATGACTTCCAATCCTTGCTTGCGAAAGCCCGGTTGTTTGGCGAGGCGCAAGGCGCGTGCCTGAGCCAGATAGGCAGCGCCGAGATTATCCAGAGCCTGGTCGCGTTCGTGTTGACTCTTCTTTTCCGCCTTCACTGCGCGTTCTTCGTTCGATCGGGCCGTGTTGCGTTCGTCGCGCAACAGGACGTTCATCCCGGTGGCGCCGAGCGTCATCATGACCAGGAGAATGGCGACGAAGCCCGTCAATGTCGCCACAAGCGGATTGCGTTTCGCCCAGCGCCAGACGTGCTCGGTGGATGCCACGCGCCGCGCCTGGATGGGACGATCCTCCAGGAACCGCTGCAGGTCGTCGGCAAGTTCGGCGCCGGTCTGATAGCGGCGCTCCGGGTCGCGGTCGATTGCCTTGAGGACGATCGTCTCCAGGTCGCGTGGAATGCTGGGCCGAATTTTGCGCGGCCGCGGCGGATCGGCCGTGCGAATCTGCTCCAGAAGCGACTCGCGATCGCTGGCTTCGTAAGCGGGCTGCAGCGTGAGCATCTCAAAGAGCGTGATGCCGAGGCTGAACAGGTCGCCGCGAACGTCGGACTTGCCCTCGAACCGCTCGGGCGCCATGTAGCGCAGGGTGCCAACGATGTCGCCGGCGTGCGTGAGGTTCTCGGTATCGGCGGTCGCCTTGGCGAGGCCGAAGTCGGTGACCCACACCGTTCCCTTGTCGTCGAGGATGAGGTTGGACGGCTTGATGTCCCGATGCACCGTCCCCTTGGCGTGAGCGTAGGCCAGGGCGTCGGCGACCTGCTTGCCGATCTTCGCGACGCTCTGCCAGTAGACGTTGCGTGTTTCGGTATTGGATGTCATTGACGTCGAGATCGCCGACGCCGACGCCGCTTCAACGGTTGCTCCCCTCGCCCCTCCGGGGGAGAGGGGTTGGGGGTGAGGGGGATCACCTGACTTGATTCCGCCGACGAGCGATTGCGCCATCTGCCAGGCGGTGGCGGAGGCCGGTCCTTGCGTCGAACTTCTGGCGACGGCCTCGCGCCCCTCCATCCGCCGCAGTTCGACGAGCACCTGATCCATGCCCAGGCCGATGATGTACTGCATCACGTAGTAGTGCAAGCCCTGGTCTTCGCCGACGCCGAACACAGGGACGATATTGGAATGATGCAATCCCGCCGCCGCCTTGGCCTCGCGCAAGAACCGGTTCAGTGACGTATCGCCGAACGCACGGCCCGGCAACACCTTGATCGCCACGCGCCGGCCCAGCGATAGCTGCTCCGCCTCGTACACGACGCCCATGCCGCCGCGGCCAAGCTCACGCAGAATCCGATAGTCGCCGAGCTGCTCCAGATTCAGGCCCGATTTGCTTGGCTTGGGGCCGGCGTCATCCACCGTCATTTCGCCGACGGCCGGCCTGAATTGCTCGAGCAACTCCAGCGCCGGGAACAGGTCGCGGATTTCCTGCGCCAGATGGGGAAAACGTTCGGAGTATTCGCTGAGGCTCGGCGTTTCGCCGCGCCGCCGACGCTGGGCGAATTCCTCCGCCAGTTGATCCAGTTGCACGCGATCTTCGATGGAATCGTTCACAACGTTCTACCTCCGTCACGCGGATGGCGTGCTGTCCTCAAGAATGAAACGTCGGCAGGTCTGGCATCGGTTGGTTTCTCGGACATGATTGGCTCCGATTGGTTGAGCATTCCGTCACTCGAAGAAACCGCTCGCCTGCCCCAGTGCATCCTTCAGTCTTTTCAACGCCCGGATGTAGCGATTGCTCGCCGCCGACTTTTGCAGCCCGAGCACCTCGGCCGCTTCGGTATTGGTCAGCTCCTCGAAGTGCCGCAATGTCAAGATTTCCCGATCGAGCGGATCCATCGCGTTGAGCACT
>Ga0105340_1001189_pt1 | contig 11860 bp, 8 predicted proteins | sample EasRivMeERMLT700_FD_89676 | JGI IMG/M metagenome (GOLD analysis project Ga0105340, IMG submission 89676) | Soil microbial communities from meander-bound floodplain in the East River, Colorado, USA - East River MetaG ERMLT700 | ecosystem: Environmental > Terrestrial > Soil > Floodplain | place... | reverse complement strand
TATTCCGTCACGATCAACTGGGCGCCCCCGGCGTATTTACCTTCCTTCGATTTCGGTCCAGCATTCTTGTTGCGCAACACGTTGGAAACTTGTGACAGCTATGACGCGGCGATTCAGATCCTTGAGCACACCAAGCTGTCCACGAGTGTTTTCTTCACCGTTTGCGGCACTGAAGTCGGCCAGGCATGCGTTATTGAGCGCACGCAGAACGGGGCAGCGGTTCGTCCCCTGACGGGACCATCGCTTGTTCAAGCCAATCACCATGTCGCCGGGCAATTCGTCAAGAACAACGCAAAATTGCCGCCTCCCGAAGGGGACGAAGAGGAATTCTCTTTCGAGGGCAGTTCCCAGCGAGCGCAAATACTCAGTGCCGGGCTGGAGGAGATGGGAGTATCTTGCACCCTCGAAAAAACGGTGAATCCCTTAAACACCGCTACCGTCCTCAACAGGTACACTTGTCAGCAAATGGCTTTCTGTCCCCGCACTGGTGACGTGAAGGTATGGCGCAAAGTGTATTCGTCACGGAGCGAGACGCCTACAAGTCCTCAATGAATCTGCAGTGCGGCCTTATTTCCCGCGCGAAGCGCTTCCGGCAGCGTTGGCCAAGGGAACGGCTATTTGGAAAATCAATCGGCGCCGGATTCCGGAAGGAGGAAGCAACGTTAATCTTTGGTACGCAGCGCCCTCATCCGAAAAGAGTCCGTTTGAAATCACCTTCCCCGGTGCCCAACTCGCGATCGATGCTGCTTGGGCAAACGTTTGGCAGCCAAAGTAAACGCGCCAACCACTCATGTACGCATATTTCAAAGCGGGCGGCCTCTCCCTCCACGGAAGAGACGGCTGCGTTCGTTTAATCCCGCTTGGTTAATCACGGCGCTTTCCGCCCATCGACGATTTTCAGTAGATGGCTGGCGAGGATAACCATTTCTGCCGCTTCCGCTGCGTCCTTTACGCTAACATTTCGGTGGCTGTGCGGGTTCTTATAGGAACCCAACGCACCCGCCATGAGGTCCGACAGTGATTGTCTTTCAGCTTGGATGACATTCATGTCCGTCAGTGGCCCTGCATCGGGATGAAACGCCTTTCGTGCAAGTGTCACTCCAATATCGGAGTCCTGAAACTTGCCAGCATCGCGGATGGCGATCTCAACTTGCTTGAATGCTTCGAAGACTGCCGAATCATATTCACCGCGAAGGTAGGCCGACCAAACCTTTTGTTCGATTCGGGGGTGCAAAAGGTGGCGCGGGAGTGTCTGTCCACGCGTGAAAACAGCGGAATTTGACGATTTCGCGAGATCGTGTCCGCGGCGCGTCACGAAGTACGAGCCCTCATCATGTTCGGGAAGCTGTGCGATCGCACCCGACGTTTCCAACCACGCCCACGCCTCCATAATCGCGCGTTTAACTGTTTCGGGGTGGTTCCGAAAACCAAGGCTGAAATTGCGGCGATGCGGTACGCCAGATGTCGGATGCTTCTCGTGTTCGACGATCGACTGAAGGACGACGAGCGCCAACTCTTCGGGCTCCAGTGCAAGAAGGGCCTCGGTGTTCGCAGCAATTTCATGTAGGTTCGCCATACCAACCTCGCGTTAAGCAAGAGATTTCAAGTGCCAGGACCGCTGACAACCTTGGTCGCCGATTCGAATTCGACGTTGATATACCTTCACGTCGATTGCAGATCCCAAACCGCGTGGAGGTCGTAGTCAAGTTGCACGGCCAACTTTCTTTGACGATGACGCAGAATCCAGCCTCGGAGTTCGCAGATAGCCCGATTGGGTTTTCACATTTTCGGGTGTTTCGCCGATTTGCCACGGTTTTTGGCCCGCAGGAGTTGACACGCTTGTTTTTTCTCGGATTCGGTCAAGCAGCACCGATGCCGATTCGTAGTCGCGCCCCTCACGCCGCGTTGCCACTATCAGCCAAATCTCGATGTAGTCCACTTTGCCAACAACGCCTAACCTCGTGCTCCGTGAACGGGCGATCGTTTCATTGTGGCCCTGTGTCAATGCCTTTTGCAATTGCTTCCAATATGCGCGGAATGTCGTCGTACTCCTTGAACCAGACAGTCCCGACACCCATGTCCTTGAAGAGTCGTCGATCGAACGTGTGAGCGATTTCAGTCATTTTCGTGATGGCATCGTCCATTGCGGTCGCAGGCTTGGTGTGGTCCATGTTCCCGCTCTTTGTCCGCAATATCGTTGCCTCGGATTCGATTTGCATACCGGCCTGCTGCATTTGGTTTTCCGGGGGCGGTGTGTAATCGCGGCGTAGAACATAGCGCCGATATGGTTTGAGCGTCCTGCCATGTTCGTCGCGGCGAGCAGTTTCGTCAAGTAGCCGCCGAAGCGTCTGGTCGGCCATCGACAGGCCGAGGAACAAAGTCGTATTACGTCGTAACCTCGTGAGCATTTCCGACACCGCCCAATGAAATGGCGAATGAACGAGTTTGTGATATTCATCTTCCGAGAACACTAAGCCCCCCAACGGCAGTTGTCCGGTATATGGGAGGAAACCGTGAGGGTGAATGACCGCTATTCCCGTGCGTGGCTGTGAATCTGCATCAACGACCGAGTGATGGGCGACGTTCTCCCGTGTCAGCTCCTGTTCGAGAAGGTCGTCGAAGTTCATCGTCACGATCGCGGCAACTCCCTCGCGGGAGTCGGCGCTGGCAATCAACTGCGCGAGTTTTTGGAGAGCTGTCGGTTCGGCTGGTTCTTTTCGCGCTGCATAGAGCTTCTTTCTGACACTCTCCTTGAACTCCTCGTTAGTTTGTTCCTGAGGTTCATCGTTTGCGCTGGCAATGTTGTATTTCACCACGCGACTTAGCGCCAAAAGGTCGAAGTCAAACGCCTTGCTCATCCAATCCGCAAGAGGCCGCTTGTACTCTAGCCAAAATCTGTCTAGATTCGGTTCGTTTTCGAGCAGCAGCTCCATCACCAGATCTTTCCAACTTGGAATGCCGTATGGGATGGAAAGTCCGGCACCGAGGACGAGAACAAGGCGCTTTTCGCGCCACGCCTGATGCAATTCCTCGATGTGCTCTCGACGCGGATTGCTTTGACCAATCCGAATTTTGTCCGTCATGGTTCATCTGCCTTTTGTTTGACGGCCTTGGCTCGACGTGTCGGGCTGGGTGACGCCGGTTGGCGGTTCAAGACATTCTCGGACCTGATTCGATCTAACAGCGCCGACGCTGGCTCGTAGTCGCGGCCTTCTTGGCGGGCCAATTCGGCTTCGGTGGGGACCAGTTCGCCGCGGAAGGCTTGGGCAAGGATGGTCTGCGTCAGCGTCTCTACACGCCGCGTTGCCGTCGCCAGCAACTTCTCGATGCGGTCCGCCCGTGCCAACAACGCCTCCACACGCCGCACGATTTCGTGTTGCTCCGCGAGTGGGGGTATCGGAATCACAAATTCCTTCAGATCGGTGAGAGTAACGGTGGGCTGTGCGGCGCCCTTGGCGACATCTTGTGCGTGGGCGAAAATAGCGGGCGAATTGAGGGCGCCGACAAGAAACCCAGTCGCGACCTTCGCGTAATTGGGTTTGATGTGAGCAATGTGCCGCTGGAAGATGAAAGGCCGATCTGTTTCGACTGCAAGTGCCTGCCCGAATGTTGCTCCAACGGCCGTGTAAAGAACATCGCCCATCTCTGGCTTGCAACGTGCCGTCAGCTTCTCATACGTTTCTCGTGTCACCCATTTTCGGATCAGGTCCCACTCAATCCGCTTGTTAACGATATTCCCGATCAGGATGAAGGGAACGCCATCGGGCGCGAGGGCCGGCGGCAAATGAGTTCCGTCCGTGACTCGCAAGGAAACGTCTGCAAGCCTCTGCTCGGTCCATGACGTTGGCAGTTCATCGTGTTCCAGTGGCGTTCGCGATTTAGCTCGCCAACCCTCGGTCAGCTTACCGGAGCAAGCGGCGGCGAGGACGGATTGGCGGAATCGCTTCAAGAGCGCGGGAACTTTCGCCAACCGTTGCCGCGCGGCGTTCACGCGAGCCAACAGTTTCTCCACCTTCGCCACGATCCGCTTCTGCTCCGCCAACGGCGGAAGCGGCATCGGCAGTGCCGCGAGTTTGGATGCGTTGCAGTTGGGTTGGGCGTTGCCGGATACGTTTTCCGAAATCAATTGCCAGTAGTCTGGCGTCTGGAAGAACAGGCTCAGAAAACGGGGGTCGAGCGGGGGTCTTGGGCGAAGACGGATCAAGTAGGATGCGAACACGGCAGCGGGACAACTTCGGATCAAGTAGCTCTTGCCGGTTGTCGCGCCGGTTCGAGCGAAAACAATATCGCCTGTTGCAAGCGCGAATTTTGCGATGTCGTCCGAAGTGATCTTGCACGAAGGAACGGTTTTCCAATCCACAAGGCCGTCTTGGATATCAGTGATCCGCAAGAACTTGGGCCCGTCTACTTCACTGGATGCCGAAGCCGTGTATCCGTATTGGATTTGCGTGGAAACCTCACCAACGGTTGTTCCTGCCCATCCTTCGGGCATGTCCGCGTCAGCAGGAACGTCGCTCATACCTTGCCCCCGTTGGCGATCAGGGCGAGGATCTCGTTCAACTCCTCGACCGCGCCTTGCAGTTCGCCGATGGCTTCGCCGGCCAGCTCGTCGGGGTCGGGGAGATCGTCGGCGTCTTCGAGCGAATCTTCCTTGAGCCATTTGAAGCCGTCGAGCTTGAACTGGCGCTCGCGCACCTCGGCGATCTTGAACTCGCGCCAGCGGTCATCCGGCGAATCGGCGGCGCGGCGGCGGGCGCGGCCCAGCGGATCGGCGCCGAAGCATTGCTCGAACCCCTTGAAATGCTCCTCGGTCAGTGGGCGGTCTTTCTTCGTGATGCCGGGGACGTTGGTGCGGGCGTCGTAAATCCACACGGTCTTGGTCGGCGTCCCCTTGGTGAAGAAGGCGACGTTCGCCTTGACCCCCTGGCTGTACGGCGTGAAGGTGCCGCGCGGCAGGCGGAGCACGGTGTGCAGGTCGCAATCCTCGGTGACGATCTTGAACACTTCGCCCGCTTGATCGGCAAAGAGGCAGTTGTCCGGCAACACCACCGCGGCGCGGCCGCCGGGCTTCAGGATCGTCAGGATGTGCTGCACGAAGTTCAGTTGCTTGTTCGAGGTGCTGACCGTGAAATCGTCGCGGTCCGGCGCCTGGTTCGCCCCCTTGGTGCCGAAGGGCGGATTCGTCAGCACAACATCGAAGCGGCGGCCATCCGGCACTTCATAGATCGAATCGCCGAGCTTGATGTGCGGCTCCAGGCCGTGCAGGACGAGATTCATCAGGGCGAGCCGGCGCGGGCGAGCGACGAGGTCCTGGCCGAAGTACACGTCCTTCTTGACGCGCTTGGCGGTGTCGCGATCGAGGGCGCCGTCCTTGGTTTGGCGCATGAGCCATTCGTAGGACGAAACGAGAAACTCGGCAGTGCCGCAGGCGGGATCGCAAATGGTGAAATCACGTTTGCCGCGCGGGTCGGGCTTCATGACGTGAACGATGGACTTGATAAGCACGCGCGGCGTGAAGTATTGCCCGGCGCCCTTCTTGCCTTCGCTGGCCGCTTTTTCGAGCAAACCTTCGTAGGCTTCGGCCTTGACGTTGACGTTGAGTGCGGTCCATTCGGTTTCGTCGATGAGCGTGACGAGTCGCTTCAGGTTCACGGGATTGCTGAACCGCGACTGCGCGCCGGCATAGATGTCACCGATGAGCCCGCTTTCCTTGCCGAGCGCGCGGAGTAGATCGACGTAGGAATCCGTCAAATCGGTTCCGCTCTTCTCGCGCAGCGTTGGCCAATCGCACGCCTTCGGTAACTTCAACTCGCGTTCGTCGGCCATCTTGAGGAAGAGCAGAAAAGTGATCTGCTCAATGTAATCGCCGTAGTCGATGCCGTCGTGGCGAAGCGTGTGGCAGAAGCCCCAGAGTTTTTGGACGATGTCGGCCATTCTTTTCCTGCGCGTTAATTATCGATACCGTGAAATTCGGGCTCCGGGATAATCCGGGAACGTGCCTGGACCTTCTCCTTAAGGATTAGGGCAATCTGTGGTCGAATCTGTTCGGCTGCGATTTCACTCAGAAGTCGAAACGGTGGCGAGTCGTCAGCAAACGCGGACACTTCCACCCTGAAACCAAGAATATCCTCCGTTTGTGACGTTGCAGCAATGCGGAGCACGCCCCGCCCGATCACAATTTCCTGGCCAGGATGCAGTGGATTTGTCAGTGCTCCAAATCCCTTTGCCGCCTCCCCGGACGTGAATTTGGAAACAGGCCAGGGGATGGGGATAGTTGCTCGCTCGTATCCGTTACCCGTTGGGATGGTCTTGAATTCGCGTTCGATCGTGCAAATCTCCCATTCTGAACACGGTGAACATGTCAGATTGAATTCCACGCATCTGGCCGAGGCTACGCCCTCGTTCCGTAGCTTCGCAATCCAGGGAAGTGCCACGGTCTGTTCAAACTGACATAACCCCCACGGAGATTCGTTCTCGCGGCGCCAATGGGTCTTCTTATAGTTTTCAGCGTGCAGGAGTTTTTCTTCAAGCTGCACCTCGCCAGCATCGAGGACTAGCTTGAGCAGCGGGTTGCGTTTACGTCGGTAGAATTCAGCAATCAGCGCTTCGGGAAGCTGGTGAAACCCCGAACCCGACCTAATGAAAAATCCCTTGCATGTTCTTGCCATCGCTTGAACAAGAGTATCGCGGCGTGGAGGTATTATGGTGACTACGTATCCTGCGTCCGAGCCTGAGCCGTTTGGAACTGCTCGATTCTCGACTCCGGCTACGGGCGGATCGCCGAGCCCACCAGCAATTGCGTTTAATGACGTGTGAAAGTGCTTCAGCCGAGAGATTGGCTTCAATTCGATCGCGACATCTGGATCTTCCTTGGAGTTTGCTTTTGCCTTCACTCCCCAAACAATCAGCCCTCCATCGGTATTTGCATACCCCGAAATTGCCTTCGCCAAATTCGCCCTGTCGTCGTCGTTCAGCCCAGAACTGCCCGGTTCGCTTTTTTGCTTAAAGTCAAGGTAGAGTCCTTCTTCCATCGCTCGTTCCACCGTTTTCTCGATCCATTGCAGCGCCTTTGTGTGATCCTTCGGATCATGGCCCCATATCTCATTGAGTGAGTGTAAGTAGTTTTCCATCGGTGCCTCTAGTCATTTTGGTTGACAACACTGGCTTGCTATCTGACGCGCTCCGAGTCAATCTGGTTCGGCCTTCGCGAGTTATGCGGCTAATGCCTCGTTTACATGATGTATCAAGTCATGCAGTTTTCCTTCGAATGCCCTATTTGCTTGATTCCATCCGCCTTCCCTGGAGAAAATCGGGATCACGTCGAAATCCTCGCGATCAATCGACAGATTCTCTATCAAGTGCGCTCGGATGCGGTCCAACCAGCGTTGTTGTTCTTCGCTAAACGTCTGCCCTTGCGTGATACGAGCCAGGGCGCGGTCCACGCGCTCAGCGGCGGTCAAAAGCGGCTCTTCGTCCTTGGCGGCGTGCTTCACCATAGAAATGATGTCCACGAGGCTCTTGCCATAAGCGGCGGCGTGGATCTTTTGCAGGTTGTCCACGGTGAAGCGTTCCTTCGTGGCGGCCAGCTTCGTTCGCAGCTCGCTCAAGGCGTCTGTTCCCCATTGCTGCGGGCGGTCGAGCAAGATGCGGATGGCTTCGATCTGCGCGGGATTCTCCTTCACGAACTGAGCGAAGGCGGCGAGATAGTCCTCGGGCTTGTACTCCTTGCCGTCTTCGCCGCGGATGAGCCACGTCGATGAGACGGTATCGATCGCGTCGATGGCTCTTGTAAAGGTCCGTTTCGCTCGCGGATAGTTGGTGAGCAAATCCTGAAAGTCACCGTTGCGAAGCAGTTCCATCGTGCCGTTGAAATCGTCGGCCAGTTTCTTCGGCAACTCACGGGCGTACTTCGCAAGGTCGCCATTCGGCAGGTACGCAGCGAACAACTCGCGGGCTTCGCCGGGCATTTCCTTGTCGATGCGCTGGAGACGCTTCACCAGGCAGCGGACGTTGTAGGCGCGATCGCGATTGTTCCAGATGTCGGCGATGATCTCGGCAATCGTCTTGGTCGGTTTGTCCGGTGGATCGGTCGTGAAGGCCGAAGCGTTTTTGAAATACTTAAGCAGCGTACCGTCGAAGCAATCGAATACGACGAAATGCGATTTCGGGGGATCGAAGTCCTTGCAGAGCCGGGTGCCGCGCCCGAGCATCTGTTCCCAAAGAATGCGGCTCTTGACGGGGCGCAAGAACACGATGAACTCCAGCGCGGGAATGTCAACGCCTGTGGTGAGCATATCGACCGAGACAACGATTTTCGGATCGGGCCGATTGCGGAATTCACGGATGCGCTGCAACGGCCGATCGACGGTCGGGCTGCCGGTGATCTTCTGCACGAAGCTCTCGCCGCGGCCGAAGACCTCGCGGCAAATCTTCACTAGTTCATCGGCGTGCGACGTGTGCGGCAAATCGTTGGCGGCAAAAATCAGCGTCTTGGGGAATCGCCCGTACTTCGCTTCATGCTCCAGCGCGTACTTCTTGATCTCCTCGATAATGCGCCGATTCGATTCTGGAACTGTGACCTTGCGCTCGATGTCGGCCGTGTCGAACTGGCGTTCATCTTCGAGCAGGTCGCGCGTTTCGCTTCCTGTGTCCGGGTCAATCTCGCCGACGTGCTCGCCTTCCTTGAGAAACACACCGTTGAGCCGAACGTCGGACTTAACGCTGACGGCGTCGAAATCGACGAGAAAGCCTTCGTGGACGGCACGCTCGTATTCGTAGCGGTAAACCACGTCCTTGAAAAAGGCTTTCGTGTGCGCCGCCGGGGTCGCGGTCAGGCCGATCTTGATGGCGTCGAAATGTTCCAACGTGTTGCGCCAGACCGAAACCTCGGCCGACGTGTACCCACGATGGCATTCGTCGGCGACGATGACATCGAAGGCGTGGATCGGAATGTCGAGCAGCTCGGCGTCGTCCTCGGCCTCGTCGTCGCCTTGCGCGAACATCGCCTGGCGCCCGAAGAGATTGATGGCCATGCGTTGAATCGTGCAGATGTAGAGAAATGAATGGATCGCTTGCGGATCGAGCAGGTAGGCCGCTGGCATGACCTTGGGATCGAATGTTTGACCCTCTTCGAGGTCTTCGCGCCGAAATCGCTGGCTGTAGACTTCGTAAATCTTATCAAACTTCAGGCCAGGTTCCGGCTCGAACGATGCGAAGGCGTTCACAGCCTGCGCAGCGAGGGCGCGGCGATCCACAAGGAACAGGATACGTCGGGCTAGGCCGGTTTTCATCAACCGATAGGCTTGGTTGACCGTGGTGAACGTCTTGCCCGTGCCGGTTGCCATCGCCACTAACATTTGTCTTTTGCGATCGCGGATCGCTTGCTCGACGGCAATATTCGCTTCGATCTGGTAGGGCCGAATCCATCCGTGCGAGTTTGGCATTTGCAACAGCTTGGCGCATGCGGCATCGAACTGGTGTGCGAGCATTTCCTCGAGCGCCGCCGGCGTCGGCAGGTCCGCGATTTTGCGGGAAAGGTTGAGCGGGTGCCGAACGTCGTGAAACCAGATGACTTCGCCGTTGGTGGAGTAGAGAAAAGGAACACGGAATTCGCCGAACGAAAGCGGATTGACGGCCGCGCCGCGGGAGTAGCGTTCGGCTTGCACCAGAACGTTCTGCGGGCCGAGGCTTAGCTTCTTCGCTTCGACGATGCCGAGAATTCGGCCATTGACGCAGAGGGCATAATCCGCTGGGCCGGTATCGGTTGGGAATTCTTCTACGGCGTGTTTCGTGCATGCGGATAGCGAGGTGGTGGCATTGAATGGGACGATGTCCCAACCCAATGCGCGCAAGCGCGTGTCGATGCGTTTCTTGCGCGTCAGCCATTCGCTTTCGTAGTCCGGATCGGGCATTCTGCATTCTCTTGGCGGGCAGCGCTCGCCGGCTGCCGTGAGAGAATGCCTGCACGTTCAGCCAGGCGAGCCGGGCCGGGGATCAGCCGGAATGCCGCTTACAGGTATTCTATCTAGGGTGTGCGGAGAAGCGACGCTGAACTCGCTAGCGTCATTTGCAACGGTCGGACAAGTAAAGAGAGGTCACCGATGTCCGCAACCGTTCCCCTGTGGGGTACGCCCGCGCTTTCGCCGCCAACAGTACTGACTTGACCATTCGTCATGAGCCTCTGACTTGCTCGTCGATCGAAAGTTAGATGTCGGCCGATGCCGTGGCCGCGGCCGCTTGTTTGGTGCCGCGAATCAGTACTCGCCGTACCTGCGCAGCGCTCCAGCGACCGAACCGCGGCTTGGGCCTGGACCAATTGGATTTGTACTCGTATTAGCATCCGACACGGGTGCGAATTCCGCGCTGGTCCAACTCGCGGGCGATCGCCCCTAACGACAGCCCTTGCCGACGCAAATCCAAGACAATCGGGATAATGGGGCCATAGAACTCGTCGGCCAGTTGAGCATGAACCGGCGCCGAAATCTGGCCGCCCTTGAGGTGAACGCAAGGGGGAAACCAGGTTTGCGCATCGCGTCAGGCTCCTGATTTTGGCGTTCGGTGCTCCTCAGAACCATAGCATTCCTTAGCCTGTGCAACAGTGGCTCGGCTCTGCAAATACCATAACATTTATTACCTTGTGTAACAACGGTTTTGCTCCGTCCCGACAGTAGCACAAGCTGACAAAAGTTGACATTCGGCGTCAGTGGATGCTACCCGTCCTTGCGGGCCGCGTCGATCATGGCCAAGATGCTCGCGCGGAGCGCTTCCGGGAGCGTCGGCCAGGCGTCGAGAACGCGCTGTAACTCGGCGTCGTTCTTACTGTCCGCTCTACTGGTGGGGGTCGAATTGTCATTGTCGCAAGTTGGGTCGGAATCGGCCCTTGCGGAATCGTCGCGCGGACTCTTAATCAGCGGGTCGGGCGGATATCTTCCAGTGTCGGCGGCCCAGTGAAGAAAAGGTATTAGTTCGACAGCGCACCTTTGATCCTATGGTGGGATACAGGAACGCATGCGGCTCGTGAAGAGGCCCATGTCGTGGAGCTGGCGACGGCGAGTTTTGAAATGAGAGCGACGCGCCGTTTGGTTTCGAAGTTGGGTACGTTGGAGGTTCGCGGCCGTGCGCCCCAGGTGGCGCTCACGGTGCTCGGCATCAAACGCCAACGTGCTCACCAACGCGTTGGCAGCGTCGCGGACCTGGCTCAGCGTGATGGCGGGGTTTTTCCCCCCGAAGGTGTTTGGTTTGGCGGGCCAGGAACAAATGACTGACCATCGTGTTGTACAAGTGACGCATCACCGCTTGATACTTGCGGACTTCGAAATGCGAGTAGCCCAGTTCGCTTTTCTTGTCCTGCAAAATGCGTTCGACGGGCCAGCGCGCAAAAGCCACGTGCAGCCAGGTTTCGAGTTTGTCTTCCAGTGGATCCCAGACGAGGAACCATTTTTCTTCGTCGGGGTGCAACGGATTGTAGGTCCAGATGAGATGGTAGCCGCCCAGGACGTGGTCGCCGCGACGGAGCCAAAAAGGAGCCGACTTGACCTTCCAGACCAGCGGTCCTTTTTCGGTATCCTTGATGTGGAATGGCATCCAATCTTGGCGCGTCATGGGTTTGGCCGAGTGGCAAAGCTCTTCGACGCCCCGCGCGGGATGACGCGGCTCGTCGCCGGGGTTGTAGAGCCAACCACGTAAATTCCGGGGAATTTCGACGACGTAACGGTGGTCGCGTTCTTCCAGGCCGGCGAGGAAGTCTGGTTTTTCGGAGTACCAGATGTCGGCAGTCGTCCATTCGAGATGGACGCCATTGGCCTCGGCGCGATCGAGTTGCTCCAAAGCGATGTGATGCTTGGGGCGATAGACAACGTCG
>Ga0105340_1001187_pt1 | contig 11861 bp, 10 predicted proteins | sample EasRivMeERMLT700_FD_89676 | JGI IMG/M metagenome (GOLD analysis project Ga0105340, IMG submission 89676) | Soil microbial communities from meander-bound floodplain in the East River, Colorado, USA - East River MetaG ERMLT700 | ecosystem: Environmental > Terrestrial > Soil > Floodplain | place... | reverse complement strand
TGATCCTCAACCGGCCCCTTACGGGGCTCGGCTCGCCGCGCCGATTTGGTTCAAGGATTGAACCCCTGCGTGCGTTGCGTGCCCCACGGCTCGATGCGATTCGTCGCCAGATTGAATGGGTCCACGCCGGTCATCGGCTGACGCTGGAACGCGGTGTTCACGATCTGCCGGTTCACGGTCAAATCGTCAAGCTTCAACGCCATCGACATCTTCTGGCTGGGCACGCGAAGGTCCATCTTGTGCGGCAGGATTGCACCAGTCCCTTGGTCCTTCTTGGTTGAAAGAATGTGGGCCGAGCAAATCTCCTGGCCATTGCGATCGTCGAGCAACAGAAACGCCGTAACCTGCGGCTGCGGCGGCGTCATTTCCCTGCTCTTCATGACGATGACTTTGCGGACCGGAAACCCCAGCGGCGACGTCGTCTTCTCGACCAAACGAATCGAGCCCGGCCCATCCGGCTCCAGCTTGTACTTGTCCGCCGGGCCGTACGGTCCCAGGCCGAGCGACTCCATCACCCATTCGGGCTGGATCGGCAACGGCATCATCTTCGCCCGGCCGTCGGAGAAATCCTTGTAGCTGCAAAAATACTGATACGGATCGGGATTGCGCAGCGCCCAGAACCAGAACTCGGCGTTGTTGGAGCCGATGTCCACCTCGTCCTTGCCGACAAGGCGAGCCTTCATGCGAAAGTTGCGCGGCTTTTCAACAAGCAGGACCCCGCGCAGTCCGACCGTTTGCGAGCCCATGGCGGCGTCCACGGACATTTCGTCCACGCGCAACGATTGCACGCGGCGGGCGTTGTCATTCAAGTAATCGACAAGCCCCTGAACGGTCGGCGACACGCCCGGCTTGGCGGCGACCTCGTTATTCTGCCCCGGCTTGAGCCAGTTCCAGCGCGTGCTTTCGCAACCCGTTGTGAAAACGACGAGCAATCCCAGTGCGATCGACCGCATGTTTCGTTGCACGTTGGATTCTCCGGTCTCCCCTCGCCCCACCGCGGGAGAGGGGTCGGGGGTGAGAGGGCTCATTTCCAGCCCAGGACCTTGAACACTTCCTCTTGCACCTGATTCATTTCATCGTCGCCCAATTGCGGATTGACGACTTCGTGTTTCTCATTCGTGCGCAGACAACGCAGAATCATTTTCTCGATGCCATTCTCCATCAATGACGATTCATATCGCAAACGCCGCCTTCGCATCAACAACAAAGCGACCACGTAGCGAAAGTTGACGCGGCTCGGCTCCGATTGTCCTGACAAGCGGTTGAAGCAATCCTCCAGAAGGTCGTCGTCGAAACGCGGCTTGAGCGTCGCCACGGCGGTCGAGACGCGCCCACTCCAGAAGCCGAACGCGCCGGCAGGCGGACCTTGCCAGGCGTCAGGGCAATAATCCTTGCGCACGAACTGATGGTTCTCCTCCACCAGCGCCGTGAAAAACCGCTCGCCCGGCTGCAGTTCTCGGCCGGTGACGGCGCACCGCCGCGAGTTGGGTTGGATCTGATATTCCATGCCGCCGATTCCTTGAGGACGCGCACGATTCCTTATCCTTATGGTATCGTCGAATGGGCTCGTGAAACAAGACGGCTGTGAGCATCCATTGAATCGTTCGAAAGCGTCCCGGCGCGAACGTAGCAATTAGTACCACCGTGACGATTAGGAAAAATGGGTGATTGAACAGGAAGCCCAGGGGCGAGGTACTCCGAGCCCCCGGGATCGTTTATTCACCGCTTCTGAAACCGCTGCAACGTGTCAACAATTTCATAGGGCGTGTGCGGCCCCCAGCCCGTTTGCGTCAAGCGGACGACGCCGGCATCGTCCACGAGGACGAACCGCGGCGTATCCATTGCGCCAAACGTGAACCGCAACCCGTTGCCGTCCGCGATCGGAAATGCCAGCCGCATGTCCTGATGCTGCTTGCGAGCGACGTCGGCGTCGGACGTGACCGCCATCGCCAGGATTGCCAACTTGGCCGGGTGCTTTTCGCTCAGCGATTTGGCGAACCCCAGCACGTCGCGGCCAATTTGCGTGGACGGGTTGTAGAAAAAGACCAGGATCGGCCGGCCTGCCAGATGTTTGAGCTGCGTCGCCTTGTCGTCGGTCAAATTGCTGACCGCAAAGTCCGGCACACGTTGCCCCACCTCGAGCGTCTTCACCGATTTAACCATCGGCTCCTCGTTCACATGCGGCGCCGGCACGTCGCCTTGCTTGGCCTTTTCCATCGTTGTTTTGACGTACTGCACCGCCTTGCGATAGGGCGTCGTGTGTTGCGTGTGCGGATGATCCAGATGGAATGAGACGCGTTGAATCAACGCGTCCGCCTGCGTGCGATTCAGCACCGGCTGACGCAACAGCGCCTGGGCGTCGTCGTGCAACTTGCACGCCTTCAGAATCTCCTCGCGGCAATCCTCAAAGAACCGCCCCGGATAACGCAGATGGCTGTCGAGTTCATAACGCACCACGCGGCGATGCGTCGGCGTCTCGCGCGCGGCATCGCGCTGCTCGATGATGCGTTCGACCTTCTGCGCCACCATGAGCTGCGGATGCACCCAGATCGTATCGCGGCGACGCCAGGCAGCCTTGTCGGCGCGGCCCTTTTCCCAATCGTCTGATTGTTGCACGCCGGTGATCTTGATGCACGTGACGCCGCCGTTCGGTTCCGTGCCGACGATCTGCCAGCGCTGCGTCGGTTTGTCAGGCTCGGCGATGTCCCACGAGAAATTGCGGCCGACCTTGCCTGTCGGCGCCGGCACGAAGAACCCGCTCTCGAGCGTCGCCGGGCCGTGGATCGGGATTTCCAGCATTTTCTTGTCCAGCGTGCGGGAGCGGCCCTGCCAATCGACGCGCGCCTGCTCCAACCGCATTGAAGTCGGGCCCGCCGGCTTCTTATCAAGCGGCTGGCGTGCGTCTTGCAAGCTCAGGCTCGTCATGTATGCGACATGCCAATCCTTGACGCTCGCGTCCAGAACGAGCAAGCGGGTGTCGAGACGATATTGCCGTTGATGCTGCGCGTTGGGAATGAGTGTCTCGTCGAGATAGACGCCGCTGTAGACGAGCTCCAGGCCCTGCGTCAATTGCGGCGTCAGTTGATACTCGGCGCGGCCGGCCGATTGGCCGAGCGTCAAGGCACACGTCAGTAGGTAAATAGATGTAGTCATGAATCCCTACTTGAATCGCGCAAGATCGGAAACACCAATAATCGCGCGGATGATAACAAGCGAGTAGGCTTTTACAAGATCGATTGCTTGAAGTAGGTCAGGCTTTCCAGCCTGACGTTCGACGCAACTCACAGAATATGGCTAAATTGCGAAAGGCAGGGTTATGCGATGACTTCCGAGACTACCTGCCCATGTACATCGGTGAGCCGAAAATCGCGGCCTCCAAAGCGGAAGGTAAGTCGTTCGTGATCGACGCCCATGAGGTGCAAGATGGTCGCGTGCAGATCGTGCATGGTGCAAACGCCGTCGATCGCGTGCATGCCGAAGTCGTCGGTGGCGCCGTAGACCGCGCCGCCCCTGACGCCGCCGCCGGCCATCCAGATGGAAAAACCCTCCGGATGATGATCGCGGCCATCGCGCCCCGCCGAGTGCGGAGTGCGACCGAACTCGCCGGCCCAGAGGACGAGCGTCTCGTCGAGCAATCCACGCGACTTCAAATCCTTGATGAGGCCAGCAATCGCTTGATCGGTGTCGAGCGCGTTTTTCTCGTGTCCACGTTTGAGATCGCCGTGCTGATCCCAGGCGCCGTTGGACGCGCCGGGCGGGCAGGTGATCTCGACGAAGCGCACGCCCGATTCGACGAGCCGCCGCGCTCGCAGACATTGGATGCCGTAGAGCCGTTTCGACGCGATCGTGGAGTCGATGCCGTAAAGCCGTTGCGTCGCCTGCGATTCGCGCGATAGATCGAGCACGTCCGGCACAAGCGACTGCATGCGATACGCGAGCTCGTAATTGCCGATGATCGATTCGACGCCCGCCGCGCGCGCGAAGCCGGCGTTCTGATCGCGAAGCAATTCCAGAATCGGCGAGCCGGCAGCGCGCATCGGCGAGCCGCGAGCGTGAGCGACCGGAGGGCGTATGTTGTCAATCGGCACGCCATCCGCATGAAACAGCGTCGCCTGATGATTCGCCGGCAAGAACCCGCTCGAATAATTCTCCATCCCGCCGCACGGCACGACGCCGAAGCTCAACACGACGAAGCTCGGCAAATTGCGATTCTCGGTGCCGAGGCCATAGCTGATCCACGAGCCGAGGCTCGGCCGCCCCGCGTTATTGAGCCCCGTGTGCAAAAAGAGCACGCCGGTTGAATGCAACGGCAAGTCCGCCTTCATCGAACGGATGACCGCGAGATCATCCGCACACGACGCGATATGCGGGAACAAATCGCTGATCGGCATCCCCGACTGCCCGCGCCGCCGAAACGTCCAAGGCGACTTGAGCCAGCGGCGATTGCCCATCGCCGTCGGATTGCGCGAGTCCGTGAAAAGGTGATTGTCGCGTCGCTCCAGCTCCGGCTTCGGATCGAACGAATCGACATGCGAGACGCCGCCGTCCATGAAGCAGAAGATGACGTTCTTGGCGCAAGCCCTGGCGAGCCGAGCCCCGTCAGGGGCCGGTTGATTCGCGTGGCTTTCGGCCAACATCCCCGTCAATGCCAGCGACCCAAAGCCAAGCGCCGACGTCCGCAACATCGCGCGGCGAGAAAGCGGCACGGAAGTGCTGCCGGGACACCTGCAAGCTTCATGAGCCATCATCGCGCTCTCATTCCTGCTTGAGGATTTGACTTCCGCGTCGAGCAGGATCTTGTTAAAATCCTCAAAGTCGCCAACCCACGGAATACCAACCATGAGCACCGTTCAATCCAGACTCTACACGCCCGCCGAACTTTTGGCCATGCCCGATTCCAACAACATCGAACTCGTTGACGGCAACCTGGTGGAGAAGCCCGTGAGCGTATTATCCAGCATCGTTGAAATCCGAATCGGCCGACGCCTGGATGCTTTCTGCGAGGCGCACAACGTCGCCGTCGTGATGTCGTCCACCAATGGCATTCAGTGCTTTCCGGGAGAGCCGAACAAGGTTCGCAAACCCGATATCTCCGTCGTCCGCCGAGAACGATTTCTGCCGGAACATTTGACCGAGGGGTTTTTGTCGATCGCGCCCGATCTCGCGGTCGAGGTCCTTTCCACTCACGACGAGGCCCCGGAGTTGAACGAAAAAGTCGAGGAGTATCTCGCCGCCGGTGTGTCGCTCGTCTGGCTGATCGATCCGCAAAACAAGATCGTTCACGTGCACCGCAAAGACGGCAGCGTCACCAAGCTTTACCAGAGCGACGAACTTTCCGGCGAGGACGTGCTGCCGGGCTTCACGTGCAAGGTGGCGGAGTTGTTTCCGACGGCGTGAACGTATCAAATCCCCGCCGCGTCGATGAACGCCAGATACATCGGCTCTTCGCCGCGCGCAAGATCGTAAAGCGTGTACGTGCCCATCACCAAAAGCGGCGGCGAATACAGGTGCAGCGTGATTAACTCCGCGTCGCCGCTTTGCAGGTTCGAGATCTGGTGCATGTCCTTGTCCACGCTGCCGATGATCGTGCCAGCAGGCGCATCGTGCGACGTCCGCGCGTAAACGTGGCCGTTCGGCGCGAACTCGAAAATCGTTTCCGTCATCACCCCTTTGAGCACGCGCACGGCACAACTCGAACCCGCATGATTGTGGATCGGCGAACGCTGGCCGTTCTTCCAACAAAGTACGAGCAAATTGTAATGCCGGCCCGCCTTGATCAAATTGCGGCTATAAGTGTGCGCGGAATAGAGCACGTACGGCTGCAACTGGCGCCAGTCGATTTCGAGATCGGCGAGCTTCTCCGTCAACGCGGCGAGCGGCGGAGCGTTCTCGAGATGATCGAGGTAGTCAATCAAGTCGGCCAGCGTTTTCACGATTGGGCCCTCCCAGCTCTGCGCGGCGTGGACTGACTTATTCCCTTGAGCGGTTTTGCGGGAAGCCGCTTCAACTGGCGGGTAACGGGATCTACCATGACGCCGGCATTTTCGAGCGCCGCCACGCCAAGAATCGGCTCGGAGTCCGGCGGCCCGAAAATCACTTGCGAGACCGTTTCGCCGCCGAAGAAAACGACGCGTGCAAAACCGTATTCGTATTCGATGGGCTGTCCGTTGGCGAGTTCGTAAACGGCTTTCCCCTCCGGCCGAATGCCCGCCGCCAATAATTTGTCGCCCGGCGCCATGCAATCGATCGAGCCGGTGTCCACCAAGAACTCGGCTTCGAACGGCGTCGTGGACTGGCCGGCCACATCGCGGATACTTGTCGTGATGTACGTGAGACCCATGGTTCGCTTTCGCAAGGCGTGCAAATGGACGGTCGAAGTTGATTCTATCGGCCTCGACCGCCGACGCTCAAGCACAAAGTCACAGCGGGGGCGTCGTGTCGCCATTATTCTGTTGCAGCGCGCGCGCTCCGCAGATAGCTTTGAATAATGCGACCAGAATCACGGAGGCGATCATGACTTTCTCAACGTCTTGCCGGCGCCTTTTTCCGTGCGTTCTCTTTATGGCGATGCCGGCGTTCGTTCTCGCGCAGCCGCCTGCCGGCAACCACTATTATCAGGACTTTCGCAAGAAGGCCGAGCTGATCGACGAGTTGAAACATTTCGGCGCGGACATGGACGACGTCAGCAAGAAGGAAGACGCCGGCCTGCGCGTCACGCTCACCGCCAAGCGCGAATGGAAAGGCGCCGTCGGCATCCAGACAACGATTCCGCTCACCGCCGATTTCGAGATCACTGCGGGCTACGAGATCATCGCGATGGAGCGGCCGCCGCTCGGCAGTCCCGGCGTGGGTGTGGCGATCAACATCGCCAACGAGCCGGACATGCAAAATTTCGGCAAGCTCGGCCGATTCATGCTCTTCAAGTACGGCAGCGTCCACCTGGCTGAATCATGGCATCGCGACCTGCCGAAGGACAATCCGCTGCGCGTCTGGAAAACGGAGCCGACGGAAGCGAAATCGGGCCGCATTCGACTGAAGCGTGAGAGCGACATCGTGCATTATCTTTCCGCCGATGGCCTGGATCAGGAGTTTCGCGAACTGGATTCGCGCGAGTTCAATGAACGCGACATCAAGCTGGTGCGTCTCCTGGTGACCAATAACAACAGCCCGGCACTAATCGATGCCCGACTCGTGGACCTGCGCATTCGCACGGGATTGGGGCCGAATCAGGCGAATGCGCCAGTCGCGCCGCCGAAGATTGCCAACGCGGCGCCAGACAATGGGCCCCGCGCGAGCGCCGACGCCGGCTGGCTGACAGTGATTTTGCTGGCCGGCGGCGCGGGCATCGTTGTTTGTTTCGCACTGGTCGCGGTCTGGTTGCTTCTGCGTTCTCGCCGCGGAAAGACCGAAGCCTTGAAAGAGAAGGTTCAAACGGACGCGACCGTCACGCTCTCGTTCGCGTGCTCCGAATGCGGCAAGAAGCTCAAGGCCAAACCGGATTCCGCGGGCAAGAAGATTAAATGTCCGCAATGCGGCAAGGCAATGCTCGTGCCGGTTGAAGTGAACGCCAATCTAGCCTGACGCATCGGCTCACGGAATCGCGATGAACTCCTGCAAGTTGAACATCGCATGTGCCGCGTCGCGCCAGACGGCGGTGCTATTGAGCACGCCGCCCATGGGCATTTTGTGCGCCTCGGCGGATTTGACGACGAAACGTGCGAAGCGATCGACCTCGGTTTTTTGGGCAGCGCGACCGAGCGCGGCGAGAAACATCACATTGATGCGAGATTCCACGCTGTCCCCTTTGCGTTCGATCAATCGTTTCGACCACACATCCGCTTGATCGTGCACGAACGGGTCGTTGAGCATCGCAAGTGCTTGTGCAGGCGTGTTCGTCACATCGCGGCGGCCCTGACACACCTTGCCGCCGGGGAAGTTGAAGACCTCCAGAAACTTCGGCGCTTCCATCAGCGTGACGCGCAAATAAATGCTGCGCCGGCCATGGCCATCGAGCGGCCCCTTGAACAAGCGGCGGTCGGCGTACTCCTTCTCTCGATATGCGGAAATGCTCGGACCGAAGAGTTTACGATCGAGCCGGCCCGACATTGCCAGGAGCGAGTCGCGAATTGCCTCGGCTTCCATGCGCCGCGCAGGATAACGGGCAAGCAGCCGATTCTCCGGATCGGCTTCATGCATCGCGGCGCTGGGCGTATGCGACAGCCGAAAGGCGCGCGTCAATACGATCGTGCGAATCAACTTCTTGATCGACCAGGCTCCGGTCGCTGACGCTCCCGGCTCGCCGTTCACGAAGCGATGCGCAAGATGATCAAGCAATTCCGGATGCGACGGCAGTTCACCGACGTGGCCGAAGTCATCGACCGTGCGAACCAGTCCCGTGCCGAACAAATGATGCCAGACGCGATTGACGAACACGCGCGCCGTCAGCGGATTTTCTCGGGATGCGATGATGTCGGCCAATTCTCGCCGACCGCTTCCGTTCGTCGCAACCGGATTCGGCGTGAGCACGTCGACGTAGCGCCGGACTGCCGCCTCGCCGGGTTTCAGGCAATCGCCGCGTACGAAGACCGGCTGATCGAAACCCGGACCAAAGTCGGCAAGCCCCGGCGCGACGCGTGGCAACGCCAGTTCCGCGTCGAGCTTGCGATATTCGGCGACAAGCTTCGCCAGCTTCGGCGTCAAGTCGGCGCGATTGCTCAACGCGCCGTCGCGCAGAAACGCATCGAGCCAGACGACGTCGTCATCGGTGGCGATGTCTTTTTTCCACGCGTGAATGGCGTCTTGCAGGCGCGTCAAATAGATATTGGCAAGCTCTGCGCTATTGAGCGGGACAGGACCCTCGATGATGCCCTTGAGATGATCGAGCGAAGGCTTCGGCGGTGTCGGCTGATCGTGCAAGACGACGTGCGTGACGCCAAAGTGCGAACGCGGGTCGGCCGCCGCTTTCTCCCACGGCATGCGATAATCTTTGCCGCTGCCGAGCGAGCCGAGCTGATCGGGAAACTTCGGATTGTCGAACTTCGTCATCAGCTCCGCGTAGACGCGCAGGGAATCCGCCTCGTCGGGGATGCCGATCGTGATCCAATGGAGTTCGTCCTTCGTCAGGTACTTGAAGTTGCGGTAATTGAGCTGACAATTGTTCGACACGAGCCGCACCGCGGACGCGCGATCGCCGAGCACCTGGAAGCTGATGTACTTCTTGCCGCGATGGAGGACCGGCGAACGCAACGCGCCATTGAGATTCTCGGACAGCGCATGCGTGAAAGCGCCGGCCGGCAAGATCGCGGTGATCGCGCGTTGATCGGACGCAATCGTGAAATCGCCGCTGTCGGACGGTTTACCGCGCAGGCCCTGGCCGCTTGTTTGCCAGTCGGGCCAGGCGCCTTTGCGAAAATCCGCGAGCATCGTGAATTGCTGATTGAACTTCGTTCGCTCATTGAATTCCTTGACGTAGTCGATGAATCCCTTGTTGCCTTTGTCGTGCCACTTTTTCGCAAATGCCAACGGGCTTTCAAACGGGGCGGCAGAATTTTTCGCCCGACCCAACGCCACGGTCATCCTTGCAACGTCCAGCTCGCGCAGCCACGCGTCCGCCAGTTCGACGCGAATGGCGGACTTGGCTTCGCGCATCTTTTGTTGAACATCCGCGTTCACCTGAGGCGCGTCAATCGTGTGCGCAACCTGGCGCGAGCTGCGCAAGATGCCCACGAGCCCGTGATAATCGCGTGTCGAGATCGCATCGAGCTTGTGATCGTGGCACCGCGCACAGGCAATCGTCGTCGCTTGAAACGCCTTGCTCAGCGTGTCAATCTGATTGTCCACCAGGTCGTAGCCGATCGATGGCAGGCCGATGCAATCGTCGTGATTGACTTCACCGAAGCGATAAAACGCAGTGCCGATGATGGATTCGTTGATCTGCTCCTGCTTGTTCCATCTTGGCGTCAACAAGTCCCCGGCGATGTGTTCGCGCACCAGTCGATCGTAGGGCACATCGTCATTGAACGCGCGAATCAGATAATCGCGATAGCGCCAGGCGTGATGCACGTCGTAGTTCCATTCGTTGCCGTGCGTCTCGGTGAAGCGAACGACGTCCATCAAAAGACGTGCCCAGCGTTCGCCGAAGTGCGGCGACGCGAGCAATCGATCCACCAATTACTCGGCAACCGCTTGCCGTTTAGCGCTCGGCGCATCCCACGATTTGACAAACTCGTCAACCTCGGCGTCACCCGGCGGCAACCCCGTCAACACCAAACTCAACCGCCGAATCAAAGTGCGCGGATCTGCATCGCTCGCCGGCGTCAATCCCTTCGCTTCGATCTTCGCCAACAGAAAACGATCAATCGGATCGCTCGACCACGCCGCGTTTTTCGGCGTCGGCGTCTCCGGCTTCGACACCGGCTGCAAGCTCCACCATTTCTTGCGCTCGCGCACGATCTCGTCCCACGACTTCGCGGCCGCGGGCACAGCAACCTTGTCGCGCGGATCAGGCGCGCCCATCTTGACCCACGCTTCGAGATCGGCAATGAGCGCCGCCGGCAGTTTCCCCTTCTTGGGCATCTTGGTCGCGTCATCGGTGTAACGCACCGCCTTGATGAGCGGGCTCTTGTCCGGATCGCCCGGCACGATCACCGGGCCGGTGACGCCGCCCTTGCGTACGCCGTCGCGCGAATCGAGCAGCAGTTGGCCGCGAATTTTCTTGGCGCCGGCGGAGTGGCATTCATAACAATGCTCGACGAGGATCGGACGAATCTTGCGTTCGAAGAACTCGACGCCGGCGCTTTGCGCGTTCGCCGACGACACAACGAGCAGCAACACCAGCAATCCGCTGAAACGACGGGACATTGGATTTCCCTCACCGGTTCGTAAGATGGAATTGTCCCACGTTGCCGGCCGCCAAGCTCAACGATTGGATCATCGCGGACGCCAACGACATGCAGGGCGGATTCACGATCAAGTTGATTCAAGAAATACAGGGCGACGGGGAATAAACTAATGGCAAAAAGATTGGTGGCAAAAAAATAAGACCGCGTGAATTGGCTGCTTCCTTTCCCGATCTTATTTTTTTGCCAACAATATTTTTGCCATATTTTACGGCGGCGACGACGGCAGAATCTCTTCATACTCCGACACATCCTCCGTCCCGCTATACCGGGCCGGCACAATCAACAAATCGTCGTTCATCTCATCGCGTGCAAAGATCTTGCGAAACTTGGTGATGAACAACCCCTCGCTCAGATGGCCCGCGAGCTTTTGCAAATCCTTGACATCGTCGGCCGGCGCCTCGCGAACGAGATAGCCGATCGGGCGTTCCTTTTGCGATTTCGCCAGGCGAGCGCGAATGACCTTGTAGATCGCCTCGGCTCGCTGCGGATCCTTCAAATCGAGCTGAGTGAAGCCCTCGTCCACGTTGGGCACTGTCTCGCTATAGGGATATTTCCCCGCGAGAACGCCGACGTCGTCCTTGGATAGTTTGCGGGCCCATTCCATCGTGGTGGGAATGTGGCCTTTCTTGTTCGGTTGCGGCCGTTGACCGGCGACGAAGTTGAAGTTGAGTTCGCGGGCTCGATTCAGGAGCGGGGGAATTTGCCCCTTGAAGTTGTCGAGCCAAACTTGCCCGCCGCCGGGAAGCCCGCCGGCACAGCCGATCGCGCCTTGCAGCATCGGCACCCAGGTGTACTGATAGGTGAAATCCCCCGGCAGATCGACCTTGTAAGGCGCCTGCACGTAGAACAACGCCTCGGTTTTCTCGCGCACGGAAATCTGCGTGATCTTCAAGGGATAGACGAGCTTGTCCGACGCGAACCGGAAGCGCGTCGGCGTCACTTCGCCGTCGAACGTGCCGT
>Ga0105340_1001185_pt1 | contig 11869 bp, 10 predicted proteins | sample EasRivMeERMLT700_FD_89676 | JGI IMG/M metagenome (GOLD analysis project Ga0105340, IMG submission 89676) | Soil microbial communities from meander-bound floodplain in the East River, Colorado, USA - East River MetaG ERMLT700 | ecosystem: Environmental > Terrestrial > Soil > Floodplain | place... | reverse complement strand
ATCCACGAGCAAAGCGCTGATATTAACCGTGGTGTTGACCGTTCAGTGAAGAAACTTGACTTCGAAGCAAAGGCCAACGCGCAGGGAGCTGGTGATCAGGGTATGATGTTCGGATATGCTACCAAAGAAACAGACAATTTCATGCCGCTGGCATTGGACCTTGCACATAAGATACTACAGGAACTCTCTAAAACTCGTCGTGCAGGAAAAGAATTGAAATATCTCCGTCCCGATGCGAAGAGTCAGGTTACTATTGAATACGACGATAATAACGTACCTATCCGAATTGATACCATTGTAGTTTCTACTCAGCACGATGATTTCGATTCTGATAAGAAGATGCTGGATCAGATTCGCCAGGATATCATTAATGTGATTATTCCCCGCGTTAAAAAGCAACTGAAACCATCAATCCAAAAATTATTCAACGATAAAATCACTTATCATATCAACCCAACCGGCAAGTTTGTTATTGGCGGACCACATGGAGATACAGGTCTTACAGGTCGTAAGATTATTGTTGATACGTATGGTGGCAAGGGTGCTCACGGTGGGGGCGCATTCAGTGGTAAAGATCCTTCCAAAGTGGATCGTTCCGCGGCTTATGCAACCCGCCATATTGCAAAGAATCTTGTAGCAGCAGGTTTGTGCGATGAGGTATTAGTACAAGTTTCTTACGCTATCGGAGTTGCCAAACCCTGTGGTTTGTTCCTCGATACTTATGGCACAGCTAAAATAGATCTTACCGATGGTGAAATTGCACGGCAGGTTGAAAAGATATTCGATCTTCGCCCTTATGCTATTGAGCAGCGTCTGAAATTGCGCAATCCTATATATTCAGAAACTGCAGCATATGGTCATATGGGACGTGAATCTAAAATAGTAACCAAGATATTCAATAAAGGAAAGGATAATGAGAAGAAGATTGAAGTGGAATTGTTTACCTGGGAAAAATTGGATTATGTTGATAAAGTGAAGAAAGCGTTCGGATTGAAATAATTGATCCAAATAAAATAACTATCCCGCCTACGGCGGGATTTTTTATTTTCGGTGAATGAATGATTTAACTCATAACCCCTGGAAAATTACCGGACAAAAACCAGTTTATGATAATCCATGGATCAATGTTACTGAGTATGATGTGATCAATCCATCTGGAGGAAAGGGAATTTATGGGAAAGTACATTTTAAAAACCTGGCTATTGGTATTATTCCTCTCGACAAATCGCTAAACACCTGGTTGGTGGGTCAATACCGGTTTTCATTAAACCAATATAGTTGGGAGATTCCGGAAGGAGGAGGTTTATTAGATCTCGATCCATTGGATTCGGCTAAACGTGAGTTATTAGAAGAAACAGGCCTGTTAGCAAAACAATGGGAACTATTATTGAAAATGCATCTTTCTAATTCTGTTACCGATGAACTGGCCATTATTTACCTGGCCCGTGATCTGGAACAGCATAATCCCGAACCAGAGGAAACCGAACAGTTGATAATTAAAAAGCTGCCTTTCGACGAAGCCTATAATATGGTAGAAGAAGGAACAATCACCGATTCAATAACTGTAGCGGCTATTCTAAAGATAAAATTGTTAATGCTCAATGGACAGATTTCAGCATAAGCCCACACCTAAAAAATCATCATTGGTAATAGGTCGTCAACCATTGATCGAAGCGATCGAATCGGGTAGGGCAATTGATAAAATCTTATTTCAACAGAATATAAGTGGTGAATCTATTGGTGATATCCGAAAGCTTGCTAAGCAACACAATATTCCCATCCAACAAGTTCCTCCTGAAAAGCTCAACGCATTATCGAGAGCCAATCACCAGGGAGTAATCGCCTTTGCGGCGCTGGTACAGTATATGGATCTTCAGCAGGTGATAGATCACGTGGTAGCTAAAGGGGAGATACCATTGTTTATCATATTGGATGGTATAACAGATGTGAGGAATATCGGTGCTATCGCACGGACAGCAGTTTGTTGCGCGGCACAGGCAATTATCATCCCAGATAAAGGAGTGGGGGCTCTTAATGAAGAAGCATTAAAATCATCTGCAGGCGCGTTGGAAAAAATTAATATATGCCGCGTAAATAGTTTAATGAAGGCCGTGGATCAACTTCATCTGAATGGAATAAAAGTATATGCATCGGAAATGACGGCAGCACAGAATGTATTTGATATTGATTTTAAGGAACCCTGTGCGATAATTATGGGAAGTGAAGATAAAGGTGTGTTTCAACCGTTAATGAAGATTTGTGATGCGAATATAAAAATCCCGATGACCGGTGATTTTGAATCGTTGAATGTATCGGTGGCTACCGGGATGATATTGTATGAAGCGATGAAACAGAGAAGAACGTGAGTGGTGAGTGGTGAGTCGTGAGTGGCTCTCCGAATGACGGAAATTCATCATTACTTAGGGAGTTTCTGTCGCTACTCACGATTCACGTCTCACGATTCACGATTTATGATTTCTTCAGTACAAACCTACTATACACCAGCGTTCCGCTTTTCAGATCAGAATGAATCTTTGATCCAACTACACCCGCGAATTCGCGGAACGTATTCTGGAACCACTTGGGAACATGTTCTTCAATTCTTTGTTGTTTGCTACCTTCTTCTGTTTCAATGGCAGTTATAACATTATTTGAGATATCCTCATCTTCCAATAGTTCCATGCCGGAATCCTTCAGTTGATTACGGAGTTTTATCATTCCTTCCGGGCCTCGGATATCTGTACACAAAAAATATCCTCCTGGTTTCAATACTCTTTTTGCTTCATCTATAAATTTAGGAACCGATCCATATGCATGACAGGATTCAACATTGATTACTACATCAAATTCTTCGTTGCCAAAAGGAAGACTTTCGGCATTGCCTTGTAAATAAGTAAGACCGTCTTTACTAAGTGTTTTATTAGCGAATTTCACCGCGTTGGAAGCGATATCAAGACCCGTCATATCAGCTGGGGCAAGATATTTTTTTATCGCACTGGAGCCACCCCCTCGTCCGCTACCTACCTCTAGCATTTTCAGGTTTTTTACAGGAACTTTTGCAGCCAGGTAGTAATACAATTGAAGTGGATAGCGATTGGGTTCGTCCTTATCTTCCAAATGCAGATGCTGCTCTTTTTCCGATGGAGCATAGCCATAATTCATAAAATACCAATCTTTGATATCGAAACGTTTGGCCAATTGCTCATAAATTGGTCGCCATACAAGGCGACGGAAAAAAGGATAGTCAGTCAGGGACATGAACAGATTTGCAATCATATTAATGGGTTTAGCAGATGGCAAGATAGGGATATTAATTTAAGGTAATGTCTAATAATTCGTTTTGAAATTGCACAAATGTTTCTTTTAAATAACTGCCCGCATCAGTGCCATAATTCACCAGGAAAGCATGGCTAACATTTTTTGTTGGAAAATAAAACAAATTGGCGGTATAGCCCAGATCCCGGCCACTGTGACCAAGCCCCGCGTTTTCTCCTCTTTCAATAAACTTTTTCATTATACCAAAGCCATAACGATTGGTGCCGTCTGATTTTCCAAAACGATTCATAATATTTAGTGAATGTTGGGAGATGATCGATTTGCGGATTAGCAAGGCATCGAGAAAACGATTCATGTCGAATACATTGGAATAAACACCGCCATAGCCATTTCCACTGCCGGTAATGAAATTGGATACATTCACCAATGTATGGTTTCGGTAAAGATCATAATAACCCTGTGCCGTATGTTCCGGGAGCTTTTCATGTGGCTGATAGTAAGTGTTGTTCAGCCCTAATGGTTGCAGAATTTTTTCGCGAAGTAATACGGCATGATTTTTCCCCGATATTTTTTCAAGTATCATCGATAACAGCAAGGTGTTTGTGTTGGAATAAATAGCAGTATCGCCTGGAGCAAATACGGGTTCTGTTCCGCAAATAAAATTCAGAAGTTCTTTTTGACTCCATGTTCTATTTGGGTTGTTCAATACTGCCAGATAGAAATCATCCTCTTCAATAAGATCGGGTATGCCTGTCTCATGATTCATTAATTGTCCCATTGTAACCAGTTTTCCATTCGCGATATTTTTTAAGATGTCATCCGGTAACCATTTAGTTATTTTGTTGTTGAGTGCCGCGTAGCCAATTCCGGAATGGATTGAATCTTCCATCAACTTAAAAACCAATGCTCCAATCATAAGCTTGGTAATACTAGCAACTTTTGAAACTTGTCCCGGTGCAAAAGATATATTCTTTCCAATATCCGCTCGTCCAACTGAACCAACCCATGTTCCATACTTATCCGTGATCAACAAGGAGATCCCAGGCAATCCCAATCGATTGTATTTGCTTATGAGTTTTTGATATTCTTCATGTCTGGGATGCTTTGAGCTGCTATCGGACCAGGGTATTAAAGGGGCTCCTTCCGTTGTAGACGGAACCATCATTTTCCTGCACGAACAAATGGCTACTATCATCACCGATATAAGAAGTATAAAAGATTTCATGTGATTATTTTTTTAAGGGGATTTTAAAACCAACCATTATGATATTGTAAGGAAGCATTGGTACATAGGATTGAATAAAGGGAGTTTGTAGTCTTTGCTGATATTCGAGAAAGAGTGTACAGCGAGGTTTTTGGAAGTTTTGACTTATACCAATACTTGCTGTTACAATGGCCTGCGACCTTCCCGAAGTGATTTTGCCATATTGTTCGCCATTATCCTGCCCATCCGTAAAAACCTGGTTGGCAACAATTGCTCTCATATAACCTCCTCCAAGCTTCGCGGTTGCACCAAATCCTTTCGGAAATTTATATCGGTATCCTAACTCTGTATAAAATACGAGGCTATGTTGTACCCATCGATGATAAGAATAACCAAATTTGAATTCCTGGAAAAGATCGTGTCTCGCCCAGTTTTTCCAACTTAATCCGGTACCTACCTCGAAACCCGGATGAAACTCATCGGTTAACAGGCTCACGAATTTTCCAAATGGCATCGAAGTGTGTGAGTTGGTAAAGGAGATACTGATATGGTCTGCCCCGAACCGTTTTTGTTTTTTCGCTGATGATGTTCCCGGATCTGATTGGCTGTTTCCTTGCAGGGAGCATAGGAGAAATAGGAGTAGGCTGATCAGTAATGCAGTTGGTTTCATTTTCGAAAGTTTATGGTTGAAGAATGTATTCGTCAGATCTTAAGAATCCCTTCCTGTAACTTTGAAAGCTTTACCGCGATTTGTTTTTTTACTTTTTGTTTTGATTGGTAGTGATTAAAACGGGTTCCAATATTGCCGTCTTTATCAAGCTTAATACAATTCACTTGTTGCAGATTGTTGTTAAGGGTGCTATAGCTGTTCCAGACACCTAATTGTTCCCAGACTGGTTTATAAACAGCATCAGTATATCTTTTCAATAAGGGATGACCCGCCATTGCAAACGTTTCTTTAAACAATCCGGGCTTGGTCATCACCCAGCTTTCACAAGCATAGATCGTAGTACCATTGAAAACTTTAGCGAGTCCAATTATTAAAGAGTCTCCATTCATTCGGCTTTCCTTAAAATTTCCTGTGTTGGGCCTGCTATAGGTTGCTCCTCCATAACAGGAACCGATGCCAATACGTGTAGTACTGTCGCAATAAGCGGCCAGCTCCCGGAACGCGGTCGTATGATTAGAGTCATTTATATTTTTATAACTGAATTCATCTTTACCAATATTGAAGAAGGAATATCCTTTTTTAATCGATCCATGACCATCGAACCAGATATTTCCTATTTGCGCATTGTATTTGTTTAAGCGAAATTTTATTTTTGACGACATCTGTTCAGATGAAGATGCAACTATACACACAAATCGAGTGGGACGTATTGCGCTTTTAATTTTAGCTCTTAAGATGTTGAACCGTGTTGCCGGATCCCAGAATTTCTTTGGTTTGGAAATAATAAAAAAATTGAGCTTTCTGCGTTTGACATTTGTCTCTGGAATTGTTGTTGCCGTTGAACTTTCATTAACGATAGATTCGATATGACTTGAAGTCTGAGTAGTTCCAACGTTTGTATTTTCCTGCGCCTTTCCAGCTAAACTTAGTAGAAGTAAAATGGGGTAAATATTCTGTTTCATAATTTTGGGGGGGTGTTTGTGATACAAACATATTCCGCCAATAAAGCCTTTGCTAATTGCTTTTCCCCTTAACAATTTGTTTTATCGTGTTGATCCATAATGAATCGTATTAAATTATTTGAAGCCAGCAAGAATCCGTTGCGATGATTGTTCGAAGGATAGTTTTTCTTAATTCTCCGTAAAAAAGAATGGGATGATTACGGATTTTCCGTAATTTTCTTATATGGAGACCAACCAACTGCAGCAGCAGCTCTTCAATTATTTGAAGGAGTTGTTGCCTCCCCATCTTTCCATGGTGGATGAAATATGCGACTTGCTGGATCTAAGCGCCGATAGTGTTTACCGGCGTATAAGGGGAGAGAAACCTATTAGTCTCACCGAATTGAAGAAAATCTGCAGCCATTACCACCTCTCCATCGATCAACTTCTTCAACTGGAAAATGAAACGGTAATTTTTACAGCTCCCGGACTGAACGGCAAACAGGTGAGTATGAAAGATTACCTGCAAAATGGGCTTCGACAGCTAAAACACTTTAGTAGCTTCAAGCATACATCATTGCATTATATCTGCAAAGATTCTCCCATATGGTATTTTTATCTTTTCCCAGCTTTAGGTGCATTCAAGACTTTTTTCTGGTCCAAAACAATCTATGATGAACCGGAGCTTCAAACGAAGCAATTCTCGATGGAAGAATTTTCTTATTCTGATTGTTTCGCAATCGGTCAGCAAATGCTCCGGGAGCATGCCCGTTATGATACCACCGAAATCTGGAATAATGAAACTATGCATAGCACCATTAGCCAGATAGCCTATTACCGCGATTCCGGTAATTTTAAAACATCCGCCGATTTTGAAGCTGTGATTCAGGCTTTATTTCAGACACTGGATCATCTGCAGTTACAAGCTGAAAAAGGGATCAAATTTATGCCAGGTGATACGGAGGTATCTTACAAAGGCCCTATAAATGTTTTTATTAATGAACTCATTATCGGCAACAATACTTTTGTCTTTTCGCTTGATGAACAGAAAATAGCCATGATGGCGCATAGTGCTATAAATTATGTGAGCACCCGTGACAAACGTTTTGCAGATAAGACGGACATGTACTTTAATACACTCATCAGCCGATCTACTCTAATCAGTAAAACCGGGGAAAGAGAGCGTAATCGATTTTTTAATACCATCCGTGATAAAGTAAGTGCGTTGAGGAAATAAAATGTTTTTAGTAGTTGAAAATCTATAGTTAGAGTAGAAACTGTATTTTATCTTAACCGTAACCTGTACGCTAACATCAGTTTAATATAATAGGCATCATTTACGCCCCAGTCGTACGGTGATTGCAATTCATAATTTCCACTTCTTAATTTTCTTAGCACACTATGGCCTGCTTCCAGGTTTAATACAATGTTTTTACTAAGGTAGGAATCGAGGTAGGCACCAAATTGATTTTCGTTAACTCTCCAGTAATTTGTTTTCGCGTCTGCATAAGAGTTCGTAATTGTCCTTAATACAAACCCGGTATAAAATCTCGTATGCAACTTGTATTCAAAGTTGAGATTACCGGGAAATGCACCGAATAAATTAGCACGATTGTTTATTTTCCAGTCGATGCCAACAAGAGGCAACACAAATAATCCAAACAACTCATCATTCATATATACTCCCAGTTTGTAAGTGATGTTTTCTGTTGGCTTATAACTGAGCAGGAAAAAACCACCGAACTGAATCTTCGTATCCGTTGCTATCATTTCTCCATTCATTCGGGTAATAAGTGTAGTTTGGATTTCCCATTTTTTATTTGAGAGATTCGCTCGCAATGAAATTGGAACCGCTATACCATAGTAAGATTGGCTGCTGTCGTTTTGCGATGGATTTTTTACGATCCATTTTTCCGCAAATGGACTAATGAGTATCCTGCTTTGGCCTTTTCCGATTTTGAGCGGAAAATTTGTATTAATAGACCTGTAATTCAAAACAACCGGGTTTTTGTTATTGTTGAATAGTCCAGCATCAGGACTGTTAGTGGCACGGATGCTTACTATATCAACATAAGGTTGTGCTTGTAAAACACCGGATACAATTAAGACTAAGAGGCTAACCAGGATCTTCATTTATTGAGGTTTATTATTCGTTCCGCAATTAGTGTGTTGATAGATGAATGTAAATCAATAATACAAATTTAACCGGCAAGCGAATGATTGACTTGCCGGTTATTTACTTTTCTATTTGCGCGATCTGCTGAATGGGATAGATAATGCTAATGAAACTACACCTTCTTTACCAGAACCATTATTATTATAGACCCGGATATTCTCATGGCGAAGGAGGATTTCTGCACGCCCTCTATTTTTAGCCCCAGATATAAATACAGGAACACTCGCAATTGTAGCAAGTCCCCCTACAAGGAAAAGGGTTTCAGCCCCTGTTCCATCATCATATAAATCGTTAGCCACTATAGCAATTGATAAAATCTCCATTGCAATACCGGCTCCCAGCAGCACCCATCCAACTGTTCGTTGTGAATTAGCTTTTTTGAGGTACTGCAAACCCAACTCGCGGTCACTTATTGGAGTACGTCTGGTGGTATCGGTATTTACTTGAGCGGATAATAGTTGGTTGAAAAAAACAGCCAGGAATAAAATGAACGATAACTTTTTCATGTTGGTTTCTTTAATAAATGCCTACTCTGGAAAAGGTTTTCGGCAACCCCTTTTAAACAATAGGCACGAACTCTTATTTAATTTTAAAACACATTAAAAGCAAAACTTGCATAATAGATAGCTCCGGCTTCCGGATTCCCATATGCGTTCAGGTAATAACTGTTAGACACATAGGTGCCTCCAATTTTAATAATTGATATTATAGAAGGGAATTTATAGCGCACCTGCATATCCAGGGTGCCAAACGATGCTACGGGACCCTGTGCAAAATCGCTTTCATACAGGAAATCTTTTTGCCAGCGGTATTGAACATTAAAACCTACCCGCTTGCTTTTTCCAAAACCTGAATTGGCAAATCCAATATTGTAACGTAATTCCGGAGCATTAAAGGATGCTGAAAATCCTGCGGGTATGTTATCGATTTTATCAGAAAAAACATTTGCATTAATAGAAAAGTTATTTGGTAACCTGTAGTCAACACTTGCGCCAAAGCCATAGGTTTTTACCTCACTGCTACTGTTGGTAACGATGGAGTAAATATTCTTGGTGGTGGCACTGGTTGGTTGTACCAATGTAGTTCTTCCCAGGAAATTAGTATAAGTGCCCCAGTAACTATAAACATCTATCAACACTCTGTCTTTAATTAATCCTTTATATCCCACCTCAAATGATTGAACCGATTCTGGTTTCAATTCATTATACTTCCAGGCTTTTGTTAGATCTGGAACACCGTTAACTAATACGTAGCAAGGGACAGTGCCGGAACGCATATAATCTACAATCCATGGTAATCCTCCCAACAGCTTAACACCGCCTCCGATATTGAGCTTTATATATTGTTGCTGTGTGGTAGGGAATCGATAAGCTGTTTGATACGATAAGCGTAGATTATGATTTGTTGCCAATTTTACCAATGCTGTAAATCGGGGAGTAAGCCTTCCCTCAAAATTGGAATTCTTATCATAGCGCCCGGATGCGGAAAGCGTCAATCGATCATTGAGTATTTTTTTACTGATTTGAGCATAAGCGCCTACCTCATTAATATTTATTTTTCCTGCTGTGTCTATGAATATGGTTCCATTTGAATTCAATACATATTGTTTCCAATTGGCCCCAACGAGTATATCAACAAATTTGATCTTTTCAGAAAAATTATACTGTCCTTCCGCCATCCATAGATCTGATTTATCAGTGAATAACCCACCTGCAGGAATAGGAACACTACGAGCCTTATCAAACAATTGTTTGAATTGGTCCGAGCCTGCTACAGGTCTTCCTTGATCGGCGAAGCCTCTTGCTGCGCTGTGAGCGTTGATCATCGATGCTCCGGAATTCAATGCGGTGAGGAATGCCTGGGTGTATTGCGGATACCAGCTACCACTTGCATTAGCGGGGTTATAACTGGGCTTCCAGTTTTCATTAAAAATCTGCGATGTTACTGTAGCGCTGTAGGATTCACCCGCATCTTCCTGGGTAGTATATCCCCGCAGGAACCAGTTTTTATGTTTCAATTCCAACTTGTATTGTCCAACCTTTATACCTTTCAATGCATAGCGATTGCTTCCTGTATATACAGTATTTCCAGTTCCCCAATATCCAGACAATGACGCTTCAATTTTATCGGTAAGCTTATAGTGAAGAGCGCCGGATAACTTAACGTTTGTTGTATTAGGATTTACAACATCTTTTTCATCATAACCAGTACGTGAAACCGGCATCGGGTTCTGCAGTAAGGGGTGATTAGCCGGAAGGACAGCAGCCATAAAATTTCTCAAATCCACGCTTGTTTCGTCGCCATACACATTCACTCCATCATAATTTGGGTCGGTGACTCGGTCGCCGGTTTTGACTTTATTATTCGGCCTGTCGTAATTACTTGGGTTATTCGCCAACCAATCTTTGGCTTGAATAAACTGTGCGCCAACTTTAAATGCAAACCGATTTCCAAGTTGCTTGGCCCAACGGAATGACCAATCTGTAAACAAACTGGTTTTATCACGTTGCTTCTGATCTACATTCATAATCCCTTGCTTAATCTGGAAACTTAGACCTTCATATTTAAATGGATTTTTGCTATTTACCAGGATAGTGCCATTCATACCACCCGGTCCAAATAACGCTGAACCGGCACCAGGTAATAATTCCACATTTTCTACATCGAGCTCGGTTAAACCGATAAAACCACCAACCGGAAAATTAAGGCCGGGTGCCTGGTTATCCATTCCATCCATAAACTGGTTAACTCTTGCGCTGCCGCTACCATTAAAACCACGTGTACTCATGGTCTTGAATGTTAGACTGGATGTAGTAATATCAACTCCTTTCAGGCTCCCGATCATATCGTAATAAGACGTGGTAGGAGTTGCGATGATTTGTTTTGAAGTGAACTTTTCTATAGATACGGGGGATTCAATAATTCGGGTTGGAAACTTTGTAGCCGATACTACAATTTCGTCACCCATAACAGCTGTTTGTACCAGTTCTACAACGACTGACTGGTCTGCTTTGTTAACTGTTACTTCCTGTGTTTCAAATCCGATAAATGAAATCACAAGCGTTACTGGTAAGGAGGAAACGTTTAGCTGAAAGCTACCATCGGGGGAGGTGATAGTTCCATTGGTTGTTCCCTTTACCAAAATGGAAATCTTGTCAATAGAGTCTTTGGGTTTATTGGTTCTTACAACTCCCCTGATGTGGATGTTTTGAGCCATGGTATTTTCGTAAGCGCAAAGCATAGCCATCAACAGAAATAAAAAGAAGAATGTCTTTTTCATGGTAGCTGTTTTAATTGGTGCCTACTCTGTTGCAGGTTTTCGGCAAACCCTGAATTTTGTTTCTTGAATCAAATCTAGACTCGTTTGTTGCCTACCCCTAATTGATAAATACTTTGGATAATTGATATATGCGAAAAAATACCACGAACAGGTAGTTATACGGATAAGCATTTATTGATTTTTGCAAAAAATGCGGTATTTTATGCTTTTAGAGTCAGGATTTAATAAAAGAACCCCACTGCTTTTGCAGTTTTTACCAAACTAACCAACATGGAAGCATCTACCACCCAGGTCCTTTTCTTTCAACATATAAAAACTTTAT
>Ga0105340_1001184_pt1 | contig 11875 bp, 7 predicted proteins | sample EasRivMeERMLT700_FD_89676 | JGI IMG/M metagenome (GOLD analysis project Ga0105340, IMG submission 89676) | Soil microbial communities from meander-bound floodplain in the East River, Colorado, USA - East River MetaG ERMLT700 | ecosystem: Environmental > Terrestrial > Soil > Floodplain | place... | reverse complement strand
CGTGTTCACCGAGCGGCTGCCCGGTGTAGGCGTTCTTGCCGGTGAGCGCTTCGAGCGGCAGCCCGAGGGCCGGGTTGAGGCCCTGCAACGCCTTCATCGGCTTGCCCTCGAGGATCGCCGACTGCACCGATCCGAGCCCGGCCGAGAAGCGCTGGCCGGCGGGGAGGATCGACCGCCCGTTGATTACCGGCTTGGTGTAGTCGACGACCGAGGGCGACCCGCCTTCGGCTTCGGCCGCCTTCTTCACTTCGGCCGCGTTGACCGCCCCCAGCATCGCCATCGCCGTCGCCGCGGCGGGGTGGTCAAGGGGGAAGTGGTAGAGCGTCCACAGGGCAGAGAAGCGCTGGAACGGGTAGAAGATCGCGAAGGGCGCGATGTGCTTCTCGAAGACGGTGAAGGCGTCCCAATTGCCGAGGATGCCCCGCATATCCTTCACGATGTTGTCGCCCAGGCGCGGGTGTTCGGCGATGTAGAGGGCGCGCTCCCCGCCGTCCATGCCCTTCATATCTTTGACCGCCTGGGCCTCGTTCTTGAAGAGGTTGCGGGCCGAGTAGCGCCACCCGTCGAAGCCCTTGTTGGCCCGCTTGAAGTCGCCCTCGATCCGGGCCAGGGCGGCGACTTCGCGGAAGCGACCGGAGCGGGCGATGTCGAAGCGCGAGATCTTCGAGCCATTGACGAGCTCCCAGGCGTGGCGCCAAGCCTGCTTCGGCGCGGCCGAGCGGACGGGGTCGAGGAAGCCCTCCGTCTCTTTGATATTCGGAGCTCCGCGCAGACCGACCGAGGCGCCCATTACCGCACGGACCCGGTTCTGCTCGGCGATCGGCAGTTTGTTGATCTGCTCGATCTGCTTGACGGCTTTGGGGATGTTGACGACGTCGCGGCCGAGGGCGATCGCGCCGGGCACCCCTTCTTGGAAGAACTGGCTGACCTCGAAGGCGGGCGAGTTAAGGATCGTCCGGGTAGCGAAGTTGGAGCCGTGGCCGGCCCACTTGGTGACGGCACCCGGTCCCTCGAGATGCCCCATGAGCTCGTTGATCGCAACCGCGTCCATCGGCGCGAACTTGTCGCCTTTGACGCCGTGAGCCTGGGCGGCCTCCATCGCCGCGCGCAGCTCCTCCTTGCCGCCGCCGATCAACGCCTGGCCGTGCTCGAGCTCTGCCTCGAGGGCCTGTCGAAACTCGCTCTCGGCCGCGGGGGTGTCGCCCTCGAGCAGCGAGCGGAGCATCTGCGTCCGCACCGGCACCGTCCCCGGCGGCCACTCGTGATTGTTGATCGACTTCTCGACCTGGCTGCGGGTCAGGTAGCGGTGGCCGCCGACTTTGCGGGAGAAGCGATCGAAGATCCGGTTGAGGCCCGTCACCATCGCCGCCCGTCGACGCGGCAGCACGGCCGAGTGGTGGAGCATCTGATCGAAGTCGGCGATCGCGTTGCCCGATTTGGCCGCGATCCCCTGGGAGGCGTGGACCGCTCGAGGCAGCCCGGTCCCGTAGCCGGGCTCGGCACCGGGCATCTTCGAGGGGAGGACGTCGGCGAGGTAGGGCGTCGGCTCGCGCAAGCCCAGCCGTTTGAGCTCGGGCTTGACCTGTTTCAGGTGCCGTTGCAGCATCTCCGACGTCCACGGCACCGCCCTGGTCGTCGAGACGCCGCCCTCCGCGCCACCGTGCTCGGGCGGCCGCATCAACTGCTTGCCGGGACCGGCATCTTCGAGCGCGTTCTGCAACCGAGCGGCTCGCACTTGGACGCGGCCGTCCCTGTTCTTCTTCAACTCGGCGAGGAAGCTGTGTGCCTCCGAGCGCGACCATTCGATGTCGCGCTTTGGGAGCAGCTTGAGGGCCTCGAGCGGCACCATCTCCTCGGGTTTGAGCAGCGGGTGCTTGCCCTGCTCGAGCCGGATCGGGTTGACGAGCTGATCGAGCTGGGCCATGAACTGATGCCGCGGCGACGTCGCAACCTCCTTTTGGAGCTTGTCGAGCCGGCCGACCCCCTCCCAGAACTTCGGGCTACGGAAGATCTCGGGGTGGTCGATGATGTAGGCGGTCGCGTGGCGATCGAGGGCGACGCCGCCGGGCGAGCGCCCCGCCTCGCCTTTCTCCCAGCCGCGGTGCAGGCGCTCGACGAAGGCCAACCCCTTCGCCTCGTCGTTGGGGAGCCCGTAGCGGCCGACGATGCGGAGCGCGGTGCCGACGTCGGCGACGTCCTTCTGCGTCGTGCCCTTCGACTTGCGCAGCGGCTTGGCGATCTCTTCGACCGCCTTGCGGGCCTGGTTTTCCTCGTGCTGGATTCGGGCGAACTCGCGGGCGACGCGGTGCCTCGAGCGGCCCTTCTCGAGTATCCGGCCGACGCGCCGGTTGACGTAGCTCTCGCCGGGCCGCGAGGAGTCGGGCACCGGGTGGGAGCGCTTGATCTTGCGCTGCGATTTGCGGGAGCGGTAGGCACCCTCCTCCTGGGCCTTCCTGTCGGCCGCGATCGCCGCCTCGCGCTTCGGTGCCCGCTTGCCCTCCACAGCCGCCCTCGCGGCCGCACGTGCGTCCTCGTAAGCCTTGGTGCCTTTCAGCCGCCGCAGGGCCGCAGGGATCGGGATGAAGGGCACAGCGCCCGTCTCTTGCAACGCCGAGCGCTCGACCCGCTTGGCATCGCCGGAGGCGAGATCCCCGATCATTTTCTTCGTCCCCTCGACGGCGAGCTCGCCCTGTTCGATCAACGGCTTCGGCGAGCCGCTCTTGACCGACGCAACCCCGGCGCCGCCGAGGACGAGCGGGTAGGCCAGCGCCCCGAGCCCGGCGTGAGCCGTCGTCTCCGCGTACTTGCCGGGGTGGCCGATCGCGGCCGCGAGCTCGCCCTTGCCGAAGGCCGACAGGCGGTTGAGCGGATCGCCCGGAAGAAGCCCGCCCTGGCCTTCGGGTTTGACCGGCAGCACCGCCAGGCCGGCGGCACCGGAGCGGATCGGGTGACGTGCGCTCGAGCGCGCCGCCTTCTTCGCGGCCGCGCGGCGTCCCTCTTTGGTGGCGGCAGCACGACGAGCTCGCCGCGGTGCCTCGCGGACGCGGCGCGGCGTCTCCTTGACCCGACGAGCTGCGCGCCGCGGCGACGTCTTCACCCGCTCGGTGCGAGCCCGGACGTGGTTGCCCGCCTTCACGCGGATCTTGCCGGCGACGCCTTTGCCCGCGGCCTGCGCCGCCGACTGCTCGGCCTCGGAGGCGACCTTCTCGGCCGCCCTCTTGCCGAGCGCCGCGGCGACCTTCTCGCCGCCCGCCTCGAGGCCCTTGGTGATCGCCTTCCCGGCCAGCCCCCCGCCGGGCGCGGCCAGGGTGATCGCCGTGGTCAGGTCTTCGGGTTCGCCGAGCCCGCCCGAGCTGCCGGCGCGGCGCTGCGCCCGCATGGATTTCTCGTAGGCCCGCGGGGCGACGTCTTTCAGCGCCCGGTCGGGGTAGTTGCCGGAGCCTTCCGGGCTCGGCTGGCGAGCCGTGTGGAGGGCGTCGCTGGCGAGCGCGTGGCGCAGCCGCTTGATCGACTCGCGCAGCTTGGGATCGGGTTTGCGCCGATAGCGCTTTTCGGCTCGGTCCAACGTCTGAATTGGGCGAGAGGCGTTGGCGACGCGGACCTTGCGGGCCGCCTCGGCTGCGTCCTTCTTCGCTTTCGCCGCGTCGCGGCTGTCCTTCCTCTCGAGCTTGCGCGCCCTTTTGGCGGTCCTGCTCGAGCCGCTCTCGAAGTGCCGGCGTTCGGCCGGGGTCGCTTTCGAGCGGATCTTCTTGTTGCCCGACTCAGCCCGGTAGGGGCCGGTGGGCGACACGCGACCGCGGCCGCGCTTCTTCTTCTTCTTGCGGGTCCCCAGATCAGGGAGGTCGCCCCAGCCCACGGTGGCTACCTCCCAGGTGAGGGAGGTCCGGCGACTTCGCCTCGCTTGATCCGCGAGTTGTAGCCGCGGCGCTTGCCGGCCTTCGCCCGGTTGAGCAACTTCTGCACGGCGCGGTGAACCTCGCGGGGAGCGCCACCGGCTTCGACGGCGAGCCGTTCGAGTTCGGCAGCCTCAGCCTTCGACTTCGGAGGCCCGGCCTGAGCGACGGCGCTGCCGACGAGCGCCGCGGCGTTCTGCCGTTCCTTTTTGTTGGTGTTCTTCGTGCTGGGCGAGAGGCCGCCGTCTTTGCCGCTCTGCTTGTAGTGCTTGGCGGTGGCGCGCTGGGAGCGAGCCGACGTCGCCGCGTTCTTGGCAGAGATCCCGATCCGTTCCTGGGCCTGGCGGCTGTCGACGGCACCTTCCCGCGCTGAGCGGGCAGCTTCGATCTGAGCGAGGGCGGCATCGGCCGCGGCCTGCTGTTCGGCGGCAGCGGCTTCTTGCCGTTGGAGCCGGAGCTGTTTCTGATCGCTCGAGTAGCTGCGGTCGGCTTCGCGGATCTTCTCCTTGTTGGCGACCGTGGCCTGGCCCTTTTCCTTGCGCTGGGCGAGGAGATCGGCCTTGAGTTTGTCGCGGCGCTGGCCCTCTTCCCGGCGCTTCTCGATCCCCGAGAGCCGAGCGGCCGCCTTGTCGGACCCGGTGCGGGCGACGAAGTTAGCCTGCTCGGAGATCGGGAGCTTCGCCTGATCGACTCGAGCGGCCTGCGCCGCCTGGCCGGCCTGGGCGATCTTGGCGAGCCCCGCGGTGTCCTTGGGGCCGCCGGTCAGGGTGGCGAAAGCCTCGTCAGAAGCGGCGAGAGAAGCCTGATCGGCCGAGCTGCGACCACCGGCTTCGGCGAGCTGTTTGCTCGTCGTGTCCTCGACGGACTGCAACGCCGCGGCGCCGGCCTGCTGGCCCTGGCCGTAGTCGGCGGCGAGCTGCGCGTACCACGAGCCGAGGTCGGCCTCGCGCTGGCGGCTGCCCTTGATCTGCCCCCGCGTTTCGCGGATGCCGGGGTTGTATTCGGTCCCGGCCTCGGAGCTGGCGATCCCACCCGCCTGTCGGCCGGTGTGGGGGGCGAGGAAGTTCTTGACACTGTCGCCACCGCCCTTGCCGCGACCGCGGCCACGACCACGGCCTCGAGGACGACCACCACCGCCGCCGGCAGGGGCACCCCCACCGTGGACGTGCGATCCGCCGACTCGTCCTCGTCCTCGACCTCGAGCCATCTAGACCCTCCCCCTTCCGCGGCCGTTGACGCGCGCGTTGATCGCTCGAGCCTGGGCGTTCATGGCGCGAGCCTGACCGGGGCGACGGACGTTCCTGCCGTCTCGGCCGGGACCGCCGACCCGACCGCGGCCACGACCCCTGCCCCGACCACCGCCGACACCGAGAGAGGCCGGTTCGCTCGCGGCCGCGCGACCAATCGCCCCTTCGCGGATCGCGCTCTGCCCGAGCGATTCGTCGCGGCCCGTCTTCGCAAGGCCGCCAGTGTAGGCGCCCTGGGCTTCGGAGAAGGTGTCCTCGAGCCCTTTCTGCGTTTTGTCGTATGCGCCCCGCGCTGAGGACTGCGCGTTGGCCGTCGACCCGGCGTAGAGCTGGTTGCCGGAGGCGTTGGTGATCCCGCGCTGATCGTTGGTGAGCTGCGTTTTGTTCTCGGCCGAGGCGCTGTAGGGGTTGGAGGCCCCGGAGCCGAAGCCAAGGTCGCTCTGCGCTTTCGCGTATTGGGCCGCCAGCGAGGCGCGAGTGTCGGCGGCTTCGTTGCCGAGTTCGCCCGATTCCCGCTGCGCCTGGCTGTCCCAGGGCATCGCCGAGGGACCGCCGGCACGGCCGCGACCACGGCGGCCACCACCGGCAGCGCCACCGCCGCCCCGCAACCGGGACTTGGCGGCGGCGAGCCGCTGCGCCGCGTTCTGCACGTACCCCCGGCCGCGGGCCATCTCTACTCGGCTCCGGTCCCGGCGGGCTCCGGCGCTTTCTTCTTGCCGGCGCCGCCCGAGCGCGCGGAGGTGAGCACCTTGCTCCGGTTTTCGACGAGCTTCTTGCGGATCGCCGCCAGTTTCGCGTTGCCGGGGTTCGCCTTGAGCTGTTTGTTGACCTGGGCGAAGGACTTGCCGCCGACTTGCAGCTTGTCCCGCCAATTCGACCCGAGGGCTTTGGCGAGCGTCTGACGCTGCTGCATCGTTTTCTGCGCCTGCTCCTGGGTGATCGCCCCGGAGGCGACGCGAGCCTGTAGCTGACGGCCGCCCGGACCCGGAAGCGCCTGGCCGCCGATCCTGGCTTTGCCGCCGCCGCCCTGACCACCGCCGCCCTGGGGGCGAGGCGCCGTGGTGCCACCGTTGCCACCGTTCCCGCCGACGCGCTGCGGCAACGGGGCCGGACCCTGGCCCGGAGGGTTCATCATCCCGCGTCCGGGCGGATTGACGCGGCCGCCTCGGCCACGGCCCCTCTGTCGATTTGATCCTGCTACTGCGGGCATCTAATGCTCCTCTCTTAGCCGACCCGAACCGGGTCGATCTTTACCCAACGGTTTCTGTAAGCCCAAGTCTGGGTGCCGGTGAAGCCCTTGTACTTTTGCTTCACTTTTTCGGTCGCGGCCAATTTCTTCGGGATCGAGTCGACCATCCCCCCCGCCGCGTCAAACTGGTCGATGGAGACGGACACCCAAGCATCCGTATCCGTGGCGGCGGTTGCCCCCACTTCGATCGAGACGAAGGCATTGGAGGACGCACCGCCGGAAAGTTGTGCGCCGCCCGCGCCGTGAGACACGAGATAGTCGCCTTTGAGGGGCGCTTCGACAGTCGGCACGGTGGTCGTGCCCCCGGTGCAGTCGCCATAGGCCGCATTGTTGCGCGTCCCTTCCCCGGAAACCAAATGCGTCAACGGCGCCCCCCCAACCTTCTTCCAGGGGAATTCGCCTACCCCGTCGTAGATCAGATCCCAGATCACACCGTTGGTCGCATCAGCGATGAAGCGGCAAGTGTCGCCTCTCCCCATCCCTTCGGTGGGGAGTATCGACACGAGCCCCCAGTTCTGAATGGCGGACACAGCAACGGAGAAGAGGCCGCCCTCCTCTTCTACTGAGGAATTGGCGATGACTTTCGACGCGCTGATGGCTGGTTCTTTGAGGGCAAACCAATGGGCCGTGGTCGTTCCGAAGTCGTGCTGTGCATACATTTCCTCAGTGGCCGGAACGGTGATCGTCCCCACTGCATCGGCCCCCGAGTGAAGCACGCCGATTACCAAGCTGGATCGGGCCGGAGCTCCCGTCGATTCGCTTTCAAAGACTTTCGCCGACGCCTGATCTAGGGAGTTGGTGTCGCACACAGTGACCAAGATGCCGCCGCCAGCCCCACCGTCCAACCCAATCGCCAGGGCGCGCTTGGTCGAGGCCCCGGAGACGGTTATGGTGCCGGCCCCTCCCACGTTGGGATAGGCGAGGAAGTAGGCGTAGATCACCCCGTCCTCGGAGCCCGCCGAATGCAGGAACGGAGAACCGGGCAGCTCCACCATTTCCCGACCTGCGATTTCGACTTTCGAGATTTCGTCCGAAGGGGTGGCATCGTCCGCGACGATGAGCACCAAGAGCCCCGTGTTGTCAATGCTGGACGACAGCCACGTCAGGTTCCCCGTCCCAGAAGTGCTCAACGCGACTTCCCTGATCCTCACCAAGGACGCAGGGGCACCCGCGGCTCCTTCGGCCCCTTTGGCGCCTGCTGCTCCCTGGTCGCCGGTGCGGTAGAACTCGACCGAGAGGACGTCTTCGTTGGCGAGGACGCCGTTGGAGGAGACGAGTTCGACCGGCAACGTGTCCCAAGTGCCTTTGTCGACGAGCGCCCCGGTCACTTTGTAGATCGCGAAGGTGGCGGGGGTGCCGATTTTTCGGAGGATGATGAAGCCGCAGGTGCCGGTGGTGGTCGAGTCGTCCCAGGCCGCCAGGTAGGCCCCGATACCGCCGCCGTCGCCGTCCGTCTCGGAGATGCGAAGTGAGGTTTTGCCGGCGTTGAACTTGAGCCTGCCCGCCGCCGGTTCGGTTTCTTCGGTGTTGGTCAGGTGGACGTAGCGCAGGGAGGCCCAACGGCCTTCGGCGCCCGCCGCGCCTTTGGCGCCTTCCGCTCCTTTGGCCCCTTCGGCACCGGCCGCCCCGACGTTGCCGGCCCGGTTGAAGGTGATCGTCACGACGTCGTTGTTGACGAGGCCCTGACTGAGGACGTGGGCGACGGAGATGCTGTCCCAGGTGCCGTTGTCGACAAGGGCGCCGTTGACGTTGAAGATCGCGAAGGCGTTGGGATCCCCGACCTTGGCGATCGTGATGGTGCCCCTGATCGTGTTGGTCGAGTCGTCGAGCTGGGCGAGCCAAGCGGCGATCGCGTTGCCGTTGTCGTCCGTCTCGGAGATCCGCAGGGCGATCGCTTCGGCCAGGGCGGCTTTGTCGAACTTGAGCTTGCCGGCGCCGGGGTCCGTCGCTTCGGTGTTGGTCGAGTAGATGTAGGTGAAGCCGCCCGAGAGCCCCGCAGCCACACCTTCGGCCAGGTTTTTGAAGTCCACCACCCCGTCGTCGAGGAGGTATTCGCGCCAAGTGCCGGTGAGATCGCCTTCTGCCATCTCAGACCCCTTCCGCGAAGGTGACGACGATGAACGCCTTGGGATATTCGCCGGGGATGATCGTGTTCATGTTGGCGGCGCGGACTTCGAGCTGGCAGGGTTCGCCGTTTTCCCAAACTTCAAGGTCGACTTCCCACATTTCCGGGGAGAGGAGCTGACCGAAGAACTGATCGGCTTGCAGGCCCGCCCCCACCGCGTAGGACTGCACCATGCGGATGCCGGGGATCAACTGCGTCGCGCTCCCCATTTCGGTCGTGGTGTTGACCATGAGCGTTTTCGTCTTGTTGAAGTTGGCGATCCGCAGTTGGACGAAGGGAGTGGCTCCGGCCGGGTCGACGACGAGGCAGGGGATGTTTCCGAAGCCCATCACCCCCTGCTCGTTTGCGTATCGAAATTCGTTCACCACCCGCCATTTGCCGGCGGTGCCTTCTTCGCCGCCTTTCGATTCGTCGATGCGACCGGAGACGGTGTTATCCGGCCACACCTTGAGCAGGTTGGCGATGTCGGGCCGCAGGACGTCGGCGACGTCGGCGGGTTGGAGCGGGAACCACTGGGTGATCTCGTCGAAGTTGTCTTGGTTGGCCCGGCCGGCGATGAAGATCTCGCCCATGACCTTCTTGAGCGTCGGGTCCTCGATCGAGAGGAGCTGCTGCCGCTCCGCTGACGTCAGCCGCGGCGGCCCCGTCCGCTTGACGGCAACTTGAACGTCGGGCTTGGGGAGAGGCTTGGTCACGGCTTCTGCGTCTCCACCACCCGCGTCTCGCGCAGGTAGCGATCGAGGCGCTGCACCGACCACGGCGCGGCACCGGAGAACTGGTGTGAGAAGAGCGTGGCCGACTGCCCCTTCTGCTTCTGCACCTGGGCGATGGCCGGCGCGGCACCGAGTTTGTATTTGGTGCCCTGGCCGAGAGCTTTGTAGTCCTCGGCCACCTTGATCGTGACTTCCCCGGTGCCCCACAGCTTCGTCGCCACGAAGGTCTTTTCGTCGGCCGATTCGAGCTCGTAGAAACCTGACTGCCACCGCGGGCTCATTTCCGTGGTGGCATCGGTGTCTTTGGCCGGCGTGTAGAAGAAGATCCCCTTCTGGGCTTCGTCGGCCGCGGAGAAGAAGAGGCGTTGGCGGTGGGTGGACGTCTCCGCGTTCCACGCGACCATGCTGTGCAGCTCGGCCGACCACACCGTCCACCGCAGGCCGCGGAGGTCGAACTTGAGCAGGCGATCGACGACCCCCGCCGTTTCCCCGAGCCCGACGTAGACGGCTTCCCCGACGAAGGCGATCCCGCGGGCCTGCGTCCACCGCCGTTCGCCGAAGGTGGTGGCCGCCGGGCCGATCAACGCTCCGCTGTCGGCGAGCGGGCCGAGGTCTTCGGAGAGCAGCGACGGTTCGTTGCCGGTCGTCATGTAGAGCCCGTCGTTGGCGATGAAGTAGACCCCCTCGGCGCCAGCGACGACCTGGGCGTTGCACTTCGCCGAGGCCGGCAAGATCCGGGTGCCGAGGTCGACGGTGCGGAAGTTGAAGATCGGTTTGCCTTCGTTGTCGACGGACACGCCGTAGAAGACGAAGAGATGCGTTTCCTTGAAGATGAAGACCTGGCCGCCCCAGGCGCAGCACCCGACGATGCTCTCGCCGTCTCCGGGCCGGATCTGCACGAAGGAAGTGGATTCGTAAGCCTCGGCGTCGCCGGGGTTGGCGAACCACACGTGGGAGCCGCTCGAGATCGCGCCGTTGGGACCGCCGTTGGCCTCGGTGCCGGCGATCACGAGACGGTTGCCCTCGTCGGCCCAGGTCGCCAGGTGGTGCCCCTTCGGCATTGCTTTCCCGGCTTCCCCGTTGACCGTGGCGGTGGGACTCGTGAAGTCGGCACCGTCGTAGCGCTTGAGGGTGTTTTCCTGATCGGCGATGTAGCTGTAGGAGGCGGCCGGAGTGCCGAGCCGGGCGAAGGCCATGAAGAGCGCTTTCACCGCGGCGGTTTTGCCGGCGATCTCTTTGCCGGTGGCAATGTCGAAAGCGACAAGCGTTTCACCGCGGCGAGCGAGGAGGCGAGAATCGGAGTGGGCGAAGAGAGAGTCGTAATTGGCGGCTCCCGCTGCTTTGGTGAACTCGTCGGCCCCCATCCTCGAGCGCAGAACCGAGCCGTCCCAATCGACGTCGAAGAGGTCGATTGCGTTGTCGGCGCCAACGACGTCGAGCGGCTTGCTGAGGATCAACCCCCCGTTGTTGGTGAAAGGGATCGGTTTAGGCGCGGTCGCCACTAGAGGTAGTCCCCGCCGCGGCCGGCGCGCGTCAGGCGGCGCTCCTTGTCGTAGGCCACCTTCATCAGGGCGTGAACCATCCCCTCGCGCTCCTTTTCGTAGTCCTTCCACGCTTCGGAAGCGGCCTCCCAATTGTCGGTCGCCTTGTAGACCTTCACCCTGACGCGGGTGACGATCAGATCGTGGTAGTCGGCGGGGATAATCGGTTCTTCGGCATCTTTGAGTTCGGCCGGCACCTTGCGGTAGCGGACACTGAAGTTGCCGCCGCCGCTGGGGGCCGGGTAGACCTTGATCGTTTTGCCGTCCTCGGTGAACCAGCATTCGGCCTGCCCGACCCCGGCGAGGGTGGGATCGGAGAGGAGGAGCTGATTGAGGGTGGACGGGTCGATCGGGTTCCGGTGGGTGACGTCGGAGACGGCGATCACGTGGCCCAGGTCTTTGACTTCCAGCGGCGCCGCCCCTTCTTTGGTGGCGAAGAGGAAGGGCCAGGGTTTGTAGTCGCAGATCTCGCGGATCGCCTGCTGAATCCAGCGGTTGATCCGAGCTTCGCCCCCGGTGTCGTTGAGGATGTTCTCGGCGCCCGAGGCGACGATCTCTTCGCGTATTTCTTTCCGAGTCACTCAGGCCCCCGCCGGAAGTAGAAGGCCCGAGTCGGACGACTCGGCGAAGCTCACCCCGCCCGCGTAGGGAACGTGAGGGGCGTTGCCGCGGTCGGTGCGGCGAAGCTCGCCACCGTCGCCCCTGACGCGCTTGAGCGCCCGCCAGTCCTCGGCGATCTGATCCCGGCGCTGCTCGCCCTCGAGCAGGACGGCGCGAGCTCGAGCACGTTCCTCCTCGTCTTCGCCCTTGCGGATCTCCTCGAGCGCACCGTCGCGCCAGAGGTCGGCCGCCTTGAACTTCTCGACCCAATAGAGGTCGGGCTCCGCGTAGGCCCAATCAGGGCCGCAGAGGGCGAAGTAGGCGTTCCTCGGGCGCGTGAGCAGCTTGACGTGCCAGCGGCCGGGGATCACACCGGGAGCGCGGCTCCGCGGGTGGAACTCGCCGGCCCGCTCGGCGATCTTCACCACTCGGATTCGATCGTCGATCGTTCGCAGCTCGCGCTCGAGGGCCTCCCCTCCGGGCTCGCCCGTCTCCATCTTCTCGGTG
>Ga0105340_1001183_pt1 | contig 11875 bp, 11 predicted proteins | sample EasRivMeERMLT700_FD_89676 | JGI IMG/M metagenome (GOLD analysis project Ga0105340, IMG submission 89676) | Soil microbial communities from meander-bound floodplain in the East River, Colorado, USA - East River MetaG ERMLT700 | ecosystem: Environmental > Terrestrial > Soil > Floodplain | place... | reverse complement strand
CGCATCGATCAACGCGAAGTTCTCGTTCGGATCGCCGTCGTCCCAGACGCGCATCGTCAGCAGCGCGAGGACGTGCATGAAGTAGTAATCGAGCAGGATGGCGAGCTCGGCGGCGTTGGCCGGCTCGGCGCCGCGCTGATCGGCGAGGAAGTGCAGTACGTCGACCGGGATGCTGTCCGGATTGCTTTGCTGCGAGACGCCGTCCCAATCGTGCAGGATATGGAAGCCCTCGGCGCGGGTGCGTCCGTCGAAGCTCGTGATCACGCGATCGAGGAAGATCTGCTGGCCGCCGGCGCGGAAGCGGTTGGCGCGCATCGCGTCGCGAAGCGCCAGGAGCGAAGCGCCGAGCGTCTTTCCGGCGAGCCCGTCAACGATCTGCCGGCGAACGGGGCCCTGCAAGGCGGCGCCGACCAGCCCGCACGCTTGTTCAAAAGAGATGTCCATTAGTAGCCAGTAGCCGGTAGCCAGAAGCCAGGAAGTTTTTCTGGCTACTGGTTACTGGCATCTGGCTACTAGAATATCGCGCATGAAACGAGCCACCTTCGTTTTCGCGTTGCTGGTGTCGGCACTCTCGCTCGGCGTGCGGGGGCAACCACGGGGCTTCACCGTGGTCGAGGCGACCATCCCGCAAATGATGGAGGCGATGGCGAAGAAACAGGTCACCTCGCGCCAGCTGGTCGAGCAGTATCTGATCCGGATTGCGATGTACGAGGATCGGCTCAACGCCGCACTCGCGATCAATGCGAACGCGCTCGCCGAGGCCGACGCGCTCGATCGCGAGCGCGCGCAGGGCAAGCTCCGCGGACCGCTGCACGGCATCCCGGTCGCGCTCAAGGACAACATCCACACCACCGACATGCCGACGACCGGCGGCGCGCTGGTGTTCGCCGGATATGTCCCGCCTTACGAAGCCACGCTGACGAAGAACCTGAAAGCCGCGGGCGCGATCATCATCGCGAAGACCGGACTCACCGAGCTCGCCAACTGGGTCGCCGGCAATCCGAACGCGATGCCCGGCAACTACAACGCGGTCGGCGGATTCGGATTCAACCCGTACGACCCGCGGCCAGATCCGCGGCCGGAGCCCGGCGACGGACGTCCCGTGCTGCAGACGGGCGGCTCGAGCTCGGGCATCGGCACCGCCGCCAACTTCTGGGCCGGCAACGTCGGCTCCGACACCGGCGGCTCGATCATCAGCCCGTCGAACGCGAACATGCTCGTCGGCATCCGTCCGACGATCGGCCGCATCAGCCGCTACGGCGTCATTCCGATCACCGCCGATCACGACACCGCCGGACCGATGACGAAGACCGTGGCCGACGCGGCGATCATGCTCGGCGCGATGGAAGGCGCGTCACCGGACGCCAACGACGCGGCGACCCGCACGTGCACGCCGCCGCCGAATCGTGACTACACGAAGTTCCTGAACGCCGCGGGCCTGAAAGGCGCCCGCATCGGCGTGCCGCGCGCGTTCTACATCGATCGCGTGACGCTGCCGGGCGAGACCATGCCGCGCGGCGGCATCAACGCGGAACAAGCCAGGGTGATGGCGGAAGCGATCGCGGTGCTGAAGCAACAAGGCGCGATCGTCGTCGATCCCGCCGACGTCCCGAGCTTCGTCGCGAAGACGGCGAACGACAGTTTTCCGCTGTGGGATTTCTGCTCGGGCGCCGAGCACGCGAAGGGCAAGGACGCGAACTGCTCGATCAACTTCAAGTACGGCATGAAGCGCGATTACAACGCGTGGCTCGCGTCGCTCGGCCCGTCGGCGCCGGTGAAAACGCTGAAGGAGCACCGTGACTGGAACGCCGCGCACGTCAAGGCCGGCGCGATCAAATACCAGCAGTCGCGATTCGACATCTCCGACGAGATCGATCTAGCCGCCGACAAGGCGCGGCTCGATGCGGACGATGCGAAGGATCGGCGGCTGAGCCGCGATCAGGGCATCGACGGCGTGCTCAAGCAGTACAACCTCGATGCGTTCATCACGCCGGGCGGCTCGGGCGCGGGGATCGCGTCGCGCGCCGGCTATCCGATCATCGCCGTGCCGTTCGGCCTGGTGCCTAACGCGCCGCAACAGCCGTTCCCCGCCGGCTTCACCGCGAAGCCCGCGCCGTTCGGCGTCGGCTTCGTCGGCGCGCAGTGCAGCGAGCCGAAGTTGATCGAGATTGCGTTTGCGTTCGAGCAGGCGACGAAGAAGCGGATCGCGCCGCCGCTCGTTCCCTAGGTGCGCGCCAGCGCGAGCAGCTTGTCGACCTCGTCCTGCAGGTCGCGCGTCAGCTGCGAGCGGTAGCGGCGAATCAGCGTGTCGGCGACGGTCTCGTAGTACCACAACGTGCCGTCGCGGCTGCCCTGGAAACGATCCCAGATCGCCTCGCCGTGCTCGTGGTAGTCACGGATGATCGATCGCACGTTGTGCAGCTTGTCGGCCGCCGACACCAGGCACACCGACTGGCTCGCGCTCTCGAGATGCACGAGATAGTTTTCCTTCCGCTCCTGCCACGGCAGCTTGTCTTCGGGATCCTCGACCAGACTGTCGCTGCACCCGAGGACGATCTCGGCGACGACGTCGCCGAAGCGGGCGCGGATCTCGGCGAGCGTCGCTTCCCCGCCGCCGTCTTCCGCGGCGTCGTGCAGCAGCGCGCCGATCGACTGATCTTCATCGGCGCCGTATTCCATCGCGATCGCGGTCACGCCGAGGATGTGGGCGATGTAGGGAATGCCGGTGCCCTTCCGCCGCTGCCCGCTGTGCACCTGATACGCGTACGCCATCGCGGACGCGAACCGATCGGTCGTCGTCAACAGCATGGCTGGATGTTAGCGTGAATTAGGAGCGGGAAGAGGCGGCGGCGGACTGGCCGTCGCGCTGATCGAGCAGGAATTCCGCGAGCAGTTCGTCTTTCTTGCGGTGCAAGTGGCTATGCGCGTTGCAGATATCGTTCAGCATCTTCGCCGATTTCGGATCGCCGAAGTGGCCCGACGCATAGCCGCAGAACAGCGTGAACCACTCGCGCTCGCCCAGCGCGTTCCACAGCTCTTCGAGCGTGTGCGCGGCCTTGTACTTGCCTTGCGCGGCGAGCACGTCAACCATCTCGCCGTAGATGCAGACGCGACGGTCGCTCGAGAGCCGGCCGACGAGCGTACCGACGACTTCGTCGAACGCAATCGGATTCGGCACGTCCTGGCGCATGAACTTGTCGAGCGTCTGTGAGGCGTCGAGCATCACGAGGCGATTGGCGCGCGTGGCCTCGCGAATGTTGAGGCCGGCCGCTTCGAGTTTTTGGGTCAGAAGCTCGCGGTGCTGGGGCGTGGCAACGACCAGGATCGCTTCACCGCGTTCGAACCCGGCCATCAGGAAACCGCACACGGTTTCGGCCAGCGACCTCGACGAGTCGAAGAGTTGCAGATGGTGCTCGGACGATCGGGTTGGGCGATCGGGGGGCATTGCCACTCCAGTATGGGGGAGTTGGCCGGAAGTCACAAGCCCGGCCATGAGGAAAAAAGCCCCTATATCATCTGCCACATGGCGACCCCCACCCATCCGTCGCGAGTCCGGGCCCTCGACATCGCCCGGGGACTGGTCATGGTGCTCATGGCCATCGATCACGTGCGCGTTTATGCAGGCGTTCCCGCGGGCGGACCGGCGCCGCCGCTGTTCTTCACGCGCTGGGTAACGCATTTCTGTGCACCTGGCTTCGTGTTCTTCGCTGGTGCCTCGGCATTTCTCCGGCGTTCCAGGCTCGCCGGCACCGCAGAGCTCTCGCGCCATCTCCTCTCGCGCGGCCTGCTGATCGTGCTGATTGAGCTCACGGTGATGCGCTTCGCGTGGACGTTCAACTTTGACGTGATGGACTACAACATCGCCGGCGTGCTGTGGATGATCGGCTGGAGCATGGTCGCCCTCGCGGGTCTCGTCTGGCTACCGTTCAGCGCCATCGCCACGCTCGGCCTCGTCATCGTCTTTGGCCACAACCTCGTCGATCCGTATTTGCGCGACATCGGCGGCGCCATCGCCGAACGCCCATTCAGGTGGATCTGGCAGTTCCTCTACTTCGGTGGCTCGGTCACGCTTGGCGATTCAGGACCGCGCATCGCGATCCTGTATTCGCTGATGCCGTGGATCGGCGTGATGGCCGCGGGCTACGCGTTCGGGCGCATCCTGCAGCTGCCGATCGAGCGGCGCAACCGCGCGTGCCTGATGATCGGCGGCGCGGCGATCGCGCTGTTCATCGTGCTGAGGACATTCAACATCTATGGCGATCCGCGGCCCTGGAACGGGGAGCAACCGCTCTCGTTCCTCAACACGACGAAGTATCCCGCATCGTTGCTGTTCCTGCTGATGACGCTTGGGCCCTTGATCGCGTTGATGCCGCTGTTCGAGCGCGCCGGGGGCGCGATCGCCAACGCGCTCGAGCTGTTCGGGCGGGTGCCGCTCTTCTACTACGTGCTGCACATTCCGTTGATTCACGTGGCCGCGATGGTCGTGTCGCTGATTCGCACCGGCTCGATCACGCCGTGGCTCTTCGGCAATCATCCGCTGGAGCCGCCCGAGCAGCCGCCCGGCTATCGATGGAGTCTCTGGCTGCTCTATCTCGTGACCGCGGTGTGCGTGGTGGCGCTCTACGGCGCGTGCCGATGGTGGGTCGAGCGGAAGAAGACGGCGTCAGGCCGCCTTGCGAACCCGATCGGGGCGGCGTAGGAGGACGACGAGACGCGCTTCCGGATCGAGCAGTCCCTTCGGGACCCGCGACTTGTTGATCGTCACCGTGCTGAGCGTGACGCCGCTCGTGAACGCGGTGAGCACTGCCGGGTGGATGTAGCACTTGCGGCACACCGAGCGCGTGTTGCCGAGGACATCCGCGACCTTGTCGACCGCTTCGACGATCAACTTGTTCGCCGCCGTCTTCGAATCCGGCGGCTCCATCGCGTCGAGCGCCTGCGCCGCCGACAGCGTGCCGGCCCACGTCCGGAAATCCTTGGCGGTGAACTTTCCACCGGTGACTTCGCGCAGATAGGAATTGATGTCGGACGAAGTCAGCGTGCGCGCTTTCTTGCTCTCGTCGAGATATTGAAACAGCGCCTGTCCCGGCAGGTCCTGGCATTGACGCACCACGAGCGCGAGCCGCGGCTCCTCGATCTCGATTTCCTGGAACACGCCGCTCTTGCCGCGGAACGCAAAACTCAACTTGCGGCCGCGAACCGTCACATGTCGATCGCGCAGCGTCGTCAAGCCATGTGACTTGTTGGCACGCGTGTACTCTTCGTTGCCGATGCGGATGTAGGTGCGCGCGAGTAATTCCACGACCGTGGCCAGCACGCGCGGGCGGCAATGCGCCTGACCCATCAGATCGCGTCGCGTGCGCTTGCGGATCGCCGGCAGCACTTCCGCGAATGCGAGCATGCGGTGGTACTTGGTCGAGTCGCGCTCGGCGGTCCAATTGGCGTGATAACGGTACTGCTTTCGTCCCGCGGCGTCGCGGCCAGTGGCCTGCAGATGCGCGCGAGGGTCAGTCGAGATCCACACATCGGTCCACGCCGGAGGCAACACCAGCGCACGGATGCGCTCGAGCATCTTCGCGTCGCGAACCTGGCGGCCGCGCGCGTCGAAGTACACGAAGCTCTTGCCGCGGCGCTTCCGCGAGATTCCGGGCGCGTCAGGGTTCGCATAGCGAAGGCCTGCCGCCCTCGCGCTGGATACCGCTTCGGCATTTTTGAGCCGATTCGTGCTCATTTTGCTCACCGTCGCCAACACATCAGCGTATCGGTGCAACGCCGTTGCCAGAACAGCCGGAGCGGGGTCTAACCCCTGCGATGCGTCGCAGCGCGGCGTTTTGTGCATTGCTGAGCATGGTCATAGCCGCGCCGGTGGCCGGACAAACCGCGATTGCGGACGCGGCCCCCTCCCCGGCGATACACGCGATCCTGAATTTGTATAAGAACTATCAAGTCGTGGACCTCGGCGAGGGGCCGCACGGTAACCTCGAAGGCCACGCGTTTCGTTTGCAGTTGATTCGCGAGCCACGGGTAAGCGTTTTGCAAGGCATGGCAGAGGAGGAATACGTGAAAGATCCATCTCAGCCAGATACCCAACGCGACGAATACTTGCCCGAGGCGCCGAACGCGCACAAAGATCGTGGGCCGGAGGCGAATCCAGAAGGGATCAATCCGCGCGACACCTCATCGATGCCGCGCGGTGAAGATGATGACAAGACGCGGGCGAACAGCCCCGAGTTTCACGATCGAACCGACGTGCCCGGAGCAGGCACCAACGTTCCCGGCGAAACGCGACGTTAGCCTTTGTAGGAAATCCGCCAGAGCTTGCGTCCGCCGTCATCGCTGACGAGCAATGAGCCGTCCGGCATCTGCAGCAGGCCGACCGGACGGCCCCACACTTCTTTCTTGTCGGGCGCGAGCATCCAGCCGCTGACGAAATCTTCGGGGCCCGCCGTCGCCATCCGGTTCTTGAACGGGATGAACGCGATCTTGTAGCCCTGGCGCTGCGAGCGGTTCCACGATCCGTGCAGCGCGACGAACATTCCGCCCTGATACTTCGCCGGGAACATCTTGCCTCTGTAAAACGCGATATCGAGAGGACCGACGTGCCCACCGAGGATCACGTCGGGATAGAGCGTGCTCTCGACTTTCTTCATGTCGACGTCTTTGTGGCGCGGCTCGACGTGCGGGCCGATGTAGGCGATCGGCCAGCCGTAGAATCCGCCAGTCTCAATCTTCGTCGCGTAATCGGGAGCGAGATCGTCGCCGAGCGCGTCGCGCTCATGCACGGTGACCCACAGATCGTCGGTGCCCGGATAGAACCGCATGCCGACGGCGTTGCGCAGGCCGGTGGCGATTGTTTCGTGGCCGGTGCCGTCAGGGTTGTAGCGATGCACGGCGGCGCGCATCGGATCCTCGCCGAGATCGATGTTCGACTGCGAGCCGACCGAGAGATACAGCTTCGAGCCGTCGCGGTTGAACGCGAGCGTGCGCGTGTTGTGGCCGGTGCCCATGCCGGCGAGCGAGATGATCTCCTTGCCGGGGCTCGTCACCTTCATCGTTTTGGCGTCGTAGGTGTAGACCTTGATCGACGTCGGCTCGGCGACATACAGCTGATCGCCTTTGAGCGCGAGGCCGTAGGGTCGATCGAGCTTCTCGATGATCGCCGTGCGCACGCCGTCCTTGATCACGAACACGCTGCCGTTGCCGGAGGTGTCGCTGATCAGGATTTCGTTGCTGGGGCCGAGCATCATGAAGCGCGGGCGCATCCCCGCGAAGTCCATGAACTCCTCGACGACAAATCCGGCCGGGGCCGTTAGCGTCGCGCCCTCGGGTTTCGGAACGACCGTCGGGTTGTTGCGCACCGACGGTGTCGCGAAAGGCGCCGGCAGCTCCTTCAAGTTGACGGGTTTACGGCCCCGCTGGGCCGACACGGCGATGGCTGAGATCGCAATAAGGCCGACCGCTAGTGTGATTCTTCGCATCGGCGTAGTATACGGCGCATGAAGAAGCGACTGCTCATTGTCCTCGCCCTCGTCGCCCTGGAACCCGCATTAGCGCTCTGCTTCGCGACCATGATCCGCGGCGATGCGGCGTGGAAATGGTCCGGGTCGTACGGCGACAAGGCGGTCGAGATGCTGATCATCGGCGACATCCAAGTGCACTCGCGACGCGCCGATCCGACGACCGCGTTCAATCGCATGCGCGACACGTTGAAGAAGGCGGACCTGGTCTACGCCAATCTGGAAGGGCTGCTCGTGAAGTCGGTCGGGACGACGATCGACATTCCGGACAAGCCGGAGTGGACGCATCCCGGCCCCGATGGCGTGAAGGCGCTCAAGGCCTCGAACATCGCCGTCGTCGGCGTCGCCAACAACGTCGCGTCGGGACGCGCCAACATCCTCAAGAGCCTCGGCGTGCTCGACGCCAGCGGCATCATTCACACCGGCGCCGGCAGGAACATTGACGAGGCGCACAAGCCGGCGATCGTCGGGCGTAAAGGCGTCAAGATCGGCTTCCTGCAATACACGGCGCGCTGGTATCAGGACAAGGACATGATCGCGAACGCCACGGAAGCCGGCGTTGCGAAGATCACGTCGATCAACGGCATCACGATCGATCCCGGCGATCTGGATCGCGTCAAGGCCGATATCAAGAAACTGCGTCCGCTGGTCGACATCCTCGTCGTCTCGCATCACAACCGCGACGGCTCGACGCCGGTGCAGTTCGGCTCGATCAAGGGCACGAGTGCCGGCCGCGATCGATCGAAGACCGAGGAGTATCAGAAGCAGCTGGCGCATGTCGCGCTCGACAGCGGCGCCGATCTCGTGTTCGGCCACGGCACGCACACGATCCAGGGCGTCGAGATGTACAACGGCAAGCCGATCCTCTACGCGATCGGCCACTCGAATTTCGATCAGCCCGGCTATGAGAAGTCGGTCGACGGTCTCGTCGCTCGCGTCGTGATCCAGGGCAAGAGCATCCGCCGCGTGTCGTTCGTGCCGGTATCGCGCGACGGCAACAACGACGTGTATCTCCTCGATCCGTCCGAAGGCGAAGGCGCGAAGCTGGTGCAGTGGGTGAAGGAGCGTTCGAGCACGCCGCCCGCATTGCGGATCGACGGCCACGAAGTCGTGATGTTTGAAAAAGCCGGAGCGACGTCAAATAACCGATAACGAAGCCTGCTCCGGTTCCAAAGGCTTCCAGAGGTTCCAGAAGTTCCAAGGGCATCGTTCCACCGCGGTTCCAGGCTTCCAGGTTCGGAGAACCTTTGGAACTGCAGCAGAACGATGCCTTTGGAACCTTTGGAACTCTTGGAACCCCTGGAACTAACGTTCTAGCTCTCGTTAGCGATCACGAACAGGAACAACACGATAATCGCGAGGAGGATCAAGAACGCGATCTTCCACGGGCTGTACGGATACCGGCCGGCGATGCGGCCGGTGTAGCCGTTGACGACGACCTGGAAGTTGCGCGATCCGAACGCGTAGACGAGCAGCCAGATCGGTACGAGCACGTGCTTGAACGTTCGCCCGGAAAACACCGGGTGAATCACGAGATTGCGATGCGTGTCGCCGGGCACCTGCCGCGCGCAGAGCTGCTCGAGCGTCGCGCGCATCTGCGCTTCGGAATCCCCCGCCGCTTCGGTCAACGCGACCTGGTAGTGCTCGACGACGTGGCCGGAGAGAAACGCGGTGTCGTAGGGCACGATCTCCTGCGTCGGAAAGGGCTCGACCTGGCGCAACAGATTGAGGTCGACGCCGGTCGTTCCCGGAACCAGTTCATCGTCAAAGGTGTGATCGAGCACGCCCGACGCGTGCTCCCATCGCACGCGCCGCTCCTGCCGGACGACGCGATTGCCCTTGCTGTCGCGGCCTTCGACGTTGACGTAATAGTAGTAGCCGGCCTCCGCGTCCCACGGGCAGTGCGCGCTCGCATCGAAGGTCCAGTACGGAATGTAAAGGCTCTTGACCGTGTCGACCAGCGCCGCCTTGGCGAGCCGGCCCGGCGCCAGCCACTTGCTGCGCCACCAGCGGCGGATGTCGTCGCGCACGCGATTGCGATCGATGCAGAACGGCAGGACGCCTTCGGGACGAATCGGCGACTTGATGTCTTCGTAGGCGACGAGCGCCGGCGATCCGCAGAACTCGCAGTTCTGCCCGACGCGCGCCGCGTCGTAGACCATGATCGCCTTGCAGCTTTGGCACTGGACGGTGCGTCGTTGATCGGGGCGATCGCGATCGGCTTCCGCGGATGCGCGCAGCCCATCGTCGAGCCCGCGCTCCGCAACCTTGCCCACCGCGCGATCGATCGAGTACGGCGATTCAGTGCCGCAGAACGGGCAGACCAGTTTCTTCTTGGCAGGATCCCATTCAGCCTGCGCGCCGCACGCCGGGCACGCGTGTTTCTCGCGCGCTAAGACTTCGTCGACGCGTCTTGAAGGCACTTCGTCAGGCATGAATCGTCATTCGATTGTCTTCAAGACGCCGCCGCGCGGATGCGCGGCAAAGCAACACTGTTGCCGGCGATGCGAAGCTTCGTTGTGTTTCAAGAGCGAAGCGTCGCCGGCCCTACCCCGCCAAGTAGGCGTTGATCGCCGCGCGTGGGATGCGCCACGTCGATCCGATCTTCTTGCCTTTCAGCTCGCCGGATTCGAGGACCGCCATCACGTCCGCCTCGCTGACGCCGAGCACGCGCGCCGCGTCGGCCGGCCCGAGCAACTCGGGCGCGACCGCGGGCGCTGCCGCGCCGCCGGTGAATCCCTGCTGCATCATCTGCTGCGCGAGGCCGAAGCCGACCGCGAGCTCCGCCGCGGTGCCGGCGGGACCGGCGCCGCCGCTTCCCTTCTCCAGGCCCTGCGCCATCTGGTACTTCACGTAGTCGTTCAAGTTGCCGATCGCCGTCATGCTCGATCGCTTGTCGATCGCGCTTTCGACCTCGGGCGGCACCGACACGTTTTCGACGATGAAGCTGGTGATCTCGAGGCCGTACTTCGCGGTCACGGCCGGGTTGATCATCGGCAGCAGCGCGTCGCCGAGCTCGCTGTAGCGCGACGCGACGTCGAGCACCGGCACCTTCGCGGAGGCGATCGCATCGGTGAACAGGCTGACGATGCGCGAGCGCATCGTGTCGTTGAATTCATCGAGCCGGAAGTTGTGATCGGATCCCGCGACTTCGCGCAGGAACGTCGCCGGCTGCACGATCCGGAAGTCGTAGGTGCCGAACGCGCGGACGCGGACGACGCCGAAGTCGTTGTCGCGCAGCATCACCGGATTCGAGGTGCCCCACTTGTTGCCGGTGAACAGCCGCGTGATCACGTAATAGACGTCGGCCTTGAACGGCGAATTGAAGCCGTACTTCCACGACGCCAGCTTGGTGAGGATCGGGATGTTGTCCGTCGTCAGCGTGTGCTTGCCCGGCTGGAACAAGTCGCCGAACGCGCCGAGATACACGAACTGCACGACCTGCGACTCGCGCACGATCAGCTGCGCGCCGTTCTTGATCGCCTTGTCGTCGTCCGGAAAGCGGTAGGACAGCGTGTCCCGCGAGTCATCGGTCCACTCGATGACGTCAATCAGCTCGCCTTTAAAGAAGTCGGTAATTCCCATGAAGGTGATTCTAGGCTACTGGCTACTCCTTGAGAAGACGCACCAGCTCGAGAAGTCCGGCGCCGACCAGGCCGAGCGAGGAGGTTTCGATGTCCCAGCCCTCGTGGCGCAGGCCGTGGAAGGCGTGCTCCGTTTCGCGGCGGGCGCGTTCGAGCGCCAGCGGCAACGCGGGATCGACGACCTGGTCGGTGCGCTCGGCGTCGCGCAGCTGCTCGATCAGCCGGCCAGCCTGCTGCAGGTCGAGCATCGACAGCGGCGAGCCGCAATGCTCGCAGTCGGATCGCTTCGCCAGGTCGATCGGCGCGCCGCAGTTGGAGCAGTTGACGATCTGGACGTTCTTGCGGAGCTCGGCGATCTGCTGCGGCGTCAGCGGCCTGATGAAGTCCTTCTCCTTCAGGAAATCGAAAAACGTCGTCAGCCGGCCGTGCTGGTTCGGGCAGCGGAAATACTCGAACCGGGTGTTGCGCTGCATGTCCTGGGTGCGGCGCAGCTGCGCGTGGCAGCGAGGGCACTTGGCGATGTCGCGATCCTCGAGCGAGGGGCGCGACACGTGCTCGCCGATGATGCGGAACATCGTCAACGTGGCGCCCGGGGTGAGCTGCAGGTTCTCGCGCGCGTCGAACCAGACCGACTGGCATGGCTGGCAGAGATCGATCTCGATCTCGCGGCCCATGTGGCCGTCGAACGACTGCGGCTGCATCGGTTTCTGGCAACGTGGACAATCCACGGCTAGATCTTAGCTGCTAATTCATAGGATCGAAGCCGTGCGTGGT
>Ga0105340_1001182_pt1 | contig 11887 bp, 8 predicted proteins | sample EasRivMeERMLT700_FD_89676 | JGI IMG/M metagenome (GOLD analysis project Ga0105340, IMG submission 89676) | Soil microbial communities from meander-bound floodplain in the East River, Colorado, USA - East River MetaG ERMLT700 | ecosystem: Environmental > Terrestrial > Soil > Floodplain | place... | reverse complement strand
TTACCCGACAAGGAACTTCGCTACCTTAGGACCGTCATAGTTACGGCCGCCGTTTACCGGAGCTTCGGTTGCGAGCTTCACCTTTTAAGGGGCTAACCCTCTTCCTTAACTTACCGGCACCGGGCAGGCGTCAGTCTGTATACTTCGGCTTACGCCTTCGCACAGACCTGTGTTTTTAGTAAACAGTCGCTAGAACCTTTTCACTGCGGCCCCCGGGGGCTTTAACACCTCCAAGGGCGCTCCTTATCCCGAAGTTACGGAGCCATGTTGCAGAGTTCCTTCACGAGCGTTCTCTCGAGCGCCTTAGAATACTCATCTCGCCTACCTGTGTCAGTTTTAGTACGGGCACCATTCTTGTCCGGTATCGGCTTTTCTTGGCTCTCTTTCCAATGACTTCGGAATCGTATATGTCCTCGGCCTTGCGGCACGGGGATGTCTAGCACCCCGATCACTTTCCAGAAAGCGTCCTGATACCATCGACCGCCAATGGTGGTGCAGGAATATTAACCTGCTGGCCATCGACTACGCCTTTCGGCCTCGTCTTAGGAGCCGACTAACCCTGGGCGGATTTACCTTCCCCAGGAAACCTTAGGCTTTCGGCGAACGGGATTCTCACCCGTTTTATCGTTACTCGTTCCGGCATGATCACTTGCAGTACCTCCACGGTTCGTTATCCGTACCGCTTCGCAGGCGTATGCAACGCTCTCCTACCGCTTTGGGTAGTGGTGAGTGGGGAGTGGTGAGTGGTGAGTAGAGATGAGTGCGAGTGGAGAGTGGAGAAAGAAGAAATCAGTCTTGTTCGGACAAGCGTTTTTCCAACGCTTGCTTTAGGCCGGTCAACATCCGGCTTATTTCAGCGCTTGTCGCCAATATCGGTTCCAACAATTCGAGGGAAATCAATCCCACGCGTTGGCTGGCCAGGAGCAACGTCTCCGTTTCCATCAAAGAGCCCCGAGCCATGCTAAGATGGTTCAGGAATTCCTTGGTGTGACTTCGACCTTGTCCCTCAGCAATATTGGCTGCCACAGACACGGCCGCTCGGCGTATTTGACTGGTTAAGCCAAATCGTTCGTCGGCGGGAAATGATCGAGTAACTTGATAGCATTGCTCGATCAAATCCATGGCACGCTGCCAAACCTTCAATTCCCGATAGCTTTGAATCGACATGGTCGTCTCCACCAGGGTTGAAGTTTGCTTTCTTCACTCTCCACTCTCCACGCGTCACTCTCCACTACTCATCACTCTCCACTCGCCACTCACCACTACTCAAAACCCGCTGCTTCGGTAACATGCTTAGTCCCGTTCATTATCGGCGCAGGACTCCTCGACCAGTAAGCTATTACGCACTTTTGAAATGATGGCTGCTTCTAAGCCAACATCCTGGCTGTCTCAGGAATCCAACTTCCTTTCGCACTGAGCATGTTTTGGGGACCTTAGCAGGCGATCTGGGTTGTTCCCCTCTCGACTATGAAGCTTATCCCCCACAGTCTATCTGCCACTGCTAATACATGGTATTCGGAGTTTGGTTTCGAAGGGTAGCCGGGTAGGCCCCCTATCGAATTCAGTCGCTCTACCCCCATGCATTACTTGGTGACGGTAACCCTAAAGTTATTTCGGAGAGAACGAGCTATCTCCACGTTTGATGATACTTTCAATCCTCCACACAGCTCATCCCCTAGTTTTTCAACACTAGTGAGTTCGGTCCTCCATTGGGTTTTACCCCAACTTCAACCTGGCCATGCGTAGTTCACGTGGTTTCGCGTCTACCGCACTGGACTGAACGCCCTATTCAGACTCGCTTTCGCTTCGGCTTCACCACAAAGTGGCTTAACCTTGCCCATCACGGTAAGTCGCCGGATCATTATGCAAAAGGCACGCCATCACTCTTCGTCAACCCTCCGCTCTATGCTCCTTCAAATGCATTGACAATTGACAATTATCAATTGACAATTTCCAATTGAAATACCAATCCAACCAACGAAATCCGTCAGCTTAGATTGCATTTCCAATTGTCAATTGGAAATTGTCAATTATCAATTGTCAATGCATTTGGTGAGCAGAGAGCGGAAGGTTGACTAAACGAGCTCTGACCGCTTGTAGGCATGTGGTTTCAGGTTCACTATCCTCCCCTTGTCGGGGTTCTTCCCACCTTTCGCTCGCGCTACTTGGTTCGCTATCGGTCGCCAGGGAGTACTTAGCCTTGCGAGATGGACCTCGCAGATTCAGACTCACTTTCACGTGTTGAGTCTTACTCAGGGACCGGATCGTCCGCTTTCCCCTTTCGCATACGGGACTATCACCCGCTCTGGTCAGGCTTTCCAGACCTGTTCTGCTAAGGTACTCGCTTTCTAAACACCGGCCCTACAACCCCTCCGGGGCAAGCCCCAAAGGTTTGGGCTATTCCGCTTTCGCTCGCCGCTACTGACGGAGTCGCTTTTGCTTTCTTTTCCTAGGGGTACTGAGATGTTTCAGTTCCCCCCGTTCGCCACTTGGTGCTATGGATTCACACCAAGCTAATTCGGGAATCTCGGGATCAACTCGCGTTTGACCAATCCCCCGAGCTTATCGCAGTCTTCCACGCCCTTCATCGCCTCCTGGCGCCAAGGCATCCCCCACACGCCCTTAGTAGCTTGGCCGCATTGATCGACCCCTTGAATGAACGCTCCGGTCGCTTACGCTCCCGGCTCGCCGTACAAGAATGCGATCATGCTCCGCTACCGTCCTGTTGGTGCATAACCAACAGAAGTTAGTAACGAATTGATCTTTCGTTTCTCACGACGCATACAGAGAATCACTTTGACTTCTACCCCCAAGAATCGCTTACGCTCATCTTGGGGCTTGAAGATGCAACTCTTTCCGCTGCCTAGTTGTCAAAGAACGACCTGGCGGGATCCCAGAGGAATCCGTTGCAACCATTCGAACAATCCTTTTCAGGAGATTGCCGCGAATCGGGCTGACCAGGAGCGGACGCACATTTTTTAGAGATGCGCCGGCTCGCAGTCAGACACTCGTTTCATCCCAGAGGTTCGGAGTGCCTCACCTCTGGGCTTCCATTTATCGAGATTTTTCCTTCGATCCTTTACAATTTTGTGGAGACGAAGGGGATCGAACCCTCAACCTCCGGCTTGCAAAGCCGGCGCTCTCCCAGTTGAGCTACGTCCCCGACGATCACTCCAGTCGCTTACGCTCCTGGCTCGCCGAATGGGTGCACATGGATTCGAACCATGGACCTCAGCCTTATCAGGGCTGCGCTCTAGCCAACTGAGCTATGCACCCCGATTCGTCAAACAAAAAAGCCAAACCGCGTTGGTTTGGCTCTATCCGAGCAACACGGATGGGATAGAGCGTCAAGCCGTCGAAATAATCGCGATTCGGTTCAGCATGGTTTTGACGAGACCTTGGGTTTGAATTTCGCCAGCCAACTATGCGAATGAAATTATAGACGCGCAGTGCGGGGTGTCAACATCAGCAAAAAATATTTTCACGCGGCCAGGCGGCGGCGTTGACCGAACGCGGCCAGGTCGGCGTCCACCATCAGATGCACCAGCTGCCGAAAGGTCGTCTGTGGCTGCCAGTTGAGCACGCGGTTCGCCTTGCTCGGATCGCCGATCAGCAGGTCAACTTCGGTGGGACGGAAAAACTTCGGATCGATTTCGACATATTTCTGCCAATCGAGGCCGGCGCGATCGAACGCGATTTCCACGAACTCACGCACGCTGTGCGTCTCGCCGGTCGCGATGACGTAATCGTCCGGCTTGTCCTGCTGCAGCATGAGCCACATCGCTTCCACGTATTCGGCGGCGTGCCCCCAGTCGCGGCGCGCGTCGAGATTGCCGAGCATCAGCTTGTCTTGCAGGCCGGCTTTGATTTTCGCGACGGCGAGCGTGATCTTGCGCGTGACGAAGGTTTCGCCGCGGCGCGGCGATTCGTGATTGAAGAGAATGCCGTTCGAAGCGTGCAGGCCGTAGCTTTCGCGGTAGTTCAGCGTGGTCCAGTAGCCGAACACCTTCGCGACGCCGTACGGGCTGCGCGGATAAAACGGCGTCTTCTCGGATTGCGGCACCTCGAGGACTTGGCCGAACATCTCGCTGCTGGACGCCTGATAAAAGCGCGGGCGGATGCCGGCTTTCATGATCGCTTCCAGCAGGCGAAGGACGCCCATGGCGGCGGTGTTGCAGGTTTGCTCGGGAACGTCGAAGCTGAGGCGCACGTGGCTCTGGGCCGCAAGATTGTAGACTTCGTCGGGCTGCACCAGACTCATGAGGCGAAGGAGCGAGAGCGAATCGCCGAGATCGCCGACGTGCAGAAAGAATCGTTTGTTTAACAGGTTGGGATTGTCGCACAGAGCGTGGATGCGTTCGGAGCGCGACGGCGAATCGCGGCGAATCAGGCCGTGCACCTCGTAGCCTTTGTTCAACAGAAGCTCTGCTAAATACGATCCATCCTGGCCGGTCAGGCCGGTGATGAAAGCTCGAGGCATTTTGAATCTCCGCACGACATTTAAGAAGATCGGCCGCGTGAACGTAGCAACAGTTGCGAAAAAAACCAATAGGAACTAATCGGTAGTTCTGGGCTGCAAACTGACGTGGACTTTTTCCGATTTTCCGGCGATAGCTGATCGGGACCGATTGTTACCAAAGGATTGGCCAGCCAATCCGAATTAAACATTTGTACATGGGAGCGGCCATGAAATCCGTCGGCAAGCCCAAGAGCGGTCATTCGATCCCCGTCGGCGATTTGCGTCTCGGCGCCCTGGAAAAACGCTATTTGAACGAAGTTCTGGATAGCAACCGGCTATCGCACGGCCCGTTCTCCGAGAAATTCGAGACACGGTTCGCCCAGGAGCATGACTGCAAGTTCGCGGTGTTTTGCAATAGCGGGACGAGCGCCCTGCACATCGCGCTGGCGGCGCTCAAGGAACGGCATGGTTGGGACGACGGCGACGAGGTGCTCGTGCCGTCGGTGACGTTCATCGCAACGAGCAACATCGTTCTGCACAACAATATGAAGCCGGTGTTCGTGGACGTGCATCCCCGCACCTACAACATGGATCCCGACAAGATCGAAGAGAAAATCACGAAACGAACGCGCGCGATCATTCCCGTTCATCTGATGGGCCTGCCGGCGGACATGGCGCCGATCATGGAAATCGCTCAGCGACACGGGTTGCGGATCATCGAGGATTCTTGCGAGACGATGTTCGCGCGCTATCGCGGCCGCATGGTTGGATCTCTCAGCGACATCGCGTGCTTCTCGACGTACATCGCTCATTACATCGTGACGGGCATCGGCGGCCTGGCGACGACGAATGATCCCGAGCTGGCGGTGATGCTCAAGAGTCTGATGAACCATGGCCGAGACAGCATTTATCTGCACATCGACGATGACAAGGAATGCGCGCCGGACAAGCTGTTCCAGATCGCGGCGCGGCGATTCAATTTCGTTCATCTGGGGCACAGCTTCCGCTGCACGGAGATGGAGGCAGCGATTGGGCTGGCGCAGCTCGAAGAAAAGGATGCGAATATTGCGCGTCGCAAGGCGGTAGCGCAGCGCTACCTCGAACGACTCGCACCGCTTTCGTCATTCCTGCAGTTGCCGTACACGCCGCCCGAGCACGACCATGTATTCATGCTGTTTCCGATCGTGGTTCGCGATGGCGACAAGCGGGAACTCATCAACTTCCTCGAAAGCAATGGCATTGAAACGAGAGATCTGCTGCCGCTTCTGTGTCAGCCGATTTATCGCAAGCTGTTCGGCGATCTGGAGCCGCAGTATCCAGTGGCGCAATGGCTCAATCGCGGCGGGTTTTATATCGGCAGCCATCAGCACATTGATGATGACGCGGTCGATTATGTCGTGAGCAAGTTTTTCGAGTTCTTCGAAGCTCGCGGGCGGAAATCGCTTGCGGCGTAGGAATCTTTCTCCCCTCTCCCCCGGTACTCCGGGGAAGAGGGGAGAATACGGCTTGCAACGATGTGGAACAAAACCAGCCTGGCGTGGTTTTTTTGCTGCGGCATCCTGTCAACGGCATGGTGCTGGACGGCCGCGCATGCGATCGGTCCGACGTATGATGAGCCCTTCTACATTCAAGCCGGCTTGAAGAACTGGCACGATCTCAATCATCGCGAATTGTTGACGCAAGGGACCATGCCGCTGCCCGCGGAAGTGCAGACGTTGCCGTTGCGGGTAGCCGAAGTGTTTGGATCGGTTGACATGGAGCAGGACCGGCTCGCATGGCTGCCGATCGCGCGGATGGCGAACATTTCGTTCTGGTGGATGCTGCTGTGGGGCTCGTTTCGACTCGGCTGGATTTACGGCGGCAGCCGCGGCGGTTGTTTGGCGACGGCGCTGGTGGCGAGCGAGCCGATTCTCTTGGGTCACGCCAGTCTGGCGGCGACCGATATCGCTTTCACGGCTTGTCTGATCGCGCTTTTGGCAATTTTTCGTGCCCGACGCGACGAGCCGACCTGGCAGCGGCGGTTGTTGCTGCCGGCGGTATTCTTCACGTTGACGTTCCTCGCCAAGGCGTCAGCCATGCTGTTCACGCCGATGTGCTTGCTCATGGTGGAACTGGAGCGATTGTGGAGCGCCGGATGGCGGCCATGGAAATCTGACCAATCCCCCGACGAAAAATGCGGTTGGCGTCCCGTTCTGGAGTCCGGGCGAGATCTTCTGGTTATCGGTGCGCTGGGCATTGCGTTGTTGTTCATCGTGTGTCCGCGCTGTTTGCGCGGGCTGCTTTACATCGTGCGCCACCAGGCCAATTGTGATGCCGCGAGCTTCTTGTGCGGCGAAGTGCGTTCCGCCGGCTTCCGCTATTATTTCCTGGCGGCGCTGGCGATCAAGTTGGCGTTGCCGGTCTTTGTTTTGATCGCGGTGCTCTTGGTGCTGCGGCCGCGGTATTTGCTGTGCGGCGCGTTCCTGGCGGCACTTGGCTTGCTTGCCTTGACGCCGGGGTTTCGATTGCAAATCGGCGTGCGTTATGTGTTGCCGATTGCGGTCCTGACGCTGATCGCCGCGTCGGCGGGGTTCGCGCGGCTGTGGATGGAGCAGCCGGCCGGTTGGCGACGTCATCTGCCGGGCGGCTTGGCACTGGCACTGGTGCTTTGGTCCGGCATCAGCAGTTTCCTGGTTTGGCCGCACGGCATCTGCTACACCAACGAAATCTGGGGCGGCACGTCGCAAGGTTATCGTGTGCTGAATGATTCGAATTACGACTGGGGCCAAGGTCTCGTCGAACTCGCGGCCTGGCAACGAGAGCACCCGGAGGCGCCGCTCGACGTTTGCTATTTCGGCACCGATCCGGAGTTAACTCGCTTGCCCATTCGCTCATTTCCGCCGGCCGAGCTGATCACGAAAGAGCGAGCCCAGGATGCCAGCCGCGGCGGGTTCCTGGCGGTGAGCACCAACTATTGTGCAATCGCCCCGGCTACCCATTTTCTGCGCACGACGACGCCGTATGATCGGACGATGACGTTCCTGATTTTTGATTTTCGGCCGAGTGTCGATCAAGCTAAACGTTAGCCGTCGAAGTTGAAGAACTCCAGCGGACCACGGCGAGCGTCGAGCCGTCAGGCCGACGTGTTGGTGTGCACGTCGGGCGTCTCGTATCCACGTCGGGCTTACGCCCCGACGCTCGCCGGCTCCGATACGAAACTGACCTTTCCTTTTTGAAATCCGCCGTTATAAGGCTTCCCATTCGAATAGAACAATCGGCCGAAACGAACGCGCGCCGCCGCGGGATGGGGCATTGCGCCGTTTCGGTCCATCGTTGGCTCCGAGTTGGGGATGAGGAGCGTGCCATGCGTTATTCCTGGCGTTTATTTATTTGGACAATGTTGTTCGGCGTCAGCCCATTGGCCGGCTGTCATCAATTGCCGGCCGACAAGTCGGTGCAGGACTTGCGTCCGATTCAATCGAAGGACGGCGTTTCGGCGAAGCAACCATTGACGGCGCCGGAGATTGGGCAAACCCTTGTCGCACAAGCGAAGTTGCTCGAGGACGCCCGCAAGACCGTCGAAGCGATGGCGATGTACGAAAAGATGCGCACGACCGAGCCCGCTCAGGCCTGGCTCGCGACCAAGAAGATCGCACAGCTTTATTTGCGCACGAACGAACTGGATCGCGCCGAGACCGAGTATCGGCTGATCTTGCAAAATAGCCCGCGCGACGTGGACGCTCTGTTTGCGATGGGCGACATTGCGTGCCGGCGTGGCCATTACGCGATCGCCGATCGGTTCCTGCGTGAAGCGTTGGCGGTGCAGCCGGAACATGCGGAGGCGCTGGTATGCCTGGCCATGGCGCAGGCGCATAACGGCGATTATCAGGGCAGCATCGATTCGTTCAAGAAGGTCAAAGGCTTCTCGGAAGCGGAAGCGTATTGCGAGGTCGCGTTCGTCTTGAATCTGCAAAAGAAGCATGAGGATGCGTTGCGAGCGTATCAGACGGCGCTCACGCACGATCCGCGGCTCGACAAGGCGCGCAACGAGATGGCCAGGATTTATCAGGAGAATCCGACGCTGACAGCGCGAACGACAACGCCGTTCCGCGTCGAGAAGCGCGGCGCCGTCGAACTGGAGCCAGCGCCGGCCGTTCAGAGCGAAGGCACGGAGCGGCTCATGATGCAGCGGCCCGCGCTGCCGCCGCTTGCGGATGTTGATCGAATCGAATGGACTTCCAAGAAAAAGTAAACATGTCGAGCCGAGTTACGTAAGGAGCCGGTTGACTCAACCGGCCCCTCACGGGGCTCGGCTCGCCGTCAAACTCGCGCGATAACTTGTCGATCTTCTTCGCGTCCTTCTTCTTCGGCGCGACTTCCTTGCCCTTCCACCAGTCGGGGCCTTCCGCTTCGATCTCAGCGTTCAACTTTTTCAACGCCTGCTTCATGGCCTCGAATTTTTGTGGCTCTTTCGCGACCAGATCGTCCGTTTGCTTCACGTCGGTCTTGAGGTTATACATCTCGAACTTGGTCAATTCCGGATTCGCGAGAATCGTGTGATCGCCGACGCGCATCGCGATCTTGAACTCCTCCGGCGCGATCGGACAGCGCCAGTACATCGGCCCCTTTCGCTCGATCTCCTTTCCTGAAAACGCCGGCACGAAGCTCACCGCGTCAATCACGCGATCCTTCGGCGGCGGCGTCCGCGTGATCTTGCACAGCGTCGCGAAAATGTCGGTGCCGACGACCGGCTGATCGCTTGTCTTGCCCGCAGGCACGTGGCCCGGCCAGCGCACCATGAACGGCACACGGATGCCGCCTTCGTACACCGAACGTTTGCGGCCGCGCAGGCCGCCGGTGGAGCCGCGCGTGCGCATCTTCAGGCCGTTGCCTTCGGGACCGTTGTCGCTGGTGAAGATGACGATGGTGTCGTCCGCGAGATTCATTTTCGCGAGCGCCTGCATCAGTCGGCCAAACGCGTCGTCGGCCTGCGTGATGTTGCCGTGATGCTGGGCCTTGTCGGGATCGCTCTTGATGAGGTCGGGATAGTTGGCCTGAAACTTCGGATCGCTCTCGATCGGCAAGTGCGGTTCGTGGAACCAGACCGATAACAAGAACGGCTTGTCCTTGTCGCGTTCTTTTTCGAGCCATTGAATCGCTTCATCGACGATGATCTGCGACGAGAAGCCCTTGACCTCGCCAATCGCCTTGCCGTTGCGGACGTAGTTGTTGGGATTCTTGTGGCTCGGCGCGGCGTTGTTCTGCGTCGCGAGCCACCAGTCGTAGCCGTGATCGTTTGGCTGCGGCTGCTTGGGATTGTTGAACATGCCGTTCAAGTGCCACTTGCCGACGTGGCAGGTCGCATAGCCGAGGCGGCGCAGCAAGGTGGCAATGGTGATCTCGGAGGTGCGCAGGTGCACTTCGCTGTTTTCGGGGATCCAGTTGAAGACGCCATTGCGATACGGCGTGCGGCCCGTGAGGATGGCGGAGCGCGACGGCGAACAGACGCCGCTCGCGGAGTAGCCTTGCGTGAAGCGCATGCCTTGCGTCGCGAACTTGTCGAGGTTCGGCGACTTGATGACCGTGTTGCCGTAACACGCGAGATCGCCGTAGCCCATGTCGTCGGCGAGGACGATGACGATGTTGGGGCGTTTTGTTTTTGGTTCCTGTGCCACGGCGGGAACCGTGACGATGGATACCAATGAAACGATCGCCAGGCAAACTCGAATGCGCATTAGAAGACTCCGGGGAGCCGCCGAGTTCATATCGGCTGATTTTTTACACCATATCTAGTGACCTGTCACAACCAAGATGTCGGGAGGGCGAGGCTCCTGCCGAGCCGCGAAGCCGCTGGATGCTCACGGCTCGGCAGGAGCCTCGCCCTCCCGGACATCCGATATTTGAGCTGTGACAAGGCCCTAGGGAATGGGAAACGGAAAGATGACGCCGGGCGGCCCCGCGATTGCCAGCGATTGCAGCCGGCGTGCCTCGCGGCGCACCTGCAAATCGCTGTCGGCGCGAGCTTGGCCGAGCAACGTGCTTACCTTGAACAAGCTTTGGCCGAGCTGTTCGTGCAGCGCTTGCCACTCCCCTTCGAACTTGCCGTCCGGCGGTTGCACGATGGGCAATACTTGCAGCAACCCCTGCATCGGCTCCAGGACGCCGAGCGCGCTTCTGCGCTCCTTGGCGTCCTTCAATTTCAGGCCCTTTTCCACCGCGTCCAGCCGGGCGGTCAGTTGTTTCGAAATCGCCAGGGCGGCGTGGTACTTTGGCTTGGTCGCCAGCAACGGGAACACCCTGGCGAGCGTGTGCGTAATCGCCCGGCTCGCGTCGGCGTCGGCTTTTGGCCAATCCTTCTGCAACGCTTCAACCAGCTTCGTCGGATCGTCCAGCGTTGCCTTCGGATAGGACAGCGTTTTGCGAACCACCTCGTCATGCTTCTTGTAAAACTCCAAAACGGCCGGGTAACTGCCGACCGGATCGATGAAGGCAATGGTCTCGATGGCGTTGCGGCGACGTTCCTTGATCTCGGCAGCTCGAAAGAGCGCGGGCACCGCCGACTTGGCGTCGGACCCCATCTGCGCCAGGAATACACAGGCGGTTTCCCAGTTGCGCCCCACCTTGTCCGTGGCCGCGAATTCCGCCAACACCGTCGCCGCCTCGGGACCGGGGGCCGTGGCGAGCGCTTGAATGGCGCTCGGCGCCAACACCGGGTCGCGCAATAACGGCGTCACCTTTTGCACGGTCTTTTTCGGATCGGGTCGGCTCGCCGTTTGAAACGCGTTGAGCAGGTTCATGCGCACTTCCGTCGACTTGTCATCCAGTCCGTCCAGGATCGCTGACCCAAGATCCGCGACACTTCCCTGGATCTGCGAAAGACCGATGGACGCTTGCAGCCGTTCCTCCGCCTTGTCGCTTTTGAGACCGGCGAGCAATACGGGCGCGACTTGTTTGCTGATTTTCTGCGGGAGACCTGGCTCGGGAAAGCGCGGCACCGCCAGCTCCGCCGCGATTTGCAAGCGCAGCATCGCGTCCTTGTGGCCAAGGTTGTCCCACAAGAACTTGTAAGCGTCCTGGTCATTGAACATCCCAACCATCCCGAGGGCGCAGCGAATCCGTTCGTCCCCGGTCGCCTTCTTCCAGCGTTCCTGCATGATCGGCGCCGGATCGATGTTGAAAGTGAAAAAGCGATTTTGCGCGTGACCGCGGACCTGCGCATCCGCGTCGAACAGCATGCGCGTAACTTCCGGCCGCGTCTCGTCCGTGACCGGCAGGTGCGCGAGGGCCTGCACGCGCATGGACCGGTCGGTCGATTGCAGGTGCGGCTTCAACATGTCCACGACCTTCTTCACCAGCTCCGGATTCTCGACGCGTTTGTGCAACAGGCTCGCCATCTGGCCCAGCGCCCTCACTGCGATGAGACGTTTTTCTAGCTCCTTGTCGCCCAGC
>Ga0105340_1001179_pt1 | contig 11896 bp, 9 predicted proteins | sample EasRivMeERMLT700_FD_89676 | JGI IMG/M metagenome (GOLD analysis project Ga0105340, IMG submission 89676) | Soil microbial communities from meander-bound floodplain in the East River, Colorado, USA - East River MetaG ERMLT700 | ecosystem: Environmental > Terrestrial > Soil > Floodplain | place... | reverse complement strand
TGGCGGCCGCACGCGCTCAGCCGTCGTCGGACCGCAACAGCTCCTGCCAGACCGCATCGACCTCGTCAGCATGGACCACGATCGAAAGCTTCACCAGCGTCTCGCTCGCTTCACCGAGCGTCGAGACGTCCTGCGCGCAGCGCGCGAGCTCGACGCGCCGCGGCGCGCCGCCCGCGTCGATCTGCGCGAAGAGGCGCAGCTTCCAGCGCTCTCCCTCGTCGAGGGAGAGGCGCGACGTGCCGCCGGGGATGACAGTCGTCGAGTAGTTGTCGCGGAGCGAGCTCGGCAGCGGCCGCGACGAATCGGCGGCGACGATCCAGTGCAGGTCGTAGCAGTGCGGCGCCTCGCCCGCGTCGAGCGCGATCTCGACGTCGCGCTGCTCGAGGGGCTCGAGGACGATGGTGACGTCGCCGCGCCCGTGCAGCTCGTGGACGCGCTTGAAGCTGACGGCGTCGACGTCGATCCACGCCGATTCGAGGGACGATTCGAACGTCGACTCCCCCGTCGCGACGTAGTCGTTACGCCATGGTTCGGACGGGGCCTCCGGCGGCGCGAGGCGGACCCACGCTGTCGGCGGCGGCGCGCCATCGCTGCGCGACAGGTGGATCCGCCACGTGACCCGTTCGCGCACGACCGTGAGCGGCGCGAGGCGCGGGTCGACCGTGACCTCGCCGGGACGGACCTCGAGGTCGTCGACCCTCGCGATGACGCCGGAGCGCGGGCTGTTCGGGGTCGAGGTGACGAGGACGTCGTAGCGGCCGGGCCGCAGCTCGAACGTGAACGCCCAGTTCGAGATGCTTTCGTCGGTGTCGCGCCGCGCGAAGGCGCGCTGCAGGACGGCTTCCGGGAGCGACGCGGACCTCTCGCCCGGTCTTGTCGCGCGCGCGGACGCATAGAGCATGACGGTGAAGTCGGCGGAGACCGTCCCGAGGATCCGCCCGGTCCGCGGAAGCGCGACCTCGAGCTCGCGGTCGTCGGCGGGCAGGTTCTCGAGGGTCGACGCGTATCCGGGCGGCGGGGTGAAGAGGAGCTTCGTCGGCGATTCCTGCACTGTCCCGACCAGCGCGAAGGTCCCGTCGGCGGCGCTCTTCGCCCGCGGGCCCATCGGCGTGATCGTCCCCGGGAAGAGCAGGAACGCCCCCGTGAGCGCGACGTCGACGCCCGCGATCGGCCGCCGCAGGTCGTCGACGACGCGCCCCGCGGCGAGGACCGGGACGATCTCGACCGCGACGTCGCCGACGTCGGTCACCGGCTCGACGAGCTCCTCGGGCGGGGTGACGCGCGCCTCGAAGCCGACCGCGTGCGCGCGCTCGAAGCCGCGCAGGACGATCGCCGCGATCCGCAGCCCGTCGTGCGACGAGACGTCGATCTCGAACGTCCCGTCGTCGCGCGCGTCCACCGCGATCGGGAAACCCATCGGCTCCCGCGGCGTCCGGACGCGGGACGCTGCGTCGTCTCGCTTGGATTCGGGGAGCGCGGCCTCGGCCGTGAGATCGCCGACCATCCCGGGAATCGGCCCGTGCGGCAGCGGCAGGCCGACAAGCCGGCCGCGCAGGACGCGGCGATCGAGCTCCGGGTCGAAGTCGACGCGCACGACCTCGCCGGCCGCGCTCGGCCCGTCGATCGACCGCTTCACCGTCTTCCCGCCTTCGAGGCGCGCCGAAACGACGAACCGCGCGCCGAGCGCCACGGGCGCGATGCGGGCGACCCCCTGCTCGATCGGCCGGCGCTGGATGCTCCCGCCGTCGATTTCGCGGCGGCCCGAGAAGACGAACGTGCCGCGCGGCCGGCCCACTTCGACCTGCACGTCACCGCCGATCTTGCGCGCGCGGCCGCTCGCGTCGACGACGCGCACTTCGAGCGCGCCGTACGGCTCGTCGAGCCGCACGCGCACTGGTTTCTCCGGCGGCGCCGCTTCGTCGAATTCGACCCAGCCGCGCACCTTCGACGAGCCGACGTATGGCACGAGTGCGCCGATCACGTACTTCCCGCTTCGCGCCGCCAGCTGCAGCTGCCGCGCGCGCACGAGGTCGACCCCGATCAGGCGCGCGCGCCCGCGCCCGTCGCTCGCCGCGCCCTCGTCGTACTGGATCCACTGCGCCCAGTGGTCCTCGCCCTTCAGCGCCGGATCGGGCTCGTGATGCGCCGCGAGCGCGACGCGGACGTCGCGCACCGGCGCCTCGTTCGAGTCGACGACCTCGACCAGGACGTCGCACGCGCGCAACAGCCGCAGATCCATCGTCCCGCGCCCCGCTTCGTAGAGGCGCGCCGCGCCGCGCAGCTCGCCCGCCATGCCGAAGAGCAGGACGTCGAAGGCCGGGACGACGATGCGCGCCTCCCCCTTCGCGTCGGCGAGGTAGCCGCGCGCATGCGCAGCCCCGAGCCGGCGCGGGTCCTCGACCAGCGGCCGCGCGACGTCGAAGAGCGCTCCGGTGCGCGAATCGGGATCGGGCACCGCGTAGACGCGCGCGCCCGCGACCGGTCGCCCGTCCGCTTCGGCGACGACACGGACGAGCAGTCCGTCGGGAGGTCCCGGCTCGCATGGCGGAACGCCGAAGTCGGAGGCGTCTTCGGCGGGAGCTCGCGTCGCGCGCTCCGACTCACCGTCGACCGCAGTGCCGATGTGAGCGCTCGACGTTGTCCCTGACGCGCTTCGCGTCGGCTCGTCGTCACGGCCGCCGCTACGCAGCATCCAGTATGCGCCGCCGACCACCGCGCCGACCGCAACCGTGAGCGCGGCGATCGAATGCGGACGGTGCGACGAGGAGTCCACGCCGCGAGATCATTCGATCCCGCGGTGGACTCGGCAAGGTCGCGCGCTCGGCCGCGGGACGGTTCTTCGCGCAGGAGCGAGTGGGCCGGCGCCGGCTCGCCGCGCCGCTCGCGATCGTCGCGGGAGGGGTCCCGCGGGTCGGGTGAATGGCGTGAGGCGCGGGATCCAGGCGCGCACTTCGTCGAGGTAGGCGCGCCTCGCCGCGCCGAAGCGCCGCTCGAGTTCGTGCCGCTCGTAGCTGCGGAAGACGACGAGCGCGACGACGAAGAGGTCGAGCAGATAGATCGCGCGCGGCCACGTCGGCCGTTCGGCGAAGCACGCGGCGCCGAGCAGCAGGCCCGCGATCTGGATCGGGTTGGCGACGTGGGCGTAGAGGCCGCTCGTGACCAGGCGGCGCGGCGGATCCCACGGGATCGGCGTGCCGCCGCCGCGGAGCGCGAGTTCGGCGATGGCGAGGCCGCCGAGGACGACGCCCAGAGCCGAGAGTGCGAGCGCCACGACGTCGAACGAGCGGGTCGGCCCGACGCGCGCGAGACGATCCACGAGCGGCGGCAGCCAGACGAAGAAGAGCCACACGAAGCCGCCCGCCCACGCCGCGCTGCGCAGGAGCGGCGACGCCGCGCGCAGGCCGGCGAGGTCGATGCACTCGCCCGCGTCGTGGCCGATCGAGCGCTCGAGCCAGAGCGTCACGCCGAGCACCGACGCGAGGAACGCGACGTCGGCGATCCACCACCACGGCGCGGCGGAGCGCACGAACAGCATCCAATGTCGGATCAGCACGTCGAACGCGACCGTCACGACGATCCACGCGACGAGGTAGAGCAGCGGCCCGCGCCACCCCCTTGGCCGGCGGAAGATCCGGCGCGCGATCCAGACGAAGCCGAAACCCCACAAGAGCGTCCAGTTCACGTGCAGGTCGATCGGCACGCCGTGCCACGTCCCCCCCATCGGCCGGTAGTGCCACGCGCCGAATTGGACGAGGAGGGCGTCCGCGTCGAGCCCGAACCAGAACTGGAACCACGCCGCGAGCGCGGCGCGGCGCAGCTCGACAGGCGTCGGCTTGATCCACGCCTTCAGCAGCCACCACCACCCGAACGAGCAGAAGAACATCGCCGCGCGCACCAGCGTGAGGTGCGCGTCGCACCACGCACGCAGCGCGTCGACGCTCGCGTTCACGGCGAGACCGCCGCATGCGCCGCGTCCCGCGCGAGGTGGCGGCGGCGCGCGTCGCTCCAGGAATCGATCGCGAGCCGCTGCGCCGCCTCGATCGCCCAGCGCTCGGCGGTGTCGAAGTACCAGTGCGGCGCGAGGAGCGGCACGAAGACGGTCGTCTGCTCGACGTCGACCTTGCCGGGCTCGCGCGCGTTCGCGCGCACGCGCACGCGATGCTCGCGCAGTTCGAGCCAGGTCGAGATCATCGTCGTGTCGGCGAGCTTCACGAAGTCGATGCCGTCGGGCTGGACGGCCCGCGCGAGGCGCCACTCGCCGCCCGGCATCGGCTGCGGGTGGAAGGTCAGCGTCGCGACGTCGCCGTCGGCGTCGTAGGCGACCGGCAGCGGGAAGCCGAGCTTCAGCAGCGCGCTGTCGGTCGCGGCCGGGAGGACCGGCGCGCGCACGAGGACGCGCCACTCGTCGGGCGTGCCGTCGACCGTCGTCACGCTGCGCACGACGATCGGAGCGGCGGGGCCGGGGGCGACGCGCCGTTCGACCCAGCCCCACGCGACGGGCAGGAGGATCCACGCGAAGCAGAAGAGGTCGCGGTGGCGGCGGTGGTCGCGATCGCGGTCGCGCCGCTGGTCGAACCCGGTGAAGAGCGCGCGGATCAGGACGGCCACGAACGCGATCAGCGCCACGACGCCGAGGAAGAGCGGCGCCGCCATCAGGAGGCAGACCGACCCCTCGCCGAGCACCGGCGCCACGATCGCGAGGAAGATCACGCTGGTCTGCATCGCCAGGCCGAGCGGCGACGAGGTGCGCGTGAGCTGGATCGTGAGCACGCCGAGCAGCATCGGCAGGCCGACGAAGAAGGCGGTGGTGTCGCGCAGCCGGCCGACGGTCAGGAACTGCATCGCGATCGCGGCGCCGCCGGTGACCGCGAGGAGCGCGAGGAACACGACGCGGAGCGAGCGCGGCAGGCGGACCTTCGGCGGTTTTTATTTGTCGGCGAGCACTTCGACGCGGCGGCGCGACTCCGCGACCCGGGCGCGGCCGAGCGCGCGGCGGCGCGCGCACTCGGCCTCGGTCGGCGGCGTCCTGCCCGCGCGGCGCGCGTCGTCCTCGCTCGGGAGCGGATCCATCGGGGGCTCCTGTCGGAGTGGCCGCTGGCGCCGCGCCCTTCGCCGCGCCATCCTCTCGGCCCGTCCGATTCCTGGATCGGTCGAACCGTCACACATTTCAAGTTTTTCTGAAATTACCGGAAAGTCAAGTGCCGAGAAGAGGAGTCCCGTGAGCGAGCTCGACGATCTCAAGGCCGCCTTCGTGAACCTCTGGGGCCGGATGGGCCCGCTCTGGGGCATCCCCCCGACCGCGGCGCGCGTCTACGGCTGGCTGATCGCGAGCGCCGAAGCCGCCGACGCCGAGACGATCGCCAGCGCCCTCGAGCTCTCGCGCGGCGGCGTCTCGATGGCGCTGAAGGAGCTGCGCGACTGGGGCCTGATCGTGGTCGCGCGCGCCCCCGGCTCGCGCCGCGACCTCTTCGGCCCCGAGGACGACCTCGAGCGGGCCATGCGCAACATCGTCACCTGGCGCAAGCGCCGCGAGTGGGACCCGATGCTGCACGACTTCCGCGACTGGATCCCGCGCCTCGACAAGGAGAGGAGCGCCGCCGCCGCCGTCTTCCGGCGCCGCCTCGCCGAGATGGAGGCGATGGCCACGCTGGTCGACGGGATGACCAACCAGTTCCTGGCCGGCGGGACGCTGCAGAAGATCGGGCTGAAGGCGATGCTGACGATGGCGAAGGTGACGGGGAGGAGGCGGCGCGGTTGAGCGCGCGCGGTCGCACCGGCCAGAAATGCGCCGGGCGATCGTGCGGACCGTGGTTTCCGCGACGACCGCCCGGGTCCATCCAATATCGGATCAGCGGAAGAGGTCGGCCCCCCAGCGGCACGGCCCGATCTCTCGGAGCGGAGGATTCATCGACTCCCAGAGATGCGGGTCGTCCAGTACGTCCAGCGCCATGGGATAGAGGATCTCGTTCTCCTTCGCGATGTGGTCACGCAGGCGCGAAGACAGGCTGCCACCCGCCTCCGCGATCTCTTCGGAATCGGGATGCTCGACCGCGACGGCCGCGGCGAGCCGCACCTCGAGCGCGTGGAGCTCGCGGTGCTCCATGCGCATGACGCGGGGCGGCATCGCGACGCCGCGCCGCTCCAGCGCAGTGAACAGCACCGCCTCCTCGCGGTCATGGTGGGGCTTCGCGTCGAGGAGATTGCGGACGATCTCGGCGATCTCGCGCGCGACGTCGCGCGCGCGCGGCGTCCCGACGTCGTCGCGGAACTGCTCGATCAGGTCGTCGAGACGGTCGACGAAGCCCAGGATCCGCTCGTGCTCCTCGACGAAGACCGAGATCGGGTGGCTGGCCGGGAGGACCTCGAAGCGCCGGCGGACCGGCGGCGACAGGGTCGGGGCGAAGCGGGTCATGGACGATCTCCCGGTGGCGTCGAGCGGCGATCGGTGGAAATCCGCGGCGAGACTCCCGACGCCTCGGCAACGTCGATGCCGCGAAAAGCGCCCCCGGGGCGCCGCCGTTCGCGACGCCGACGCGCGCGTCCCCGCGGGCAATGCCGCCCGCCGCCCTGGGAAATGCCGCGCGAGGCGAAACCCCGAGCGTCAGCCGTCCGACTTCGGGAAGACCACTTCGACGCCCGGCCGGCCGAACCACGCGCGCAGCAGGCGGCGGCCGTCGTTCACGAGGATCGAGTCCTCGCTGTCGCAGCCGACGAGCTCGACGTGCTCGGCGAGGCCGGTGTTCGCGACCTCGAAGCGGCGCCGTTCGAGGTCGAAGCGGGCGAAGACGACGCGCTTCCATCCCAGGTCGGCGAGAGACATCACGGGAACACCTGAAGGTGTCCTCGCCTGGATGAAGACCGCGACGCCTTCCCAACTTCGCGTGGCCTCGGGCAGCTCGATCGATTCGCGCGCGCCGGTGTCGGGATCGAGGAGCGCGAGGCGCGGCGCGAACGGCTCGGCCTTCGGCCGCGCGACCGTCGCGACGAAGAGGCGGCCGTCGTCGGCCATGCCGTGAATACTCTCGAGATGCTTCTCGTCGCTCGCGAGTCCGACGATCGGCGCGACGGTCCGCGCGTCCGGATCCCAGCGCAGCCACTCGCCCCCCGTCACGCCGCCGCGACTCGACGTCCGCACGGGGTTCCAGACGACGCATTGGCCGGCGTGGATCCAGCGGACGGACAGCGGCTCGGGAACAGCGAAGCGGCGCTCGCGCAGGACGTCGTAGTACTCGCCGCGTCCGAGCAGGACGCCGTGGCCGAACGAGCTCCCGGTCAGCACGATCCGGTTCGAAGGCGTGACGTCCGAATCGGGGAGCGCGCGCACCGTGCCGCTCGCGTCGCTGCGCACGACGTGGCCGCGTTCGATCCAGGCGCGCCCGCCGTCGGGCAGCACGAGCGCGTTCGCGAGCCGCTGCTGGCGCGCGCCGGCGTCGTCGCGCGCCGATGCGAAGGCCTCGTCGAGGTCGGCGCGGAAGGGGGCGCCGGTGTCGGCGTCGAGCAGCGGCACCAAGCGCGAATCGTGGTGCGCGCGTCCGGCCTCGGGCCCGAAGTGCGCCGGCCGCATCGCCGCGGCGGGATCATCGATGCAAACGAACGGCGCGCAGCTGTGGATCGTCGCGCCGCCGAGGATTCCGACGCGTGCGCCGACGGCGGCGATCGCATGCGAAGTCCCGTCGACCAGGTCGACGCGCAGGGCGTGCGTCGGACGGACTCCGGGCTCCGGGAGCACCGTGAGGCGAGGAGGAGCGTCGTCGGTCGCGTTCCAGACGTTGACGTAGGCGAAGCGGCCGTTCGTGGAGACGCAGCTCCAGAGCCCGATCCGGAACGTCGGGTCGTGCACCTCGAGGCGGCGGAAGTCGGCGACGCGCATCGCCGTCCACGCATACCCCGGCGTGAACAGCGCGAGCGCCGCGACGCCGCCGATCCACGCCGCGCGCCAGCGGCCGCGCTCGACCATGCGGCCGCGCGCGAAGGCGAGCGCCGCGACGACGGGCGCCGCGACGACGAGGATCCGTAGCGCCCACGCGAGCGCGTCGCTCGACGTCCGCAGGACCGCGAGCGGCGAGGACCACGACGCGGTCGCGGTCGCGAGCCCCGCCCAACCGCCGCGCGCCCAAGCGCAGGCGACGAGGATCGGGGCGACGAGCACCCCCAGCACGAACGCCGCCGCCGGCAGCGCGATCGTGCTGCGCGGAAACGCGATCGAAACAGCGATCGACCAGAGCGGCAGGAGCAGCAGCAGCTCGACCGTCGTCTCGAGCCCCTTCGCGCCGATCGGATCGGGCGCGACGCCGTGGAACGCCCACGCGAGCAGCGCGGCCGTCCCGTACGTCCACGCCGTGAGCACCGCCGCGGCGAGCAGCAGGAAGAGGTGCTTCGCGAGGAACGGCGGCGCCCAGCCGCCAGGCTGGCGGCGCAGGAAAGCGAGCGTGTCGCGCCGCTCCTCGCCGGCGAACGCTTCGCCGAAGAGCGCGAACGCGACCGTCCCGAACGCGGCGAGCGCCGCCATCGCCGGCAATGCGCCGTGGCTCGGGAGGCGCATCGTGACGAGCTCGCACAGCAGCGTCAGGACCGGGAACGCGAGCGCGATCGCGAGGCAGATGCCGCGGTGCTCGCGCCATTTTTTCCACAGGTGCGTCTTCATTGGGCCCATCGCACGGACTCCGTCGCCGGCGCGCGCCGGGTTGGTTTCGTTCGAGTTCACTTCGGGAAGACGACTTCGATGCCGGGCCGATCGAACCGCGCGCGCAGCAGCCGGCGGCCGTCGGTCACGATCAGCGACGACTCGGAATCGCAGCCGACCAGCTGCCGCCCCTCGGCCGCGCCCGCGTCGGCGACCTCGACCCGGCGCGCCGCGAGGTCGAAGCGCGCGAAGACGACGCGGCGCCACCGCGCATCGGCGATCGACACGACCGGAGCGCCCGACGGCGTGCGCGCGCGCACCTGCACGTGGGCCGACCTCCACTCGCGCAGCTCTTCGGGCAGCGCGACCGGCTCGCGGTCGCCGGTCTTGGGATCGAGGAGCCAGAGCTCGGTGGCGACGTCGATCGGCGCCGCGACGCGGCGAGTGACGAAGAGCCGGCCGTCGTCGACCATCTCGCATGGCGCCTCGAACGAGTGCTCGTCGCTGCGCAGCCCGACGATCGGCGCCGCCGAACGCGTGTCGAGGTTCCAGCGCGACCACGGCATCCGGACCGCTTCGTACGAGCCTCCGCGGTCCGGAGTCGCGACGACGATGCACTCGCCGCAGCGGATCCAACTGACGTGCTACGGCGGCAGTTCGAAGCGGCGCTCGCCGAGCACGTCGTATCCGGTCGTTGCGCCGAGCAGCATCCCTTGACCGCGCACCGTCGACATCCAGACGCGCGCGAGGTCGGCGACGGGGGCGGAATCGGGCAGCACGCGCGTCGCGCCGCTCGCGTCACTTCGGACGATGTGGCCACGCTCGAGCCAGGCGCGACTTCCGTCCGGCAGCACGACCGAGTTCGCGAGCCGCTGGACGCGCGCGCCAAAGGCGTCGCCCGCGGTGAGGAACGGCTCGTCGACGTCGGCGCGGAGCGTCGCTCCGGTCTCCGCGTCGAGCAGCGGCAGCGCGATGTCCCCCGACAGCCACGCCCGGGCGCGGAACGGACCGCGCGCGGGCCGACGCGCCGGCGCGGCGAGATCTTCGATCACGACGTAGGGAACGGTCGCCCAGTTCGAAACGCCGGGCGCCGCCTTCACGCGCGCGCCGACGCCGCCGACTTCGCTCCAAGTGGCGCTCGCGAGGTCGATCCGCAGCGGGTGCGTCGGCCCGTCGAGCTCGTCGTGCAAGTGGCGCCGGCCGAGGGTCGACGACGGCGCGGCGGCGCGAGCGTTCACGTATGCGAAACGTCCGCTGGTCGCGACACAGGCGTCCTCGCCGTCGATGCGCAGCTCGCCTGCCGCCGGATCGAACCGCCGGTAGTCGACGACGCGCGTCGCGGTCCACGCATACCCCGGGAGGAACAGCACCAGCAGCGCGACCAGCCCGATCGCCCCCGCGCGCCACGGCCCGCGCTCGACGGCGCGCCCCTTCGCGAACGAGAGCAGCGCGACGAGCGGCGCCGCGACGACGGCGGCGCGCAGCATCCAGCCGAACGCCGCGTCGGGGATGCGCAGCACGCCGAGCGCGCAGACGAGCGCGTCGTACTCGCTGTTCCGCAGCACTTCGCCGCCGCGCGCCCAGAAGCACGCCGCCGCGACCGGCGCGAGGAAGAGCGCGAGGACGAACACGGCGCCCGGAAGCGCGAGCGTCCCGCGCGGGAACCAGATCGAGACGGCGACCGACCAGAGCGGGACCAGGACCACGCCCTCGACGATCCGCTCGACGCCGACTTTCTTGTTCAGCGCAGGCGCCACTCCGTGGATCAGCCAAGTCGCCGACGCGCCGCAGCACCACGCCCAGCCGGTGAGCACGAGCGACACCGCCAGCAGGAACGTGTACTTGGCCGCGAACGGCGGCCACCAGCCGCCCGGCGTGCGGCGCAGGAAGTCGAGCGTGCTGCGCCGCTCCTCGCCGGCGAACGCGTCGCCGAAGAAGGCGAGCGCCACCGTCGCGAACGTGAGCAGCGCTGCGAGGCCGGCGTCGTCCTCGCGGCCGACCCGGCTGCGCGGCACGACGAGCTCGAAGAGCAGCACGAGTACGAAGCTCGCGACCGCGATCGCGCCGGCGATCCCGCGCTGCTCGCGCCACTCCTTCCACAGGCACGCGGCGAAGCGGTTCACGGCACGACCCCGACCTCGCGACCTTCGCGCGATTCGCGCCGCGCGCTCTCGAGCGCGTCGCGCAACTTCGCCGGCGCCGAGCGCGCCGCAGCGTCCACCGCGTCGTCGCTCGATGCGCCATCGCGACCGCCAACATCGAGCACCTCTTCCAGCGTCCCGTGCTTGCGGATGCGCCCCTCCGCCAGGATCGCCACGCGATCCGCGACTCTCGCCACCACGTCGAGGTCGTGCGTCGCGAGCAGGACCGTTCGCTCGCTTCCTCGCAACTCCCCGATGACACCGCGCAGTACTTCTTCGCGCACTAGCGGATCGAGCCCCGCGAACGGCTCGTCGAGCAGGAGCAGCGGCGGCCGTGGCGCGAGCGCCGCCGCGAGCATTGCCTTCATCCCTTCGCCGCGTGAGAAGGCCTTGAACGGCGTCCGCTCCGGAATCCTCAACTGTGCGACGAGCGCGTCGGCGTACGCGCGGTCCCACGTCGGGTACTGCGGCGCAAGGAAGCGGAAGAGGTCGCGCACGTTCATCCAGCCGTAGGCGTCGGGCTGCGCCGGCACGAAGCCGACGCGCTCGCGCAACGGACGCGGCTGCTTCAGCGGGTCGAAGCCGGCGACGGTGATCGTCCCGCCGTCGGGCGCAAGCACGCCGAGGGCGAGCTTCATCAGGGTCGTCTTGCCCTGGCCGTTCTCGCCGAGCAGCGCGGTCACCTGGCCGGGCGCGACCTCGAGGTCGACGCCGGCGAGGACCACACGCTTGCCGAAGCGCTTCTTCAGTCCCCGCGCGACCAGCCGCGGCGCGCACGCGGGCGCCACTTCGTCGCGCATTCCGTCGACTTCGTGCTTCATGACTTCACGTCCTGCCTCGTGGCCGCCTTCTTCCCGCCCTCGACCGGTTCCTGCGCCGCCAACGCCTCGACCAGATCCGCCAGCACCTCGGCCCCGTGCCCCGCCCACAGCGCCTCGTGCAGCGCCTGCCAGAACGCCGCGAGCGTCGACTTCCTCCGCCGCGCTCGCGCGATGGAAGGCCTCTTTTCGCTCACGAAGACGCCGAGGCCGTTTCTGCCGACGACGACGCTGAGCTGCTCGAGGTCGCGTACCGCTTTCGTGGTGGTGTTGGGGTTGACCAGCGCTTCGGCCGCGAGCGCGCGCACGCTCGG
>Ga0105340_1001178_pt1 | contig 11897 bp, 9 predicted proteins | sample EasRivMeERMLT700_FD_89676 | JGI IMG/M metagenome (GOLD analysis project Ga0105340, IMG submission 89676) | Soil microbial communities from meander-bound floodplain in the East River, Colorado, USA - East River MetaG ERMLT700 | ecosystem: Environmental > Terrestrial > Soil > Floodplain | place... | reverse complement strand
CTCGGGTGTGTGGCGGCCGTACGCCGTCGTGTGCGCCTGATCAAGGCAGACGTGGCGCACGGCCAGGGAACCGAACGGTATTGCGCGCTGTGCGCAGCGTTCTCGGGCTTGCCAAACATCGTGACCATTCACGGCAATATGCGCCGCCTGGCTGCCCTCTCCAGGGCCCGTCCCTTTACTTTCGCGTGGTGCATGGCCCGCCTGGAACGCTTCGTCCTGCCCAGGACGGATGGTTTCATCTGCCCGAGCGCACACACCGAACGCCAGGTTCAACCTGCGGCACGACGCACATGGGTGGTCCCGAATGCCGTTGATCCATCCTTCTTCGACATTAAGCGGTGTCCGGACTCAACGCCGACTTTGCTGTGTGTCGCGAACATTCTGCCCCTGAAAAACCAGGTTGGCCTCATTGAGGCGTTGGACGAGGTTGCCGCTCGTGAGCAGTTTCGCATGGTTTTCGCAGGCGCCGTATATGAAGACAGCGAATATGGCCGCGCATTTCGCCGCCTCGTCAGCCAGCGCTCCTGGTGTGAATACGCCGGCGTCGCCGACCGAAATCGTCTCAAGCGATTGCTTGCATCCGCGACCGCCCTCGTTCTGCCTTCGTTCGAGGAGAACTGCCCTATGGCGGTCCTGGAGGCGATGGCTGTCGGCTTGCCCGTGATCGCCTCTAATGTCGGTGGCACTCCAGAGATTATCAGCGGGGACAACGGCATGTTGTTCGATCCCAGGGATCCGTCAGCCATCAGAAACGCCGTTACGGGCATTTTGTCCCATCCGGCTCACGCGGTGGCGTTGGGACAAGCGGGAAAACTGGCTGCGGAACGGCGATTTCATCCCAAACCCGTGGCGGCGACCCATTTGCGTATTTACCGCGAGCTAATCGTCCAGGAAAAGAGGCTGGCGAATTTTTGAGCGAAATCGGAAAAAGACAATCAAAGCATCAGTCGATCTCCAACACGCTGAATTAGGTTTGCGCCTGCATTAATAATTGCCTTAGAATCCGAATCGAATGTCTAAACCGCCTGCTACGTCGCGAACTCTTGTCTTGTTCGCTATCGCCATCCCGTTGGCGACGGTGATTGGTTTTCTGCTCGCGACTCCGGACGCCCCGACGTCGATATTCATGGTAGGGTTGATACTCGCCATCCTAACTACCCCGTTTTTTCTTCGCTGGCATCATCCACTTTTGATTCTTACCTGGAATGCATCTATGACTGTTTTTTTCCTTCCCGGACGACCGGGTGTATGGATGATCGTTGGCGGAATCAGCCTCGGCATCACCATTTTGAGTTGCGTGCTCAACAAGGAACAAAAATTCCAGCATGTCCCGGCCCTGACCTGGTCATTGATGTTTCTCCTGGGAGTTGTCGTCCTTACGGCCAAATTGAACGGCGGCATCGGCCTGCGAAGCCTTGGCGGCGCGCAATACGGGGGCAAGGGCTATGCGTTCATTATCGCCGCGATCATAGGCTATTTCGCCCTGAGCAGCGTGAGAATTCCGCCAGAACGCGCCCAACGATACGCGCTCTTGTTCTTTATCTCTGGCATTGCGTTGGTGATCAGCAATCTCGCTTATCTCGGTGGCCCGGGCTTTTGGTTTCTTTTTCATGTTTTTCCCGTCGATATGGCGATGGCTCAAGCGTTCGACGACTTCAATCCATATTATTCCATGAACCGCATTACCGGTTTGGGTTTTGCCGCCGTCGCATTGTGCAACGTGTTCTTATTGCGCTATGGAATTCGGGGATTGCTCGATGTTGGCAAGCCCGTGCGTTTGCTGCTATTCCTTCTCGCCTTCGCGGCAAGTTTAGCCGGAGGATTCCGTTCCGCTCTCGTGCTCGTTGTGCTCGGCTTTACGGTCCAGTTTTTCATTGAAGGCTTACATCGCACGCGTTTTGTTCTGGCATTGGCGGTTGGAGTGGTTCTGGGCTTCGCGGCCCTGGTACCCGTTGTGTCAAAACTTCCTTTGGCGGTGCAGCGTTCCCTGAGCATCATTCCTTTTCTTGATGTCAACCCCATCGCGAAGATCGATGCACAGGGTACTCTGGATTGGCGATTGAAAATGTGGGAGATAGTGCTGCCCGAAGTGCCTCGATACCTGTGGATTGGCAAGGGTTACGCCATCAATCCTACGGACCTGTTTCTCGCTGAAGAGTCGGCGCGACGTGGGATTGGGAAGCCGTATGAGGGCATCCTGATTGGTGGGGATTATCACAACGGCCCGCTCTCGCTCATTATTCCATTCGGATTGCCGGGTGTGCTGGCATTTGTGTGCGTCCTGATCGCAGGCGGGCGGGCCTTGTATAAAAACTGGAAGCTCAAAGACCCCGCGTTGCACAACATCAATACGCTATTGTTATCTCTCTTCGTTACGAAGCTGATTTTTTTCGTCGTTGTCTTTGGCGCTTTCTTCACCGACCTGGTGATCTTTCTCGGTTTTTTTGGCTTGAGCATCGCTATTAACGGGGTTCGCCCCCAATCGCAACCTGCGGCAGAACGCTCCGCGATCCGGGAGCTTGTACCTGCACACGCTTAAATTCAGTGCTTTTTTCCATCATCACCCCCAGCTTCCGCAGTTCCCGCTGGCTGGAACTCTGCATCGCGTCCGTCGCCGACCAGGATGCTTCGCATGAGCACATCGTGCAGGATTCCTGTTCCGACGATGGTACGCAGGACTGGCTGCCTCACGACCCTCGCGTCAAAGCGTACCTCGAGAAGGACAAAGGGATGTACGACGCCGTCAATCGCGGGCTGCGCCGTGCCACGGGAGAGATCCTCGCCTATATCAACTGCGACGAACAATATTTGCCGGGCGCCTTGAGCCGAGTAGCCGAGTTCTTTGATCATCACCGCGACGTCGACGTCCTTTTTGCGAATACCGTCGTCGTTGACGCGCGGGGAGAGTATCTGTGCCATCGCCAGCCTTTAATCCCCAGCGAGTCCCACATTTGGGTGGCTGCGAATCTGCCGATCCTGACTTGTGCCACATTTTTCCGCCGCCGGATTCTGGACAAGCATGGCTTGTTCTTCGATCCGAATCTTAAGGACGTTGGCGACGTCACATGGGTGAGAGGCCTGCTGAAGGCGCGCGTCAAAATGGCCACGCTCGACGCGTTCACGTCGGTCTTTGCCGAAACCGGCGCCAACATGAATCTGCTGCCAAACGCGCAACGCGAGAAGCTGGCGCTTTTTCGATCAGCTCCCGCGTGGCTTCGCCTGACACGACCGTTTTGGGTCGCCCATCATCGTCTGCGCCGCCTTCTTGCGGGCCATTACCGTGCTGAAGCGTTTTCATTTGCTCTCTACACGCAGGCAAGCCTACACCATCGCGTTACACGTCATGTCGAAAAGCCGAGCTTCAGGTGGGTCCGTTCAGAAGCCTCGCCAAAACCCGTGGTCTGACGATCGCAATCACTATCATTTATGCCCGACAAATCTGCAAAAATCTCCATCTGCGGCGCAGGGGGTTTCATCGGCGGTCACCTTGTTGCCGACCTTCTGCGACAAGGGTACACGAACCTTCGCGCGGTGGACCAGAAGCCATTCGACGACTGGTACCAAATCGTTCCCGAAGTTGAAAATCTCCAACTCGATCTTCAGGGCAAGGAAGCCTGCGAAACAGCTCTTCGCGACACGCAGCTCGTCTACAACCTCGCCGCCGATATGGGCGGCATGGGCTTCATCGAAAACAACCGCGCTCTCTGCATGCTTTCGGTGCTCATTAACACGCATCTGTTAATGGCAGCAAAGAAGTTTGCTGTGCGCCGATTTTTTTACGCCTCCTCGGCTTGCGTCTACGCTGCGGACAAGCAGGTCTCCGCAGACGTAGTCGCCTTGAAAGAATCTGACGCTTATCCCGCCATGCCCGAAGACGGCTATGGTTGGGAAAAGTTGTTTAGCGAGCGCATGTGTCGCCACTTTCGTGAGGACTTTGGCATTGAAACACGCGCTGCGCGCTATCACAACGTGTACGGCCCGCATGGCACCTGGATGGGCGGTCGGGAGAAGGCGCCAGCCGCAATCTGCCGCAAGGTCATTGAAGCCAAACTCTCGGGCAAGCATCAGATCGAGATCTGGGGCGACGGCAAACAGACGCGCAGCTTCATGTATATCGACGATTGTCTCAAAGGCACCCAGGCCATCCTGCACAGCGAGATCACTGAGCCGATCAATCTCGGCAGCAATGAACTCGTCACCATCAATGGTCTTGTTGACCTCGTGGAGGACATCGCAGGGATTAAACTCGAACGCAGATACAACTTGAAAGCGCCCAAAGGCGTTAACGGACGCAACAGTGACAATACACTGATTAAGCGTTATTTGGATTGGGAACCTTCAACCCGCCTCCAGGACGGCCTCGAAAAGACGTATCAATGGATTTATGACCAGGTAACGGGAGCGTCCGCACGACGGGTACGTTGATCGCAAATGAATAAGCTGCAGAAGTTGATCACACGGTCACGAAGGCTTTTTTCGACCGACCGTCATGAACGCGCAAGCGCCAAGCTGGAATTCTGGCTCAGCTTCAAATACCGGACCGCTCGGTTCACGCAGCGCAATACCAACGACTATCTGCGCATGCAGAATCATTTTTACGAACTGGCGGCATCCGCTGACCAGATTTCTGCCGGTGCCATCGGAGGTGATTTCGTCGTCGGTAGTTGGAAGCAACACGATGATTGGCTCGATTACGAGACCTTTCTCCTGAAGCACGTTCCGCCTCAGCCTGTGTGGACCGCGCTGGAGTACGGGTGTGGTCCCGGCAGGAACATACGCAGATTCTCGCGGCGATTCGCTCGCATCGATGGCGTCGATATTTCCCGGCAAAACTTGCTGAATGCCGAACGATTCCTGGCGACGCAAATTCCTGCCGCCAAGATGCCGCGGCTGTTCGTTACAGGAGGCTCAGACACTGGCGCCGCCCCTGAAAACAGTTATGATTTTTGTTTTAGCACTATTTGTCTCCAGCACATTTGCGTCTGGGAAGTCCGATTCTCAATCTTCAAGAGCCTGTTTAAGGTCCTCAAGCCCGGCGGGCGCCTTGGTATTCAAATGGGCTACGGATCCAAAGCCTCGAATACCGTGCCCTACCGCGCCAATCACTACGTCGCCGGAAGCACGAACTCCGGCTGTGACGTGTCGATTCAAGATCCCTCTGAGCCGCAATCCGATTTGCGTGAAATTGGCTTTACGGATTTTGAATACTGGGTCAGACCGGGGTTCCCGACGGATTTTCACCCCAAGTGGATTTTCTTTACGGCGACCAAACCTGTGAATTGATCTTCTGTGAATCACCACACGCAGGTTCACCCGGACCAGGCACGTGGCGTAACCTTGTTCCTTAGATGAAGGTAAAAGACAAAGCACTGAGTACCGTCAAAGCCGCGCTGTTCCGCTTTCTCGGGCGGCGGCTCGCTTGCTTCCCTTCGTCGCCGCGCCTGCTCGATCTGCAACGTTGCACGAGCGCGGACATTTCGCGCGCAGTGAAGCGAGCACAATCCAATCACCCCGGGGCGAAAATCTTTGTCCTTTCCGAAGGCGCTCGCGCGGATTGCCCCGTCAAGGGAGTCATCGCCATCGACGATTGGGAGTTGCTCCGGCCCGAAACCGGCGCGTGCGCAGTGGTTTTGGCGTGCAACTCCGATGAATTGGCACTCAACGCCATCAACTTTATCCAAAGCCGAAAGGGTATGTTTTATTACGGCGCCGACCGTAACGCGCCCACCGCGCGATACTTTCATCGCAATGAAGTCGCGCGGCGAGTGTTGAAAGAAGCCTCCTGCGTCGGTTTCGATAAATTCGACTTGATGGATTTTGAGAACATTATCCAGGCGATTGACGCAACACGCCCGATCCCAGGGGATTATGTTGAAATTGGCGTGTACAAAGGCGCCAGCGCGTACGTGGCTCTGGATTATATGGAAAGGGCTAACCTGCCTCGTCGGTCCTTCTTCTTAGACACGTTCAGCGGTTTCGATTATCCGCAAGCAGGCGTTTCCGCAGACCGCGCCTGGCACAACACGCATGAGGAAGCCAGCTACGAAGGGGCGAAAAAACTCTTGTCACGCTTTCGAGTTCCCCATGACGTGCTCATATCCAACATTGTGACCGATCCATTGCCGGAAGCGATCAAATCCATTTCCGTGTGCAACATCGATGTGGACATGTACGAGGCGGTCGCGGCCGCGCTCGCCAAGGCAGCGCCACGGATCAGCCAGGGCGGGATTATCATCGCCGAGGACCAGGGGCATACCCCGCTCCTGCTGGGTGCTTATGCGGCGGTGACAGAGTTTCTTCGGTCGAATGAGGGCAGAGCCTTCGTGCCCATTCAGCTTTCGTCCGGGCAGATGTTTATGGTAAAGTCCCGGCCGTAACACTTATATGTGCCTTCTGCTGCTATGAGCGCACCGGCCAAAGCTTTGTACCCAAAAACCGCGATTGTGCTGGCGGCGGGCGGAGTTCCGACGTCCCTCAGCACGATCATTGGGCGGACCTCTTCGGCGATGATTCCGGTGAACGGACGTCCGATTATTCATTGGCTCCTCAACTATTTCCACGAAATCGGGATTAACCGCGTGGTCATCGGCATACGCAAGGAAGAGGAGCGCTTACCCAAGTTTGTCCGGCAAACGTTCGGAAAAATCCAGGAGATTTCTTTCGAAGTCGTGGCTGAGGACTTTGGGCCCGGCTACACATTGCTGCGATGTTTGGCCCAATTGCCGCCAAATACGTCGTGCCTCGTCGTGCTTGGCGATACACTTTTTCAGTTCGGCGCGAAGTCGGCCGAACTCTTCGAGAACAGCTTCGTGCTCACGGCTCCTGTGCAGGATGCATCGCGTTGGTGCCTGGCCAGGGTCGACGCTGCCGGCACAGTTGCCGCGCTGGCGGACAAGCCGGCCCGCAATCCGGATTCATGGCCCGCACTCATTGGAGTTTACTTCCTTCGCGATTGCGGACCTGCGCTTTCGTCGCTCCGAAAATCGTTTGACGATGGAATTCGCTCTTTGCAATTGCGCCACGCGCTGGAACCGTATATCCGAACAACATCCCTGTACGGATACCCGGCCGGCGAGTGGTTCGATTGCGGAAACCTCGATTTTTTGAACAGCTCCCGGCGCCGGCTGTTGCAGGCGCGGAGCTTCAACAGCATCCAAATCGACGAACTCCGCGGCACCATCACCAAACGAAGCGAGCATCGTGGCAAGTTCCTAAACGAGATCAATTACTATCGTTTGCTTCCTCGCGATCTTGCCACGTTCTTTCCCCGGTTGGTCGATTTCGGTCTCGAGAACGAAGATACGTTTCTGACTCTCGAGTATTACGGTTACAATACACTTTCCGAGATATGGGTCTTTGAGGAATTCGAGCCCGTGTACTGGCAAAGTATTTTCGAATTGCTCGCTCGGATCCTTGACTGCTTCAGAAAGTACTCAGTCGAACTGACCCAGGAGGCGACATTCAATTTTTATTGGCTCAAGACCCTCGAACGTGTGCTCGAGTTCCGCCGGCAGCATGCCGACTTTCAGGCGTTGGTAGACGCGACGGAAATCACCCTTAATGGCGAGCGGCTGCAAGGCTGGCTGGCCGTACGTCCCCAGGTTGAGGCGCGTTTGCGCCAACTGTCTCAACATCCGCGCGGCCGGATTATTCATGGCGATCTATGCTTTCCCAATATTCTCTACGATCCTGTTTCGCGGCTTTTCAAGTTCATCGATCCGCGGGGAAGCTTTGGTGAATCGGGTATTTACGGTGATGGGCGATACGACGTGGCCAAACTTATGCACTCGTTGGATGGCGGCTACGATTTTCTGATTCATGATATGTTTGTGTTGAAGCAGCAGGAACGCGAAATCAGCTTGCAGCAATTCTTCCCTCACACGCGCGAGGCGGTGTTGCAGCGATTCACGAGCGTGTTCGGAAAGGAATTCGATTTGCGAGAAATCCAATTACTTCAAGGTCTCCTGTTCCTGTCGATGTGCCCACTGCACGTTGCGCATCCAAAGCGACAGGTAGCGATGTTTGCAACCGGACTGAGGATTTTGAATCAAGTTTTGTGACAATGAAAATCGCGATCGATATCGACGGCACGATTTGCGAACTGCGCAAGAACGGGGAAGCTTACGCTGATGTTGTGCCGCTGCCAGGGGCGGTGGCCAAACTGAAGGCCCTTAAGGGAGCGGGACATTACTTGATACTCGCGACGGCTCGCCATATGGCTACCTGCAATGGCAATGTGGGCCAGGTGATGGCGCGCCAGGGCAAAACTCTGTTTCAGTGGTTGGAGAAACACGACGTGCCTTTTGATGAAATCTGGTTCGGAAAGCCGCATGCAGACGTTTATATCGACGATAATGCATATCGCTTCACGACCTGGGAGTTGATTGCCGACGACGGCAGTAATCTTCCCATCAGCAAAGAAAAGCAATTGGGGGCGAAACCGGAAACAAGATCTTCCGGCTAAAAGACTGCCTTTAGAGAAGGAGGAAGCGACTGAATATCGTCATTCCGATGGCTGGTCTCGGGAGCCGGTTTCGACAGGCTGGTTTCACAACGCCGAAACCTCTGATTACCGTGCTGGGCCGTCCCATGTATGCGTGGGCAACTGAAAGCCTTCCCCTTCGCGATGCAAGTAAACTGATTTTCGTTCTTCTGGAGGGCCAACCGGGATTTGAAGACGTGCGCAGCGATATAGTCCAGCGCTATCCGCAAGCGCGCCCAATCGTTTTATCAGTCGCTGAACTAACATCCGGTCAGTCAATTACAGTGCTCACCGCGAAAAAGTTTATCGACTCGAACGAACCATTGCTCATTCACAATGCGGATACAGCTTTTGACGTCGATCCTGCATGGGTTCGCCATGCGTTGCGCGACCAGTTCGATGGCGCTTTACTCGTGTTCCGTTCGACCGAACTGCGCTGGAGTTATTCGCGCGAAAACCAGTTCGGCTTTGTGGCCGAAGTAAAGGAAAAGACGGTTATTTCGCCGTGGGCTTCCACTGGAACCTACTGGTTTCGTAAAGGTTCGGAGTTCGTCACGTTGGCTGAGGCACGATGGGCTTCCGGACGGAGGGAGGCGAGCGAGTATTACGTAGGTCCGCTCTATAACGATTTGATCCAGCGCGGCGGGCGAGTGAGGAACTATGCTATCGACAGATTACTCTGCTTCGGTACGCCCGAGGACCTGGCCAGGACGCTTGGCGAGTTGGAGCGAACGCCTCGAGCCCGTTGAATTTACCGCAGGCTGGCTCGGTTCAGCAGATCCTCCACTTCACCAAGATTTATTTGCGCCATCATCGCGTGATCCGACGGATGGATCTGGTAATAGTATGGCAGGCCGCAAACGTCCGCGATCCATTCAACCCAGCCATCAAGCCATGAATCTGCCATAAAGGTTAGGATGGCGCATCCGGGCTTGCACCAGACTGCGTTGGTAAATCCACTGCCGAGGACGCCGGCGACAGCTTCGGCCTCGGAAAACAATTTGATCTCCTGTGCGAAAGTCAGTTTCTCAGTATCCAGAATTGCCCAACCACGTTTTTCAAAAAAGCGGTTGAATTCCTCCTCATTTTTGATGCCACGCGACTTCCCTTTGCGCTGGATGATGAAACGCTTTGGCCCCGAATAATTTTTGTCTGCCTTCGGCAAAAAAGTTTCACGCAGAAATTTTACACCATACGGATTATAGCAGGAAATCATGGTCGTCGGACAACTGAAGTAATAGTTCTCCACCAGGAGATGGGTTTCAGGCGTGCAACGCACGCGATCGAGCAAACCCATGAGCGAGAGGCTTTCTTTCTGGTAGCCCGCCAGCGCCCGCGGGACGAGAATCCGTGTGTCTGGTGGGAACTCCTCGAGCACAGCCAGTCGGGGCAGCACATCGAGCATCCAATGGGAGAATGGCGCCACGCCGGTCGTAGGGGCCCACCACGAAACCACACTGGTCCAGTTCCCCTCCAGGCGGACAGCCTGGGGCAGTCTCAAATACCGGTAACCCGGATCGTGTCGAACGAACTGTCTTCCGTAGACGCTCTCAACGGCGACCTCCTTCTTCTCGTTCATAAGCGCCAGGCTTGAACTGGCGAGTCGCGCCCTTTGATGGTAACTCCAAAAAATGGGCCGCGGTTGCTCAAGATGTTGCTTTAGACCACACAACGCCTGAATCGAGTTCTCCGGCATTCGCTGCTCCCTTTGCTCCGTGAGTACAACTCGACCGCTTACTCCTGGCGCGGCTCTTTGCAGCAATTCGTAGATCGAGAATGTGCCCTTCGGCGGCCCGAAGCGAGCATTCATCGGCACAACCAGTCTTGCGACGTCCAAAGTCAAATCAACTGCTTTCTTCCAGGCCCTCCGGCGAAGCCATTTCGCGGGGCGATGAATCAGCGGAAAACGCCGCAGTTGCAAAGCGAGGTTATAGAAGTTTGTGACGTCAGGCATGGCACGAACGTTGAAAAAGGAATTGCGTCATTCCAGTCCGCCACTTGTTCTTTTCGCAATCGGCACTCTCCGGCCGACGCCGAAGGCTTTGGTCGTCACCTTGAGCCCGGGCGCCGCCTGGCGGCGCTTGTATTCCGCGAAGTCAATCAGGCGCACCACTCGTTTCACTGTAGCTTCGTCGAATCCCGAAGCAGCGATCTCGGAACCCGATTTCATTTGCACGACGTACGCTTCGAGAATCGCGTCCAGCACGTCATACGGCGGCAGCGAATCCTGGTCGGTTTGATTCAAACGCAACTCCGCCGACGGCGGTTTGGTAATCGACGCCTCAGGAATGATTTCACGCTCTCGATTGATCCATTTAGCAATGCGATAGACCATCGTCTTCGGCACATCGCTAATCACCGCCAACCCGCCGCACATGTCGCCATAAAGGGTGCAATAGCCCACCGCCAGCTCGCTTTTGTTCCCCGTTGTCAGCAGCAGTGATCCAAACTTGTTCGATATCGCCATCAACACCACGCCGCGCAAGCGCGCCTGGATATTTTCCTCCGTCGTGTCCTCGCCGCACCCGCGAAACACTTCGCGCAACTGCTCTTTGGTCGCCACAAACATCGGCTGGATCGGCACGACGTCGTGCTTGATCCCAAGGTGCTTCGCCAAAATCCGCGCGTCATCCAAACTTCCCTGCGATGAGTATTGCGATGGCAGCGAAAGGCCGCGCACATTCTCCGCTCCGAGCGCTTCAACCGCCAGCACCGCCGTCACTGCGGAATCGATGCCGCCGCTCAACCCGAGCACCGCCGCCTTGAATCCGCATTTGTGCAAATAGTCCCGCAGCCCAAGCACCAAACCTCTGTACACTTTTTCGTCGTCCGGCATGTCGAGCGGAACCGCCGCCCCCGAAGCGTCGGAATCCACAACAACAAAATCTTCTTCGAACATCTTTCCGCGCGCGAGCAACTCGCCCTTCGAATCAAACGCGAGGCTTGCGCCGTCAAAAATCAACTCATCATTCCCTCCAATGAGGTTCGAATAGAGGAGCGGCCGCTGGACCTTTTTGGCCAGGCTCCTGAGCATGGCGTGGCGAATTCGGTTTTTGCCGAGGTGCCATGGCGACGCCGAAAGATTAAAGATCAATTCCGCACCCTCGTTCGCAAGTTCCGCGATCGGGTTGATGCGATACCGCCGGTCCTGCCAAAAATCCTCATCGTTCCATGCATCCTCGCAAATCGTCACGCCGATCTTCCGTCCGTTCAATTCGCACGGAAGATTCTCGGTGGCCGGTTCAAAGTAGCGGTCCTCGTCGAACACGTCATACGTCGGCAGCAACATCTTCGACCGGCTCGCCACAATCCGGCCGTTCTGCAACAGCGCGGCGGAGTTCGTCGTCTCGCGTCCCGGACGAATCGCGTTTTTGCCCACGTAACCAACCAGCATCGCGGTCGGGCCGCTTGCCTT
>Ga0105340_1001177_pt1 | contig 11914 bp, 12 predicted proteins | sample EasRivMeERMLT700_FD_89676 | JGI IMG/M metagenome (GOLD analysis project Ga0105340, IMG submission 89676) | Soil microbial communities from meander-bound floodplain in the East River, Colorado, USA - East River MetaG ERMLT700 | ecosystem: Environmental > Terrestrial > Soil > Floodplain | place... | reverse complement strand
GATGAGTTCAGTGTTGATGATGCACCACTAACTATTTTCCTAGATACTCTATTACGTCAAGAGATTGTGACAAGTAGAGCATGGATCTTTGTTGACTACCCCGTACCAGAGCTAGACAAAGATGGTGAACCAATACCTGGTGATTATGTTCCTTTCGCAACTATTTATCATGGTGAGTCCGTTATTAACTGGAAAGAGGAAACTCTTCCAGAAGGCAAACTCAAGTTAACTCAGCTTATCGTTAAGGTCTTTGAAAGAATTCCTGATCCAGAATCTGAATTTCATCCTAAAGAAGAATGTATTGTTTATGTGCATGAACTTAAGGATGACAAGTATCAGGTTCGTAGGTTTAAGCAGCAGGGCGCTTCTAAGGAATGGTTACAGGATGGAGCTACGAGAGTTCCTCTCAGAAATAACCAGCCGCTTAACTATGTTCCTTGGTGGCCAGCCAATGGTTCCATTACGCCTAATGAGCCGATGCTTCTCACGATTATTAATAAGGAAGTTGCTCTTTACAATAAAGTAACTCGCCGTAATCATCTTCTTTATGGTGCTTCTACTTATACTCCGATCATTAAATCGGAGATGTCTCGGAAACAATTTGATGAAATAGTTGATCAGGGACTTGGTAGTTGGTTACTTATTGGTCAAGAAGACGATGCTGACATTCTGACGACTCCCACAGACGCTCTTAATGACTATGATAAAGCCATTATGAGTGCCATTGAGGAAATGGCTAAGCTTGGCATTCGCATGATGACACCAGAAACGGAGCAATCTGGTGTAGCTCTTGATCTTCGTAATGCTGTTCAGACTGCTCAAATGGGAACACTAAATACTAAGATTAGTGTTGTTATGTGCCAGGTAATTGCCACAATGCTTAATTGGCGTTATGGTACAGAGTATACTGGCGCTGATATTCACTTCTCGTTATCTCCAGACTTTAAGCCTTATCCTATTGGTGAAGGTTGGCTTCGACTTGCCACTGAGTGGTATGAGAATGGTCATATTCCTCGTAGTGCCTGGATTCTTCTTGTTAAGCAGAATGATATGCTTCAGTCTGAGTACGATGATGATGAAGGCAAGAAAGAAATTGAAAAAGAGAAAGAGCAAGAGCTTACTGATTATACTACTGAGTTAGCTATGCAACAGTTAACCAAGGAAGGACCCGTTTAATGGCCTCTTTAATTGGACATTTAATGCGTAGAGCGGGTAGATCTGCTCAGGCTAGAGGTAGAGCAGCACATGCATCTGCTACACGTTTGAGAGTTTCTTCCGCAAGAGGTTCTTCTGGTAGATCAATGATTGGACATGTTAATAATCCAAGAGGTATTAATCAGTATACTAGTAATAGCGGCGGAGCTAATTCTTTACTGGCCAGAAAACATGTCGCTAGAGAAGCAGAAAGAACAATCAAATATCAAACTCGTCTTGTTCAACTTCAACGAATTGGTAATCAAGCTAATCGAATAGTTCTACAATCGCCAAGAAATCGTAGAGACAGACCTGAAGATATTAGAGCAGTTGCTCGTTTTGCCAGTGCAGAAGCAAGAACTCTCACTGTTAATGCGGCAGTACTACGAGAAGCAGTTAGACGACGTAATCGCGCATATAGAGGCTCTAGAACAAACTAACTGAGCGCCTCGCTAGGAGACATCATGGATAATGCAGCTACTGATGTCTATGATAGAGCCATAGACAGGGCGGCAATGATACGACTATATGAACGCCGAGTTACAGGTAAAGTTAATTTGGTGTTAGATGGTCATGTTGTCCGCCTGGATACACTTGTTAGAGAAGCAGGGCAATCTGCAGCTGGACTTCAACGTCTTAAAGAAGCTGTTGATATTGAACTTCGTAAAACTTATCGTGAAATTAACTCTGTTACTTCTAAGGATATGATCTCTCTGTTAAAAGATCAAGTGTCTTTTCAGTGGCAAAGCATGGATGCAGCAGTTGGACGCATATGGCGAACACGACGTCCTGCTATTTCCCAAAATTTTGTCTTAGAACAACCTCTGGTTGGCAATAAGACGCTAGAAGAGGGATGGCAGAATGTCGGAATGACAGAACGCCGACGTATTGAACAGACTATTCGTAGAGGAATTGCCGAAAGAAAAACGATGGAGCAGATCGCCGTCTCTGTTAGGCGGGGTAATATCCATCGTATTACTCGGAGTCAGTCTGAGGCCCTTGTTATTACAGCAACTACCGCAGTGTCAACTGAGGCTGATCATGCTGTGTATCAAGCTAATGAGAAGGCTTTGAATGGATGGCAGTACGTAGCTGTGTTGGATAGCAAAACTACCCCCATTTGCTCACACAGGGATGGTACTATCTATCCTGTCGGTGACACCGTACACCGGCCCCCTGCTCACTATAGGTGTAGGTCTACCACAGTTCCTGTGTTTAAAAGCTGGGAACAGATGGGTGAGCTTGAAGGTGTCGCCGAAGTAAGACGTAGGAATCTAAACGGATTAAGTAAAGCTCAGCAACGGTATTATGATGGTCTTACACCACTTAGGGAGTCCTATAATCAGTGGTTGTCTCGTCAGTCACAGTCTACCCAATTACGTCACTTAGGGGACTATAAGAAGGTAGCACTGTTAAATGAAGGTAAGCTCACTGTTGATCGTTTCGTTAACGATCAGGGAAATTCTATCGGTATTCGCGAGCTACGTGCCATGACCTATGACACGCCAGCGACGGACTCTCGTAGGTTCGCCCTCGCAAAAGACCAACTTGATGCTATGCAGCTTAATGCACTTTCCGCAGATGACTTAGTGGACAGCGATCAACTGTTCAGAACCTTAACAGATTACTACGTCTTACAAAGCCGTGATCTTGATGGTAATCTTTCACTGACCAATTACAGAGGTCAGTTATTGCACACAAAGAAAGCTAATAAGCAAAGAGTTATTAATGTGCTTCCTCGTGAAGACCAGATGAGGTTTAATCCTCAGACTGGCCGTTATGAGGATACTCGCTTATACCAGCCTAATACTAGTGTTCTTCAGAATGCCTTACGATTGGTCGATGAGTCTCCTGATCTTAAGGACAAGGATAAAGCTTTTATTAGGCGTGTTAGTGACAATCTTGAGCTTCGTATGAGTGTTAATGAAAGGTCTGTCATTATAGACAACCTTCGTATCATTCTCGGCAGACAGCGTACTAATGGCGATCCCTGGGTTAATCTCAAGGGTGTCATTCAGGCACAGCTGCGCTATGATGTTATGAACATCAGTGACTCGTTAGAGACCCAACTCCGAGCCAACGCAAATCCCTTTAGAAAATTGCTAGAAAATAATTATATTGATCCAGTCTTGGGTCCAGTGCAGCTTGATGATCTTCACAGGAATTTCTTTAGCACCATTAGAGCAAGAAATCGTTGGGAAGATAAAGTTGCACCACGAATTGCTAATGAACTAAAACCTTTCTTTACCACACAAATTCCATTACGTATTCAGGCCAGATTAGATGATAGAGCGCTTCACCAGTTCTACCTTCGTTTCGCACATAAGCTGGCTTTTAATGATTTGCCTGACCGTGATCATCTTGCTGTTTCTCTTGGTCGTGATCTTTATAATCTTGCTAACTTAAATGGCAGCAGGAATCAATGGTATACTCTTGGTATTAACTTGCTGAATTCTCCAAGAGCTTCCAAATTTTACAAGATAGAAACTTTTGGTGTTCAGAAGCGACGAATGAAGAGTCGCATGAGCGGTCGTTACTTTGGTCCTTACTATGATTCACTTGCTTATAGTATTCGAGTTGTTGATCCTAGGATACAGGAGTACTCTCGTTTACAGCGTAGTGTTGATTTAGGATTACGCGTTTCGGTCACTGACCCTAGTAATAGGTTAATTATTCGTCCAGGATATAAGACATACTTTATGGACAGAGGTATTCTAGGTTATGAAGATACCCGCATTCCCATCACCAGTACCAACTCCTTCTCTGATTTTCCTGATGGATTTATTGACCGTGAGTTTGCCAGTGCTCTCAATTGGGCTGGTAGGGCTGAATATCGCATTGATCCTGATTTCTATAACTTTACTCAACGCTTGCTTTACTTCGAAGACGATCGAGGAAACGCCAAGCTGTTCAACGATCTAAACCATTACAGAAAGTATCTATCCAGTCGTGGAGATACTTATGAACGATTTAAAGCGATGGAGTGGCTGTCTAAGAATGGGCTGTCTTTTTCTAATCATCCCTTTATTGATCATCGTGCTCGCGTTTATGACAGGGGTCTTATCAGTCCCCAGTCAGGGGAGGCATTTAGGCCGTTCCTTAATTCAGCCAGTGCTAAGCCTCTTGGTGCTACCGGCTATAGAAACTTACAAGACCAGATTGGTGCCTTTCTAGGTGGTATAGATGAAGTACTTGAAGGTAAGCTTAACTCGCTTTCCTTTACTGGACGTCAGAAGATAGCTCAGAAATGGCGTAGTGACATGGTTGCTATCGGAAACGCCATGCAGAGATGTAAGCCGAATGATATACGTTTTATTCTACAACATCCTATGGTGGCGAGAATTGACGGTGAAGAGCTTGGTAAATTCTTCAGACTATCTCTTGAACAGTCTAAACTTGACAACTTCTTACAAGGGAATTACCGAGATTTAACTCGCCTGGATAGGTACCGTACTGCTTTTGCTATTGAACAGGACGCTAGTTCTTCTGGTGCACAGATTATTGCACTTACCACAAAGAACAAACAGCTAGCGCAGCTGTCAAATGTTGTTCCGACAGCTTATAAGAAACGCCTTTATGATGAAATCGCCGCTAAGACTTTTAGTGATCCACGTTTTAAAGCGATCAATGCAGAGCTTGGTCTTTCGGAGAAAGATCTTCGTAAAGCCGCTAAGGCTCAGAACATGGTAACTTTTTATGGTGCTGGAGAGCGTACCGGCATCCTTAACGTTGAAGGTAAACTTGCGAAGATACTTGGTAAGGATACAGACACGTTAGTAGTTACCACGGCAGATCGCGATGCTGTTATCAGTCAGATTGATGCTCGTATAGCTCGGGTAGAGCGTTACTCGGTTGAGGATGCAGAAGAGTTACGTGTACTACGAGCGAATGTCCGAGATATATTTAACAAAGGAATTGATCCTGGCGATGAAATCATGGAAGAGCTTTGGTTCTTGGACAGAGCTACCTTGGAAGTTGTCGAGAAGTTAAGCCAAAACTTTGAGCGTCGTGTTACTCCGAATGACTTCAAAGGGATCGCCATGATAATGAGCGAATACCTGGCGGAGGAAGTTCCTATTTTAAAGGAATTTACACGTTTCTTTGGAAGGGTAGCTTCGAGCTTCTTGGAGAATGCTAAGCCGTCATCTTCTAACTTTGATTGGCGTAGCATATTCAAAACGACAGTGTTAGGCACAAGAGAGAAGGGATATGTCCTTCCTGATAACGTCAGTAGAATTCTTGGTGTTAAAGCTGGAGAGCCAGTCTCTGAAAAAGTGCTTAAGCGTTTTGGCTTTTGGAATCCTAATGGTACTCTTGCTGATATTATTTATGGTGTTGATAGTCCAGAATTTAGAAGAACAGGCGCGAAGTACTTTAAGACTGAAGTATTACAAGTTAAAACTTTAACAGAGTTAGAGGTGTTCTATGCGAATCAGTTACCTAAGAGTTGGACTCAGGTCCCTTGGGTAAACTTTGATGGTAAGACCCTGGAACAAGTATTCACACAGGTCTTTGAAGAGAGACTTCGCTATCGCAATGCAGAAGGTGAATGGATTACCAATATTCTTCAGGTACCCCAGAAAACTGAGGCAACCTGGTGGGAGCAGGTAATTAACAAAGACGGAAAGATAAATGACATCGCCAACGCTACTAGAGCAAGAACCGCTTATGCTGTTAATGGTAACCATTCTAATGATGCTGTATTGGTTAAGCGATTTCATCTTTGGGGTCGAGACAATAATGTACCTACCTCAACTATTCATGACGCCTTTTTCACCAATATTGCTGACATGGCACCCGCACGAAAGGCCTTGAGAGGAATTTATGCAGATATGGTTAATACCAACTCTGTAGAAGCGACACTCAAAGAAATGCGTGCACGTGGTCTTCCTAAAGAGTTATATGATGCATTTGTTCAAGAGGCTATAGAGCTAGGAATTATTCCAGTTGTTGGTGTCTCTCGTGTTGGTGGACGATTACTCAAAGAAGACGATATTCTGACACGCAAAGATATACTTGAGACTATAGATGAGACTTTTGAAAATGATTATGGATGGTATGGAGTTGGTTAGACGACCCCGTTATATTAACCCAGGCGTTAATAGAAAAGCTTTATTGACGCCTCCTTCTTCCACGATATAAGCCGTGCTTGTATCAAACTGAGCCGTGCTCAAAGGAAACCTAATGTCTGAAGAAAGCACCGAAACCGAAGTCGAAAACGAAGATCCTGACAAGGCCGTGCCTAAGAAGGATGGAGAGCCTGAAAAGGAAACTCCGAAAAGTAAGACTGAGGATGATAAAGCGAAGGATGACGAGTTCGCGGGTATCAAAAAGAACCTAGACCGTGCCTACGCTGAACGCGATGAGCTTAAGGATAAATTGACTAAGATTGAAAAGGAAAAGCGTGACGCTGAAATTGCTAGGCTGAATGAAGAGGGTAAGCACAAAGAGGCTTACGAAATGCAGCTTAAAGAGCGTGATGACACCATCTCTGGCCTTAAGGCAGAAATTACGAGTCTTACTCGTGATGTCGCTGTCGAAAAGGTTTTCCGGGGTTATGAATTTCGGAATGAGCGTGCCAGCGAACTGGCCTTTGATACTGTCGTCAAGGAATTAGTCCAGAATGATAAGGGTGAGTGGGTCCATCGTGGTGGAAAGACCATTAAGGACTTCGTCAAAGCCTTTTCCGAGGACCCTGAGAATGCTTTTCTGTTTAAAGCTACTGTGAATCGCGGAACTGGTGTGCCTCCTAAGACATCTTCCACAACTACAGACAAGAGTGGCTCCCTCTTTGGGCGTCCTCAGTCTGAAGTCCTTGCAATGGCTGCGAAAGGGGAATTACCCAATCAGCAGCGGTAGATGGGTAAGAAAGCATGGCATACACTGATGGCGTAGGTAATACCTATGTTCTCTCAAGCACTATTGGAGCGTACGCCGATGAGGCGTATACTGATGCTAAGCGACTTTCCAATACTGGAATCGTGAGCACCAATAATCCTACGATTGATACTGGCGTTGAAAACTTTACTGGTCAGATGCGCTGGCATAAGCCTCTTAATCCTGTAATTAACATTGCTTCGCTTGTTGACCCGACTGACGGTGTTCCGTCGAACTACGCTTCTGACTTCCTGAAGTATATCAAGACTGCTCGTACCACCGGCGCGAACAAGGTTAATCTTGCTCAGCTGGTTACTGGTGAGGATGGTCTTGCTAAGCATGGTCGTGACTTTGCCAATACTCGTGCAACGGATGAGCATCAGGCCATTCTTGCTATTCTCAAGGGTATTGCCATTTCAGAAGCTCTGATGGGTGCAGCTGCTCAGTCCGGCGTTGCTGGTCTTGGCGGTCAGACCTTTGATAATGATCCTACAGTTCGTGCCTATGGTATGTATGTGGACCTTGGTGCCGGTAAGCTTGTTGAAGATGCAGGTGTTGGTGCCGCTCGAGTTGAGGGTCTTATTAATGCCTTTGGTATGGGCTTTAAGGATTATGAGCCGCCCTATGCTTACATTATTCTTGATCCTTCCGCTTTGGCTTCCTTCCGTAGTGCCAACTTGATTGACTCTGATCGCGTGACTGATGCAAGCATTGACTTTGAGACTATCCTGAGCGGTAAGTTCCGGATTATTCAGAGTCGTGCTAATGGTCAGTTTACTCCTGCTGAGCTTGCTGCCATTAATGGTGGTGGCGGTGTCAACATTGTTGGTACTAAGGTTACTTATATTGTGCTTCCTGGTGCCATTGCTATGGAACCCCTTACCATTCCTGAGCCGGTTGGTATTGAGAAGACTGAAGCTAGTTACCATGGTGGTGGTTCGACTGAAATCTGGTATCGTTGGGGCTATGTTGCTCACCCTGTCGGTTATAACTGGCGTGGTGTTGATACCAAGTTCCCGTCGAATCTGGACTACAAGGGTGTTACCGTTGGTGCATCTGAGACTATTGTCCCTGTGAGTGATGCCACGGTTGTGGCTGCTCCTGATACGGCTGACTCTGTTTGGGAACGTAAGTCGTCTTCGGCACTTAGCTTAGGTATTCTTCCGATTTTCCATAGTTAAGGAGTAACATAATGGCGATCGTCGTAGGCGTGGACACTTATGTCAGCGTCGAGGATGCGGACGCCTATTTCTTAACAAGGATTGGCTCAGAGAAATGGGTGGCCAGTGATGAAGCAACTAAAGAAGCTGCCTTAGTCACTGCCACCAATATCTTTAATACAATGGCCTGGGGTGGTGAACAAGTGGACCCCCTCCAGCTATTTGCCTTTCCTAGAAAGTCGGCGTTTATCGTTGTTGAGGGAATGCCTCAACCGTTCCTGAACGCTGTCTGTGAAGAAGCTCTTCATTTAATCAAGAATCCCGAAGTATTGGAAGACTCAGGTGGAGTTGAAAGCTTAGATGTGGGAAGCATTTCACTTACTAAGATTCGATCACCTGAATTAGTTCCTTCATATATTTATGAAATGATTTCTCCTTACACCAGAGGTGGTAGTTACTTTAGTGGTGTGCTTCCAGGTAGTCCATTTGGCGGTAGCTTATGGTGGAGGGCCTGGTGAACTTTGACAGTATTATCCAAAAGAATGTGGACATGGCTTTTGGAATTATTGAAAGTCTTGTTACACTCGTGACTTTTAATACAAAGGACACCATTGAATTTGATTTTGCTGGTGCAGTTCCTGTGGTTGAAAATATGGCTGATCTCGAAGGAGTTGAAGCTGTAGTTCAGAAATCTAAAAAGGAAAGTTCTGAGTTTCTTTACAAGGAACTACTCACAAAATCAATTAATATCGACATGTACGATAAAGTAACTATTGATGGTGAACAATGGACTATTGGTCAACCAATCTATGATGATGGGTACACGCAACTTCTTGAGATTTTTAGGTCGCGATAATGGGGAAATATGTCTTAACAGAATCTGAAATATTCACACTGTTTGATTCAGCCGAATGGAAAGCAGAAGCTATCCCCACATTTCCTGCCAACTTTGACCAAGAAAGTGGTGGTAAAGAATGGATACGAATGAGTATCGTACCCAATGGTGATTCGTTAAACATGCTCTCGATATCGGGAGTGCTGATGATAGAGTTATTCATTGCGACAGGGAGAGGTCCTAGACCGATCTCAGTCATTGCAGACACACTGGATAGCTACCTGCAACAGAGAACTTTTGGAACTACACAGTTCTTTAAAAGTGCCTTAGGGCCTGTTGAACGGGATAGAGATAATCCTATTCTAGCAAGAGCTATCTATTCTATACCATTCAGCCACTTCGGAGTAAATTAATGGCTCACATTACATCAATCGGCGCTGGCCTGTTCTCGGACATGGCCGTTGCCACCCCTGCTGTAGACCTTGATAATGACGCTTTAGAAGGACTTGACACGGCTGCTGAATTTGCAGCACTCTTTGCAAGTGAGATTGAGAGTGATGGTGGTGTTCTTGCCGCTGGTGCTTTCGTTCGTATTAAGAATGTTCGAGAGTTTCCGGCAGTTGGTACTCCAGCCAACATCGTTAATGTTCCTAACTATGGTTCCAAGACCTCTTATCAGATCCAGGGTCAGGCTGATGCCCCTTCTATGGAGCTTACTCTTAATTATATCCCGCAAGAATGGGCTAAGGAAGCTGGAAATATTCTTGGTAATATGGTCGGTGACTCCATTGCTCGTGTTTGGCGGTTTAGCTTGCTTAATACTGAGCCCACTGGTACTGGTGCCACGAAGTATGCATCGCTCCCTGCTGGTCTTGGTACTATTCCTAATAGTGAGTTCTATTTTGTGGGTAAGCTGGAAGCCATTGTCTACAATCCTCAGCTGACCGATGCTAATCAGGCTACTCTCACTCTTTCGTTGCAGAGTCCTCTTTTTGGTGCTTATACTGTTGCTGCAGTTTAATTAAATTAAAGGGGTACTCGAAAGGGTACCCCTGTTATCTAGGAAATGATCAGATGATCGTTAAACCATTCACTATGGCTCATGTATTACGAGCCACTAGTAAACACATGCGAAGAAGCGTTGATGTTAGCATCCGAAAGACTAGTGAAAGGTGGAAAGAGTTTGCAACTGATTCCGCTAAGTCTCAGGAAGTTATGATGACGCTCATGGTTCTCCATGATATGCGAAACATGCTGGATAGATACCAGCGTGAACATGCAGATAAATTTAGGGATAAACACGATGGCGTTGACACCGAAGCCCGAAGCAGTAGTGACGAATCTGCGCGAACTGATCAAGCACAGAGCGACCAAGCGGGTTAAGTTCATGAGTTCGCAGCTTGAGATTAATAAGCTCACTCTGGCGGAATGTATGGAAATTCAGAAATCGGCTATGGAGGTTAAGGAAGATAATCCTCAGGCTGGTTTTGAGCTTTTGAAGAAAGTAATTCTTTTGGGTGTTCCTGCAGCGGCTGACTTTGAGGACGTTGATTTTGAGAACTTCCCAATGGATGATCTTAATCGGTTGTCCAATGACGTTCTTAAGTATGCAGGTATGGACCCAAACGCAAAATAGGCCTTGATGATAATGCGCTATTTCTTTTTGAATTAGCGTTTATGCTTCGAGTGCCTGTTTATGAGATTTTAGAGAACATGTCATTCGTAGAGTACATGCTTTGGGGTGAATACTTCAAGCGGCGTCCCTATGAATGGCGTGACGACTTAAGAGCAGCGCAACAAATGCGCAGCATGGGTACTAAATCTTCACCAGATAAACTATTCCCATCTTTGGCCATGATGAAAGCTAATGAGCGAGTAACCAGCAATGTACCCCGTCCAGGTTCCCTTATGTTTGAAGCTATGCAGAATGCTAAAGGTGGTGATAGGTTAGAATTTCTAAAGGACCTTTAAATGAGAGTCATTTGGAAAGGAATCAATGAGACTTTCCGAAGCGTGACCGCTCAATTTACGCGTATTGAAAAAAGACGATACGAGCGAAATGTTTCCGCCATGATAGCGGAGCTCGAAGCAGCAACTCCGGTAGATACAGGCTTTGCCGCCAGTAGGTGGGAAAGCAAGGGGTTCTTTCCTTCGATGAGGGTGGAAAATGATGCTAGCTACATTGAAAGATTGAATCAGGGGTCGTCTAAACAAGCTCCTGCTTTCTTTGTAGAGCGTATCGCTTTACGCTTTGGTAAGCCGTTGGGTTCAATAACCACGGTTGTTCCCTCAAATGCCCAAGGACCCTAAAAAGTCCTTGGGCTAAAAATTGGAAGATAGTATGGCAATTGTAATCCAAACACTATCGGACTCCGCACAAGCAAGACGTGATCTTGAACAGTTAAGGGGTTCAGTTCAGAGTATTCAGGCTACTACCGATAAAATGTCACGTAATATGATGAATTTCGGTAGATCTTTAGCTATCGGCGCATCGGTATATGGTGCTGCTCGAGCTTTTACTTTCTATAGCGATGCCATTACCAACATGGAGAATCGCTTAAGGTCTGTGACAAGGACTACACAAGAGTTTAATGTTGCACTTTTCCAGGTACAGCGTATTGCCATTCAGACTCGTAGTGGTCTTCAAGAGACTGCCAGACTGTATTCTCGCATGACTATGGCGGCTGCAGATATGGGCGCTACACAGCGTCAGGTTGCTGTAGCCACTCGTGCTATTGGTCAGTCAATGAAGATATCTGGTGCTTCTGTGGAGGAATCTGCGGCGGCCATGCAGCAGCTTGCTCAGGCTATGGCTTCTGGACGACTTCAGGGTGATGAGTTCAGGTCT
>Ga0105340_1001176_pt1 | contig 11915 bp, 8 predicted proteins | sample EasRivMeERMLT700_FD_89676 | JGI IMG/M metagenome (GOLD analysis project Ga0105340, IMG submission 89676) | Soil microbial communities from meander-bound floodplain in the East River, Colorado, USA - East River MetaG ERMLT700 | ecosystem: Environmental > Terrestrial > Soil > Floodplain | place... | reverse complement strand
CGCGCAAATCCTCGATGCGATAGACGCCCGCCGTCGGCGCGATGATCGCCCCCGTGGACATGTGCGGTTGCATCTCCTGGTACAGACGCTGCTTTTCATCGAGCGTGCCGAGCCTCGTGTCGAGCAGCAATTCGACCTTGTCAAAATGCGTCCAGGTGAACGTCCCACGAATCGCGGCTTGAAGCTTTTGCAACGTGGCAAGCGTCATCGCCCCGCGCTCGACCTCCGCGTGCAGGAGCTGGACGACGTGTCCGAGCGCGGTTCCGAGCGCCGTCGCGTCCGCCGCGCGCAGGACGATGTGATGCCCCTTCACCAGGCAATGCAAGAGCAGCGACAGCCCGACCGTGTCCGTGCCGTTGATGCCGATCGTGTGAAAATGGCGGTGCGAGCCCGACGCGATCGGCTGCATCCGCAGCTTGTCGCGATGGTGGAGCAAGCGCAGCATTTGTCCCAGAGCGGGATGCACCGCAATTCGGTCGAGGGCCTGGCGTTCGAAATCTTGTCCCGGCGCCATGCTCGCGTTTTGAAACGCGATGCGCAACCCTTGCAACATCTCGGCCGGCGCCGGCATCTCGTCGGGGATGCGCGTGCGCAGGATGCGCACGGCGCCGCGGAACAAGAACCAGCGGCCCAGGGGATTCGATTCAAGCCAGCGTTCACGCCAGTTGCGGCGCGGGAACGCGCTCCAGTCGCGCTTGGTCGGATTCGCCAGAAACTCGGGCGGTTCCTCGCTGGCTTCTTCCGTGAGATCGTCGGCGAGATTGCATTGCCACGCTTCGCGCGCGTCATATCGTTGACCGGCGAGAAGCATGTGCAGGCTGTTGTCCAGGCCGATCAAACGCGGCAACCGCTGCGTGCTGCCCCAGCAGGGGATCATGGCCCATTCGAGTTCCGGAAACCCGAGCGTCGTCGAAGATTTGTTGACGACGACCCGATGATCGCACGCCAGTGCCAGTTCCAGCCCCGCATCAAAACAGCTTCCCGCGATGACGCAAGCGCTCGGCACCGGCATCTGCACGAGCATGTTGCAAACCTGCTGACCGCGCTGGGCCCAGGTGCGAAAATCCTCCGATTTCCAGCTGGCGACCATTGCAGGAGATGGACCGTGGCAAAAGTCCGTCGCCTTGGCCGATCGGATGACGAGCAGTCGGAAACTGCCGTCCTTTTGAAACGCATCGAGGGCACGTTCGAGATCGTCGAGCATCGCGACGTCAAGGAGGTTCGTCGCGCTTTGATCGCGGTCGAGCATCAGCACCGCAACGCCGTCGGCCAACTGCTTGATCCAGAGATGCTTCGTTTGAAAGAAGGCCATGACGCCAATATACGAAGGGGGAGTGGTGAGTGGTGAGTGGGGAGTGGGGAGTGGGGAGTGGGGAGTGGGGAGTGGTGAGTGGTGAGTGGTCTAATACAATACGGGGACATTTAGGAGGAAGGGAATGACGACGCCGTTGTTGCAAAGTGAAATCGCTGGAGTGCCGTGTCGCCGGGGCAAGGTGCGCGACGTTTATGATCTCGGGGATCGGCTCGTTATCGTGGCCACCGATCGCATCAGTGCGTTCGATTGGGTGCTGCCGAGCGGGATTCCGGACAAGGGGCGCATCCTGTCTCAGTTGACGTTGTTCTGGCTCGATTTTCTGAAGGTGCCGAATCATTTGATAAGCACTGATGTCAACGCAATGGGCCCCGCGTTCGCCGCGCAGGCCAAGGCGCTGCAAGGGCGTTCGATGCTCGTGCGCAAGGCGAAGGTCGTGCCGTTCGAGTGCGTCGTGCGCGGCTATTTGGCGGGCTCGGGCTGGAAGGAATACAGGAAGCAAAGCACAGTATGCGGCATTCCGCTGCCGGCGGGGTTGATCGAGTGTCAGAAGTTGCCGGCGCCGATCTTCACGCCGTCCACGAAAGCGGAAACGGGACATGACGAGAATATCTCGTACGAGTCGATGGTCGCCGCGACCGGCGCCAAGCTTGCCGGTGAGTTACGCGAACGCAGTCTTGACGTATATCGCCGGGCCGCGGATTATGCGGAATCGCGCGGCATCCTTTTGGCGCACACGAAATTTGAAAGGGGCCAAATGCCGGACGGTTCGTTGATCTTGATCGATGAGGCACTGACGCCGGACAGTTCGCGTTTTTGGCCGAAGGAATCGTATCAAGCGGGCAAGAATCCGCCGTCGTTCGACAAGCAATTCGTTCGCGATTGGTTGGAAACGACGACGTGGGACAAGAACAGGCAGCCGCCGACGTTGCCCGCGGAGGTAGTTGAGAAGACGCGCGCGAAATACGTCGAGGCGTTTGAGAAGTTGACGGGGAGAAAGTTCGCATAGCCGCTTGTCGTTTAGCGGTCGCGTTGAAGCGCCGGCGGCCCGGCGCTGCAACGCGAGCGTTAATCCGCAAGCGGCGCAATTGGCCATCCCATGCCCCTGCGTCTATTAATCATCGGCGCCCATCCCGACGACGCGGACTACGCCGCCGGCGGTCTCGCCGCGCTCTATCGCGCCGCGGGGCACGACGTACGCATGGTCAGCCTCACCAACGGCGACGCCGGCCACCACGAAATGCCCGGCCCCGCGCTCGCTTGCCGCCGCCTCGGCGAAGCCACCGCCGCCGGCAACGTCATCGGCGCCCCCTATCAAATCTTCGATATCCACGACGGCGAACTTCAGCCAACGCTTGAAAACCGCTTCAAGGTCATCCATCTCATCCGCAGCTACAACCCCGACCTCGTTCTCACGCATCGGCCCAACGATTACCACCCCGATCATCGCTACACCAGCCAGCTCGTGCAAGACGCCGCATATATGATCACCGTCCCCGCGGTCGTTCCCGGCACGAAGCATTTGATGAAGAACCCCGTGATCGCGTATTTGCCGGATGAGTTCCAGAGACCGTATCCGTTCTCGCCGACGGTCGCAGTCGATGTCGGGCCGGTGATCGAGAAGATCGTGGACATGCTGCATTGCCACGAGTCGCAGTTTTACGAATGGCTCGCGTACAACACGCAAACGCTCGAGCATGTGCCGAAGTCGGATGCCGATCGCCGCGGCTTCCTCGGCGCTTACATGAAGGCGCGGCTTCGCAAGCAAGCGGAGCGCTTTCGTCCGCAGTTGCTCGCGTGCTATGGCCCCGAGCGCGGCCAGAAAATCGAATACGCCGAGGCGTTCGAGCCGTGCGAATACGGCGCTCCGCTGGATGACGCGACAATCAATCGCTTGTTTCCCTTTTTCGGTCACTCGGCGAGCTGAGCCCCGTAAGGGGCCGGTTGAGCGTGCCGATTTTCATCAACCGGCCCCTTACGGGGCTCGGCTCGCCGAGTTTCTGTCCGAAATCACGGTGCACAACATGTTTCGCCTGCCACGCCGCTTCTGGGTCCTCGTCACGATGCCGACCTCGCTGCTCGGCATCGGCACGTTCGGCTACCACCTCATCGAAGAAGATTACTCCCTCTTCGACGGCTTCTATATGACGATCATCACGCTGTCCACCATCGGCTACGGTGAGACGAAACCGCTCGACGATCGTGGCCGAGCGTTCACGATCTTCTTGATCCTCGGCGGCGTCTTCACGTTTGCGTATTCCGCGTCGGAGATCATTCGCTCGATCGTCAGCGGCGAATTGGCAAGTTATCTGGAAAAACAAAAAATGGAACGCGCGCTTTCCCATTTACACGATCACATCATCGTCTGCGGATATGGACGCATGGGCCATCATGTGTGCAGAGAGTTCTCGCGCATGAAGAAAGAATTCGTGGTCATCGACCGCAGCGATTCCGCATTCAAGGACTTCCACATGCCGGGCGGCATCTCCCTGATCGGCGATGCGACGTCCGACGTCGTGCTGAAGCAAGCGGGCATCGAACGCGCCCATAGCTTGGTCACCGTGATGGCGTCGGACGCGGACAACCTGTTCGCGACGATGAGCGCTCGACTTCTGAATCCGAAGATGACGATTGTCGCGCGCGTGGAAGAAGTGCATTCCGAAGAGAAGCTGCTCCGCGCCGGCGCGAATCGCGTCGTGTCGCCGTACAACATCGGCGGCGCCCGTGTCGCCCATGCAGTGCTCAAGCCGACGGTCGTCGATTTCATCGAGCTGACGACGCGAACCGAGCACATCGAGTTGCAATTGGAGGAAGCGAAGATCGAAGCCAAGAGCACGCTGGCGAAGCGAACGCTGCGCGACACGCGCTTGATGGCGGACCATCACGTCATCATCGTCGCGATCAAGCAAAAAAGCGGGCACATGCTCTTCAATCCGCCGCCGGACACGATCCTCGACGCGGGGGACATTCTCGTCGCCATGGGCAGCCGCGCTCACCTGGCGTCGTTCAGCGGGCTGGCGAATCCGAAGCACTAATTTTCTTGATTATTCCAGGTGTAGTTCATTTCACCTTTCGTGCCGGACTCGACCACGATCCGTTTCGTTTGCGTCCGCGGCGCCGCCCAGATCCAGCGTGCCACGTCGGCGACTTCCGGATCGCGCTCCACGCGTTCCACGCGCCAGTTCGGCAGCCAGCAGACGACCTCGTATTCCCCGGACGGCACCTGATCGATTACGAAACGGCCGTCGCTGTCGGTGCGCACAAAATACGGATGTTCCGTCACGAACAAATGCGCGTGCAGCCAATAGTAACCGGCGGCGCACGTTAAATCGACGACGCCGGATTCCGCAAGCACGCGCTGATGGATCTTATCCGAACCGGAAAGCGGCATCGCAAAGAACGCGGCGCCACGGGCACGCAGAAGGTGATATTCCTTGTCGCGATTGGCGATTTCCACCGAATCACCGCGGCGGACGAAGCCGACGTCGCCTTGCTGAGCCAGCAACCGCCGTTCGTGAAACTCGACGCGCACTTTTGCGTGATCCCAGGGCTTCGAACGGCGCGGTTCCATGTCCTTGATAAAAACAACCACACCGACGACGCCGCGGTTTTTCGCATTCACGATCGGGAAGTGCGGCGTTGTAAAGCGGGCGGGATTCAAGTGGAGCTTCGGATTGTACGCAATGATGCGCTCAACCGTTTCCTTCGCGACGAGCACGTCCCCTTCCCAAACGACCCGGCCTTCAATCGTGCCGGTCGTGGCGGCGTCGAATTCCTGTGCCAACGGAGCTCGTTGTTGATCCGGTTTGCCCGGCGTCGGCTCGGGAGATTCCGCGCAGCCGACGATAACTGCCAGGCAAAAGAGAAGGATGCGTCCTTGCATGCCTCAGATGTACTACATTCTGGAGCGTCAGGGCAAGATGGAATTGGTCATTAATACCACTCCGGCGTCACCATCCATTGCAACGCGCCCATGCCCTTGGCAGGCACTTCGCCACATTGAATGAAAATGACACCCGCTTTCGCCAGGTCGATCTGCGCTCCTTTGGCGCCGAGCAGCCAGGCGGCGTATTCGCCAAGGTCCGGCATATGTCCGACCAGCCCGATCTTCGCGCTTTCCGATTTCAGCAAGAACTTGCTCAGTTTTCGAGGCTTCTGTCCCGGCGCCAGCAAATCGCACAGTTCCACCGCCAATTCCGGCCGTTCCCAGACGCGCGCGAGAATGTCGGCCGTTTGTTTCGCTCGCAATAACGGACTCGTGCAAAGTCGATCCAGCTCGATGCCTCTCGCTTGAAACGCCTTCGCCGCCGCTTCCGCCTGGCTTTCTCCCTTTTCGCTCAACGGCCGTTCTTCGTCGCTGGTGATGCCGTGCTCGCCCAGCGCGAGCGCGTCGGCGTGGCGGATCAAATAAAGTTCCACGAGTGCAGCTCCTAACCGAATAATCGTTGGGCCATCGCACCATGTCGCGAAAGCCGCGATTCAGGGATATGTGCCGCTGGGTTTGATTTCGGTTATAATAAAACACCTCATGCAAAGGGCAAAAGAATTCGACGTTTACCTTCACAGGAAATTCACAAAACGACACACTCATGAAGAGAACCGACATACGAAATATTGCGATCATCGCTCACGTTGACCACGGCAAAACGACGCTGGTCGATCAGATGATGCGCCAGTCCGGCCTGTTTCGCAGCGAAGAACTCGACCGCTTGCAAGGGGGGCAGCACGGCCTGATCCTCGACTCCAACGATCTCGAACGCGAACGCGGCATCACGATTTTGGCGAAGAATATCGCGCTCACCGTTGCCGGCGTCAAAATTAACATCATCGACACGCCGGGCCACGCGGACTTCGGCGGCGAGGTTGAACGCGTCCTGAAAATGGCGGACGGCTGCTTGCTGCTCGTCGATGCCGCCGAGGGGCCGTTGCCGCAAACGCGCTTCGTCTTGCGCAAGGCGTTCGAGTGCGGACTGCGGCCGATCGTCGTCATCAACAAGATCGATCGTTCCGATGCACGACCGACCGCCGTGCTCAACGAGGTGTTCGATCTCTTCGTCGAACTCGATGCCGACGACGCGACGCTGGATTTTCCCACGATCTTTGCGGCGGGCCGCAAGGGCATCTCGACCCCGGACCTCGCAACCGAGGCGGTCGATTTCAAACCGCTGTTCGAAGCGATCATCAAGCACGTGCCGGCGCCCGATGTCGAGATGGACGCGCCGTTGCAGATGCTGGTCATCTCGCTCGATTACAGCGACTACGTTGGCCGCATCGCCGTCGGCCGCGTCAATGCCGGCAAGATTCGCAAGAATCAGCGCATCGCGTTGATGAAGCACGATGGCACGCGCGTGGACAGCACGATCAAGCAGCTCTACATCTTCGATCTCCTGGGCCGAGTCGAAACCGATGAAGCACAAGCAGGCGACGTTTGCGCGGTCGTCGGGTTGGAGAGCCTCGACATCGGCGACACGATCGCGGACATCGATAATCCCGTCGCGTTGCCGCCGATCAAGATTGACGAGCCGACGCTCGACATGCTTTTTCGCATCAACGATTCGCCGTTCTGCGGCCAGGAAGGCACGTACGTGACGAGCCGGCAGCTGCGCGATCGCTTGAACCGAGAGTTGCAATCCAACGTGGCTTTGCGAGTCGTTCCCAGTGCGGACAAGCGCGACGAATTCTTCGTCTCCGGCCGCGGTTTGTTGCATTTGTCGATCTTGATCGAGACGATGCGGCGTGAAGGCTTCGAGTTGTCAGTCGGCAAGCCGCGCGTCATTTATCGCGATGTGAACGGCGAGAAGCACGAGCCGATCGAATATCTCGTGGTGGACGTGCCGACCGCGCACATCGGCTCCGTGATGGAGTTGGTCGGCAATCGCAAGGCCGAGTGCGTGAAGCTCGAAACGCGCGCCGATCAGTCGCACGTCGAATTCACAATCCCTGCTCGCGGCCTCATCGGCTTGCGTACGCGATTGTTGAACGCGACGAGCGGCCTGGCGATCATGCATCACACGTTCTACGACTATCAGCCGTCGCGCGGCACGATCCCGAGCCGTATTAATGGCGTCATGGTCTCGACCGAGACGGGCCGCACGACACCGTTCGCGCTCGACGGCTTGCAAGAGCGCGGCTCGTTGTTCGTCGGCGCGCCGGAGCCCGTGTACGCAGGGCAGGTCGTCGGCGAGCATTGCCGCGACAACGATTTGCCGGTCAATGTGTGCAAGGAAAAGAAGTTGACGAACATGCGCGCTTCGGGCAGCGATAAAAGCATCATCTTGAAGCCGCCGCGGCGCATGACGCTGGAGCTGGCGCTCGAGTACATCGAGGAAGATGAGTTGGTCGAGGTGACGCCCGGCGCGATTCGATTGCGCAAGATGTATTTGAAAGAGAACGACCGCAAAAAACAGGCGCGGCAAGACAAAAACGCGTAAAGCGCCGCTTGCGGTTTCGCGCGCGCGCCTCGCGCGAAACCGCAAGCGATTGTACATGAGAAAAAACACGTGGACTGCGCTTTGCATTCAAAAAAAATCGTCGCCCGTGATGAAGATTTCGCAAAGAGTTGCGATCAAAACGCAAAGTAATTCCCAAATGTTAATCATATCCGGGTTGACATTAATTCGCAGGACGTTATGATTCTCCTTCGTTGAGCGACAGCTGAATCACGCTGCTCCGATCAACAAGCGTCATTGGCAAACTCGCAGGCTGCCGGCGAGGCTCACAGGGCCGAAAGGATATGTGGAACCTCTTCGCTTCCCAGCGAAGACGTGCATCAAACCCAACCTGTCGTCGATGCACAACCACGTGGAACGAAAGACGCCGACAGTCAATTATTGTGAATGAACGTTGAAGAATTGACGAAGAGTTTTTCTTGCAAAGAGAACCATCGCCGGTATTGCTGCGCGCATATCGAGCGAAGCCGAGGCTTGCAGGTGCTGAATGGTATTTCGCCCGCGCCAGGGAAAGAGGCGCGGAATCGGCCAAGAATGGCCGAGGGTAAGGATAGCTTTCCTGAAGAAATACCATTCACGACCTGCAACGTCCGCGAGGCTAACAGGACGCACGGACGGTTCCCTGTTGGCCGCCCTTGATCTCGATCGAGGGTTGCAAGTCCCGCCCTAACCCGGCGGGGTGGTCCGGCAAGGACGCTGACCATATTGCAAGGCCGATCTCACGTCAGGATGACGCGGATCGGCCTTTTTTTTTGCGCGCATGTCGTTTAGCGTTTACGTTGACCCATCATAGATTCAAACGTCTTGGCTCGGGGCAAAGCGCCTTTGCAACTTACTCGTCAACAATCCGATAACCATGAAGGCCGGAAATACCACGGCTCCCGTAACGATTGCGCTCATGGAACCACAACCCATGCCGTATCTCAGCGCGAACACGATTCCCGTTTCTTCCGATGGGCCTCCCTCCAATAAGCAATAAACGGCACCGTACCCTCCAACGCCAACGTAGCTAGCTAAACCAGCGCACAATCCAACTTGAATTCCGTCCCGTTCCGTCGGCGTCGGTCGTCGAATGCGCCGCCACAGAATCGCGCCCGCGATGCCCGCGCATCCCGCTGCAAACACCGACGCATGCACAAGCCAATTCGGTTCCTCTTCGGAGTATTGAGCTAATCCGAAGCAACTCAGAAAGGACACGCCAATGCATAAACGAACGCCTGCAAACAAAAGTCCGACGAGGATCGACCAAACGATACTTGGCCTCGAAGCCGGCGCGGCCGCTTCGTCAATTACGGGCCGACTCGATTCCGCGCTTGAATTGAATGAATTACTCAAAATAACCCCGCACGTCGTCAACCGTTTTCGCCTTCTTGAGAAAACGCGCGAATTTCTTTAATTCGCCAACGTCAAGTTTTTCCGTGTACGACAAAAGTTTGACGCCCTCGCGTCCAAACTTGGCGTCGAGCAAGAGCTTGATTCCGTCAACCAATCCTCTCCGGTAGCCGATCCGCTCCACACTCGTGACGTATTCCATCTTCGTTTCCTCCTCATAGGCTTCGTGTTCAGCCCAGAAGCGATTCTCAAACTCGTCAGGCAACGCCATCATCCAATCGATCAATCGAAAAAGCCGGCGAACATCGTCCGCAGTCCAACTGCGTCGGTACAGCCCTTTCACAAGATCGAGCTTCTGTCGTCCCCGATTCGCAGGGTCGCCGCGCGTCGCCTGCGCTTGCAAATGCGCGAGCACGACCGCGCCAAAGGGATTGTCGCTGCGTTCCAACGCCGACAAGTCCGCCGCAAAGTCGAGCAACTTGGCGATCCGAAACGTCAAATGCAATCGGCAGCTCCAGTTCTCGTACTCAAAAGTCGTCGGCCGCCAGTTCGCGTTGTCATCGCACAACACCGCCAAGCTTACTACCTGTTGATTATACAACTGCCGCGCCGCGACGTGGTAATCGAACATCCGCTCGGGAAACTCCTTCTCATAGTCGCCCTGAATTTCAATGTGAATCAACAACCACCGCTCGCCGCCGTCCTTGAGCCAAATCTTGAATAACTTGTCGGCAAGACATTTGCCGACTTTGGCGCGGCGAACGATCTGCTGAAACTCCTTGTCGAGCGATTCATAGCCGCGCGTCCAATCGACATCGGTGTGAATATCAGCAAAAAAGAACCCCAGGAAGGACGGCAAATAGGCTTGCAGCGCCTCCTTCCAGGGGCTGTCGAAATCGTCGCGCGAATGGGACCGTTTAGCCATACGCGGACGAATGTTACCAACCCGTATCTCGGCCGCAATAACAATATCGCCTTTCGCGGATCACGTCGCTCAATCCAGACCAATGAATGACGCGGCCGCCGCTCAACTCGGCTGGCATGAAAGTTCGCATTCGTCTATCTTGATAGCAAATAACCACCCTCAACCGAGGCGAAGCTGATGTCTGTTCTCACCCAGATGAAACCGCGCGACGCGCTGCATGAATTGATGTCGCAGCGCATCCTCCTGCTCGACGGCTCGATGGGCGCCCTCATCTATTCGAAGAAGCCGCAGGAAGCCGACTATCGCGGCGAACGTTTCAAGTCACACGCCGTCTCGTTGATGAATTGCACCGAAGCCCTCGTTCTGACGCAGCCGGCGATGATCGAGGACATTCATCGCGCGTATTTCGATGCGGGCGCGGATATCGTCGAAACCTGCTCCTTCAACGGCACGCGCCTCGCACTCACGGAGTTCGGGCTCGACGGTTTTGTTCGCGAGATCAACGTCAAAGCAGCCGAGCTCGCACGCCGAGTCGCGGACGAATTCACGCGCCGTAACCCCGATCGGCCACGCTTCGTGGCCGGCAGCATTGGGCCGACCAATAAAGTGCTGTACATGCAAGCGGATCGCGTCGGGCAGGGGACGCGTTCGCTGTCATTCGACGATTTCGTTGAGAGCTATTACGAGCAAGTCGCGGCCCTCGTCGAAGGCGGCGTCGATTTGCTGGCCATCGAGACCGGCAACGACATCCTCGTCTTCAAGGCCGGCCTGTTCGCGATCGACAAGTACTGCGCCGAACACAACGTGCGCATCCCGACCATCGTCTCCGGCACCATCTATCATCCTGGCGGCCGCACGCTGTTGTCGCAGACGCCGGAAGCGTTTTATGTGTCCGTGTCGCACTTCGATGCGTTAAGTGTCGGCTTCAACTGCGGCGTCGGCGTCGAGATGCTGCGTGAGCCGGTCGAAAGTTTGGCGAACATCTCGCGGCTGCCCATCTCCGTCTATCCGAACGCCGGCCTGCCCGACGGCATGGGCGGCTTCCGCGGCCTCGGCAAGGACGGCACCGCCAAGATGCTCGGCGAATTCGCTCGCAAGGGCTGGGTGAACATCGTCGGCGGCTGCTGTGGCACGACGCCGGATTGGATCGCGGCGATTGGGCGTGAGATCGATGGCGTCAAGCCGCGGCCATTTGATGCCGCTTGCGGCTTAGCGCTCGAGCAGCGCCACGCGAACGCGAAGCCGCAAGCGGCCAGTTGCTGGTCCCGCTTCTGCGGCACCGAAGTCCTCACGATCCGTCCCGAAACCAACTTCGTCATGATCGGCGAGCGCTGCAACATCACCGGCTCGCTCAAATTCAAACGCCTGATCAAGGACGGCAACTTCGACGCCGCCGTCAAGATCGCGCGCGAGCAAGTCGAGGGGGGCGCCAACATCCTTGACATCAACATGGACGCCGACCTGATCGACGGCAAGGAAGCGATGACCAAGTTCCTCTACCTGCTCGCCGACGAGCCGACGCTGCAGGCCGTGCCGATCATGGTCGATAGCTCGAAGTTCGAGATCATCGAAGCCGGCCTGAAATGTCTGCAAGGCAAGGGCATCGTCAATTCAATCAGCCTCAAGGAAGGCGTGGACAAATTCCTCGAACAGGCCCGGCTTGTCAAACGCTACGGCGCCGGCGTCGTCGTCATGGCGTTCACCGAAAAGGATTTGATTCCCGGAGTTCCCGAAGGCCAGGCTGTCACCGCGGAAGACAAGGTCAAGATCAGCGCGTTTGCGTACAAGCTGCTCACCGAAGAAGTCGGCTTCGATCCGACCGACATCATCTTCGACACGAACATCCTCACCATCGGCACCGGCATGGATGAGCACAACAACTACGCCGTCGAGTTCT
>Ga0105340_1001174_pt1 | contig 11928 bp, 28 predicted proteins | sample EasRivMeERMLT700_FD_89676 | JGI IMG/M metagenome (GOLD analysis project Ga0105340, IMG submission 89676) | Soil microbial communities from meander-bound floodplain in the East River, Colorado, USA - East River MetaG ERMLT700 | ecosystem: Environmental > Terrestrial > Soil > Floodplain | place... | reverse complement strand
CGACCCGGTTGATCTGGAAACAAGAACCGACGCGAAACCCTGGAACCCCGCCCTGACCGGCGGGGTTTACTGCTTTCAGGCGTGCGCCCTCCCGTTGCCGTTGAGGCGGACGACATTTTGCTGATCGCTCGACGCCAAAAGCGGCGCGAGGTCAGGCTGCGAGCGCAGGAACCTCTTGACCTTGTGATTGTCCCACCCCCAGCGACGGGCCAACGTGCTGACCGCCCCGCGCCTACTAAGGGAAATGGCGTCGTCAGCTAGCAGCCGCAGCACGTCCTCGCGCGCCGACATCTTGGAAAAGACAATCTGCGCATTGGCGTCATTTGACGTTTTGACGTCGCCAATTTGACGGCCCGTTGCGAGGCTGCGGGCGGCAATTCTTGGCTCTAGACGCTGGCGCGTGTAGCCATACATCCAAGCCGTCCCAAACTGGATAAGCAGCAGGGCCGCGGCGAGCCCGAGGATCGACTTTCGCCGAGTGTCGCCCTCTGCGGCTCCTATGACCGGCGCCAAAACAGCGGCCAGTCCGTCGGAAACAATGGACTCGGCGCCGCGGGTCTGCATGGCCAAGACCTGCGCCTTGACCTCGGCGAGCATCGTCGGCTTGTCTTTTGCTGTGGAGGCGACGGTTTGGTTTCGCAGCCATTCGAGCTGCGCGGCGTCCAGCTTACCGGACAGCTCGCGCTGCACGGCCAGCGCCTCCCTATTCGTGCCATAAAAACCAACTACACCCGAGAACGTGACACCGAAACAGATCAGAGCCAGGCAGAAACCGACGATGGCGGCGGCTTTGTCTCCAACAGCAGTACAAGTCCCACAGAAGCGGGCCACGAACGCGCCAGCGGCATCTGATGTGGCAAGCCCGCCAGCAAATATCGCCGCATTGAGCATCGTTGACCCCTGCGACCACCCATAGACGCCGGACATAGTCATGCAGCCCACGAGGAGGACCATGGAGACAACCCATAGTCCCCGCCCCGTGCTGCGAACCTCTTTTTCTGATCGAGACGCTTTCGGTCTCTTTTGCTCACGATGTATCAACATGCCGTTTCCTGGTTGTGATCCTCCGAAACCAACGCTTCAGAACTCCACCACCCCACCCCGCTTGACCAAACGCCGGAACCCAGGTCATGCGCGCAACGCAGGGAATGCCTCTGCGCCCCTACCGTGCCCAACCCACTTCAATGACTGGATGCGCTGCCCTGCCGCGGCGGCGTTGATCGCCTTGATGGCCGTCGCGAACGTGACGACAGGGTCCTTGGTCTTGTGGTGGTCGGCGGTGAAGTAGTTCCTCAGCCGGAAGAACGGATGGCTAAGGTTGATGCCCTCTGCATCCTCGAGGATGCGCATCATTTGCTCCGCCAAGTCGTGGTTGCGGTTCGCTAGTACGTAGTAGAGGCAGGCCATGATCGACGTGGGGGCTAGTCGCCGCAGTGCGACGGCCTTCTCCACCGCGGCCACGATCTCGGGATGAGCGCGCCAGGCGTCCTCGATGTCGGCGTTTGTGACCTTGCAGGTTGGGTCGCGATAGGTGGCAATCTCGCCGCGCTGGTAGCGAACTAGCCACATCAGCGACGATGCGATGAGATTGGCGTACCGCTTCGTGCCGTTGAGCGCGATCACGTCTGCCATGCTGCGGATTTTGCGGTTCGTGTCGATCGTCGCGAAGGCGTCCCGCTCGATGCCGTACACGATCACCGCATCAATGGCGATGCCGCTATCGACCACGGCCCATAGGCGGTGCTGACCGTCCAGGACGTTGCCGTCCGTGTCGATTTTGATCGTGTCGCCGTTGAACTTCCACTTGCCGGCTTTGATGAGCGACGAGATCATCCGCGCGTGATGATCCCTCAGCGGCCGGTTCTGCTTGTTGCGCTCAAGCAGCTCGACTGCCATTTCCGGCGTTACCGTGACCCGCTTCAGGTCTGGCGTTGCCCTCTTCAGCCTTTCGATCCTTGCGATTGACGCTGTTGTTCCATGCATTTGAGAAGTCCTCCATAAACCTCACTGCCCTAGCCAAACGCGCTTCTACAAAACCTGCTCTGTCATTCGCGCGGACAATGCGAACCACGTCATCGACGTGGGGCATGCCGCGGATTAGATCGAGTGCGTCCTTGAGCTGTTGCCAGACGACGGCGTTCTCGCGCTTGCGCTCATAGTGGGCCTCCTGCGCCTTTGACGCCTTCGGCTTCTCGCGAAGCTCTCTGGCTGCAGCGACGATTGCCTTGTCCCCACGCATCACGATCTCCCTCTGCTGTTCCTCCGGCCGGCGCGCCACCTCTTCGGCTGCGGAGACGGACACGCGGCCGCCCTCGACAGCTCTTTGCAACTCGGGTATGCCGCGCTCGACGACGACGCGAGCCTTCTGTACGGTGCGCCCGCTGACGTTCATCAGGTCGGCGGCTTTCGATTGCGTGACGAAATGTTGCGTAACGGGGAGAGTGTCCCCAGTTTTCAGGGTATCCTGGCTTCGCAGAGTGGCGATTTTGGTCGCCACCATTGCCCGCTGGCTATCGTCGAGATGCCTGCGGTTCAGGTTTTTGCTGATGACGTAGGAGAGCGGATCACCCTTGCCGTCCCATGGGCGGGTCAGAGGTTCTATATCGAGCCGGGCGCACGCGGCATAGCGATTGCGGCCATCGAGGATTTTGCCCTCGTGCGTGATGATTGGCTCGCGCAACCCATGCATCTCGATGTCATAAACGAGGTTGGCGAATTGCTCCCCCTCCATCATAGGGAACAGTTCGGCAAGCGGATGGGCTTCTAGGCTCACGCGTCCTCCTTCACATGGAAGTTGAGATGAGCGGTCATGGGGCCGGGCGCCGGGATACGGGCGTGAGCTGGCGCTGGCTGGACAGCGTTGTGAAAGATGCGGGCATGATCCGCGCAGTAGCTCACGCCAAGAACGCGCTGCCTTCCGCAGAACTGCCAAGCCGGCCCCTCTCCGAGGGGAGCTCTGCAATGATGGTCCTCGAGATCCCTGACCGACTTGACGCGCTCGCGCTCGGGGATGACCGGCTCGGCGCGGGGAACCCACGGCTCGGCCAGGAGCTTGGCGAGCGGGGACTGCGGCTTTTGGGCATGCGGAGTCAACTTGCGTTTCCGCCGCCGGGCGCCGTTGCCCTTATTGGCCGATTGCCGGCGAACGCGCTCAACGCCGCCAAGAGCCCATCCCGACCTATGGGCAATGCCGATGACTGCGTTCCTCGTGACGGGGCGGCCAAGAGTGTGGGCCAATCGTGCAGCAATCACGCTGGCGGCTAGACCATCTTCGACCCACAGCCTGCGGATAATCGCCTTGCTCTCGTCAGTCCATTTGATCACGCCCATGGCCGCGCTCGTCTCGAGATGAGTGGATCGGGACGCAACGCAACTGGACACTCTGGCAGGAGGGTGAAACGCCCCGCGTAGATGTCCGCCCGCAGGTCTCAGCCGGGACACCAGGGCCTATGCGGGCGCGGGACGCTTCACGCTGACGCCGAACTGCGGTGGATACGCAACCGGGATAAATTGACTTTATCCGATCTGAGTCCTATAAGTCAACCTGCGCTGGGCGTCAAAAGGGATGGCGTGCGGCGACAACAGTGGAGCGGCACACTGCCGCCCATGAACGACAGGTTCCACGACGAAGTCATGAGCACCTTCGGAAAGAAGCTGCGAGAGGCCCGCGAATCAGCGGGTTTCGAGACTGCAAAGCAGTTCGCGGAGGCCCTTGGCGTCGAGGAAAACCGCTACCGCCATTGGGAGCGAGGCTCGGCCCAGCCCAATCTACCCATGCTGGTAAGGATCACGCGGCTGCTCAAGGTCGAGCTGTCCGACCTGATCCCGCACGCCTACCAAAAAAAGGATCGCGACCCCTCCAGCCGTCGCGTGGCCAGCTAGCAACACCCATCGTCTATTTTCGCCGTCCACAGAATGATGCGGGCTAGGCGTAAATTTAGTTTATTTTTGTTGTTGACACCCTGGCGGCGCATAAAGTACATTTATCCCGTCACTGAGGCGCTGCCGTCAAAGGCGTTTCGACCCCGATCCGCCGACCTCCTCCCAAGGTCCGGCAGCGCCTCGTGACTACGGATTTCAGGAGGCAGGACGTGCCAGGACCACTCTACGAAGACGGACAACTAGGCCCGGTCAACAGTTGGCCGGAACCGACCAACACCGCGTTATGGGTGTTGCTGGTTATCGTTTCCGCCATCGTCGTCCTACCGCCCATGCTCATCGCAGCAATCTACGTCGCCGCGAGGTGTGCGTGATGTATCGCTCCCTCGACCCCAAAGAGATGTCCGCCGAAGAGCTGCGCCGCATGTGCATGGCGGAGCGCAAGCGAGCTCTGGCAGGGAGCTGGACCTACGACCTCGCAAGGCATCGCTCCTACCACGACGAGCTGAAGCGTCGGGAGCGCGAGGAGAAGCCTTACCTGTCGCTAATCAGGAGGACAACATGACCGAATACGTCATCCGATACGCCATCGAAGGCGAGGCTCGCATCGAGGCTGAGAGCCCCGAAGAGGCTCAAGAGATGTTCGACGCCATGGAGATAGAGGAATTGGCCTTGAGCGGCGATCTGCTCTCCGACGAGCCCAAGACGGAAGACCAGATCAAGGCGGAGATCGCGGAGATCATGCGCGAGGGAATGCCGGTCAACTGAGTTACCTGTACTGCGTTGGAGTGCGGGGCTCCGTAACCGCTTGCGGCGAGCGGAGCGCAGTACACGGGCGGTGAGTCCATGAGGGGGCTCTTGGGGGCTCACCGCCCACTAATTAGCGGGGGAATTGCCATGACCGAAGAGCAGAAAACGCTTCTCAAGATGTACCTCACCAAACTGCGCGACGGTGAGGACTACACCGTGGTCAAAGGCAAGAGAAACTATTTCACGCAATGTGGGCATCACCGTGACGCCTTCGACAATTTACTCACGGCGCTCGGTGGTGAGCCAAAGCCATCAACAGCAGACGAAACAGAGGCACAGCTTCACTCGGTATTCAGGACTTGGAGTATGCACCCATGAGTAACGTGGTTCCATTCCGAAAGTCGGACGCCCGCTTCCAGCGCATCCAGATCATGTGCGTCAGCGAAGCCGAGGCCCAGCGGATATCCAACCAATACTGCCTGAACCTGACGAGCATTTTCAGGCAGCTTTACGGAAGCCTCGGCGCCGAGCGCGCTGCGAACATCATCGGTCTAGCCATCGGCGCGGCAACGGCCGACATCGAAGCCGACAAGAGGAGCGTTTGATGAGTAGCGCAGAGCTAAGCACCGGATCAACGGCACTCACTGACCCGAACGACCTGAGCGCCGTCATGGAGCGCGTGATCATCGCGGGCGACCTGAGCAACCTAACGCCAGCACAGCGCAACGAATACTACATGCGCGTGTGCCAATCGGTCGGACTCAACCCGCTGACCGTGCCCTTCGCATTTATCAAGCTTAACGGCAAGATGGTTCTTTACGCGCTCCGTAGCTGCGCCGACCAGCTCAGAAACCTGCACGGCATCTCCATCGAGATCGTGGACCGAAAACTCACCGACGGGTTCTTGAGCGTTCACGTCCGCGCCACAAACAAGGATGGGCGCAAGGATGAGGACTACGGAGTGGTCCCTGTCGGAGGCACGCTTGCAGGCGAGGCCGGCGCGAACCTCATGATGAAAGCAGTCACGAAAGCCAAGCGCCGCGTGACTCTAAGCATTTGCGGCCTCGGCATGCTCGATGAAACAGAGGTCGTGACCGTCCCCGGCGCCGAGATCGTTGACGTTGAGGGGCAAACAATCACGACAGTTCAGCAGCCGCCGCCAGAGAAGAAAAAACGGAAGTCGAGCGCCGCCGCCAAGCGCGAAGGCGATTACGACAACACGTTTAAGGAGCTCATGCTGAAGCTTGAGAAACCTGAAAGTGAGTTCGAATGCCGCAAGGCGTGGACAGACAACACTGAGTGGTTAAGCACTGCGGCCCCCAGATGGTACGGCCTCCTTCTTGAAGCCTACTGCATGTCAATGAAGGACTTCGGCGTTGAGATCGATCTCGATGAGCACGACCAAAAGTTTTTGCAGGAGGCGGCATGACCCGCCCCGCGACCAAGCCCTCCCTCATAGATCGGGTCAAACAAATGGTTCGCGACGGCTACGGCTGGGAGGACGTGGCTGTGGTCCTGAAGATCCCGCGGGCCACCGCATATTGGTACGTGTTCAAGCGGTTGCGACGGAGGCAGCAATGAGCGTCAGGCATCAGCCCCGTATCGTCTCCGACGCTGACCTGGAAAAAGCACTCGACTGGCTTCGGGACAGCGCACAGGAGATCGGATACGCCAAGGCTCGGTTGATCCGAGCTGGGCACATGGTCAAACACGTCGAAGCTCTCGAACTAAAGATGAGCTCGGAGAAATCGGTGGAGGCTAGAAAGGCCGACGCTAGGTGCTCGGAGCGCTATCTAGCCGCGATCGAGGAGGATGCCGTTGCTACTGGTGAATACCAGAAGCTCGCATCCCTGCGCGAAGCCGCGGCTTTGAAAATCGAGGCTTGGCGCAGTGAACAGGCGAACTTTAGAGCACTGAGGATTTAGTTATGCACCGCCACAGATACGGCCCGCCGCCCGTTCTTGACCCAGATTTTGATGACCTTACGACGAGAAGCGTTCGTGACGCCAAGCCGACGCAAGCCCAACCAACCATGCATCACACAGATGCGTTCTTCTCTTTCGTCTTCCAAAAGCGGGGGCCTATCGCAATGGGAAAGAGTAACGGAGGTCCATTCCGGTCGGAGCGGGTTCCGATGTCGCCGGCAGAGTAGGCGAACCGCATACGCCGAGCGGCCAGGGCACTACAGCACGGGGTGCAGCAAAAGGACCTGATCTCTCAGGGCTTCAAAGCCACTGAGATCGAACGAGCGAAGGCGATGATCGGGAAGAAATGAGATGAACAATACGTTCGTCACGTCACCACGGGGATCAATGACGCCCCAGCGCCGCGCACGCATCTTCGCCATGCGCCACGGGGTTTGTGGCGATAAGTCCCTTGGGGACGAGGACTGGGGCTGCGGGCGCAAGCTCAGGCCGCCGGCAGACTCCTGGACCGTTGAGCATCATCCGGCCCTCGAAAACGGCGGCGAGGACGTGGACGAGCAATGTTTCGTCGTCTGCGAGTGGTGCAAGAAACCAAAAGACGCCGACGACCATGCAGAGGCCGCAAGAAACCGGCGGCGCTTCACGAACCATGTTGTCCCTCGAGAGTACCGTCGCTCCAGATCATGGGGGCGGAGATGAGCAAAGAAGAGCACGCAACAGAGCGCCTATGTGCCTTCCTGCGCGATGCAATCGAGCACTGGGATTGGCTTGCCGAGTATGGCCCAAGCTGCCCTGCGGGATGCCAGCAGAATTGGGAAGGAATGCGAGAAATGGCCAAGGCTAGCGCGTCAGTGGCTCGCAAGCTGATCGCAGAGGCTGAGGCGACGAAACTTCCGGCTAATTGAGGCGGAGATGAGCACCAAGCGCTGGGAGTTCCTGCACTTCCTCTCCGAGGAGGAAAAGGCCGCCCCACGACCGCCACATCAAATGGCTGAAGGAACGCTTAGCAGTGCACGACAAGCAACGATACGAGATCGTCAATCGAGGAACGCAGCGAGCAAGGCTGGAAGCAAAGCGAAGGCTGAAGGACTTGGTGCAAGGGTCCTGACGGCCGGGGGGAATGGGAAGCTTGGGGGATCATGACCGCCAGGACGATCCCACAGTGGCACGATCAGGATAGAGCCGCACTGCTCTGCATTAGCTAAGGGAGGACGAAATGGCAGGACGCCCGCGGAAGCTCACGACCAACAGCCCATTTTGGGATGCATCGAACATGAAGCGTTACATCGTCGAGACGATACCACCACTCCGCCGGGGCCGCCCCCCGAAGCTCGAGAACATGTCTGTCCTAGAGCTTTCGAGGTTGCAGAACAGCGTACAACTAACGATGCATTGGAAGCGGGAGGAGGAAATTGAAAAGCTCCGAACCCGCGTCACTGCGATGGTGAAGGACGCCGGGTTCGACGTGAAGGACATCATCAGATGAGCGTGATGGCTGAGAACCTTGAGCGGCGCTATCTGCCTGAGGTCGATGCCGCCGCCTATCTCGGCATGAGCCCTAGGGCCTTGCGCGACCTACCGATTCCTGTCTGTCGCCCGAATCGGCGCAAGTTGTACGACGTGCGCGATTTGGACAACTACATGAAGGGGGTCAAATGCCTACCGTCTACAGGAGGCGCAAGCCAGGCGGGACGTACGCGGAAACGTTCACGGCCGATATCTGGATCAACGGCGCCAAGCTTTCGCGAGGCACTGGCAAGACAACCCGCAGGGATGCCGAAAAGCGAGCATCAGAGATTGAAGCAGAGATCCGACAAGACCTCGCCAGGCGACACGAGCCCCTTACCATAGACACACTGATGGGCAGGTACTGGGACGAGCACGCGGGCGCCTTGCCGTCCGCAAAGAGCGTCCGCTATCACATCGATCGCCTGCTGGAGATCATTGGCCGGGACAAGGCTTTGTCCGAGCTCGGCAACGCCGACGTGAACCGCTACGTCACCGCCCGCAGCAAAATGGGGGTGGCCCGCTCCACGGTCAACCGGGAGTTGGATGTTCTTCAATCCGCCTACAGCAAGGCCCGAGATAGCTGGGAGCACCCCGTGCGGCCCATCAACTGGGGTGACCACAGGTTCCCGGCCGACGACAGGGACGAGGTCACGCTCAGCCTGGAGGAGGCGCGGGAGGCCATACGCCTGGCGGCCACTAGGAACCGCGACATGGCCGACGCCATCGAGCTGACGGTCTACACGGGGGTTCGCAAGAACGAGCTGGGAACCCTCACCAAGGCCCGCGTAGACCTCGCGCAGCGCAAGGCGACGGTCCTAGCCAAGAGGAAGGCGCGGCAGGGCTATCGGCTGCGGCCGGTGTTCTTGAGCACGCCGGCGTGCGCCCTACTGGCTGAGCGCATGGCCACGGTAAGCGACCCGGACGCCCCACTGTTCAGCCTGACCAACGCGCGCAAGGTCTGGGAGTGGGTACGGGAGCAGATCGGGCGGCCAGAGGTACGCTGGCACGACCTACGCCACACCCACGGCACACTGCTTGGCAAGACGACCGACAACACCCGCATCATCCAAAAGCAGCTCGGCCACACGAACCCGACCACGTCCCACCGTTACGTCCACACCGATCATGCGCAGGTTGTGGAGGCGGTCGAGACGATCCCGGCGCTGTCGGATCGGGTACAGCCCAATTTGTCACCCGATGCAGAAATCTTGGTTAATCCACCAGCATTCGCCACCCGCACCGAGGACGCATCGGGCGGTTTTGACGCAGAAAACGCTGATATTACGGCACTTCGCGAGCGACATCTCGCATCTGTGTAAACGAAGCGCTCTACCGCTGAGCTAACCGCCCAAATCAATGGTTTACAAGGACTTACAATGGAACGGTTGGCACAGAACGGAACCATTAGGCGCTGAATACTGAACTAAACCACCCGCATTTGCCACCAGCATTCCAAACGCGCGTTGCATATGCGGCCAATTCTCCAGTATGCGTCCCTATTCATCCGATCGCATGGCGGGGGAGCGCTTGGGGCGGCCGGCAGCCTAGCGCGGCTCTTACCTTTGCTTGTGACCCCAGGACTTGGTGTCCTCAGAACGTGGCTAGCCACACGATGGCACAGCCCACGATGATGGCGCACGGCCCAATCGCGTAGGCGAGGACATCGCCCAAGAAGCTGCCAAATACGTAGTCCATCGTTGCCGCCCCTCAATTCGTAGCTGGTGCTGCAGGCTCGACAAACTGGAATCCGCGCTCGCACGTCCACTTCTCTTTCATGCACTCAATGACTGGCGCCCTCACTCTTGGATGCCAGCCGCGAATGCTCTCTGACCAGACCGCTTCGCAGCGGGCACGACTCATTGGAACGTAGTTGATCGCTTGCGCATTCCAGATGATCACCGCGAATACGAGTTCCATCTAATCTTTTCCCTTCGGCTTCTGCGGAGGCGCTGAGAACGTCTCATTGAGGGCGTAGGTCATGCACGTCCCGTCCTCAAGGATAACGTACTGCCCATTCTTCATGCGGTAGCCGATCTCGGCCTTGAGGGCGGCCCGCGCCATGCGGATCAGGATAAGTGCGCCCTCGCTGCCCAGGTTGAACTGCCCGATCCATGCGGCATCCAGGCGCCCAGCATGGCGCTTCGCCTCGGCTTCCATCGCATCAAGCTCGGCGCGCGTGTAGTACATCCGCGTTATCATTGCATCCTCGGTTGTGTGGTGCCCCGCGCTCGGCACCACCCGATGCGCGGGGCCGTCAGACTGATGACACAGGCACCAGTCTGACGTTTGCTAACTCTCCTCACTTAGCCTTGATCTTCGCCATCATCTCGTCAAATGCATACATACAGTTTGCCCGTGCCTCAGCCTCGGTCTCGCCCCAACCGACGACCTCAACGTCGTATGACCCGTTGCCCATGATCTGGAGCGCGGAGGCGGTTGCGGTCCACGACTGACGTTTTTTCTTCCCGTCGTTCTTGACCTCAAGATCGAGCGCGATCGCTATCCCGATCTTCATGAGTGGATGAGCGTCGCCCATAGGGCCTCCTCTCTTGGTTGCCCAGCACCCGCCCTGCCGCCTCACGGTTGGGCAGCATCCCTCCGTGAAGGGATGTATGCTGTCGGGTGCTGGGCAATTTCTCCTTCATTGCAGTCTTGCACCATCGGGCAGAATGTATCCGCCTTTTTCGATGCTCATTGTCTTTAGTCTCTCGAAGACAAGCATTGCGTCGGCCTCAGTGTCGAACGGACCGACAGTCTCGTCATGGCCTCCGCCCTTGAAAAACACGAACCACTGATCATCCACGCGATTGACGCCCATCTTAATCTCAACCACCGGCTCCGGCTCCTCGGCGGTCGCTGTGCCTGCGTATGTGATCCGCACCCTTGCCTCCTCAATTCCTGTCGTTTCCATACGCTAGTTCGTAGAGTGCGAGAGCGAAGCCGACGAGGCCGATAGCCACGAACGTCAGCATGAGGGGCGGCCACGTCGCGTGGCTTCCCGCAACGCCACCCACCACACCGAGCGCGGAGAAAATGCCAAGCCGATACCAGCTCATGCGGGCTCCTCGGTTACCCAGCGTTGAAACTCGCAAGGATCACTCCAGCGCTTGTGCCGGGAAGCGCCTCGCCAATGGGCTGCACGTTGACGTGCTGTGGCTTGCACCACGTTCCGCCAATACCGACCTCGATGTTGCGAGCGGCGTCCTCCGTCTCGGCCGCGACGACAGCCGCGTCGTAGGTGTCATAGCCGACGTTTACTGACTGCGATATGAACCAGAGCCGCACGTCTCGCTCCTTCATTGACTAGGATCGTCGGGGGTCGGCGGCTCAGGTCCGAGAACCTGGCGCAGTCTCTTGAACGCATCCACCACGTCCTCATCGCAATCTGACCAGTCGTACCAGCACACCGCGCGGGCCGCGTCTTCGACCTCCGCTAGACGCCGCTCCAGATCAGTGATGTATGCCTCGGTTGCGTCGCGCTGTTCGGCGGTCGCTGTGCCTGCGTATGTGATCCGCACCCTTGCCTCCTCGGTTTTAGTAGCGCAGGCCGGTTTCCGACCACGGCCAAGGCGCGATCTTGCCATCTATGTCTTTCACGAGCACGAACCCAGAGTCGATAGCGGCGCGATCTTGAACAACGCCTATGTTCAACACCTGACCTAGCGGCCCTCGCATTTCGACAATGTCGCCGGGCTCCCACCAGGTCACGATCTGGTTTTCTTGATCCCAAACCAAGCCGAGTCTCCTCGGTTAAATCTTCTCACCTAGCGCTTCGCGGGCGATGTTGCGCATGGCGTATGCATCGCCGCCGATAAGCGGCGCAGCCTCTGCGATCAAGCGCAGCGCCGCCTCAAGTTCTGCGATG
>Ga0105340_1001172_pt1 | contig 11937 bp, 14 predicted proteins | sample EasRivMeERMLT700_FD_89676 | JGI IMG/M metagenome (GOLD analysis project Ga0105340, IMG submission 89676) | Soil microbial communities from meander-bound floodplain in the East River, Colorado, USA - East River MetaG ERMLT700 | ecosystem: Environmental > Terrestrial > Soil > Floodplain | place... | reverse complement strand
TCTGCCAGGGACAAAAATCCGCGTATTTCGTGGGTCCCGCCGGTTTGTCGGAAACCCTTTCCGTGTGTCACTACATTGGTACTCACAAGCTTCCCACCGATCAGTTCGTAACCAAAATTAGTCCCCGCCGCCCTGCACCAGAGGGAATCGGTCACTTCGTTAGTGCCGCCGCGCTGCGCAAAAATGCCGCCTTCAACGGAAAGATAGCGCGATAAAAAGATGCCGGATGCCAGTGTGTACTGTCCCCGGGCGACTCGCTCCCCCGGGAGGCCGGTCAGGCTGGACACTCGGTGAACCGAGAATTGCCCATAGCCATCGACTTTGTGAATGCCTCCGGACTGTTCAAAGCCTCCCTCACCGACCGATCCGCCGCCATGGACGAGCAACCCGCCAGATAGCCGGTATATGCCGGGTCCCTGATTAGAGTAATAGCGACCCACTACAAGACTACTGGGGAAATTCGATCCACCGGTTTGCGTGAATTCCCCGGTCCCAGTCCCTCGCCCGGTGAAGCCTACAGACCCGTAGACACGCAAGCCACGTCCTGCTTTCAACATGCCACTACGAAGGAAATAGCGCCCATGGCCGTTTCCCCTGGCAATGTCAATCGTGTTGGTAACGGTCAAATTTCCACTGTTGTGGTGGAACACTGCGGGTTCGTACAGATGAGCCACGGTTAGGCTGTCCACCGAAATGTCGCCACCGTGGAGAAAGTAATCTGCCTCGCGCACTTCCATAGGACCAGCGACAACGCGGCCGCCGTACTGGTGAAACGTGGCCGGTGATTTATGGCCGACGAACAGTGTTTGTGCGGAGATCAGTCCGTTGGTGAAATTGTAGTAGGCAGTAAGCCCGGCGCCAATGTGCAGATCAGCTGCGATCACCTGTGAACCGCCGCCATGATTCACAGTGCTGTTAACCTGAAACTGGCGGCCAACCCTCAAGGTGGAATCGAGCAGTGTCAGAACTGCGTTTTCGCTGAGATTGAAGACGTTGCCGACCCGGAGTGGATAGGAGAGGCCGACGCGTGAGAGAAAAAGATGATTTTGGGAGTGGTGTGGCGCGAACACAAATAGATTGCTTATCTGAAGGCTATCACGCCTGTCGCGAGCGGTCGTGGCCGAGATCACCAGCGTCTTGGATTGCGTGCTTACCAGGGAAACGCTTTGACCAGCCCTGGGGAATGTCCCAAGGGACCACTGTGCCTGGTGCCAAAAGCCGTTGGTGGATTTGAGCCAGTAGTTGGTTTGAGCGCCAGGCGCGCTGACGTTGAGTGAAAGGCAGATGGCCTGAACCACAATAGCCGAACCCAGAGCAGATTTCATATGCTTGCCGTGACCTCCGCGGAATAAACAACGATATGAGAATTGATCAGCGGTAGTGTGAGGAGGTATTGACCCCAGGTTCTCAGGCGGGTGAAAAGTGTGGGAGCAGGCCATAACAGGCGACAAAAAGGATTGGCTTTGGCGTGCAAGGCGTGTTACATACGCGATCCCTGTCGGGTTTCGACCGGGCAAGAACACTTTTTTGATTTATGTCACAGCATCGTAGTTTGCGCGCCGCCAGCACGTCCGGCGCAAAGCGGAATGTCCTGAAGCGCTATGAGCGCGTGGAAATCCTGAAGAAACGCAATCAGTGGAAGACGGGCGATCGCGTCACTGGATTGCGGAAGACGAAGCCGTCGGAGTAGGACAAAGCAGCGGCGCGCTGGGGACAGCACGCCCTACCTTCTCTGGTGCCGATTGACAATCGGCGATACAGCAACTTCCAGGCTGCGCCCACGACCGTATGGTGCGTTTGCAGAAATTCCTTGCGGAGGCTGGCGTCGCATCGCGGCGCGCCGCGGAGAAACTGATCCGCGAGGGACACATCGAGGTCAATGGCGAGGTTGTTACCGAACTCGGCAGCAAGGTTGATCCTGCGAAAGATCGCGTAGCGGTCGATGGCCGGCAGGTCAAAACCCGGCGGAAATTTTACGTCGCGGTCAACAAGCCCAAGGGTTACATCTCCACGCGCAGCGATCCCGAGAAGCGGCGCATCATCACCGACCTGCTGCCGCCTGAGTGGCGCAGCCTTTATCCCGTCGGACGGCTGGATCACGACACGGAGGGGCTGATCTTCCTGACAAACGACGGCGACTTCGCGTTGCGATTGACCCATCCGCGCTACGGGACGCGAAAGATTTACGAAGCAGCAGTGGAAGGCCGCATTGAAGGGCAGCAGTTGAGCAAGTTGACGGAGGGGATTCGCGATGAAGGCGAGTTGCTCAAGGCGACGCGCGCACGAGTTCTTTCGGCAAACAATACGCGGAGTGTCGTGGAGGTGGAGTTGACAGAAGGAAAAAACCGCGAGATTCGACGAATGTTCAAGGCGCTGGGATACGAGGTCTCGCGGCTTACGCGCACGCAGATCGGTCGCATCAAGCTCGGCGAATTGAGAACCGGCAAATGGCGAACATTGACAGAACCGGAGATTAAATCTCTACTCTCTAAAGTATGAAGATGACCTATTGGCGCATCCTGGCAATTAGCCTCAGCCTCGCGGCACTCGCGGTTTGGGCCGATGACCAACCCCCGGCGTCAACCCCTGGCACGGAGGCCAAACCGGCTCCGCGCTTAATCGAACGGCCGCAAAGTATTGTTTCACCTGCTCCAAAGACTCCATCCGCAGACCCGATTTCGGGGCCGGGACCGGCGATAGTGCGGCAGAACAATGTCAATGTGCGCGGGAAAGCGGCGATCAACAGCGAAGTGATCACGCGCCTGACGCGTGGCCAGAAGGTGAACGTGCTCGAAGAAGTGACCCTCAGCAAGCCGAAGCAGGACGAGCCCGCGAAGTGGTTGAAGATTTCGTTGCCGACGAACGCGACCGTGTGGGCGCATGCGTCGTTTATCGACTCGGCGAACAACACGGTGAAACCGAACCGCCTGAATCTGCGTTCCGGCCCGGGCGAAAACTACAGCGTCGTCGGACGCATGGAAAAAGGGACGGCAATCGTTCCTATCGAACACAAGGGCGAATGGGTAAAACTGGAACCGCCGCCCTCGGCTTATGGATTTGTTGCGGCACATTTGCTGGCGAAGGAAGCTGCGCCCGCGATCGTGTCGGCGACGGACCCTAACGTCCCGCCGCCGATCGAGACCGCCGTCCCGCCGACCGCGACGCCCGCGCCTGCGACTGACCCTGCAGTGCCTCCGCCGACGACGGCTGCGACGACGCCGGTGCCTCCTGTGACAGACCCCGCGGCAACCCCGGCAATCACCGCGCCAGAACCGACACCGACAACTCCGCCCGTCCCCGAAGAGGATCCGTTTGTGAAACGCGTCGTCACGCGCGAAGGAATCGTCGAGCGCAGCGTGAGCATCCAGGCGCCGAGCCACTTTATCCTGCAAGCGATCGATACGCGGCGAGCGATCAACTATCTCTTCAGCCCTTCGACGAATGTGATGCTGAAGGATTTCTACGGGCAACGAATTCTGGTGACCGGGGAAGAATTGCTGGATGAGCGCTGGCCGAACACTCCCGTCATCAACGTCGATAAGATCGAGACGGTCCCTTGATGGCGTTTGCGAATCTCATCGATGGACGCGCCATCGCCGAACAGATTCACGCTGAGACCTCGGCGCGCATTGCCGCGCTAAAGAACAAAGGCGTTCAACCGGGCCTGACGTTTGTGCGGGTCGGAGATGATCCCGCGTCCAGGGTTTACGTCGGGATGAAGGCGCGGACGGCGGGACGGCTGGGGATCGTTTCAAAGACGAAGGTCCTCGCGCAGAACACGCCGGAAGCTGAATTACAGGCCCTGCTCAAGGAACTCAACGCGGACAAACAAATTCATGGCATTCTTGTGCAGGCGCCGTTGCCGCCGCACATCCAGGCCCCCCGTGTCTATTCGTCCGTGCGGCCCGAAAAGGACGTTGATGGCTTTCACCCTGTAAACGTGGGCAAACTGCTGCTGGGAGACGCAACGGGCTTTGCTCCCTGCACGCCGGCGGGAGTAATGGAACTTCTGGCGCGAAGTGGCGTGAAGACCGACGGGGCGGATGTGGTAATTTTGGGGCGCGGAGATATTGTGGGGAAACCGATGGCTGCGATGCTGTGTCAGAAAAGTCCGCGAGCAAATGCGACGGTGACGATGTGCCATTCGCGCACGCGAGACATCGCGGCACATTGCCGGCGCGCGGACATCATCGTTGCGGCGATGGGAGTCGCGGAGTTTTTGAAGGCCGACATGGTGAAGCCCGGCGCCGTGGTGATCGACGTGGGCGTGAACCGGATCAAAGATCCTGCGGCGAAGGACGGCTCTCGACTCGTCGGCGATGTGGACTTTGCGCGCGTTCAACCGATCGCAGGAAAGATCACCCCGAACCCGGGTGGAGTCGGACCAATGACAATTGCGATGTTGATGCAAAATACCGTGCGCGCCGCTGAGATGGCGACTGTTTGAAAGAATAATATGCAACCTTCCCGAATTTTACCTGATTTACAGTGCTCGCTGGTGTGCGAAGACATTCGCCAGGAAGCGACCGGCAACTTCATTTTGATTGGCGTGCTGAATTTCATTCGCGTGCCGCAAGTGCCGGTCACGGCGGGGCGACTGCTCGTGTTCAATCGCTGGACGGCGGGCTTTGGCGACTTCATCCAGAGCATCCGGTTGCTCGCGCCGGACCAGACAACGGTGCTGGGAAAGAACGACGTGAAGTTTTCGTTGCCCGACCCGGCTGCGCACACGGTCAACGTGGCGGTGTTCGGCAACGTGACATTCAACGCGCCCGGCAACTATTTCGTCGAAGTGCTCGTGGACGAGGTCATGAAATTAAGATATCCGCTGCCGCTGATCGTGACACCGCCGCAGGCGCAGAGCCAGCCCCCGCCCGCGAAACAAGGGTAACCGGATGTAATGGCGGCGCCCTTTTCTCCCGAACCTGCGCCCGCCCCCACCGTCGATGCCGCACGCCCGCGCGCGTGGCAGCCGTTCACTCCAAAAGGAATCGCCGCCTTCGCGCCGGCGAGCTTCGGACGATTGTTTGCATTCCAGGTTCTCGTGGCGCTTCTCGCCAGTGGTGTGGTCGTGTGGTTTCTCTGGACAGTGTGGTTTCCGATAGCGCGCGAATCGATCCAGAATCTGGCGGGAGAAGGAGCGATTCGCGCGGGGAGCCTGGAACTGCCCGGGTTCGGCATGCAACGGTTGGCGACGAACCGGTTCCTGACGCTGGCGATCGACGTGGATTCGGACCGGCGCCACGACTACTCCGCGGACGTATTCATGGTGTTGCGGCGCTCGCACGTTGACGTGTGCTCGCTCTTTGGCTGCGCGGCCCGGCCATATCCCGTGCGCGAAGCAGCGTTCACGCGGCTGGAACTGGAGGCTCAGTGGGGGGCATGGCAGCCGTTCCTGCTTGGCATTTCGGGAATCACTGTGTCTTTCGCGTTGTTGTTCTCATGGTGGCTACTCGCGACGCTTTATTTTCTCTTTGCGCGCCTGCTCGCGTTTTTTCAAGACCGCGCGCTGACATTGGGTGGAAGTTGGCGCTTGTGCAGCGCGGCGCTTTTGGCCGGAACCCTCTTTCTACTGCCTGGCGTCGTCGGATACGGATTGGGCGTTGTGAATCTCATTCCGTTGCTGCTGTTGGCCACGCTGCACATGGTGATTCCATGGGCGCTCATCATCGTTGCGGTGCTTGCGTTACCGCGAGCGGTCCCAAAGCCCGCCAACCCATTCGCTGTGGAGCCCGGCGCAGCCGAAGGAACGAACGCGCCGCAGCCGCCAAAAACGCAAGTGTGATTGCGCTGGCGCAACTCCTCAGCTAACCTCATGCGCATGCTGCTTCGGTCAGTCGCCGCCGCTCTCCTGCTGTTGTTCTGCTTTGGCTGTTCGCCCAAGGCTACGGTACCGGTTGACGAGGAGCGCGACCCGTATTTCGTCGAAGGCAAGGAGCGCCTCGGCACACGTGATTACAAAGCGGCGATTGCGGCCTTTGAGAAAACGCTCGAAGGAAATCCCCGTTCCGCGCTGGCGCATTTTGAACTGGGCGTGCTCTACGAACAGCACAGCGCGCAACGCGAAGACGATTACGTGGCGGCGCTCTATCACTACAACCAGGTGGTGCGGTTGCGGCCACACATTTACCCCGCCGACAACGCGCGCCAGCGGATCGCAAGCTGCAAACAGGAACTTGTGCGCTCGCAATCGATAGCCCCTGTTTACCAGCAAATAACCCGGGAACTCGACCGGCTCAAGGAAGAGAACGCGCAGCTTCGCCGCCAGATCGAGACGCTCCAGGCGCAGGTCGCCAGTCAGTTCGTAGCGCCGACGACTCTCGGAAATGCTTCTCTGCAGCAGACACCCGGGAGCGGAGCAACCACCACCGCCAGGCTGCCCGCCGAACCGATTGACACGCCGATCCTGGTAGCGACGAACCCCGCATCATCAATTGCGAGAGAGCGGCCATCGCAACCCTCTCGCGCCTTCCGCACGCACACTGTCCGCACACGCGAGACGCCGTACTCGATTGCGCGCAGCTACGGCGTCAAAGTGGACGCGTTGCTGGCGGCGAACCCCGGCCTTGATGCCCGTCGGATGAAGACCGGCCAGACGATCAACGTTCCCCAGCCGTAGCACAAATGTTGTCAAAGACCGTTATCATCGCCATCACCGCACTGAAGCAAGCTTCCCTCGCGTTCTCGGCGGAGGAGAAGAACGAAGCCCGGTTCGCAACAAAATGATTTTGTGCGCGGGCCCGCGGCATGGTATGTCCATGCGCGATGCTCTCCAAAGTTTGTTCCGCAGCAGTAAACGGCATCGAGGCTTTTCCAGTTGAAGTTGAGGCCAACGGAGGCACGGGCGATTTTCAGATCCTGGTCGTCGGCTTGCCCGACGCCGCGGTGAAGGAATCCAAGGACCGCGTCGTCACGGCGTTGACGAATTCCGGGTTTCGATTCCCGATTGGTCGCTTCACGATCAATCTCGCGCCCGCCGACGTGCGCAAGGAAGGACCGAGCTTCGACCTGCCTATTGCGCTTGGCATTCTCGCGGCAAACGACCAACTCGAAACCGATCAGCTTGATAACTTCGTCATCGTCGGTGAACTCGCATTGACCGGCGCCGTGCGACCCGTGAAAGGCCTGTTGCCGATTGCGCTTCGCGCCCGCGCAGACAAGAGGGCGGGCCTCCTCTGCCCAGTGGATAATGCTCCACAAGCGGCGGTGGTCGAAGGGCTGCGCGTGTTCCCGATCCAGAATCTGCGTCAGGCGGCAAACTTCCTTGAAGGCACGGAAAAGATTGCGCCGCTAAAGGTGGATCTTACGGGAATTTTCGAACAGGGACGCGACAACGAACTGGATTTCGCGGATGTCAAAGGCCAGGAATCCGTGAAACGCGCGCTGGAGATCGCGGCTGCCGGCGGCCATAACGTGCTGCTAATCGGCCCGCCCGGCACTGGGAAATCGATGATGGCGAAGCGCCTTTCGACAATCCTGCCGCCGCTCACTTTGGACGAAGCGCTGGAGACCACCAAGGTCCATAGCATCGTCGGCCTGCTCGCGTCGGGGCAGGCGCTTGTGACGCAGCGGCCATTTCGCGCACCACATCACACAACCAGCGACGCGGGACTGCTGGGCGGGCAGGCGAATCCGACACCGGGAGAAATTTCCATCGCGCACAACGGCGTTCTGTTCCTTGACGAGCTTCCGGAATTCAAACGCAGCGTTCTCGAAACCTTGCGCCAGCCCCTCGAAGAAGGAAAAGTGACAATCTCACGCGCGGCTGGGTCGATGACATTCCCTTCGCAATTCATGCTGGTGGCGGCGATGAACCCGACAGGTTTCGTTGCCTTTTGGTTAGTTCTTCACAAGAAGGCATGTAGGCGAAGGTTATGTCGATTTGATCACGGGTTAAAACGATTTTCTCGGCGATGCTTTCAACGATTCGTCGCTTCTCGCCTATGTTCATGGCCGGCCAGAGTTTGTGCAGGTTGGTCGCTTCGGCCACAACTTCATCGGCTGAGACCTGGCGCACTTCCAAGGCATCGACTTCGCCCTGAAGCCGGGGCAGTTCTGTCGTAAGCGCCCGTTCCTGCTCCTCCAGAGGCTTATAGACCCTTCCGAAGCCCTCCGGGGTAATGTGGTCGGCTTGGTAGAGCTGATACGTTTTACGCATTTCAGCCCTGACTTTCTCAAGCTGGCGGGTATGGGCTTCGACCTGATGCTTCTTGTCCATCAAATACTGGTTGGCGCTCGCCAAGTGGCGCTTGATCCGGTCTGGCTGGGCAAAGAAGTCCTTCGATTCATCGCAAAAGATCGCCTCTATGTCTTCGATCGGAATCTTTGTCCTGCATTTTGAGCAGACGTATTTTGGAGTGCGGGAGAAAACATACATCTTCTGTCCGCAGCCGCAAAAGAGCAGACCAGCAAAGGGGTGCGTTGGCTTCGGCCCAAGCGGACGCTTTCCTTCGCGTTCGTTGAGGATGTCGTTGCACTGCTTCCAGAGTTCCTGGGAAATTATGGGTTCCACAGGCGTTAGCACCCATTCTGACTCCGGTTTGTTGATGAGTTTGCCTTTGGAGTCACGATATGTGTGGTTGGCCCGGTAGAGCCCTTTGGCAGTTGGGTCTTGGATGAGGCGCATGACCGTTGTGTCGGTGAACCGTGCACCTTTTCGGGTGCGATACCCGGCGCTATTCAAAAGCCTGGCTACGCCTTTTCGCCGCTTGTTTTCGGCAAACAGCTCATACATCCGCTTTCGGATTGGAGCCTCCGTCGGGTTTACGAGCAGCTTGTTGTCTTTCCACATGTAGCCGAACGGGGCTGCACCGCCTAGGCTTTTGCCGAGCTTCGCCCGAATCTTTATCGACGCCTTCACCCGGTCGGCGATCTCCTCCCTCTCCCACTGCGAAAGGGCGGCAATCATGGTGTAAAACAGGCGACCAGCCGGCGTGCTGGTGTCGATCTTCTCTTGAAGGGAAATCATGTCCGCACTGTTCTCGCGGAACATGTCGGAGAAATCGAGAAGCTCCCGAGTATTCCGGGCCAGACGGGCAAGTTTCGAGAAAATCAATCCCGAGATGTGGCCGCGCCGAACATCGGCAATCATCCGCTTGGCTTCAGGGTGTTCCATGACGGTCTTTCCTGAAACACCAGCGAGGTCATAAATCTCTCTGACATTCCAGCCGTTAAACTTGGCATATTCCCGGGCACGCTTTTCATGGTGCTCAGGACTCTCACCCTGGGCTTGGTCTTCCGTGGAGACGCGAATCCAGATCCCCACATTCTTGGCCGTGTCTTCCTTCGAAGCCGTCTTCATGACCTCCTTTTAGCCAAATAGGCTAAGGAATGCAAGTGAATTGAATGGCCATTTTGGCTAAACCTGGCACCATCCGGAGGATGGCAGATCAGTTCCTGCACGAGTCAGAGTTAGCGGCGCTCGCAAAGAAGCTGCGGATGGCAGCGGGAAAAACGCGGAGTGAAGCGGCCCAAGAACTAGCGGTGACTCCTCCTTCGTTGTATCACGCCGAAGAGAGCCCGCAAAAATCGTTGACCAAGCTTCGGTGTCGAATCATCGAGTTGTATTCCGGAAAAAAGGTCACCGGTCCCTATTTCTGCTTGGAACAGTCAAAGAGGTGAGGGGTTACTTCTTTTTCTCTCTCAACGCTGCTTCGCGTGCCCGCCGAAGTATCTCGTCCAGGTGCAGTTCTAAAACCGAGGAAATTCTTAGCAAAGTTTCCAAGCTCGGGTTCCGAATTTCTCGTTCGATGAAGCTGATCATGGCCTGTGACAGGCCTGATTTTTGGGCAAGAACCGTCATCGACAGTTTACGCTTCTCCCGCTCTTCGCGAATTATTCGCGCAACGTGATGGCATATTGCTTGGTGCGTCTGGTTCTGAGGCACGCCTGACCAATAGCGAAGACAGAGCTTGACAATAGACATTACTATAGTAATTGGTTGGTATGTTCCTGAAGCGAATTGGACCTGACCCGCACGCAAACGGCGCAAAGACTGCGGCGTGTAACGGTTGTCCTGACATCTGGGAGCTTGAGAACGGCGATTTTGCGGTGATCGGCTCGGACATAACGGAGTTGTCTGCTGACAAATTGCCGGTGACTGCCAGCTGCGGACCGGACGAGAGGATAATCCGCATCCCGCGTAAGACACTTCTACTCGCCAAACCCGATATTGTGGGCCTCACCTAGGTTCCTTGTTCTATCCGCATGATTCTGCTAGGCTCGGCAGAATGGGAGGAATTTCATGGGTATTGGCCAACTGGCTCGATCTGCTTCAAAGCCTGGGGATTATCAGCGGGTTCGTGTTCACAGCGCACTCAATACGCCGGGAGGCAGAGGCCCGGAAGATCAGCAATCTTCTCGCAATTACGGAGCGCCATCACGCGATCTGGAAACCCATCTATGAACGTCCTGAGCTTGCTCGAATTCTGGAGGAACGACCGGCTTTACACGAAAAACCGCTGACCCGTGATGAGCAGCGGTTTGTGACTTCAATTGTCATTCACCTCGACAGCGTTCATCGCGCTATCAAAGCGAAAATGTTTGTGCGATTGGAAGGGCTTCGCCGAGACATCAAAGAATTCTTTTCCCTGCCGATACCGAATGCTGTCTGGCAGCAGGTCAAGCCACTGCACGATAACGATTTCGTCGACTTTGTGGAATCCGCGCTGAGGTAAATTTTCAAGCGGCACAGAACTCTAGGCGCAATTGTAAGTGACCCATTCTTCTCCGCTGTTTTTGGCCCATTCGATGCTCGCCTTGAGCGCTTTGCGGATGCGTTCATCGATTTTCAAGTCGTTGCTATCCAAGGCGCGTTGGAGCGCTTCTACGGGGATATGAAGCAGTTCACTTTCGCCTTTATCCTTTTCAATAAAGTCCATAAATTCCGTGTCGTGTGTGAGGTTGAAGGCGTCCTCGTCGTCGCACTCGAATTTTGTGACTCTGTAAGCTCTGTAGCCCATGATTGATTACACTGCCGGAGGCAGTGGGGAGCTCGATAACATTATTTTAAGCGTGTTACGGCTCCCATAGGCGGCACAATGGCTTACGCCGCTCCGGGGAAAAATAACGGGGAAGACAGTTATCTTACCACAGTTCGAGAACGGTCGCAAGACTAGCGCGATCATTCTGAACTCTGGCTTAGTTCCAATCAAGCCAAAGCAAGTGCGGCGAGCTGACCGCGGGGTGCAGATAGCTCACAACTTGCCGCGCCGAAGCAACTCAGTATTAATTTGCGATAACTCCTCCAATTGGCCTTGAAAGGCTGCATACGCCGCGATGCCAGCCTTGGCCGTTTGCTGCTGATCACGGCCTTTAAGCAGAAACTTTTGGACGACGCCCACCTTCAGGCATTGGACGAGATAGCGAAAAGGACCATGCTTGTGACCATTGCGACACCGACACCTCTCCTTGCCGCACGTAAGGTACTGCTCGACAGACGAAGCTCGCAAGACGTTCTGTGGCGGTTGAAGAAGCCTGTTTAAAAGCACTCTCTTTCGCGATTGCAGCCTTGGAAGCGGAAGCTTTCGTAATCGCAATATCTTAGCCATATAACTAGATAGGACTGGACTCAGCTTTTTGTTCTGCGCATTGATTCTGCGATCGTGCGAATTGCCTCGCTTTCACGCCGCCGTTGCTCCTCTGGAGATAGCGCGACGACACTCCGCTTAATCTTGTAACCACGCCGCTCAACAACTGCTTCAAAACCAGGTGGACGCTCGATTGTGCGCAGCCACTCAATGAACTCATCGGGTTGATAATAACCGACCGATTTGGCAGCTTCCGCCCCAAGACTTCCTTTAACGGCTGCGCGCATCTTCTTGAGACGACTCTCTTCGATGGAGATCACCGCTATCGTGTGAAACCCCGCTTTGATGCACTTGATGACGTTTCCTACTTCATGATCGACCGTCCCGGTGACTCCGATCTCGCAAGCGA
>Ga0105340_1001171_pt1 | contig 11937 bp, 7 predicted proteins | sample EasRivMeERMLT700_FD_89676 | JGI IMG/M metagenome (GOLD analysis project Ga0105340, IMG submission 89676) | Soil microbial communities from meander-bound floodplain in the East River, Colorado, USA - East River MetaG ERMLT700 | ecosystem: Environmental > Terrestrial > Soil > Floodplain | place... | reverse complement strand
TGACGCGCGCGCGACGGCCCATCCCGGCAAGATCGCGCTGCTCTGCGTCGGCGACTCGCACGTGTACGGGCTCGGCGTGCAGCGCGAGCTGCAGTCGTTCCCGGTGCGGCTCGAGGTGGCGCTGAACGGCGGGCGGCGGGACGGGCCGTTCGTGGTCGAGAACCTCGGGACGCCGGGCAACAACACGGCGCTGACGCGCTGGCAGGCGCGGCGCGCGCTGGCGCGCGGCCATTGGGACGCGGTGGTCGAGCTCGCCGGCTTCAACGACGAGTGGAACGTGACCGAGCCGCCGGCCGACGACGCCGCGCAGCCCGAGCGAAAGCTCCTCCTGCCGCAGCTGCTGCGCTGGATCGCGTTCTGCCTCAAGCCGCCGGCGCCAGCCGTCGATTCCGTCGACCGCGACGGGCGCGGCCTCGTGATCCGCGGCCCCGACGGGAGCGTGCAGCCGGTGAACGGCGATCCCGACTCGCGGCCCGGCCTCCACACGGGGGCCGACCTGGCGCATGCGGTCGAGGCGGGGCTGACCGGACTCGTGCGCGACTGCCGGCGCGCCGGCGTCGCGGTCGTGCTCCAGACCTACGCGACGCGCATGAACGACCCGTTCCAGATGGCGAGCGCCGGCGCGCGCGTCGTTTCCCAGAAGGAGCACGTGCCGCTGGTGGACCAGGCGGCGTGGTTCGACGACCACGCGAGCGGGCTCGCGCCCGAGCTCCTGTTCCAGCCCGACGGCCACCCCAACGGGGCCGGCTACGACCTGATGGCGCGCGCGATCCTCGAGAAGCTGCGCGAGCTGAAGAAGCAGGGGCAGAAGCCGTTCGACAGCTGGCCGATCCCGGAGGAGGCGGCGGGCGGCGCGAGCGGGGCGCCGGCCGAGGGGCCGGTCGCCACGCGCGAGCTCGCGCTCGACGCGGCGCCCTCCGATTCACCCGACGTGGTGCGCTTCGCCCTGCGCGGGCCGGCCAAAGCGAAGTTCCGCGTCGTCTTCGCGCGCGCAAGGAGACGCGCGGAGGGTCAAGCGGACGGGAGCGCGGACGAGCCGCTCGGCCTCGAGCGTGACGCGCTCTTCGTCGCGAGCCTCGGCGCCGACGGGCTCGCCGGAGTCTTCGGAGCCGACGGCCGCGCGACCGCGTGGGTCGCGCGCGACCTCTTCAAGGCGCCGGCGCAGGCGCAAGCCTTCGCGCAGCTCCTCGCGCTCGACTCCTACGCGCCGAGCGCCGAGCAGGCGCTGCGCGGAGGGTCGGAGGTGGTCGCGCTCCCCTGGCCCGGGAAGTAAGGGGCGCGGTCGCTCAGCGTCCGCCGCCGTCCGGCTTCGCGCCGTCATCCGGCTTCGGGACGTCAGCGGGCTTCGCGCCATCCGCCGGCTCCGCGTCGCCGCCTTCCGGCTTCGCCGGCGCGGGCGCCGCGTCGCCCTTCGGCGCCTCGTCGCCCCTCTTCTCGCCGGCGGGAGCCGCCGGGTCGGGCGTCTTCTCGGCGTCGTGCTTCTCGCCGTGGTCGTGCTCGTCGGGCTTCTTCTCGTCGGGCTTCTTCTCGTCGGGCTTCGGCGGCGGCGCGTCGAGCAGCTCGTCGGCCGACTTCGTCAGGTAGTCGCCCTTCCAGCTGTCGATCCACCAGATGGTCGGGTCGTTCGGCCGCTTGACCGGGTACTTGTTGTCCTTGCCCTTGTTGCCGACGTAGAGGACCGGCGTCGCCTCCTTCTCGCCCTCGCGACGCACCGCGGCGACGAAGGCGGGCGGCTCGAGGCCGAGCTCGGCGGGCGTCTCCGTGCCGGTGAAGAACGAGGCGCACTCGAGCTTGGCGAGGTTGGTCGCGATGTTGTCGCCGAGCCACTTCTTCGCCTTTCCCGACGTCGGCGCGGTGATCTGCCAGTAGGTCTCCTTGACCTCCTGCTCCGGCTTCGGCTTCGCGGCCGCATCCGGGGGCGCGTGCGTCTCGCCCTCCTCTTTGGAGCCGACGGCGCTGGCGGGGTCGCCGTCGACCGGGGTCCCCTCGGCCTTCTCGCCGTCCTTGGGGCCCATCTCCTTCTGGCGCAGCAGCGTGACCGGGCCCTTGGCGCCGGTGATCGTGACCTCCTCGATCTTGGCGGCGTCGCCGAGCTCGAAAATCGTCTTGTCGCGCCACGTGTTGTCGTAGCCCGGGTCGAAGTCGGAGGTCGAGCCCTCGACCTTGCGGATCGCAGTGTCGGTCCCTGTGACCCGCACGAAGGCGAACTTCCAGTCGTCGCCCGCCTTGCCGATCGAGAAGGCGGCGATCGGCGCAGAGGTCTTGCCGCCGGCGCCGTACGCCGTGACCTCGATCGCCTTCCCCTTCTGCAGGTTGAACTCGTCGAGCTTGTCGGTGCGGCTCGAGGCGACCTTGCCGAACTTGAGCTTCTCGATGCCGTTCAGGACGCGCTCGACGTCGCCCTTGTCCGCACGGAAGTTGCCGTCGTTCACGAGGTTCCAGTGGTCGCCGTCCTTCTGGAGCTCGATCTTCTTGTCCTCGGGACCGTCGATGACGAGCGCGGTGACCTGGTCCTTCTTGAAGTTCGCGAAGAGCGATTCGCTCGCTTTGACCGTGTCGCCGGTCTCGAGCGGGTTCTTGACGAAGAAGGTCTTCACGGCGGCGGCCGCGCCGAGCACGCCGAGGACCGCGAGCAGGATCAGGTTGGTGCGCTGGGACTGGCGGGACATGTTCGGGTCTCCTGGCCTGCGTGCTCAGTGCGCGGCGGCAGCGGTGGCGGCGGCGGCGCGGCGGCGGCTCGCGGCCGGCCGCCAGACGCGGCGCCACATGTGGACGACGACGAGCAGCAGCAGCAGCAGCAGCGGCGTCGCGAACCAGCCGAGCAGCGTCGCGACCGCCTTGGGGGTGTCGTTCGGCGGCTCGAACGGGCGGTCGGTGAGGCGCTTCGCGCGCAGGCTCGTGAGGCCGTCCGACGCCATGTAGCCCGCCGCGTTCTGGATCAGGACGGCGTTCTCGAGCGCGCCCTGCAGCGTCGCGTCGGAGGCGAAGTCGGCCGAGCCGATCACGAGGATCTTGCCCGGCGCGGTCGACCGCTTCAGGTATTCGAACGGCTTGGCCGGCTCGGTCTTGTCGGCGGGCTCCTCGCCGGCCTTCTCGTCGCCCGGATGCACCGCATCGGGCGCGGGCTTCTTGTCGCCGTCCTGCGCCGCCGGCGCGGGGGCCGGTGCCGGAGCGGGTTCCTTGGCGGGCGCGGGCGCGTCCTGCGCCGGCGCGAAGCCGCCGCCCGGGACGTCCTGTCCGTCGGCGCGCGGGCCGCCGTCGGGCTTCGTCTCCTCCTTCTTGGCGTCGTCGGGATGGTTGTCGCCTTTCGGCGTGGCGTCGCCCTTCGGCGTCGCGTCTTCCTTCTTCGCGTCGTCCTTCTTCGAGTCGGGAGAGCCCTCTTCGGGCGTCGCCGACTTCGCGTGGGCCTTCGGCTCCTCGCCGAACTCGCCGAACATGTTGGCGCCCGGATCGGGGTCGACCGCCGGCTTGCCCGTCACGATCTCCTTGGGGACCTCGTGCGCGACGAAGTAGGACTGGAAGTCGCCCTCGAGCATCCCGACCAGGACGTACTGGTTCTTGAACTCCTTCTTCCAGGACTCGACCTGCGCCTCGGTCTGCGGAAGCAGCGACTCGGGCTCGAGCATCATGAAGTTCTCGAGGTGCTTCGCGCGTTCGCTCGACTTGACCAGCTCGACCGCCTTCACGCCGGGCTTGGGGGTGAGCGCGATCGACGACGCCCACGTGAAGATCATGCTGCGGAAGCTGGCGGAGATCGGGTGGGTCGCGTCGATGTTCGCCGCCGTGGCGCGGATGAACGGCGGGTAGATCATGTACTTGTTGCGGTAGGGCACGCTCGCGCACACGAGGTCGAGCACGACGTCCTTGTTGATCTTGAAGCCGTAGTGGGAGAAGAAGTCGTCGGGCAGCCGGTCGTTGCCGGCGCGCATCGTCTGCGAGGCCGGCCCCCCCATCCCGCCCATGCTCTGCGGCGCGCTGCCGTCGGCGCAGACGATCAGCCCGCCGCCGCGCATCAGGAACTGGTCGATCCAGAACTTCTGGACTTCGCCCAGCCCCTCCGCATTGCAGAGCACGACGACCTTCACCTCGTCGGGGATCTTCGACTTGAGGTCGACGCTGGTCGTCTCGTTCTCCTCTTTCAGGAACTGGTCGATCTGGCGCATGTCGGTGCCGGGGCCGTGCTTGTCGCCGCTCGGCGGGCGCGGCATGCCGGGGATGTTCATCCCGGCCATCGGGTCGTTCACCTGCCAGGCGATCTTCACCGGCGTGCGGCGCGTCACCTTCGCGATGCGGCGGGTCAGGTCGTACTCGAGCGTGTCGATGTTGACGACCGGCAGCTTCTCGGTCTTGCCGCCGAATTCGACCACGAGGCCGAGGTAGGCGAGCTTGATGTTGAGCTCGTCCGCGCGCTGGCCCGGCAGCTGGACCGCCTGGATGCCAGCGGTTTTGGCCGCCTCCTTCTGCTTGTCGCCGTCGTCGGTGTTGACGATCTCGGCGCGCAGGTGCGGACGGGCGATCTGCTCGAACTCCTTGACCTTGTCCTCGATGTCGCGCAGCAGGTTGGCGTAGTCGGACGGGACGTTCTTCGAAAGGTAGGCCGTGATGCGCAGGTCGTCGTCGAGGCCCTTCAGGACGCGCCGGGTGTCATCGGCGAGCGTGTAGCGCGCGTCCTGCGTGAGGTCGATGCGGAAGAAGTGCGACGTCGAGACGTAGTTGGCGAGAACAAGCACGCCGGCCGCGAGCGCGACCGTGGTCCCGCCGCCGCGCCGGCGCCGGATCAGCCAGAGGTTGAGGACGAGGAAGAAGGCGATGAATGACGCGTAGTAGAGCAGGTCGCGCGAGTCGATGACGCCGCGCATGATCGACTCGAAGTGCGTCTCGAGCGAGAGGTTGTGCACGAAGGCGCCGAGCGCGTCGGGCAGCACGGAGTAGACCGGCTGCAGCCCGACCAGAAGGAAGAGGAACGCGACCGCGACGCCGACCACGAGCGCGATGATCTGGTTCTCGGTGATCGCCGAGGCGGCGAGCCCGATCGAGATGTAGGCAGCGCCCATCAGCAGGGCGGCGAGGAAACCGGCGATGATCGGTCCTCGGTCGGGCGATCCGAACCAGTAGACGACCCCCACCAGCAGCAACAGCGTCACGAGCCAGACTGCGATCAGTCCGACGGCCGCGAGGAACTTGCCGAGCGTGATCTCCCAGTCGCGCAGCGGCAGCGTGAGCAGCGTCTCGATCGTGCCGCCGCGCTTCTCCTCGGCCCACATGCGCATGGAGAGCGCGGGCGCGAGGAAGAGGAAGAACCACGGCATGTAGAAGAAGAGCGGGCGCAGCGACGCCTCGCGCGAATCGAAGAACTTCCCGATCTGGAAGAAGAAGAAGCCCCCGATCACCGTGAAGATGAAGAGGATCACGTAGGCGATGGGGGTCTGGAAGAAGGTCCGGAACTCCTTCCAGGCGACGAGCATGGCGTGGCGCATGGCTTACTGCTCCCCCCCGCGCGTGAGCTGCGCGAAGACGTCTTCCAGCGACTCGCGCCGGGCGGTGAGCTCGCTCAGGACCAGCCCCTTCTGCACGGCGTACTCGAAGATGCGCTCGCCTCCCCCCTCGTCGCGGGTGGCGATCTCGAAGCGGGACGCGCCGGAGGCGCCGGGGAGCGCCTCGACGCCCGAGACGAACGGCGCCGCCTGCAGCAGCGACTTCGCCTTGGCCGCGTCGCCCTTCACGGCGACCGAGAAGACGCTGCCGCCCGACTTGGCGGCGAGCAGCGTCGCGGCGGAACCGTCCGCGACGATCTTCCCGAACGCGATGATGATGATGCGCCCGCAAGTCGCCTCGACCTCGGGCAGGATGTGGGTCGAGAGGATGATCGTCTTCTTCTCGGCGATGCGCTTGATCAGTTCGCGGATCTCGACGATCTGGTTGGGGTCGAGGCCCGACGTCGGCTCGTCGAGGATGAGCAGGTCGGGGTCGTGCAGCAGCGTCGCGGCGAGCCCGACGCGCTGCCGGTAGCCTTTCGAGAGCTGGCCGATCTCGCGGTCGAGGACGTCGGAGAGGGCGCACTCGTCGATCATCTGCGCGATGCGGTTGCGCCGCACGGCCGGCGCGAGCCCGCGGATCTGGCCCATGTAGTTCAGGTAGGGCTCGATCGTCATCTCGGGATAGAGCGGCGCCGACTCGGGCAGGTAGCCCAGCCGGCTGCGCACCTCGATCGGCTCCTCGAGGATGCTCTTGCCGTCGACGACCGCGTCGCCGGAGTCGGGCGCGAGGTAGGTCGTCACCATGCGCATCGTCGTGGTCTTGCCGGCGCCGTTCGGGCCGAGCATGCCGACGATCTCCCCGCGCTCGATGGAGAAGGAGACGTCGTCGACGGCGCGCGTCTCGCCGAACTTCTTGACCAGGTGCTTCACTTCGATCATTCGCGCTCTTCTCCAGTCGTGGGAACCGCGGGCGAGCGGACACGCGCCGGCAGCGCGCGGTGCCGTCCGGGAACGCGCCTGCCCGGAACCGGCCGGTCGCAGATCCGTGGCGCGGACCGGCGAGCGGCGTGCTCCGGGCAGTCGAGCCGGGCAGGAACGGCCGAGGCCGGCAGAGCCGGCCTGCGAGGCCGACCCATACTCGTCAGCCCCCGAAAAGTTGGGTTGGGAATTGTAGCGGCGGAGCCGCGCGTCCGGAGGAGCGGACCGAACGGGGATTCCGACCCTGGGACAGCGCCGTCAGGGGGGCGTCGTCCCCTGCGCCGGGCCGGGCACCGCGGTCTCGAGGCGGTCCCCGCCGGCGGCGGACGCCGCCAGCAGCGCGCCCTCGGCGGTCTTCAGGATCGAGTCGTAGAAGATCGTCGTCCGTTCGGCGTAGTTCGAGAGGCCGATCGAGGCGGTGAAGCGGATCTCCTTCCCGCCGAACCGGAAGACCTCGCGCCGGACCTGATCGCGCACGCGCTCGGCGAACGAGCGCGCCCCGGCCGCGTCGGTATGGGGCAGGACCACCGCGATCCGGTCCTGGTAGAGGGCGACCGAGTCGCTCGCGCGCGCCTGCGCCTGGATCATCTTCACTACGTGGTTGAGCGCCTGGTCGCGCGGCGCCGACCCGTGCAGATCGCGGATCCGGTCGAGCCCGTCGACCTGCAGGACGAGGCAGCAGAGCGGATAGGAGTAGCGGCGCGCGCGAGCGAACTCGATCCGAAGCGTGTTCTGGAGCTGCGGATAGGTCAGCAGCGCTCCGAGACCGTCCATCGCTCCCCCCCCGTCCGCCCGTCGCGCACCGCGCGACGCCCCGCATCGCGCGGCGGCGCAGCCGCGCGGCCCCCTAACTTGTTCAATTCGTGCGCGCCGCGCAACCGCACGCGGCGTTGGCGGCGACGCGCCGCGCGACGTCGGGACGAAAAAAAAGAGTTTCCGCCGCGGACAGCGGAAACTCTCTTGCATCTCTGCTTCCACCCGATCAGAAATGGCGGTTGGGAAGGGAAAAGACTCCGACCGGCGGAAGAGACGCAATGCTTTTTCTTGTTTGGGAACGGCGTCTTCGAAGTGTCTCCGGGTTCGAGGCTCGTACCACGCAGCCGTGCTGCGGCGACCGAGCAGTCCCTAGTTTCCGTTCGCAGGTCGCCGCGCGCGCGGCCGACCGTCGGTTGAAGATCCGTGTTCTTCTCGTCGAGGAACCGAGGACCCGACAGCGGGCGGAAACGGTAGCTTCCACCGCCCGAGCCGAAAAGACCTCGATTCCAGAATTGTTCCGATTCCGAACTACCATGGCTGAACGATTCGATGCTGGGTCGTAGCCAGCCGACGCTCCGCGGGCGGTCGCTCCTCTACACCCAGCTCGCCCACTCCCTCGACGCTGGCCTCCCGCTCTCCCAGGCGCTCCGGATGGCGGGGGATAGTTCGGGGAGAACCAGTGGATCAGCTGCGGCCGCCGTGGTGGCGCGCGGCGGGACTCTGGTGCAGGCGCTCGAAGAGGGGTTCGGGCTCCCGGCCGACCATCGGCTCGCGCTCGCCACGGCCGAGCGGGCGGGCCGCGTCCCCCCTTGCCTCGTGTCGCTCGCCGCCGACGTCGACGCCGAGCGCCGCGCGCGCCGCCGCATCTGGGAGCGCGCCGCCTACCCGCTCCTGCTCCTGCACGCGATCGCGCCCGCGACCTCGGCGAGCCTCCTCCTGGTCAAGCCGGGAGCCTTCGCGCAACGCGTCGTCGGCTCGACCGCCGCGATCTGGATCGTCGGGCTCGGCTCCTTCTTCCTCCATCGCGCCGGCTTGAAGCGGCCGCGCTACGTGCGGACGCTCGCCGCGCTCCCGCTGGTCGGATCGGTCCTGCGAAGCCGAGCGTTCGTCCGCTACTTCCGCTCGCTCGGGGAGCTCTACGCCTCGGGCGTCAACTTCCAGGAGGCGCTCGACGCGGCGCGCGACGCCGCCGGCCCCGCCCCGCCGGTCGACGACTTCGTGCGCGCCGCCGCCGCCGCGCGCGGCGGGGCCACGATGGCGGCCGCGTTCGAGTCGATGGGCTCGCTCGACCCGCCGCTGCGCGCGTTGCTCGCCAACGCGACGCTGACCGGCGACCTCGACGCCGCGCTGCGGCGCGCCACCGCCGACCTCGAGGAGCGCTGGCGCGTGCAGACCGACCGGCTCGTGGTCGGCTCGACCTCGGCGCTCTACGTGGCGGCCATGGTCGCCGTCGGCTGGACGATCATCAGCTTCTACGCCGGCCTCTACTCGGGTCTCTCGGGCACGCGCTGACCGACGCGCCGCAGGCCGCTCGTCAGCGCCCGTCGCCGAGGATCAGTGCGCGCAGCCGCGCGCGGTCGGCGGGCGGAGCGTCGTCGACGATGCGCTGCTTCTCGGCCGGCGTGAGCTTGTCGCCGGCGACCGTCCAGACCGCGGCCTGCAGGTCGGGGCGGAGGTCGAAGAAGCTCTGCGTGCCGGCCGGCAGGTGGGGCTGCAGCCGCGTGGCCCAGAAGCGGCCGCTGTCGTCGCGCAGCCCGCTGCGCGCCTCCTCGACCAGCGAGTTGAACTCCGGGTCGCCGCGCAGCGACTTCAGGTCGCCGTCCTCGAGCAGCCAGCTCGCGTTGGTGAAGCCGGCCCGGATCGCCTTGCGCAGCGCGTCGAGCGCCTCGGCGCGGCGGCCCTGGATCGCGCAAACGCAGGCGAGGTTGTAGTAGGCGTTCTCGCACGCCCGCGAGGTCGGGAATCTCTTGATCAGTTCGCGGTAGCGCTTCTCCGCGTTCGCGTAGTCGTCGAACTGCTGGAAGTAGTACCCGCTCTCGAAGAGCAGCCCGCGCAGGTACTCGACCCGGAACCAGGCCTCGCTGTCGGCCGTCACGCTCTGCGCCATCTCCGCCTGGTTCGACCGGATGGCGAGGATCTGGTCGATCGCTGCGATCAGCTTCAGGATCGGCGCCGTGATCCGCGCCTTCGCGAGCGAGAAGCGGGCGTAGCGCGACAGGTCGAACGACCGGAAGCGCACGATCTCGGCGGCGCCGATGCGCGACTCGAAAAAGGAGAGGCGCGCCGCTTCGAGCTCGTCGCGCTCGTCGAGCACGAGGTCGGCGAGCTCCTTCTCCAGCTCCGGCCGCTTCGTCTCGCTCAGCGACATCGTCGCGACCACGCGGAAGACGTGGTGGAGCGCGTCGTCGTGCGCGTACGCGAGGATCCGCTCGGCGGCCTGCGCGTCGATGGTCCAGAGGTCGGAGAACTGGCCGTCGTAGAAGCCGGGCACCCGGCCTTCGCGCACCTTGCCCGCCAGCCGCGTCGCGAGCGCCACGTCGACGGCGCGGTCGAAGGCGGCGCGCAGCGGCGGCGAGCGCGCCTCGACCACGCGCCCCTTCACCGCCGCGAGCGCATCGGGCTGCGCCGCGAGCGCCTCGGACAGCGCCGCGCGCACCACCGCGTCGCCCTCGGCCAGGAAGGCGGTCGCGAGCGCCTCCGCGAGCGAGGGGTCGGGCCGCGCCGCCAGCACGCGCGCCGCGGAACGCCGGGTGGCCGGCTCGGGCGCGGCGAGGCACTCCTTCAGGAGGCCGGGGGTCTCGACCGCACGCCTGGCGAGGTCGGCTTCGCCGGCGACGCGCGCCTCGCGGTAGGGGCTCGCGAGCTCGGCCTTCAGCACGGCGTCGAGCTCCGCGCCGCGCGCGACGGGCGCCGCGCCGGCCAGCGCGACGGCCGCGACGACCGCCCTAGCGCCCCAGCACGACGCGCGCGAAGCGGCGCTTGCCGGCCCGGACGAGCGGTCCGAGCGTGAGGTCCACCTCCGCCTTCCAGTCGACCACCGCTTCGCCATCCACCTTGACCCCACGGCCCGCGATCAGCTGCTTCGCCTCGCTGCTCGTCGCCACGAAACCGAGCTTCAGCAGCAGTTCCGCGATCCACAGCTTACCGGTCGGCACGTCGGCAGCCGGGATCGAGACGACCGGCGCCTTTCCCTCGATGTCTTTGTCGCGGAAGACGCGATCGAAGCGCTGGCGCGCGGCCTGCGCCGCCTCCTTCGCGTGGAACGACGCGGTGATCTCCTCGGCGAGCGCGGCCTTCGCCGCGCGCGGATCGGCCGCGGCCAGCCGCTCGAACTCCGCCGCGCCCGCGCCGGCGGCGAAGCGCGCGGTCAGGAGCTCGGCGTACTGCCGCATCAGCGCGTCGGGCAGCGACATCACCTTCCCGAACATGTCGTCCGCCGTGAAGGCGAGCCCAACGTAGTTGCCGAGGCTCTTCGACATCTTCTGCTTGCCGTCGAGGCCGGGCAGCAGCGGCGTCGTGATGCAGACCTAAAGCGCCTGGCCCGCGTCGGCCTGCAGGTCGCGGCCGACCAGCAGGTTGAAGAGCTGGTCGGTGCCGCCGAGCTCGACGTCGGCGCGCACCTCGACCGAGTCCTGCCCCTGCAGCAGCGGGTAGATGAACTCGTGGATCGAGACCGGCGTGCCGGCCGCCATGCGCTTGGCGAACGAGTCGCGCTCGACCATGCGCGCGACGGTCATCTTCGAGCAGAGCCGGATGAAGTCGCCGAAGCCCTTGCCGAGGAACCAGTCGGCGTTGTTCACCACCTCGATCGCGCCGTGTTCCTCGTCGCGCCGCACGACCTTGAACGCCTGCTCGAAATAGGTCTGCGCATTGGCCTCGACCTGCTCGCGGGTCAGCTGCGGGCGCGTCTTGTCGCGCCCCGACGGGTCGCCGAGCATCGCCGTCGCCCCGCCGACGATGAAGATCGCGTGGTGGCCGAGGTCCTGGAACTGGCGCAGCTTGCGCAGCACGACGGCGTGACCCAGGTGCAGGTCGGTCGAGGTCGGATCGAGGCCGAGCTTGACGCGCAGCGGCTTCCCCGACGCGATCGACTTCGCGAGGCGCTTCGAGAGCTCCTCGCGCTTCTCGCAGTCGACCACGCCGTGCAGGAGGAGCCGCGACTGCCGCTCGACCTCGGTCGCCGCCGCGTCGCTCATCGTCCCCCCCCGTCCCCGACGCGCCCGAAGCGCATCCCCTCGTCCGACTCCCACCAGCCGCGCCAGCGCTCGACGTCGCCGCCGAAGCGCTTGCCGGTCAGCCACTCGAGCGCGACGAAGCGCGCGCGCCTCGCCTTCACGTCGGGCCCCGGCAGCGACCGGATCAGGCGCGCGACCACGTCGGAGATCCCCTCCTGCGCCGCGCGCAGCGCCGCTCCCATCACCAGCTCCGGATCCTCCGCGAGCGCCCGCTCCAGCAGCGCGCCGCCGTCGTCCACGCCGAGCGCGACGCGCGGCGGCGCGAAGCGCAGGTCGACCGGCGCGAAGTTCAGCGCGACGACCCGGTCGGGCTCGCCCTCGAACTGGACCGCCAGCGGATGGAGTTCGACCTTGACGGTGATCTCCGCGGCCAGCGCGTCTTTGGCGAGCGCGCTCGCGATCGGCAGGCGGAGGCTGTGCGTCGCGCTCGCCTCCACGACGAAGCGGTCCGACTCGTAGGCGGTCCACTCCTCGACCCGCGTCTCCTCGCG
>Ga0105340_1001170_pt1 | contig 11953 bp, 7 predicted proteins | sample EasRivMeERMLT700_FD_89676 | JGI IMG/M metagenome (GOLD analysis project Ga0105340, IMG submission 89676) | Soil microbial communities from meander-bound floodplain in the East River, Colorado, USA - East River MetaG ERMLT700 | ecosystem: Environmental > Terrestrial > Soil > Floodplain | place... | reverse complement strand
TGGCCGTGATGTACGCGGGTCAAATCCACGAACTCGCCCCGGCGAACGAGTTGCTCGCAAAACCGTTGCATCCCTACACCCAGGCGTTGATGAACTCGGTGCCCAAACTGAGTAGCGATGCCAAACGCCTCACCGCGATACCCGGCAACGTGCCGAACCTCGGCGCGTTCCCCAGCGGCTGCCGCTTTCATCCGCGTTGCCCAAAGGCCCGCTTTGATTGCCCCGAACGTTCGCCCGAACTCGAACAAGTCCTGCCGGGACGCTCAGTGCGATGTTTCTATTGGAATGCACCGTTGCCCGAGCCGCACCAGGCGTTGAACCCGAATAATCCCGCGTTGATCCAAGCACGTGAGCCTGCTCGAAGTTAAAAATCTCAAGGTCCACTTTCCCGTGAAGCACGGCTTGTTCAGCCGCGTGCGCGGTCACGTCAAAGCCGTGGACGACGTGAGCCTGAGCATCGCGCCGGGCGAAACGCTCGGTCTCGTCGGCGAAAGCGGCTGTGGCAAGACCACCCTGGGGCGGGCAATCATCCGCCTCCTCGATCCCACTTCCGGCCAGGTGCTTTTCAAAGGCGAGGACATCACGCAATTGTACGGCTCAGACCTGCGGCGGCGCAGGCGCGGATTCCAGATGATCTTCCAGGATCCCTACGGCTCGCTGAATCCCCGCATGACCGTCGAGCAAATTATCGGCGAAGCGATTGATATTCACAATTTGGCCGAGAGCTCTGGCGCGCGGCGCGCGCGCATCAACGAACTCCTTCAGGCCGTGGGATTGAATGCCGCCCACGCCCAACGCTATCCCCACGAGTTCAGCGGCGGCCAGCGCCAGCGCATCGGCATCGCCCGCGCCCTCGCCGTCGAGCCCGACCTCATCGTCTGCGATGAACCCGTCAGCGCCCTCGATGTCTCCGTCCAGGCGCAGATCATCAACCTGCTCATGGACCTCCAGCAGCAACACGGCATCGCCTATCTCTTCATCGCTCACGATCTCGCTGTCGTGGAACACATCAGCCGGCGCGTGATGGTCATGTATCTGGGCAAAGTGGTCGAAGCCGCCGAAGCAAAACAATTGGTGCGCTCGCCGAAGCACCCTTACACGCAGGCGTTGCTCTCGGCTGTGCCGGTCGTCGATCCAGCCTCGAAACGCCAACGCATTATCCTCCCCGGCGATGTGCCGTCGCCGATCAACCCCCCGCCCGGCTGCAACTTTCATCCCCGTTGTCCCGCTGCGCTCGACATCTGCAAAGTCGAGATGGCCCCCTTGCGCGAAGTCGCCCCCGGCCATTTCGTCGCCTGCCACGTCGCCCAAAACGAGGCAGGTCTTAAATCCGCGACCACACCAGCAACAATGACAGCACGACGATAGGCTGCCAGCTTACTGGCGGTTCCACCGGTCGTTTGTTCATAAATAGCGGCAATGTTGCAACTAAAAGGGCGACCGCCATAAAGAGCGCTATCAACGATGGTAACGCCGCTTTGTACAGTATCCAAACTGAAAAGGCTGCGATCGCCCCGGACGCAGCGGCGAATTCCCATCCGTAGTGCCTCGCACCTCGCCGTGAGCGCATCAGATACTGGGCCGCCCCTCTAACGTTCAAAAGAATAGCAGTCCACGCCAACGTGGTTCTCCAATTCAGAGGACCTGCAGCGGATGCAGCCCACATGGCCACGAGGCCAAAGACGCCAGAAATCAAAACGACATTCTGGAGCGGGAGTTGCCGCCCCAACGTCACGAGACTCGTAACCAATGCCGCAACAAGGGCCAATTGGCAACTCCACGTGGGAACTAATGCGCCCCGAATGTGAGCCTGGGCATCGATACCCCAACAGAGAAGAAACATTATGAAAGCAGGGACATGCCAGCGCTCACCCCACCACGGAAGAACAGTTTGCTGTGATTCAACCAATGTAGAAAGTCTAGCTGTAAGCTGGTGCCGTGGAAAGCGGCAGAGGACAGCCGCACTCCACGACGCTGCCGCGAATTCAAATACCCTGTGAAAATCCGGCAGGTTTTGGAGTGCGGCTGTCCTCTGCCGCTTTCATAAAATTCGATGGCTTTCCCCGTTGACCGCACAGCCTATCCAAATGTATCGTGATACGATGAGCAGTATTCGCCGCGACCGGGAACAAGGGGACGCGCCACGGGCGAATATTGTGCAACTTCGCGACCTCCTCGGACAGCGCTTCCCGCGGGTCCGCATGAACCTCGCTGAGAAACCGCCTGCTCACCCCTGTTTCGCAACGGGCGTGCCGCAAATCGACGGCCTTTTGCAGGGGGGCTTGCCGAAAGGCGTCGTCATCGAACTCGTCAGCGCGCAAGCAGGCGGAGCGCTCACTCTGCGCCGAATCCTGCGGCATGCCGGACAACAGCGACAGCGCGTCGCCCTGGTCGATGGGGCGGACGCCTTTGACCCCGCGGGCTTGAACAACGACCTGCTCGCCGCGCTCCTGTGGGTGCGCTGCGCCGATGCCGCGCAAGCCCTCAAAGCCGCCGACCTCGTCCTGCGCGATGGCAACATGCCGCTCGTCATTTTGGATTTGCACGGCAATCCCGCGAAGCAGTTGCGGAAAATTCCCGGCACCACATGGTATCGCTTGCAGCGGATCATCGAGCCGACCCCAACCGCGTTGCTCGTCGTAACACCGAAAGCAATGGTCAGCAGCGCCGAAGCGCGCCTGTCCCTCGCAAACCAGTTCACCCTGCAGTCCTGGGAACAGACGGAAGCCGAACTGGTCTCGCGCATGAAATTTGTGCTCCAACGCGCGGCCGCCACCGAAGTACACGAACCCATCGCAGTGGAGGCCAGTTAATGTTCGTCGTCATTTACATTCCCGAGTTTTTCCTGCACGCCGTTTTGCGCGCCGAAGCCGGCCTCGAGAAACGCCCCGTCGTGTTGATCGACGCCGCTGAAAAAAAGCCGCTCGTCCTTCAACTCACCGTCGCAGCTCGCGCAGTCGGCATTACCGAAGGCATGACGCCGACGCAGGCCCTCGCCCGCTCCACGCTCCTGCAAATCAAACCGCGCTGCGCCGCGCAGGAGAAAGCCGCCACTGACACGCTGCTGCAATGCGCCTACTCGTTTTCTCCGAGCATCGAATCAACTGCCGACGGCGTCTGCACTCTCGATCTCGCAGGCCTGCCGAACCTGGATCACGAAGCGCTCGCCAGCGAAATGGTGCAGCGCCTTGCCACGCTGCATTTGCCGGCCCAGGTCGGCATCGGCAGGAACCCGTGGCTTGCCTTGCTCGCCGCGCGCGCCGCCCGGCCATGTTGCGTCATTAAAAATTCAACACAGTTTCTCAATGCGCTGCCGGTCGAAGCGATCGGCCCCTCGCCGGAAACCCTCGCCATTCTCCACAAATGGGGAATTCACACCGTTGGCCAATTCGTCGCGCTCGGCAAAGAACCGCTCTCGACGCGGCTCGGGCCTGAAGCGCTCGCCTTGCACGAGCGCGCCGTGGCCAGTTCCACTCGCCCGCTCAAGCTCGTGCGCCCGCCGCAAATCTTCGAAGAAACGATCGCCTTCGAGCACGAGATCGAAACCATCGAACCACTTCTCTTCATCCTGCGCCGGTTCCTCGAACAACTTCTCGTCCGGCTCGAAATGATGTATTGGGTCGCCCAGGAATTACGGCTGCGATTTCGCTTCGAATCCGGCGACCCTTACGAGAAAACATTTCGCATCCCCGCTCCGACTTCGAACGTCGAGACGCTTTTCCGGATGTTGCACACCCACCTCGAAACCTTGCGCACCGAACATCCCATTGTTGCGCTCGAACTTTCGGCCACACCGGGCCGCGCCATCAATCATCAATTCGGCTTGTTCGAATCCGTGCTGCGCGACCCCAACCATTTTCACGAGACACTCGCGCGATTGACCGCCCTCGTCGGCGCAGAACGCATCGGCACGCCGGTAAACGAAGAAAGCTACAAGCCGGATGCATTTCGCATCGAACCCGTGTCACTGGAAGGTAGCGCAGGTTTCCAACCTGCTGTATCGCCGACTTCCAGTCGGCTGCCATTACAGCTCCCCCGCGGCCCCGCGCTCCTTCGCTTTCGTCCACCAACACCGGCACGGGTCCAATTGGCACAAGGTCGCCCGATATCCGTCGACAGCGATCTCCCCTCTCCCTGGGGCTGCGGGACGGAGTCCTCGGCGCATAGAACCGGTTCAACTGGGGCCGGGGGTGAGGGACAGACTGGTAACGTTCATCGCGTCCACGATGCCCGCGGGCCATGGCGCAACTCAGGCCAATGGTGGGACAAAGATCAATGGCGCCGCGAAGAATGGGACGTGCAGGCGAGCGATGGCCGTCTCTACCGCTTGTGCCACCGGCCCGACGGCTGGTTTGTGGAAGGAGTGTACGACTAATGAGCTACGTCGAACTCCACAGCCGCAGCGCGTTCAGCTTTTTGCGCGGCGCTTCCGCGCCGGAGCAACTCGCCGAAGCCGCCTCCAGTTCCGGCATGCCCGCCATGGCCCTCTGCGACCGCGACGGCGTTTACGGCGCGCCGCGATTTTTTGCCGCCGCGAAAGAAAATAGCATCCGCGCGATCATTGGCAGCGAACTCACAATGGAGGACAGCAGCGTCCTCCCCGTCCTCGTCGAAACGCGCACCGGTTACCAGAACCTTTGCCGCTTGCTCACTCGCGCGCATCTCCGCGCGCCGAAAGGTGAAAGCAAAGTGCTCTGGGACGAGTTGCCGGAATTCGCCTCCGGCCTCGTGGCGCTGACGGGCGACGATGAAGGTCCGCTCGCGCGCGCGCTTCAACGCGATGCCCACAGCGAAGCCGAAGCGCGCCTCGCGCAACTCAAAAATATTTTTGGAGCCGGCAATTTGTTTGTGGAACTACAACGCCATCGTGTGCGCGGCGAAGATCACATCATTAATTGCCTCCTCGCTCTCGCTGCGACGCACCGCCTGCCGCTCCTCGCCACCAACGGCCCCCTCTACGCTAAACCCTATGGCCGCGAGGTGCTCGACGTGTTTACCTGCATTCGCAACCACACGCACCTCGACACCGCGGGCAAACTCCTCGCGCGTAACAGCGAACGCCATCTCAAAAATGTCCAGATGATGCAGCAACTTTTCGCCGATCTTCCCGGCGCTATTGAAAACACCTGCATCCTCGCTGATCGCCTCCGGTTTTCACTCGAGAATCTCGGCTACGAATTCCCAAAATATCCGCTTCCCGCCGGCGAATCGCCCGACAGCTTTTTGCGCAAGCAAACCTTCCTTGGCGCCCGCGACCGTTACGGTGCCACGCTGAACGATAAAGTCCGCGCCCAACTTAACCACGAACTCGCGATCATCGAGAAACTCGGCTTCGCCGGCTACTTCCTCATCACGTGGGACCTCGTCCAATTCTGCCGCGAGAACAACATCATGATTCAGGGTCGCGGCAGCGCCGCCAACAGCGCCGTCTGTTATTGCCTTGGCATCACTGCGGTCGATCCGGTCGGCGGCGAGCTCTTGTTCGAGCGTTTCCTCAGCGAGGGCCGCAAGAGTTGGCCCGACATCGACATCGATTTGCCCAGCGGCGACCGTCGCGAGCGCGTCATCCAGGAAGTCTATCGCCGTTACGGAAAACACGGCGCGGCCATGACCGCCAACGTCATCACTTATCGCGGGCGCAGCGCCGCGCGCGAGATCGGCAAGGCCCTCAACTTCCCGCCCGACGTCCTCGACCGCTTCTCGCACCTGTTCGCCAACGGCGATTTCCCGCACACCATGGACCTGCAATTGCAAATGCAGCAGGCCGGCATTCCAAAGGCGCATCCCCGCTCGCTCCCCTTCGCGAAATTGTATCAGGCCATTTATGGCTTGCCCCGCCACCTCGGCCAGCATTCCGGCGGCATGATCATTTGCCAGGGGCAACTCGATTCCATCATGCCGCTCGAAAACGCCTCCATGCCCGGCCGCGTCGTGGCCCAATGGGACAAGGACGATTGCGACGAACTCGGCATCATCAAACTCGACCTGCTCGGCCTCGGCATGATGTCGGTAATGCAGGACGCCATCGAACTCACGCGCCAGCGCGGCCATCCTGTCGATCTCGCCAAAATTCCGAAGGACGATCCCGCCACTTACGAACTGATGCAAAACGCCGACACCATCGGCGTGTTCCAAATCGAAAGCCGCGCGCAGATGGCCACGCTGCCGCGCATGAAGCCGAAGTGTTTCTATGACGTGGTCATCGAAGTCGCGATCATCCGCCCCGGCCCCATCCAGGGCGACATGGTGCATCCCTATCTGGCGCGGCGCGCGGGCAAACAGAAAGTCAATTACTTCGACGAGCGCCTCCGCCCCGTGCTCGCGCGCACCCTCGGCGTGCCGCTCTTCCAGGAACAAATGCTCAGGATCGCCATGGTGATGGCGAATTTCTCCGGCGACGAAGCCGAGGAATTGCGGCGCGCGCTCAGCTTTCATCGTTCGCAGGAGCGCATGCGCAAAGTCGAAGTGAAACTGCGCGAAGGCATGCAACGCAACAACGTCGCGCCCGATGTGATCGACAAACTCGTCCAGTCGATCTCATCGTTCGCGCTCTACGGCTTCCCCGAGTCGCACGCGATCAGCTTCGCGATCATCGCTTACGGCAGCGCCTACATGAAGGTGCATTACGCGCCGGAATTTTACGCCAGCCTCCTCAACAACCAGCCGATGGGTTTCTATTCCCCGGCGACGATTGTGAAAGACGCCAAACGCCACGGCGTCGTCATCCGCCCGGTGTGCGTGCAACGCTCCGATTGGGACTGCACCATCGAAGCCGACGACTCCGTGCGCCTGGGCTTCCGCGTGGTGCAGGGTCTGCGCGAACCGAATGCGCAAACCCTGCTCGCGCAACGCCGCGAGCGCCCCTTCACCTCCATGCACGATTTCAAGTTCCGCGTCCCGCTGCACAAAGATGAGTTGCGCACGCTCGCGCAAATCGGCGCGCTCAACACCCTCGCCGATCATCGCCGCGACGCCCTCTGGCAAGTCGAGAAGCAGGAGGATTGGGAGTCCATGTTCGCGGCGCGGACCGAACCCACCCCGCTCGTCCCCATGAACGACGCCGAAAGGCTCAGCGCCGACTACGGCGGCATGCAATTAACAACTGGCCCTCACCCAATGGCCTTGTTGCGGCCGCAACTCAAACATATTTGGCGCGCCACTGACCTCCCGAAAGCCCGCCATGGCGAGCGCGTGCGTATCGCGGGCAACGTCATCTGCCGTCAACGCCCCGGCACCGCCAAAGGCTTCGTCTTTATCAGCCTCGAGGACGAAACCGGCGTTTCCAACGCCATTGTCACGCCGCAACTCTTCGAAAAACAACGCCTGCTCATTACCCAGGAAGACTTTCTCGTCATCGAAGGCCAGGTCCAAAACACCGACAACGTCGTGGTCGTGAAAACGAAAAAAGTCGAACCCCTCCCCCACGGCCAACTCACCGGCAGCGACTCCCATGATTTTCACTAAGCTAAATCACTTTCCTCAGCTTGTGTATCTGCGCGGTGTCAACTTCGGCGGTCGCCTGCCGCGCCGCGTCGCCCCCAGCACCGGCACATACGTTAACTCCTGCCCATCCACGGCGCATCGGAGCAAAAGCCCGCCCCGGCTCATGTCGCCCCGCCCCACGAACTCGATCGGAAACGTCAAGCGCGTCCCAAACACTTCCAGCAGGCAATCGACATACTTTCTGGTGCTGATGCTTCCCAGCAACACGATCTCCGCCTCCGGGAACTGCTTCCTGATCCTGCGCGCGTCGCGTTCGAGCGGCTTGCGATACCGCGGGTCCGCGTGGTCGATGTCCACCTCCGAAAGCTCCTGCAACTGTTTCAACGTAAACGGCTCCTCCACATTCACCAGACCGAGATTGCTCGTGATCACCCAAATCGCGCAGCGACCACGCTCGCACTTCGCGAATGCCCGGGCGTACGCGACCTTGCCGCGAAAGTACAGCCCGCTCAAAAACGTGAACACCTCGCCGAGCGGCACCGCTTCGCCGCCCTGCAACCGCCGCGCCAGGTCAAACTGCGCGTTCGGATTGGAAAGCATTGACGCGCGCACTCCCCGGGCTCGCGCCTGCGAAAGTAAAAACACCCTCTCCACGAGAAAAAGTAGCACACTGATCCGAGGCCATGTTCACTCCAGTCTCACGATCGCATCAAAAAGCACAGCAATTTGACAGGAGTGAAGCGTTGTGCCTTGACACCCGCTAATAACCCCGGAAAAATAGTGCCACAGTAGCCCATAACAACTTATGAAAATACCTTCCGTACTCCTTTGCGCCCTTTGCACAATCCTCGTCACGTTCTCGTCACCAGCCGCAAACATATATTTCGTGAGCTTTCACGGTTCTGATGCGCCCTCGACCGCGGCAGCGACCGCAGGTTTCACCAACGCTCCCGACAAAGCGTACACAGATTTGCTGACTGCCAACGGCCACACGGTTACGCGCGTGGTGTCGGCGGACGAACTCAATCTAAGCGTTCTTAACCCGGCCGACCTGGTAATCATCAGCCGCTCGGTCGCCAGCGGTCACTATCAGCAGGACACTGAGACCGCCGCATGGAGCGCGTTGGCAAAGCCCGTGATAATCCTGGGCGGTTACGTCCTGCGCGGAAGCCGTTTGGGCTTCACCTCGGGCGACACCATTCCCGATACGGCCACAAATGCCATGAAGATCAAAGCCCTCGCCCCCGGCCATCCAATCTTCAACGGCATTGCCCTCGACTCCAATGGCCTCATGGCCAATACGTATGCAAATCGAGTTACATTCACGAACAATCTACAGCTGGGCATTTCCGTCAACACCTCTGCCGTTACGAATGGGGGCACTATCCTCGGCGTCGTCGGTAACCTCGGTGATGCTGCAACGGGTGGGATGATCATCGGAGAGTGGCTGCCCGGAACCGTTATGGGAAACCCGCCACCTGCAGGCGGCACGCCAGATATCCTTGGCGGGCGCCGTCTCGTTTTCCTCACTGGCAGCCGCGAAGTCGGCGGCCTTACTTCCGAAGGGGCAGGCATCTACGACCTCACCGCCGACGGTGCGCAGATGCTCCTCAATGCGGTCAACTACATGACCACGGGCACATCTTCGATCCGCACCGTTACCACGACAAACAATGAAACACCGGGTGCCGCGACGTCGCTCCTGCAAGTGCTCAGCAGTCTCAACGACGGCGACTACGTCCGCTTCAACATCCCTGGCGCGGGTCCGCACACGATCGTAACTCCTCTTGGCGGTTATCCGCTCATTACAAACAACGGCGTGACGATCGACGGTTACACGCAGCCCGGCAGCGTGCGCAACAGTAACGCCATCCTCGGCGGCAACAACACTCAACTCCGGATCGTCATCGACTCGACCGGGACCGACTCCGCGCCCAACCCGGAGAACCCGTCTCTCCCATTGCGCCGCTCCACGCGCCTTCCCTTTAGCGGCTATGGCGATAGCGAAAACGGGATCTTCCCGGTCCTTCAGGCCGACAATTTCGCCATTCGTGGGCTCAGTTTCGTGGCCCGCGCCGGCGGGGGCTCGGATGATGATCCTGGCATCTACGCTGTGGCGCTCGTCAACGCCGCCACGAACGCGCGCGTCCAGGGCTGCTGGTTTGGCCTGCCGCCAGGCGGATCGACCATGAACGACGTCAAGGCGCCGGCTGCGGCTATCGCTGCTTTCCGTTTCAACAACGGCGACGGCACGTTCAATTATTCTGAGGGCCTTGTTGCCGGCACGGACGGCGACGGGATCACTGACCGCGGTGAATTCAACGTCACTGCGGGATGTCACATCACCTTCGCCCTGGAACTGCCGGGCGCGCGGATTTCAGGCAATTACGTTAACGTGTTTCCAAACGGGACCAACTTTGTGGACATCGACGCGATTTCGGCCGCGATCGGCGACGAGTCCGTCGAGTTCCTCGAAAATGGGCGCGCGGCGCATAACATGATTGTCGGTACGGACGGCAACGGCGTGAGCGATTCGGACGAACGCAACGTGGTCGGTCACACGGTTTACGACGTGCACATTGAAGTCTACACCGCAGGGACGAATGTCGTCGTTGCAGGCAATTATTTCGGCGTCGGCACGGATGGTGTCACCCGGGCCCCGCTCTCCACGAACGACGTGCAAAACTTCATGGCGGTTCCGGGAACAGCGAGCGTGCGCTTCGGCTCCAACGGCGACGGCATCAGCGACGATCTCGAAGGCAACCTCATCGTCAACGGCTCGGGCAATCGCTTCACGACCGCCGGTTCCGCGGTGCCGATCGCTCAGCGGCGCAACCGCCTCGTGAATTGCAACTACACGACGATGGCCAATGACACGAGCCTTCTCCCTCCGACGCTCAACTTCATCACCAACAACATCTTAACCGGTACGATCACGCCGATCTTCGGCGAATACATCGCGGCATTCCTCGATATTTACATCGCCGATCCTGCGGCGCTCGCGAACACCAACGCCTTTCCCGCCGTCCTCACCCATCCCAACCGATGGCTCGCTTCCACGAACCTTGGAGCCGGGGATACCTTCGCTTTCAACATCTCTTCGCTCGGCGTCGCAGACACAAACTTCGTGACCGTCACCGTCACTTACTCGAAAGAGGCAAACGCCTCCAATGCAGGGCTTGCTGTCACGACCGCGCCTGCCACGCCAGTATCGCGCGCGCCTTCGTTGACGATTACGCTCACCGAGACCACGACCATACTTTCGTGGATTGCTCCGGATGAAGCATTCGTCGTGCAGCAGAACAACAGCTTCAATCCAAACACCTGGCTTGAGTTCTTCCCGCACACGCATAGCGGCGGACGCAACATCAACGAGATTCCGAAGGACACCTTCCCGGGTCCCACGTTCTACCGCTTGATCTCGCAGTAACATTTCACATTCACGAATCGCGCGCGTGCTCACCAGCCGCGCGCGATTTTTTTTAACCGTAGCAGCCGAGGTGACGAGGCTCTAATTCCATTTTCGTCCGGTCGTTGATTTTTTTCAGATTGTTCGCCCGCGTCGCCTCGTGTTGGTTTCTCATCATGCTCAAAGTCAACACGCTCAACATGCCCGAGATCTCCTGGGCCTCGCCCAAAGGGAAATATGGCGGCACGGGCAAGCAAGTCTCGGAGGAACTGGGCCGCAAACCGCAATCCACCGATCTCAACGAGCGCCATCCGTTCGATATCGAGATTGCGCGCGTCCCGCCCGGCAAGATTCATAGCCCTTATCACTCGCACAGCGCGCAATGGGAATTCTACCACGTCATCTCCGGTGCCGGCCTCGTCCGGCACAAGGACGGCACAACCCCCATCGAGACCGGGGACGCATTTATTTTCAAGCCGGGCGAACCGCACGAGCTTTCCAACAACGGCTCACAGGATTTGGTGCTCTACGTCGTGGCGGACAATCCGATCGGCGAGTCCTGCTACTATCCCGACAGCAAAAAATGGCTCGTCCGTTCCCCCGAGCGCAAACTCATCCGCTCCGACTCGCTCGATTACTACGACGGCGAGGAATGATTACTATTCTGGACTGATTACTGCATTACTGATTACTACAGCTTGGAATGCGTCCCATCGCAAAACGGCATTGAGCCCGAATGCTTGCACGCGCACCAGGCCACCGTTTTCGCTTCCGCAATCTCGACCTTCTTCGGGTTCAACCCCGTCCCCGCGTGCGACCCGTCACAAAACGGCTGGCTCTTCGACCGTCCACACGCACACCACCAGTACGTCCCCGGCTCGACCTTCTGCACGATCGGGCCCTTTTGGTAAATGATCGGCTCGGCCATAAGTCATTTCTTGTCGCCATGGACGGCCGCCGCGACTTTCAACCGCAGCGCGTTCAGGCGAATGAATCCGGTCGCGTCGTCCTGATTGTAAGCCTTCGTCGGATCGGCCTCCATCGTCGCAATGTGCGGATTGTAAAGGCTCACGGGTGATTTGCGTCCCGCCGTGATGATGT
>Ga0105340_1001168_pt1 | contig 11956 bp, 7 predicted proteins | sample EasRivMeERMLT700_FD_89676 | JGI IMG/M metagenome (GOLD analysis project Ga0105340, IMG submission 89676) | Soil microbial communities from meander-bound floodplain in the East River, Colorado, USA - East River MetaG ERMLT700 | ecosystem: Environmental > Terrestrial > Soil > Floodplain | place... | reverse complement strand
GTTGTAGTCGAAAAACTTAACGCCCATGGAGCCCCAGGGTGTTTTGGGGAAAACGCTCGCCGTTTTATCCACAAAACGTTTGCCTCCGTCGTTTTGGTAGAACTTGTCCTCGCCCGACATGCTGAGCACGTAAAGGTCGGCAAAGCCGTCCTGGTTCAAATCGCAGAAGGTCGCGTCGCCGCTCCAGCCGCGATGCTCCAGGCCCGTTTCTTTCGAGACGTTCCTGAAGCGCGCTCCGCCGAGATTTTTATACAGGATGCTTTGCTCGCTGCGCGAGGGATAGCGCCACCCTTGAAAGGCGTCCCGTCGGCCGCGAAAAAAACCGCCGCGACCTTTGTCGCTGCTGGTATAAATCCCGACGTTCGTGACGAAGAGGTCCAGCAGGCCGTCATTATCATAGTCGAAGAAGACAGCGCCCGAGGAATGGCGCGCCGTCCCCGCGGCAAGGCCGGATTCAGCCGTGATGTCTTTGAAGCGGCAACGCTGACTGCCGTCGGGCCCGAGGTTCTTAAAGAGAAAATTTCCCATTCGGACCGTGGTCACAAAGAGATCGGGCAGGCCGTCGTTGTCGGCGTCCGCGAATGACGCGGTCACGCAAATCTTGTCCTCCAGCCCGACCCCGGCCGCGGCCGTAACGTTCTCGAACTTGCCGCTTCCTCGATTGCGGTAAAGTTGGTTGCCGCCGAGTTGGTTGACAAAATAAATGTCGAGATGACCGTCGCCGTCCACGTCCGCAACGGCCATGCCCGGGCCATGATCGTAGTGAACGGCCATGTAATCTTTGGCCGCGTCGTCGACCGGTTGCTGTTCGAAGCGTATGCCGCTGCCCTCGTATTGATCCGAAAGCCTGAAGTCGTGAAACGCTTTCCAGCTTTTGGCGGCCTCAACCTGTTTTCGTTGGTTGGCTTCGAGCGCAGGCAGCGTATTCTCGTTCAGCCCGAATGGGTTGATGACTTGTTTGGCGGGAGCGGCGTTCGCGCCGAACGCAGTGGCGGCGAGAAGCAGCGTGGCGCACATCCAGCAACGGGGGATACAGAGTTTGTTCATGGCTCACTTTCGTTCATTGGGCAAATCCACGCGTACGTCCGCCTGGTTGTTCTCCAGTGGAACAGTTTGTTCGGTGCCGCCGGGCCAGCGAACCCAAATCGCCTGTGCGCTTGCGCCACGGCCGAGCACCTGCGCGCTCGCGTCCTGAGACCAATAGCCGCTGCCCGCAGCGATGCTGCGACAAGGGCCCATGCGGCCATCCGCGTAGCGCACGCGCATTTGCGCGCCGATCGCGTTCGGATTTTGAACGGCGCCGCGCAATGTCACGCGCAAGCCGCGTTGGCCCGTCTCATTGATATATAATTTTGTCGCGCCGCTGTTTTGCGAGACGCAGAGGTCCACGCGACCGTCGTGGTTGAAGTCAGCGAGGGCCGCGCCGCGTTGTTCCCCGTAAATTTTGATGCCCGTCGTGCTGCCGTCTACCGCCGTGAAGTTCCCGCGGCCGTTTCCACGCAGCCACAATCCGCGTCCGCTGTCATCGCGGGAAATCGCCTCCGCGCTTGCGTCTTCCGGCACGGCGCTAAAGCAATTCTGGCTGAGAAACAAATCTTCGTTCCCGTCGGCGTCGTAGTCTCCGATATTAATCGAGAAGACCGGCGTGAGTTGCGCCTCGCGCGGGAAGGGGACCCATTCGAAACGCGTGCCACGGTTGAGAAAAACGCCTGAATGAAGTTCGGTCGCTTTGAGGACTTTCGATTCACGGTATCGAGGCCCGAGAATTTGCTGCACGGTTGCGGCGCCAAACGCGCGATGCGTGGGGAATTGCGCTGCCAGCTCCGGCGCTGTGCGCGCCAGCCAGGTGCGATTGTGCACAGGGAGCCAGTTTGTGCCGTGCTGCCAGGCTTCGATGAGCGCGATGCGTCCATCGGAATTCCAGCCGCCGTAGAATGCGCCGAGTGTGGGATTGAGACTGTCGTGGCGGTAAAGTTCATACATTGAATTGCGACCCCAGTTTCCAGCCGCGAGATCCATTCGCCCGTCGCCATCAAAATCGCCAGCGGTGACGCTCGTCCACCAACCAGTCTTTTCCGCAAGTCCCCAGGTCGAAGTTACGTCCTGAAATTTTCCGTGGTCGTTTCGAAACATTCGCACCGGACCCCATTCGAGAGCGAGCGCGAGGTCCGGCGAGCCATCGGCGTCGAAATCGGCGAACGTTGCGCCGCTGACCAGGCCGACGGATTCGAACGGCTGGCTCGCTGCTTGCGACAACTTCAACGTGCCGCCATCGTTGAGCCATATGGTTGAGGAGACCGGCTCGGGATAATGACCGGGGCGGAAGCGCCCACCGACAAACAGGTCGAGGTCGCCATCCAAGTCAATGTCGGCGAGGGCCATGGGACCGAGGCTCGCTTTGCCTGCCGGGATGCGTTCCGCAGTCATGCTCGGCAGCGAGTACATTTGGATTTCGCTCTCTCGTTCCTGTGGCATCTCGTAGTTCGATACTGCGACGAGCAATTTGGGTTGTGTGCCGGGCAGTGCCACCACTGAGCCCTGATCTCCGGTCGTGGAGATATTATGCGGCATGCTGGCGAAGCTGCCGCCATTATTATTAGTGTAGATCGCAACCTTGCCGCCCGCGGCCGCAGCCACGATCAGATCCTCCCATCCATCGCCATTTATATCAAACCAACTTACTCCGGGTCCCAGGCGGCTGAGGCGTCGCGGCAGACTCGGTTGCGATGCCCAATCATCAAAGGTGTTTTCGGAATGTGTATGGTTTAGCAGCGTACTGGCGTCTTTGAAGAATAATTTCGGTTCGGCGTCTTTCGATTTTGGAACCTGCACTGCTCCTGTTTCATCCACTTCATAAATGCGATTCGGCTGGACGTTTGAGATCGTCGTCACCGTCCCATTGCGCCACGTCACGTCGAGCCGTGCTGGTTTGATCGATTCGCCCGCGGCGAACACGCGCATTGCCTGGTCGCCCGAGACGTAGCGCCCGCCGGCGATCATTTCCTGGCTTTGCGTCAAGCCACCGCCCATCAGTCGCACGCGCGCGCCAACGCCTTGCGTATTGCCGCGTCCCTTGAGGCGCACGGCGATGCGATCCGCCGTCGCGTTGTTGCGATAGAGGCTCGCCGGCTCGTTCAGGTTGTTCACGACCACGTCCAGGTCGCCGTCATTGTCGAGGTCGCCCAGCGCCATGCCCCACGAGATGCTGTTATGATCGAAGCCCCATTCGCGCGCGAGTGGCTCGAACGTTCCATCCCGCCGGTTTCGAAAGGCCGCGTTCGGAGACGCGTAGCGTGGCCGCAATCCCATCGACCGTTTCAGTTGCTCGCGCGTAAAACGCCGTTGCGGATTCTTCAATTCGTCCTGGCTGTCCTGGTCGAGCATGTCGTACTCGAACCCGTTTGTGATCAACAGGTCTTCGTAGCCGTCCAAATCCACATCGATGAAGACCGGACACCATGACCATTCGCTCGCTGAGACGCCCGCCATCAATGCCGCTTCCGCGTAAGTGCCGTCCGCGCGGCCAAAGTAAAGTGCGTTTCGGTTATAGCGTGGCCGCGCGTCCACGCGCTCGCGCTCCTGCGGGTCAGGAACGTCCTTGAAGATCTGCGTCATCCGTCGCCCGTGCTCGCGCCCGAGCATGTCCACCACGATGAAGTCGTCGTTACCATCGCGGTCAAGATCGGCGAAGTCGATTCCCATGGATGCGCGGCTCGTGTGCCGCAGTAACATCGGGTCGATCGCGCGAAAGGTTCCGTTGCCGCTGTTGATCCACGCGCGGTCCGAACGCGACGCGTTGTCGTTGCAAACATACAGGTCGGGATGCCCGTCCCGGTTGATGTCGCGGAACATCACTGCCAGGCCCCAGTCGCGATACGGCGCGACCGGTTTGCCGTGCTCATCGTTAAAAATGCCCGGCTCGAATTGGATCGCGGTGAAACGTCCCTTGCCGTCGTTGCGATACAAGCCATCCACCTCCGGCAACTCACGCACTCGACCGTCAGGGAGCGCTTCGAAGCGGTCCTTCAGGTGCGGCAACGTCGTCGGCTGATCGTTCACCTTCAATACCACCCACCGGCCTTCGCGCTTCATCAGCGAAAACTTCGTCGTGGGATCGAACAGGTGCATCACATCGATGTAGTGCGTGCAATACAGGTCCAGGTCGCCGTCGCCGTCCATGTCCCCGAGCGCCATCGATGTTGCCGATGCCTTGCGCGACAGGCCGGAGTCTTTCTGCTCGGCGAACTTTCCTTTCCCATCGTTGAGAAACAATCGCGTGCCTGCCGAGATACCGTTCACCAGCAGATCCAAATCGGCGTCGCCATCGACATCGGCAAACGTTGCGCCGGTTGAGAGGTCGTTCGCGCACGCCGCGTCGCCGATGTTCATTGCTTCGAAGCGCCAGTTTCCAAGGTTGCGGTAGAGCGCGTTGGGCCGCTGCAAGTTGCACAGATAGATATCCTGCCAGCCGTCGGCGTCCACGTCGCCGATGGCGAGGCCGGAACCGTTGTGCGCCACGGCATTTGTCAGTGCCGCGTCGCCCTGAAGCGTGTTGGTGAACAGGACGCCCGTCGACTGTGGGTTCATCGACGTGAACCCTGGGCTCCCGGTTTTCTCCGGGCGCACCTCAGCGCTGCGAAAGCCCGCGCCCTCCGTCCACGTCAGCGCCGGCGCGGCGTGGCAGATCTGGCTCAAGTGAAGCACCGCACAAGGGACGATCCACTTCATCGATGACGATCGGGTAATCGGCGTCCGCTCAATTTCGCGTACGAAAGAATCGTGGCGATTGACCCGCGTCAACGGAATAGGGGCTGCTGGCATTGTTGACATCGTTCCAGGGTCCGGTGACGCTGCCGGCGCTTTGGAGAGTGCCGAAGCTCCAGGTGAGTTCGAGCTGCCCGCCGGACCGCGTCACGCCTACGGGAGGCAACACGAGAGATTTGATTTGGTAAATCACGCCGAGGCCGCTGCCGGAGCTCAGGCTCCCATTCGTGGCGAGATCGGCGACGAACAACGAATCGCCCGTCGCCAACAACCCATCGAGATGACCCACGTTAACCTGGTGCCCCTCAATGAAATGGAAGTAATTGGTCGTCGCCAAATCGACATACACCAACGGGTTCTCTTCGTTGTCGAGACCGCCCCCGCCAAACTTTCCGTGAAAACTCACGAAGATTCCGTTGTTGAGCCCGGGCGGGAAACCCGGTGGCGCAAATACGATGTCGTTGGGACCTTCGCTTTCGTTGCCAGTCGTGGGATTGGGCAACGGTTGAAACGCCACCAGCGGTTGAACGCCGAGTCCGCCCACATTCCGCCCGGTGCGGTACTCGATGTAATTGGTCGGGAAACCAAAATATTCGACGGCCCCGGTGCCGAGGTCCGCCGCGCGAATCACATTCAGTTCGTCGGCGCTCATGGGTTCGTTCGCGTCGATGAGCCCGTCGATGCCGTTGTCCTGGAGATAAAAATCGCCGGTCTCGGGATGAAACACGAAGCCCGCCGCATTGCGGAGGCCCCTGGCGATCTGAGTCAGGTTCGACGCGCTCACGCTCGCCCCGCGGTCGATGATCGTCAGGCGGTAAATTGAATCGCCGAAAATTGCACCGATGGCGCCCGAGATGTTGGTGCTGCTGATGGATGCGTTGGCCGTCGTGGGATCGTAATTGTGCTGCGAACCGAGTTGAAAAAACAGATCGAACATGTTGGTCGTGCCGGGAACATCATGAATGTATAGCGCCGAGTGCGGATGATACCACGACCCGGGATAATTTATGTTGATCTGTCCGGCGTAGGACAATGCGGCGTCGGGCGTCGCGCCGACGCGCAAAACAATGATCGGTTTCCCGGACCCCTGACCCGTGACGAAAAGCAAGTTGCCTCCGCGCCGCAATGATGTCTGGCCGGCGGGCAAACCGGAGTAGAGCAGGGCCGGGGGGGCGTCGGCGACGCCATCCTGGTCCGCGTCGACGAGTCGAACGATGCGGCCGGGGGCGCTGAAGAAACTCGGGCCCTGGTTCACCGCCACGAGCAACGAACCGTCCGTCAGGCGGGCCATGCCGAGGGGATAGCTTAAGTTCGTGGCAAACGGTGTAACGCGAAAATCACTCGCGTTCACTCCCGGGCCGCGCAGCGTGAACGGCGCGCCCTCACTACTCGCCTGCGCGAAAAGCGTGGCAAGTAGTATGGTGACCCACAACCCCAGTGGCCTTGATCCCGCGGTCGGAACTGCGCGCGTGCTCATGGATTAAATCAAAACGCTAACCGGAAACGTCCCTCGACAAAAGCCAATTCATCAAGAATACATGAGGCACCTGTCGGACTGCTTTCCCCTTCAAAACGGTGACTGCCTACCGCGTCCAGCCCCCTCGTCGGAGTTCCGCATTTATGCCGTTCGAATGGGATTTGCGCGACGGATGGGCAATCACCCTACTTAAATTTCAGGGGCGGGAGGGTGACGGTTGATTATACGGGAGGACTATACAGGAGAACGAATATGACGAAAACATTGGCACTTCTTTTCGGCGCGGTGTTTGTGTTGGTGGGAATTCTTGGATTCATCCCCGCGGTCGCCCCCAATGAGCACTTGCTCGGCGTCTTTCACGTGAATGCCGCACATAATGCGGTGCATCTGCTCACCGGCATTGTCGCCATCATTTGCGGCCTCGCGAGCGAACACGCCGCGATGCTGTTTTTCCGCATCTTCGGCATTGTCTACGGCCTGGTCGCAATTCTCGGGCTCATCGGAGGCGATCGGCCAATCCTCGGCATCATATCCAACAACATGGCAGACGTCGGGCTGCACATCGCCATCGCCGCGGTATCGCTCTTGATTGGCTTCGGTGCGCGACGCCGCGCCATCGTCCAAACACCTGCGGCGTAAATACCCAGAGGCTGCTCAAGCTCGAAAGTGGAGCGCGCGGTGTTCGTGCGACACGCGCGCCCTGCGGCGTTAATTGTCCAGTCCCTTTTCCTTCAATCGCTCCGCCACGAGTCGGCCCTTGCCCTCGCCCCATTTGCGGCCCACTTCAAAACCTTCCGCGTACATGACGGACATCTTCTCGGCGAAATGCTTGCCTGCCGGCGTCGCAAAGAAAGCATTCGCAGCCTTGATGTCTTCCAAAGACAAGTGCCTATCGTAGACCGGCATCATGAGAGTGATAAGTTCATCGATGTTGATCTCTTTGCGGAACTCGTCCCAGAATTCCGATGGCACATTCGGCAACGCTTTGCGGAACTCCGCCATCATCTGGTCCATCATTTCAGGCATCGCCTTTGTCGTCCCTGTGGCCTCCAGCAGTTTGCGAATTTCTCGCTCCTTCTCCCGGCTGATTTGGCCGTAAGCGAGCGATGCGGCGGCTCCAACGCCTTTTCCTCGAGTGACCGCAGGTTCAGTTCTCTGGCATCCGGCGATACACGCGAGAATCAGTGTGCTGACGAGCAGGATGCGAGTTTTCATAAGGTATGGGATTCGGTCGGTCGCGCGGAATATGCGTAGTTGAACCCGCGGTGTTCAACTCTTCTTTGAAATTTAGTGTTCCCTCGGGATCAGAATGCCCGCATATTCGCGCTGCGACTGTGGTCCACACCAACGCACTATTGAACCTGATCCTCGCCGCGGTGCTCGTGGCATTGTCGGGATGCGGCCCATCGCCAGGCGGCAGCGCGAACGCTCAATCTCCCAAAGACCAGGACGGTCAGATCACGCAGCTCAAAGAAAAACTGTGGGCAGCCATTCGCGAGAAGAACGCACAGAAGTTCCTCGACTGCTTCTTCATCGAGGAACGCTTTAACACCCCCGACGTCCGTGAAACCAATCGCAAGCAAGTCGAATCTACTTGGACGCGAGACCATTGCGATCGACGTAGAAGAAATTTCGGCCAAAGACCTGTCGGAGATCAACAAGATCCAGAATGCCAAACCCGACACGGCGCCGCGCTACAGTTTACCTCCCAAAAAGATGATCCTGCTGCGCCAAAAGAGCGAAGATGGCAGGGCCGGCAGGCGCTTCCTGATCGGCGAGCGCAATGGCCAATGGCACATCGTCACCATGGCGGGATTCGCTACGTAGAGTGCCTCGCGTGATCACTTTTCCTCTCTATCGTCAAAAACTGGAAGATGAGCCCTGGATTTGACCAATTCCTTTATGCGCTTGATTGGCATTGATCCCCGATCGTCCCACAGGATTTCGACACCATCTTCGATGTCCTCGCAAACGGGCAACAGCATCGAGATTCCGGCGAAACGCCACTCTCCGCCGTTTGTCTTCGAAGGATAGCCAACATTGCTTAGCTTCAGCGCCTTTCGATATGCCTCGTTGCGGTTACTCGCACGGATGAGTCGCGTGTTCTCCCACACAGGACAACAGCTGCCGGGCAGTAGCTTCTTCTGTCGTCTGGAAACCCAGTACTCAACCTCGCTGTAAATCCACCAACCCGAGTGGTTCCTGTTTCGAAATGCGACTTTAGAGCGCTGTGGCATAACGAGAAATTCTCACTGCCGTTCCCCTCGACGCGTCGGTTGACTCACGTATGCCGCCACGTCGCGCGCGGCCTTCGTTTCCGCTCCACCCTTTTGCAGAAAACCCAGGTCACGGAACCAGTCGATGAAACGGTCCTGCCATTTCCCAAACGGTATTCCGTTCCGGTCCGCCAGCCCCGCGGCCATGCGCGTCCCATCGCTCATCGCGTCGCCCGGATGCCGCCCGTTGCCGTAAATATGCATTTCAAGGTTCGGCACGCCGGCCTGGAGCATCGCCGTGAAATATTCATTGGCCCAAATCGCGTGCCCGCGATCCCCCGAGCCCGCGCACGTGATGAACGACGGGGGCGTGTTCCGTGGAATTGACGGAGTCCCGCCCCGCGCGAATGGCGTGGGTCCGGGATACACCAGCGCCACGAAGTCGGGCCGCGAAGAAACTCCCGCGAACGGCCCCTCGTTGTTGCTCTTGTCGAACTCCTCGAAGAATAGCGCCGCCGGAGCCGCCAGTTCCGCGCCTGCCGAAAAACCCATGATGCCGATTTTGTTCGGGTCAATCCTCCATTCGGCGGCATGCGCGCGCACCAGGCGGATCGCCTGCAGCGCGTCATTCACCGCGTTGCTTTGGACATTGTAACCATCGCTTCGCAGCCGGTTGCGCAGGATCACTGTGTTCACGCCGAAATTATAAAAGTAAGGCACGAAGTCTGCGCTCTCCGAACCGACGTTCAACGTGCGATGCCCGCCCCCCGCTGCGAGGATGATTGCCGCACCGGTGTTCAGTCCGCCTTCCACGGTGTGAACTTCGATCGACGGGTTATGGATATTTGTGATGCTGCTGATGCGCCCCGGCACCGCCCTGCTCAGGTTGTAATACTCGGCCTCGCGCGCGCGCTCCTTCTTCAAGTGCGGTGAATCCGGCGCGTAAAGCGGCACCACCACTCCGCCTTGCAGGATCGGTTGTGGGGCGTAAGGGCCTTCGTTCGTTGCGCCGGGCTGTGGAACGCCAAGCGCGGGTGGAAGAGTTCTTTGCGTCGCGGAATTGGTCTCCTGCGAAAACCCAGCCAGCGTCGTGAGCAGCAGGCAAACTCCTTTAAGCATCCAATGGTGGTTCATCGACCCGAATCCTGTTCACGCCCAATGGCGACGCAAGGTTTTTCGCTAACCGTCCTATCGCGCCGCATCTTCTGGCCTGCCGCGGGGCGTTTTCCCAGTGGATTTTCAGCGCTCTGTTCCTTAGGATGAGCAGACGCAATGAGCCGGCTGGGACAACTGCTCGCATTGCTGGGTGCGCTGAGCATTCTGGCCAACTCTCGCGCCGCCACTCCCAATCGCGAAGGCGAACGCTTCTTCACTGGCAAAGTCCAACCGATCCTGTCGGAGCATTGCCACAGTTGTCACAGCCACAACGCGGACAAGATCAAGGGCGGGCTCGTGCTCGATTCGCTGTCGGGCTTTTTGACTGGCGGCGATTCGGGGCCCGCGATTGTGCCGGGTGAACCGGGCAAAAGTTTGCTCGTTAAAGCCATCGGTTACGCGGACGAAGACCTGCAAATGCCGCCCAAGGGCAAGAAGTTGTCCGAAGAGCAAATCCGCACGCTCACTCAATGGGTCAAGATGGGCGCGCCATGGCCGGGCAGCGAAACCAACAAAGCCATCGCTCGCGGAAAAATTACCGACGAGGACCGCAAGTGGTGGTCGTTCCAGCCATTACAGAAGGTATCGCCGCCCGACGTTAAAGATGGTGGCTGGTCGCGCAACGAGATCGACCGGTTCATTTATGCAAAGCTCGCCGCCGAAGATCTCAAACCGTCGCCCGACGCCTCGCGCCAAACGTTGATTCGACGGTTGAGTTTCGACCTGATCGGGCTGCCGCCGACGCCGGAGGAAGTCGACGCGTTCGTGAGCGACACTTCGGCCGACGCTTACGAGAAGTTGATCGAGCGGCTCCTCTCGAGCCGTCATTATGGCGAACGCTGGGCGCGGCACTGGCTCGACCTGGTGCGCTACGCTGATTCGGACGGTTATCGCATTGATGACTATCGCCCGCACGCGTGGCGCTACCGCGATTACGTCATCGACGCGCTGAATTCAGACAAGCCATATGACCGCTTCGTAAAGGAGCAACTCGCGGGCGATGAACTTTGGCCGCGGGAAAAAGAAATAATGGTCGCGACCACTTTCCTGCGCCACTGGATTTACGAATACAACAACCGCGACGTGAAGGGGCAGTGGACAACGATCCTCAACGACCTCACTGACACGACGGGCGATCTGTTCCTCGGCCTTGGCGTGCAATGCGCGCGTTGTCACGATCACAAGTTTGATCCGATTCTCCAGAAGGATTACTACCGGCTGCAGGCATTCTTCGCGCCGATTTTGCCGCGCGACGATTTTCCGCTGGCGACCGCGGAGGAGCACGCTGCCTATAAAGAAAAACTTCGCAAGTGGGAGGAAGCCACGGCGGAAATTCGGCGCGAGATCGGCGAGATCGAAGCGCCGCACATGCTCGCTGCGGGCGAAATGGCGATCACGAAATTCCCGGAGGACATCCAGGAACTCGTCCGCAAGCCGCGCGCGGAGCGAACGCCTTACGAGCACCAGATCGCAGATCTCGCTTACCGACAGGTGCTTTACGAACACACTCGCTTTCACAGTCGCATCAAGGGCCAGCAGAAAGATCGTTGGGAGACGCTGAAGAAACAGCTCGCTGAATTCGACCACTTGAAGCCCGCCGCACCGCCGCCCGTGTTTAGCGTGACTGATGTCGGGTCCGAAGCGCCCGCAACGTTCCTGCCGAAGGGAAAGAAGGAGCCGATCGAGCCCGGCTTCCTCACGCTGCTGGATGACAAGCCAGCGACGATCCCCGTCGTTTCGACGGCGCCGAACTCGACCGGCCGCCGGACTGTGCTCGCGAATTGGATCACCGATCCAAAGAACCGGCTCACGACGCGCGTGATCGTCAATCGCGTGTGGCAGTATCATTTCGGCCGCGGGCTCGTCGGAACGTCGAGCGACTTCGGCAAGCTCGGTGAACTGCCTTCGCATCCGGAGTTACTCGATTGGCTGGCGCAACGGTTTGTCGAGGACGGCTGGAGCTTCAAAAAACTGCACAAGCTCATTTTGACTTCAGCGACGTATCGGCAATCGGCGCTGGCGCCCGCCGGCGACATTACGAAGATGAAGGACCCGGAAAATCGGTGGCTTTGGCGCATGAACATCCGGCGCCTGGAGTCCGAGCAGATTCGCGACGCGCTGCTCGCCGCGTCCGGGGAACTGGATACTAACCCCGGCGGCGCGCCGGTCGACGCATCGAAAGCGCGGCGCACGATCTACACGAAGGTGATGCGCAACACGCGCGATCCGTTGCTGGACGTGTTCGATGCGCCGGAGAACTTCGTCAGCACAGGGCAACGGAACGTGACCACGACGCCGAGCCAGGCGTTGTTAATGATGAACGGCGCGTACTTGCTCGAGCGCG
>Ga0105340_1001167_pt1 | contig 11962 bp, 7 predicted proteins | sample EasRivMeERMLT700_FD_89676 | JGI IMG/M metagenome (GOLD analysis project Ga0105340, IMG submission 89676) | Soil microbial communities from meander-bound floodplain in the East River, Colorado, USA - East River MetaG ERMLT700 | ecosystem: Environmental > Terrestrial > Soil > Floodplain | place... | reverse complement strand
TCCTGACTCCTGACTCCTGACTCCTGACTCCTGACTCCTGACTCCTGACTCCTGACTCCTGACTCCTGACTCCTGACTCCTGACTCCTGACTCCTGACTCCTGACCCCTGGCCCGCTTCGCCTATTTCTTTTTCTCGATGACAACGGCATCGAGGTAAAAGCCGTCCGGCGCCTCCGAGAGATAATCGACGACCTGGACGCGCTGGATCGGATAACGGAAACCGATGCCTGCGCGGACCATCTGATCGTCCACCAGGAAATCCCATTTGCGTTTCTGCGGATCGACCACGATCGTCACCTTGTGCCACTTCATGGGATCGACCTTGCCGAACTTCATCGCCTTGCCGCCGCCTTTTTCGTTGCCGTCGAGGACGCCGAAATAACCTCCCTCGGCGGTCCAGACCGGACCCGCAAGGTTGTTCGCCTCGCCGCTGGTGATGTAACCCTTGATGCCGCCCTTGGGTGGAATCTTGATGTGCTGCGTCACCTCGCACGGTTCCGTGAGGATCGCGGACGAGCGCCGATTCATGTTCAAACCAAGGGATTTGGAACGCGGCAACACGTGAGCGGCGCCGTCGCCTTCGAAAACCTCCTTGGACTGGAAGATGATTTTCTCGTTCGCATTCCACGGCCCCGCCCAGCCGAATTCGCCGTTGCCGCCGGGCACGTTGGCCTTGTCCAGAAGATGCGGAACGCCGGGCCGCGCGGTGCTGTTCATGCCCTTGGCGTTATTGAAGCCGGCGCTGGCGACGCGCGACGCAGGCCAATCGGTTGGGCGGACCGGGGGCGCGGCGGCGAAGGCCTTCGCCAGCGTATCGTCCGGCAGCCGACTGACGTGCACGGCATCGAGATAAATGCCCGGCGCGTTGTGCGACCAGAAGACCAGTGTATCGAACTGCGTTTCGTTTTCGCTCAGGAACTTGAGCGGCTGGCCCGGCTCGAAGCGTTTGTCGTCCACCAGGAGCGACCATTGCTTCTTGGGCACGTCCACTTGCACCGTGACCTTGTGCCACTTGCCGGGCTGGCAGGCGATGCCCGTGTTCGGTGGAACGCCGGCCTCGATCACTTCGAAGCGGCCGTTTTGAGCTTGCCAGACCGGCCCATCGCGGCGCGCTCGGTTGCCGTCGTTCAAATAAAAAGTGACGCTGCCACCCTCGGGAACCTGGATATGCTGTTCGATTTGAAAGACGCCGCGCAACGGTTCGGCCAATTGCCGCGCGAAGCTGACATTCGGCGTCGGCGTCAGGTGCAGGGCGCCGTCCCCCTCGAAGGCGACTTTGCTTTGAAACGTGGCGGAGGGATGCGCCGGCCATGGCGCGGCCCAGCCGAACTCGCCGACGCCGCCCGCCAGGTTCGCTTTATTCAACGGATAAGGTGAGTCCGGCTTCGGATTGCTGTTCATCCCCTTGGCGTCGTTGAATCCGGCCACGGCGATCCAGTGCGCGGGCCAACCGGCGGGGCGGACGGGCGTTTGCGGGTCGTCTTTTTTCTCCTTGAACGGGCTGTCTTTCTTGGGATCGTCCGTTTTCTCCTTGAACGGGCTGTCTTTCTTGGGATCGACCTTGGCGACGTTGATGTCCGCAATCTTGTTGCCGACCTCGCCGGTGAAACGGCTAATGCGCACGGCGTCGATATAGACTCCGCCCTCCACGAGAAAGTTGATCACGTCCAGCGAGTCAACCTTGGTGCGAAAACCGAGGGCGCGCGACGGCAGGAATTGCTTGTCGTCCACGAAGAAATCCCATCTGCGCTTGGCTGGATCGACACGAAGCGTCACCTTGTGCCACTTGCCGGGCTCGCAGAGGAGGCCGGTATCGAGCATGGGCCCGCCGCCGTTTTCGTCGCCGTCCATGACGCGGAATCGGCCGCCGCTCGCATTCCAGTTGGGCCCGGACCGGTCGGCGCCGCCGTTTCCCTGCCAGAGATAGGTCCCGCACACGCTGCCTTCCGGCGTCTGGAGATAATACTCCACCTGAAACGTGTCTTTCTGCAACGGCGCAAACTGCCGGCCATAGTTTGGACCGAAGTTGCGAGCGCCGGTCAGATGCAAGGCGCCGTCCCCTTCGAAAACGACCTTCTTCTGGAACGTCGCGGCCTGATGGTTGGTCCACGGCCCGGCCCAACCCGATTCGCCAAGTCCGCCGAGCCGATTGTTCGCGTCCAGCGGAAACGGCGCATCGGGCACGAACTTGGCGTTCATCCCCTTGGCATTGTTGAATCCGGACGACGCGATGAGATCGGGCGGCGGCGCGGCAATTTCGGGCCGTTTCAGTAACATCGTCACGCTTGAACCATCTTTGACTATTGTGACGCCGGTGTAGGCCTGATCGGTCAGCGCAAGAAGCGCGGGCGCCGATTCGGGTGGCACTTGCAGTGCGAGCGATTCACGCAACATGACGTAGGACGTCTTGCCAAAGTCGATGGCCGCGTGCAGCGTCTTTTGGCACTGCGTCGCGCTTGCGTCGTCCGCCATTTCGAAGCTCAGGCGAGCGAGCGTTTCCTTCTTCAAGTCCAGCGTTAACTCAAGAAAATGCAAACGGTCCACGAGTGGGAAGACGCCAGCCAATTGGGGCGGCAGTTCGTCCTTCATTTCCTTGCCCGCCTCGGTCAGCATCTTGCGATAGGGTTCCACCGAGACAATGATCTGAGCGTCGCCGGCCGGGAGCTTGGCGAGTCGTTCGATCAGCGGACTGGTTTCCTTCTTGCCCGCGATCATCTTGCGCAACGTGCCGAGCGGGGCGATCACGATCGTGCCATCGGCTGCGATGTAAGCGCAGCCGGGCTCTTGCGGATTGTCGGCGATGAGGAGCGTCTTGCCATCGACGACCATTTCTTGAAATGGCCCGATGGCCTTGGTCGCCTTGGCGAAGACGGCCCTGGCGTCCTTGGGATTCTTGAGGCGCACGATGAACGCCATCGATGCCGGCAATGGGTCGCCGGCGTCCGCACTCGGACTGAGCGACCAGACCTGCGCGAAATCGTCTTGTCCGGCGCTGACGAGGCGGCTGCCGTCGGGGCTGAAGGCGACGGCGTAGACTTCCTTTTTGTGCACGTGCAAGTCATGAAGGAGAATGCCCTCGGGAATCTTCCAGAGGCTGACTTCGCCGTCCTTTTGAAAGCCGCCGCCGCCGGCCGCGAGCACCTTGCCGTCGAAGCGAAAATCGAGGCTGCGCACTCCCGTCTGCGTGTTCAACTTCTTGATCTCCTTGCCGGTCGCCAGATCGTGCACGTGGATGGCATTGTCGAAGCCGCCGAGGGCGACGTACTTTCCGTCGGGCGAAATGGCCATGGCGTCGCCGAACGCCTGCTTGACGGGAGCGCCGAGCGCCTTGCCGGTGTTGGGATCCCAGACGCGCACCTCGTTATCGATGCCGTAGGAAACGAGCGTCTTGCTGTCGCGCGGAAACGCCAGGTGCGTCACCGTATTGGCGTGGCCCGGCAACGTGTGCCGCAAGCCGCCTTCGGGCAGATCGAAGACATAGATGCTCTTCGAACGCCCGCCGGCTGCGAGGGTTTTGCCATCGGGCGAAATGGCGACGGCCTCGAATTCCTCCTTGGCGCCGGTCGGCAAAATCTTGGCGGAGTCGGTCTTGAAGCTCCAAAGCCGCACCGTCTTGTCCCACGAAGCGATGGCCAAACTTTTTTTGTCGGGGCTGAGGGCGATGCTGCGGACGGAATCGTCGAAGCGCGGCAATGTCCGAATCAGGGCGCCGGTGCGTGGATCATAGATTCGCACGTTGCGATCGGCGCTGCCCGTGAGCAGCCATTTGCCGTCATTGGAAAAAATCGTCGAGCGGATGTCGAATGTGTGCCCTTTCAATGCCTTTTCCGCCTGGGGCCGGTGTTTCGTCAAGTCGGCCAGCACCGGTTGGGCGGGTTGCGCGGCGACGGCCGGCGGCGTTTCAATTAACACGATGACCTGTTCGACGGCAAGCGGATCGATGCCGATGGCCTGACGGGCCATCGTCAACCAAGGCTGCGGGATGAGGCTCTGTGTCCATGGCGCTTGCAGAACCGCGCTGGGCGACACAATGATGGCCGCGCCGAAATCTTTCGTCACGTAGGAGGTGTTGAGGGCCGTCGTTTCCACCTTGACCTTCGCGCCTCCATCGGCGACCTTGCCCGTGTTCTTGTCGATATCGACGGCCTTGCCCGTGTTCTTGTCGATGGGCTTGCCTTCCTCGACAACGGCTTGGCGGCCGTCCTTTTCCAGGACGCGTACCGATGGGTTAATCCATCCCAGGGCGAGCCATCCAACGATACCGCAGGCGCACATCGCCGCCATGCCGCCGGCGCCGAGCGACAACAAGAGAATCCACGCCTTCGATTTCGGCTTCGCCGCGGGAGCGGCCTTGTTGGCATCGGGAGTTGGCGCCGCTTTCACGTTTAGCTTGCGATCGCATTGGGGACACACAATGGCGCCCGCATCACGACGTTCCGGAATCGGCACGATCGCGCCGCACGGGCATTTTACTCGCCGCGTAGCCATGGTAGTTCCTTGAGTCAGATGAATCGGTTGCAGGCCAAAGAGCCAAACTGTCTATTCATGAAGGAAGTTCGAGGCATGAGCGAAATTGAGCAGCAATGAATGATATAGGCCACCGATGACGGGGATGCAATAAGCGACTTCTTGATAGCCGATCGGGCCGGGTGACGAAGTCGTTCGAGAGCGAGTTGGGCACGGTCTACAAGGTCGTCACCACCCCCGGTAGCGGTGCACAGAAAAAGGTGTCAGGGAAAAAGGTGTCAGGACCCTTTTTATAAAAAGGGTCCTGACACCTTTTTCCGTGACCGCGGTGGGAATCTTGTTCGGTGGTTGGTGGCCTTGGCTCGCGGGCGAAAGATGACTGGAAAGGTTAAGTTCGGATTGACGAGCCGCGCCCGTCGGGAAGCGGAGTTCTCCGCGTCCTGACGGTTGCAGTTCGTCAAATCGCTCAGATATTAATTCGCGGTTCCTCAAACTCAACGATCGTGATATTTCACCGCAGTTTGCCGAAAACAAGCGTGATCGATTCTTCCGGGCCTTCGTCGCCTGGGCCGGACCAGTCGATCTTGGTCGTGAACACGGTGTCGAATTTGAAATTCAAGAATGGTTTGCCGCCGCTCTGCGGGTCGCCGTCAGTCTGGCGCATTTCGATGACGACCAGCTGGAATTCGTCGCCCGTCGAGAAGATGCCAATGAACGCCGGCGACGCTTTGTCGCTGGTCTTCTTGATCTGGAACTCATTGAACTTGATCTTGCCGGCGCCGGCGCCGCCGGTCGCGGAGCCGATCGTCGTCGGGTTTTCGACGCCGAAGGAGAAATCCTTGATCTCGAAAGTCACCATGTTGGTGGTCTTCTTGATGGTGAACTCATTGAACTTGATCTTGCCGGCGCCGGCGCCGCCGGTCGCGGAGCCGATCGTCGTCGGATTTTCGACGCCGAAGGAGAAGTCCTTGATCTCGAAAGTCGCGATGTCGGTGGTCTTCTTGATGGTGAACTCATTGAACTTGATCTTGCCGGCGCCGGCGCCACCGGTCGCGGAGAATATCGTCGTCGGGTTTTCGACGCCGAAGGAGAAGTCCTTGATCTTGAAAGTTTCGCTCGGAACCGGAAGGACGATGGGGGATTCGAACCAAATAAATGCATCAACAGCCGCCAGGCAGCGATCTTCGAGGTTTTCGACGGACAGGACCGCGCGGCGAGATTGGTGCTTGGACATGCAGGTGCTCCTTGGGGATGATTGCGAATGCCAGGCCGACAAGCCTGCAACGCTTCTTCCGGATTGTGTGTGAACAAGATCGAGTTTACATAAGATCGAGTGTACTTCAACCCATTCAATACTTTTTGAAGCCGGAACGGACATTAAATCGGCGGTTTCTTGCGAATTTTCAATTTGATCTCACGCAAAGACGCAAAGACGCAAAGAAGAGTTTGAGTTGATTGTGGTTTCAATGAGATTCCGTTGCTTTCGTTGCGCCTTTGCGCCTTTGCGTGAGAATTGGAATCGTCGCTCTATCAGGGACCTCTGCAAACCGCCGCGGAACCCGCCACGAACGCCTACTTTTTGTGCAACGCCCGTTGACCGAAAAAACGTTAAGATGCCAGAATGGGGCTTGACTGACAACCTCATAGAAGGCGGTTTGGCATGGTGGAAGATCAGAACTCGGAAACGGTGGCGATCGGCGTCGAGTTGGTTGCGGCCGGCTGGAAGCTGAAGACCACGATCTTGGCGCCGGCCGGTCCGAGACGATTGATCCAGTTGTTGCCCTTGGCCAACGCGCTGGCCGACGCCGTGACGGGGATGGCGGAGCGGGCCCTCGAGAAACAGGGGGAGAAGATCTCTTGCCGAAAAGGTTGTGCGGCTTGCTGCCGGTCGATGGTGCCGATTTCGGAGGTCGAGGCCCGCCGTTTGCGCGAGCTGGTCGAGAGCCTTCCCGATCCGCGGCGTGCCCAGGTCGTGACGCGCTTCGCCGAGGTTCTATGCCAGCTCGATGAGGCCGGTCTGCTCGACAAACTGCGAACCCGTGAGCAATGGACCGATCTCGAAAACAAAAAAGTCCAAGTCGAGTATTTTCTCCAAGGAATCGCCTGCCCCTTCCTTGAAGATGAATCATGCACGATCTACGGCGATCGGCCGGCGTCCTGCCGGGAGTTCTTGGTGACCTCACCGGCGGAGAAGTGCGCTCTGCCCACCAATGAAGAGGTGCGGATCGTCAAACTCCCGTTTCGGGTCATGTCAGCGCTGGCGCGCTTTGACACCGGCCCGGCAACGGCCGAGCGCATCCGCTGGGTGCCGCTCGTTCTTGCCCTGGAATGGGCCATCGAGCATCCCGATACCAGCGCGCCGCGCCCCGGACCAGAGCTGACGCGAGAACTATTCCAACATGTGGCGGATCAGGAGGATGTCCGGGTGACATTTCGCTGATTGGTGCATGCGGTCACAACCGGCAAGCCGAACCGTCGGTAGCGCATCATGGTTGCAACCACAACAAAGGCAATGAGTTGCGTCAAGCGCACGATGTGCCAGAATTTTGCAAGCATCCTCGACCGAGCCAATTGCTAATAGTCCGCGGGGACGACATCGCCTGCGGCGCGCGTGACCAGGCGGGCGAAGATGCGGATATCGATGCCGGAGCTGAGGAAGCGAACCGTGCCGTCCGCCAGGACGCAGAAGGCGCCGCCGGTGTGGAAGCCGTAGACCTCGCCGTCGTCATAGGAGCGCGTGGGCAGGCCGCAATAGTTGTTGGTGCAGTTGATGGCGCACGGGCCGGGCTTGAGGATGCCGTCGGGAGTCGAGCCGTCCAGGAAGAAGGCGTTCTGCTGCTCGGCCCAGGCGCCGCCGGGCATGTCGCCGCCGGCGCCATCCTCGATCGGATAGCGGGGCGCGGGGTCGAGGCTGGCCAGGGGAATCAGTTTGCCGGCGCGCCAGAGCGCCGGTCGGCCGGCGCATTCGACGATCAGCACCGTGTTGGAGGTGCCGTCGAAGATTTCGGTCATTTTGCGCATGACGCTATCGCCCATGGCGCCTTCGCCGGAGCCGCCCGGGATCGGATCGATAAAACCCGACGCCCCCAGGCTGCCGGCGCCCGTGCGAATGCCCTTGATGGCGGCATAGTCGATGGCGGCGCCCCAGGGCTGGCCGGTGCCGCCGAAGGCTTCGACATGCATGCGGTTCCTGTAGGGGGCGGACGGGCATTGCAGGAGCGGAATCTGGATTGAGTTCACCTGCGGCCGATTCGGCGGAGTGCCGTTCATCGAGTCGGCCCAGATCACCTCCGGATGATACATGGCGAAGATCGCCTGCTGTTCCAGGTACGGCAACATGAAGGGGACCCAGCTATGGCTGATGTTGCCCGCGGTCGGCGGGACGCCCAGTGCGATCATGCCGTTCTTGCCGTTATAACGGCCCGGCGGCAATCTCTTGGCCGTGGACTCGAAATTCTGGATGCCCAGGCCCACCTGTTTCAGGTTGTTCATGCACTGCGTCCGAGCCGCGGCCTCGCGCACCTTCTGCACGGCCGGGACCAGGAGCGCGATCAGAATGGCGATGATGGCGATCACCACCAACAGCTCGATGAGGGTAAATCCTCGACGCATGAAGCTTCGCATGATTCGTCCCTTCCTATTTTCGCGTCAACCGGAACGGCGTCAGATCGTTGGGCGCCTTCTTGATTTCAATACGCAGGCCGGCGGTATCGGGTTTGCCGTAAATGTCCGGCACGCCGTTCTTCGGTTCGCGATAGTCTTCCTTGGACACGTTCTGGTTATCCACATCCGCGATCCAGGTGACGGTGACGTCGTACGTGCCGGCCGGCGCGCCGTCGCCCGTGGCGTAGGTCGTGGGCTTGAAGGTTCCATCCGCGCCGATGCGCGCGATCGGCCGCGGCGCCCGCGGATCGGGATCGTTCACGGGATGGAATATGACCATCGCCCCCGGCGTGGGCTTGTCTTCGAAGAGGACCTGCCCTTGGACCGGAAACACCGGCCGACGGCCATCGGAGCAGGACACGTTGATGCCGGCCAGCAGCACCAACGGCACGCTCCACATGACGAACGAGACATTTCGGCGGACCATTCCCATTTCCTTCGTGTTGAAGGTTGACGCCAAGGGGAGTTAAAAGAAGTACGACTCTGTTCGACCACTCAGAATTGCTTATCCTCATCTTTCTCTAATCTGCGCTCGCCAGATCGACCGGCATTCTAACATGCGAAAGGGCCTGACGCCAACGAAGATAGGAGTATATTCTGGCTCATCCGGTAAATGCGTATTGTTCCGGAAAAAAGGTGTCAGGACGAGCTGAATCAACAGCGACGATTGCTCCTCGTCCGCCGGCTTCTTCCGTTCGCCGGCGCCGCGTCCTAATAATCAATGGTCCCAGTGAATGGAATCCGTCCACCGTGACGCACGGCGTTGCGCGGTGTTTCTTGGAGTTGTTGGTGCTTGCGTATTTGGCCCTTGGTCAATAGAGTCAAGGGTTATGTCGGACTTGACGAAAATTCTGAGGGCCATTGAACAAGGCGACGCGGGGGCCGCGGATCAACTGTTGCCACTCGTTTACGAAGAACTTCGTCGTCTTGCCTCCCAAAGGCTTTCACAAGAAAAACCGGGGCAGACCCTGGAAGCGACGGCCCTCGTTCATGAAGCGTACTTGCGTCTGGTGAATGTCGATCAATCCCAAGAGTGGGACAGCCGTGGCCATTTCTATGCCGCTGCAGCGGAGGCCATGCGCCGCATCCTGGTGGATAATGCTCGACGCAAGAAACGTCAGAAGCGTGGCGGCGACATGAAGCGCGTCGAGTTGGTCGATGCGCCGGCGCCGTCGAACGTGGCTGACGAGCGGCTCATTGCCCTGGATGAGGCACTTGCGAAACTTACCCAAGAGGACCCCGTTGCCGCCAAGGTAGTCGAGCTGCGCCAGTTTGCCGGCCTCGGTCATGAGGAGGTCGCCTTGGCCCTGCAAATCACGGTATATCAAGCCCGGCAAAAGTGGACCTATGCCCAGGCCTGGCTTTCCAATGAACTTGATCCCGACTGACATTTTTTTTCTTTTTTCGACAACCGCGACCAAAAACAGCGCATTGAGAGTGAGCCCGAATTTGAAGGGTCAGCGCCGGCTAACCGGGGGCGAAATCATGTCCGTGGATGCGAAACGTGTTCAGGCTGCCTTCTTGACGGCGGTTGAAATTGCGGATGCCGGGCAAAGAGCGGCGTATCTGGACCAGGAATGCAGCGCCGATCCAGACTTGCGTCAGCGCGTCGACGCCTTGCTCCAGGCCCACGAGGCGCCCGCCAGCATCCTGGCGCGGCCCGTGGCGACACCGATCGATGTTGAGCCAAAGCCGGCGGGCCGCACGGCGCAAATGGATGCCGCGGAGCCATCCATGGGGAATCCGCCCAAGGAGTCTGACACTTTGGAAGCGGAATCGAATGTTGACGACGGGCCATCGCCGCTCGAAATCTTGCAACCCTCCTCGAAGCCTGGGTCGCTCGGCCGGCTAAGCCATTACGAGGTGCTCGAGGTTCTCGGCCAGGGGGGCTTCGGGACCGTCGTGCGGGCCTACGACGAAAAGCTTCAGCGCATGATCGCCATCAAGATCATGTCACCGCGTCTGGCCGCCACATCGCCGGCACGCAAACGATTCATGCGTGAAGCGCGTTCCTCCGCCGCGATCCGGCATGAAAACGTTGTCGACATTCATGCCATCGAAGAGCAGCCGATTCCGTTTCTGGTCATGGAGTACGTCGCCGGCGAGACGCTGCAAGAGCGCCTCGATCGGGTCGGGCCGCTGGAGACCCTGGAAGTGTTGCGCATCGGCGTGCAGATCGCGCGGGGCCTGGCTGCCGCCCACGCGATGGGGAAAATTCACCGCGACATCAAGCCGGCCAACATAATGCTGGAGAACGGCGTCGATCGCGTCAAGATCACCGACTTCGGCCTGGCCCGCGCCGCGGACGACGCCAGCTTGACGCAATCGGGCCTGATCGCCGGCACGCCGATGTACATGGCGCCGGAGCAAGCCCAGGGCGTGGCGCTCGACCATCGCGCCGACCTCTTTAGTTTCGGCAGCGTCCTGTACGTGATGTGCAGCGGCCGGCCTCCCTTCCGCGCTTCGACAACGCTGGCCGTCCTCAAGCGCGTCGCCGACGACACGCCGCGTCCGATTCGTGAGATCATCCCCGAAGTGCCTGAATGGCTGTGCGACATCATCACCAAGCTTCATGCCAAGAACGCGAATGAACGCTTTCAGACCGCAAAGGAAGTGGCGGACGTTCTGAGTAAATATCTGACCGAGTTGCAGATGCACGGCAAAGTCACGCAAGACAAGGAGACAGGGAGACAAGGAGACAAGGAGATAACAGTACCTGGGAAGAGCGAACGAGACACCGCTGCATTGACTTCTTGTCTTGAACCGCCTCGGCGCCGCGGGCGTGGGCTGGCGGTTGCCGCCGCAATGCTCCTGTGCCTTGTCGGGGGCATCGCGTTCACGGAAGCAACCGGCGTCACCAAGCTGCGTTCAACAGTGATCCGCATCCTCACGCCCGATGGCACACTTATTGTTGAGGTCGATGATCCCGGCGTGAAGGTGACCGTCGAAGGGGACGGCGGCCTCGTCATCACCGGCGCCGGCCTGGAAGAGATCCGCCTGCGCCATGGCAGCTACAAGGTTCACGCCAATCGGGACGGCAAGCCGGTCATGCTCGACCGGGAACTGGTGAGCATCGCCAAAGGCGGCCGGGAAGTCGTCAAGGTGAAGCTGGAGCCGACGCCGACGCTGGTGGTCGCGAAAACCGAGAAGGGCGCATTCGTGTTGTTGGCCGCCGCCAAGGAACGGAAGTTCGACACGCTGGCCGAGGCGGTTGCAGGCGCCAGCGAGGGCGACACCGTCGAAATCCGCGGCAATGGGCCGTTTATCACCCAACCCATCTCTATCAACAATCGAGCACTGACAATTCGAGCGGGCGCGGGCTTTTGGCCAGTCATCAAGGCCGATCCGGACGAGCAAGGGAAAATCTTGCTGGAAAGTAACTCCCGCCTGGTCCTGGAGGGGTTGGATCTTCAGTGGGTTGAGGCAAAGCCATTTGATCCATCCCAACCTGGTCCTCGCAATTGTCGTCTGGTCGAGACGTCGGCGCACCTTCATGCCGTCAATTGCCGGTTTCTGATGAATCGCCGTAAAGGACCCCACAACATGCAGTGCATTGGGATCTGGGATTCGTCGTTGTGTCAGCTCCGAAACTGCCAGCTTCTAGTTGGCGGGAGCGGCACACTTTACACGCCTTTCATGTTCAGGGGAATCCCAAACTCCACGGTGATGGTTGATAACTGCCTGATGGTCGGAAACGGAATGCAGCCCGCACTAAGGGCCTGCGCAAAAATAAACTGGTCAAATCCGCTTCCGACGCGGTGCGATGGAATAGTTCCATTCGCCATGAAAGTCCGCTGGGCGAATGTTTAACTTCGCCATCTGTTCGTCGCT
>Ga0105340_1001166_pt1 | contig 11963 bp, 16 predicted proteins | sample EasRivMeERMLT700_FD_89676 | JGI IMG/M metagenome (GOLD analysis project Ga0105340, IMG submission 89676) | Soil microbial communities from meander-bound floodplain in the East River, Colorado, USA - East River MetaG ERMLT700 | ecosystem: Environmental > Terrestrial > Soil > Floodplain | place... | reverse complement strand
TTGATGCCGACCACCTCGCCGCGCATGTTGAACAGCGGCCCGCCCGAGTTGCCCGGGTTGATGGCGACGTCGGTCTGGATGAACGGCACGAAGTTCTCCTGCGGCAGCGAGCGGCCCTTCGCGCTCACGATGCCGGCGGTGACGGTGTTCTCGAAGCCGAACGGCGAGCCGATCGCCACCACCCACTCGCCGACCTTGAGCTTGGTGGGATCGCCGAACTTCACCGCCGGCAGCGCGGTGGCCTCGATCTTGATCACCGCGATGTCGGTGCGCCGGTCCGCGCCGATCACCTTCGCCTTGAACTCGCGCTTGTCGGTGAAGCGCACGTTGATCTCGTCTGCGCCTTCCACCACGTGCGCGTTGGTGAGGATGTAGCCGTCGGCGCTGATGATGAACCCCGAGCCGAGCGAGCGCGCCTCGGGCTGGCGCGGGCCGGGGCCGGGCTGCTGGCGCGGGATGAAGCGGCGGAAGAACTCGAGCACTTCTTCGTCCTCGATCCCCGGCACCTGGGGCGCGGCGCCGCTGCGGCGCACGGCCTGCGTGGTGCTTATGTTCACGACTGCATTGCCCTGGTCGTCGACCAGGCGGGTGAAGTCGGGCAGCTCGCGCACCGTTTGGGCAAATGCGTGCGCCGGCGCGGCTGCGCAGAAAGCGGCTAGCCAGAGGGTAACCACGGCTCTCACTACGTTCATCTTAGTCTCCCAAATACTACTGCGGGCGGCGATACTCGACGGCATTCGCGATGCGCTGCACGCTCGCCGCCGGCGCTTCGCCCACCACGGTCACCATGTGATTGGCGACCTCTCGCGTATAGATATGGATCGCCCCCATACTTGCCAGCCCGGTGCGCACCGGGTCGCTGCGCCCTTCGAGCGATTCGATGAAAACCGAGACCGCGGCCAGGCCGTCCGAGTACACCACCTGCCCGGCCGAGCGCGATTCTCCCAGCCGCCGTTTCAATTCAATGATTTTCTCAAAACCCGGTAACCCGCTCGACAGGCCCCAGCCTGCCAGGCGGGCCGGCGCGGCTTCGGTGTCCTCGGTGCGCCAGCTGCGCGACGCGTGGCGCGACTTCGACTTCACCATGTCGCGGGTCACGCCGCCGATGGTGAGCTGCGCGAAGGTGAACTGCTCGACCGTCTCGCCGGCGGCGTCGACGGTCACCGCCTTGAGAAGCATGCCGCTATTGGTGTCGGCGTAGAGCTTGTAGCCGTAGCGCAGGTTGTCGCGGGGCGTGAGCACGACGGCCTGGCAGTCGTAGTTGGCGATGCGGCGCGTCTCGCCGAGGCTGATGTCGTAGTGGCGCGCAAGCGCGGTGATGCGCTCCGGCAGCAGCGCCGGGAAATCGCGCTCCGTGCGCCGATCGACCTTCACCAGGCGCAAGCCCGGCAGGTAGCAGCGCACCGTGTCCTTGGTGCGCACGATCTCGCGCGGCATCCCGTCCAGCACTTCGAGTCTCTCGATGTCCCCGGAGGCGTCGACGTAGCGCGTGATGCGGGAGGTCTCGCTGCGCGGGCCGTTCTGGTAGACGAAGGTTCCAGTATAGGAAAGCTTCTGGGTGGCGTCGTGCATCTTGCGCAACCATCCCAGGGTCTCGGCAGACTGCGAGTGGGCAACCGCCGGCCCCAAAGCGCATAACCCGGCCAGCAGGATGTTCTTCAGGCTCACTTGCGCGGTTCCACCGCCTGCTCGGCGACGGTGCGGACATAGGGCGCCATGCCCTGCAGCGACACCCGCGGCGAGAAGCCCTGGTGCGCGAGCAGGTAGTCGTTCGTCGCAGTCGGTAAGGGCACTATCGTGGGCTTCACCTCAACCGGCGCCTGAGCCACCGGGGCGGAGACCGGGGCAACCTGGGGTTGAGGTGCAAATGCCATCCACCCGACGAGCGCCACGGCGGCGAGGCTCGCTGCCGCGGAGAGCGCGAACCACTTGCGGTTTTCGCTCGGCAGCGCGCGCGGCGCGAGCACCGTCGGCTCGGCGGCGAGGCGCTCGGACAACCGCGCGGCGAAGCCCTCGGAGAGGAGCCGTCCGTCGCGCATCGCGTCGCTGATCACGTGGTAGGTGCGCCAGGTGTGGAGCGCCTCGCGGTCGCGTCCCAGCGCGTCGAGCAGCCCGGCGGCGGACCTGTCGTCGAGCTCGCCGTCCATCAACTCCGAAAGCTTGTCCTTCATACCCCTACCACCTCTTGTCTTTCCGTGTATCCAGCAGCGGCCTCAGCTGCTCCGCGATCGCCTCGCGCGCCCGGAAGATCCGCGAACGGACCGTCCCGATCGGGCAATTCATCGCCTGCGCGATGTCCTCGTAGCTCAGCCCCTCAATCTCGCGCATCTGAATCGCCCTGCGCAGCTCCTCCGGCAAGCCCTCGATCGTGGAATTCACCGTCTCCGCGATCTCCTTCGACAGAAGCAGGCTCTCCGGCGTGTTGATGTCGCGCAACTGCTCGCCCTCCTCGAACCCTTCCGCCTCGTCGGCCTCTACCTCGGTCGAGGTCGGCGCCCGCCGACCCATGGCCATGAGATAGTTCTTGGCCGTATTAATTCCAATCCGGTACAGCCACGTATAGAACGCGGAGTCGCCACGGAATGCGGGGAGGGCCCTGTAGGCCTTGATGAACGCCTCCTGCGTCACGTCCTCGACCTCGGCCGGGTCGCGGATGAAGCGTGACAGCAGGCGCGCCAGCTTGCGCTGGTACTTTTCGACAAGCAGCTCGAAGGCCTGCTTGTCGCCGCGCTGCGCCCGGGTCACCAGCTGCCGGTCGATCTCGCGCTCAGTCATGCGACCCGCATCTGACCGAGACTTCGATCGGCAACCACACCAGGGACGCGCGGCGAGGGCTCCCCACCCCCGGACTCACATCCGGTTTCCTACGCCTATGTGCCACAGACACACGCACTTGGAAATAGTTCGGCACCTTCCCGGCGCACGCATCAGGCCGGCAGTTGTTTGGCCGCCACGGGGAGCTTGCCCCAGAGCGTCCAGAGGCGAAGGCGCCGGAACTCTTCGGCTCCGAGCATGTCGCGGGCGATCAGTATGGTGCGGCGCATCGGGCGCCGCAGCGGCAGCGTCACCATCAGCCGGCTGACGTGACGGGCCGGGCCCAGCTCGCCCAGGAGCCGGCGGCCGTCCTTCAGCTCCAAAAGAATTTCATTTCCTGACAATTCCAGGGCTCTGACCGACGCCCTCGAGCCATGCAGCGCGCGGGCCCAGGCCGCCGCGATGCCGAGCGCCAGGAAAGCCGCGCCCAGCGCGTAGCCGAGGGCGGCTCCCATCACCGCAATGACCGACGCCGCTGCGGCGGCGTGCAGCCCCAGGATCACGCCGGCGAGAGTCCAGGAACGGGAAAGCTCCAGGCGCGTACCGCTCAAGGCCGCGCGAGAACCAGCGTCGCGTTGGTGCCGCCGAAGCCGAACGAGTTGGAGAGCGCGACCCGGATCGGCATCTTGCGCGCGACGTTCGGGACGTAGTCGAGGTCGCACTCGGGGTCGGGCGTGCGCAGGTTGATGGTCGGCGGCGAGACCTGGTCGCGGATGGCGAGCGCGGTGAACACCGCCTCGACGCCGCCGGCGGCGCCGAGCAGGTGCCCGGTCATCGATTTGGTCGAGTTCACCGCGACCTTCCCGGCGTGCGCGCCCAGCGCGCGCTTCACCGCCTTGGTCTCGGCGATGTCGCCGAGCGGTGTGGAGGTGCCATGCGCGTTGATGTAGTCGACGGCTCCGGGGTCGACGGCGGCGTCCTTCAGGGCGTTGCGCATGCAGCGGAACGCGCCGTCGCCGTCCTCGCTCGGCGCAGTCATGTGGAACGCGTCGGCCGACAGGCCGTAGCCGAGCACCTCGCAGTAGATGCGCGCCCCGCGCGCCTTGGCGTGCTCGTATTCCTCGAGCACCACTGCGCCCGCGCCCTCGCCGAGCACGAAGCCGTCGCGCTCCTTGTCCCACGGCCGGCTGGCCGTTGCGGGATCGTCGTTGCGCGTCGAGAGCGCGCGCGCCGAAGCGAAGCCGCCGATGGCGAGCTCGGTCACCACCGCCTCCGAGCCGCCGGCGATCATGGTGTCCGCCTCGCCGTAGCGGATCGATTTCATCGCCTCGCCGATGCAGTGCGTCGAGGTGGTGCACGCGGTCACCATCGCCAGGTTCGGCCCCTTGGCGCCGATCTCGATCGACAGCAGCCCGGCGGTCATGTTGATGATGGTGCCGGGAATGAAGAACGGCGAGAGCCGGCGCGGGCCCTTTTCCTCGAGCTCGCGGTGCTGCGACTCGATCAGCGGCAGGCCGCCGATTCCCGAGCCGAAATTGATGCCGATGCGCTCGGCGTTCTGCGGCGTCACCTGCAGCCCGGCCTCGCGCCACGCCTGCAGCGCCGCCGCCATGCCGTAGTGGATGAACACATCCATGCGCCGCGCCTCCTTCGGCGACATGTACGGCGCGACGTCGAAACCCTTCACCTCGCCCGCGATCTGGCTCGCGAGGCGCGAAGGGTCGAAGCGCGTGATTCGGGTGATGCCGGATTTCCCGGCGAGGGCGTTGGCCCAGGCTTCAGCGACGGTGTTTCCGATCGGGCTGATGATTCCGAGCCCGGTAACCACGACTCTGCGACGAGTCACTTATGCGCGTCTCCTTACGACTTGGCGTGCGCCTTGATGTAGTCGACCGCCTGCTGGACGGTGGTGATCTTCTCCGCCTCCTCGTCCGGGATCTCGGTCTCGAACTCCTCCTCGAGCGCCATCACCAGCTCCACCGTGTCGAGCGAGTCGGCACCGAGGTCGTCCACGAACGAGGAATCGTTCTTGATCTCGCCCTCGTTCACGCCGAGCTGCTCGGCGATGATCTTTCTCACTCTTTGTTCGACGTTTTCCATCGCGGCTCCTTCCCGAAGAGGGGGCGTATTTTACGACATGTACATGCCGCCGTTGACGTGCAGGACCGCACCGGTCACGTAGCCGCCTCCGGGCGAGGCGAGATAGGCCACCGCGGCGGCGACGTCCTGCGGCGTGCCGAGCCGACCCAGCGGGATATTCTCGAGCAGAACCTTGCGCTGCTCGTCAGACAGCGCGCGCGTCATGTCGGTGTCGATGAAGCCGGGTGCGACGCAGTTGACCGTAATGTTGCGGCTGCCGAGCTCGCGCGCGAGCGACTTGGTCATTCCCACCACGCCCGCCTTCGCCGCGGCGTAGTTCGCCTGCCCGGGGTTGCCGGAGGCGCCGACGACCGAGGTGATGTTGATGATCCGCCCCCAGCGCGCCTTCATCATGCCGCGCATCACCGCGCGCGACAGACGGAAGACTGCCCGCAGATTGACGTCCAGCACTTCATCCCAATCTCCGTCCTTCAGGCGCAGCGCGAGGTTGTCGCGCGTGATGCCGGCGTTGTTCACCAGGATCGCGATGTCGCCCACGTCCTTCTGGATCGACTCGATGAGGGCATCGCATTGCGCCGCGTCGCGCACGTTCAACACCCGCCCGTTTATCGGGGCGTTTATCTTTTTGGCTCCTTCCGCAGTGGTCGAAGTGCCGATCACCCGGGCGCCCTGCCGGCCGAGCTCTTCTGCGATCGCGTGGCCGATGCCGCGCGATGCGCCCGTCACCAGCGCCACTTTGCCGTCTAGCATTTCAAGGCCTCTTCGAGAGAAGCGCGGTCCGCGGCGGCGAACGCCTTGACCCCGGGCGCGATGCGCTTGGTCATGCCCGAGAGCACCTTGCCCGGGCCGCATTCGACGATATGCGTGACCCCCGAATCGACCATCTTGCGGATGGTCTCGACCCAGCGCACCGGCGACGCGGCTTGTCGCACCAGGGCTTGCCTGATCTTTTCGGGCTGGTCTTCGACGGCGACGTCGGCATTGTTCACCACCCTGGTCTTCGGCGGGGCCATCTGCACCTTGTCCAGGTAGCCCCTCAGCTTCTCGGCCGCCGGCCGCATCAGCGTCGAATGGAACGGCGCGCTGACGGGCAGCAGCATCGCCCGCTTGGCGCCCTTCGCCTTGCAGATCCCGATCGCGCGCTCGACCGCGGCTTTCTCTCCGGCGATGACGACCTGGCCGGGCGCATTGAAATTCACGGCCTGCACCACGCCGCCGGCTTGCGCGCACGCGGCGCGCACCGCGTCGTCGTCCAGCATCAGGATCGCCGCCATCGCGCCCTGCCCTTCGGGAACCGCTTCCTGCATCGACTGCGCGCGAAAGCGAACCAGCGGGAGGCAGTCCTGGAAGCTCAATGCGCCAGCGGCGACCAGGGCCGTGTATTCGCCCAGGCTGTGCCCGGCGACGAACTCGGGTTGCGGGCCGCCGAGGCTGCGCCATGCGCGGTAGGCCGCATAGCCCGCGGTGACCATGGCCGGCTGCGTATTGACCGTCAGGGTCAGCTTCTCCGCCGGGCCTTCGTCCAGCAGCTTCACGAAATCTTCTCCCAGGACGCCCCTCGCCTCGGACAGTGTTTCGTTGATTTCCGGGAGCCCGGCGTACCCGCGCATCATCCCCACCGCCTGCGATCCCTGTCCCGGGAACACCATCGCCAGCTTCATGGCGTCCGCTTCACAGCGTCACCAAGCTCGAGCCCCAGGTGAAGCCGCCGCCCACGCCCTGGAGCAGCACGCGGTGGCCGGGCCGGATCTTGCCCGCGCGCACGAATTCATCCAGCGCGAGCGGCACCGAAGCCGCGGAGGTGTTGCCGTGATGATCCACCGTCACGACCAGCTTCGCCGGCGGCAGGCCGAGCTTGCGCGCGGTGGCGTCGAGGATGCGCACGTTCGCCTGGTGCGGAATCAGCCAGTCGATGTCCGCGAGCGTCAGGTCGGCGGCGGCGACGGTCTCGCGCGCCGACTCCTCCAGCACCTTCACCGCGAACTTGAACACCGCCTGCCCGTTCATCTGCAGAAACGGCGAGCCGACCACCGCGCCGCCGCACACGTTGCCCGGCACCGAGAGCAGCCCTGCCTGGCTGCCGTCGGCCCGCAACACGCTTGCATGGATTCCAGGTTTTTCAGAAGAAACCAAAACCACTGCGCCGGCACCGTCGCCAAAGAGGACGCACGTGCCGCGGTCGTTCCAGTCGAGGATGCGCGAGAAGACCTCGGCTCCCACCACCAGGGCCTTCTTGTACTGCCCGGACTTGATGAAGCTGTCCGCGGTCGCGAGGCCGTAGACGAAGCCGCTGCAGACCGCCTGCACGTCGAACGCGGCGCTCCCCTTGACGCCGAGCTTCGCCTGCAGCAGGCACGCGGTGCTCGGAAACACGTAGTCCGGCGTAGACGTGGCCACCAGGATCAAATCGACTTCACTTGGAGCAATCCCTGCAGATTCCAAAGCACGCCGGCTCGCTTCCAGCGCCAAGTCGCTCGAAGCCTGGGTCTTGTCGGCGATGTGGCGCTGGACGATGCCGGTGCGCTCGCGGATCCAGGCATCGCTCGTGTCGAGCCGCGCCGCGAACTCGGCGTTGGTCATGACGCGCGGCGGTAGATAGCTGCCGGTACCGACAATGCGTGAATAAATCATTGAACCGGTTGCGGTTGCAGCTGGCTCATACGTTCCGCGATGCGCTGCGGCACGTTGTTGCGCACCTCCTCGACTGCGCGCTCGAGCGCCTGGCCGAAAGCGAACACGTCGGCCGAGCCGTGGCTCTTGATGACGATGCCGCGCAGGCCGAGCAGGCTGGCGCCGTTGTAGCGCCGGGGATCGAGCCGGTCGCGGAAAGCCCGGATTACCGGCATCGCGATCAGCGCGGCAAGGCGGGTGAACGGGTTGCGCGAGAACTCCTCGTGCATCGTCGTGGTCATCATCTGCACCACGCCCTCCGAGGCCTTGAGCGCGACGTTGCCGACGAAGCCGTCGCACACCACGACGTCGACCGTGCCCTTGAAGATGTCGTCGCCTTCCACGTTGCCGACGAAATTGAGGCCGCTCTCGCGCAGCAGCTCGGCCGCCTGCTTGACCGCATCGTTGCCCTTGATGTCCTCGACGCCGATGTTGAGCAGGCCGACCGAGGGCCGCTCCTTGTGCTCCACCGCCGCCACCAGCATCGCGCCCATGATCCCGAACTGCAGCAGGTGCTCGGCGCCGCAGTCCACGTTCGCGCCGAGATCGAGCACGTAGGTATTGGTGCGGCGCATGTTGGGCAGCACGCTCGCGATCGCCGGGCGGTCGATTCCAGGCAGGGTCTTCAGCACGAAGCGCGAGATCGCCATCAGCGCGCCGGTGTTGCCGGCGCTCACGCAGGCGTGCGCCTCGCCGCTCTTCACCAGGTTGATCGCGACGCGCATCGACGAGTCCTTCTTGTAGCGCAGCGCCTGCGCCGGCGGCTCGTCCATCGCAACAACTTCGCTCGCGGCGTGGATGCGCACACGCGAGCTTTTCCCAGCCAGCTCGGCCTCGATAGCCTCGCGCAAGCCGACCAGGACGACGTCGACGTCGGGCAGCCGCGCCTGGAATTCGAGCGCGGCCGGAACCGTTACATGGGGGCCGTGATCGCCCCCCATGCAATCGACCGCGACCGTGATCAACGCGGCTACTCTTCCCTGCCGTTACTCATCCCGGCTTTTGACGACCTTCTTGCCGCGATAGAACCCGGTCGGGCTGACGTGGTGGCGCAGGTGCGTCTCGCCGCTGGTCGGCTCGACCGCGATCGCGGGCGCGCTCAGGTGATCGTGCGAGCGGCGCATGTTGCGCCGGGACGGCGACTTCTTGTTCTGGTGGACTGCCATGTCTGCAACTCCTCTCTAATCAATGTTTGCTGCGCATCAGGCCTTTCAGCCCGGCGAACGGCGAAATCTTCTCCGCGCTGTCGCTGGCTGCAGCCGGAGCACAATCCTCGTGCCGCGGCGCGTACGGCACGGCGAGGATCAGCTCGTCCTCGACCAGCTCGCGCAGCCCCATCTCCTTGCCCGCCACGACCCGGTCCGGCGCGCGCGCGTCTGCGGGCTCGGCGTGGATCTCGGCAAGCGTCGCCGCCAGCACCAGCGTCTCGTCCGTTTGCACTTCGAACGCCATCGGTTCCAGGCACCGCTGGCAGCGTAGTTCGAGCTTTCCGCTGACCTTGAGCCGCAGGCTCGGCCGCCCGCGCCCGTCGCGCACCCCGCTGACCTCGTACCTTACTTCGCCCGCAACCGCTGCGAGCATGTCGCGCAGGCGCGGAAAGTCGCTCAGCGGCCAGACTCCCTGCTGCGTTGCGCCGGCGGAAGCGAACTCGAAGCCGTCGATAACCGGTTGATGCGCCGGCTGGTGCGACATAAACGCGCGATAATATCATCGCCTCAAAAGCTGCGTCAAAACAAAGTGATGCCTCAACCCCGGCGACTTGTGCTGGCGTCCGGCTCGCGCTACCGGAAAGCGCTGCTCGAACGGCTGAGCCTGCCTTTCGAGGCAGTCTCTCCGGACGTCGACGAGACGCCGCTGCGCGGCGAAGCGCCGGCGGACACGGCTCTTCGGCTCTCGGTTCTCAAGGCAAAAGCGCTTTCACACCGCGGCGACCTCATTATCGGCAGCGACCAGGTCGCCTCGAGCGGCGGCCGGCGCTACGGCAAGCCCGGCAACCACGAAAAAGCCGTCCAGCAGCTTCGCGAGCTTTCCGGCAAGGCCGTGGACTTCCACACTGCGGTGACGCTGCTGGATGCTCGCAATGACAAGCACGAATCGCGTCTCGTGCCCTGCCGCGTGGTTTTCCGCGCGCTCGACGAGCGGCGCATCCAGGCGTACCTGGAAAGAGAGAAACCCTACGACTGCTCGGCGAGCGCCAAGGCCGAAGGCCTGGGCATCGCCCTGATCGAGCGCATCGAGACCGACGATCCGAGCTCGCTCATCGGCCTGCCGCTCATTGCGCTGAGCGAGATGCTCGAGCGCGCCGGCTTGCCCGTGCTTTGATCCTCTACGCCATCCCGACGCCGCTCGGCGGGGCGCCCGCGGAGTCATTGCCCCAGGACGTCATCCAGAAGGTGAAGTCCTTGCGCGACTTCGTCGTCGAAAACGCAAAGAGCGCGCGCGCGTTTCTCGGCGCGCTGGACATGCCGGTGCGGGAACTGAATATCAGGGTGATCGGCGACGAGCCCGATCCTCTCGCGCCGCTGAGAGAAAAGCGTGCCCTAGGCTTGCTGTCCGAGGCCGGCTGCCCGGCGATCGCCGATCCGGGCGCCGCGCTCATCGAAGCCGCCCATCGCGAGGGCTTTCGCGTCGTTCCGCTGGTGGGCCCCTCCTCGATCGTGCTCGCGCTGATGAGTTCGGGCCTGGAAGGGCAGCGGTTCGCCTTTTGCGGTTATCTGCCCAGAGACGATTCCCAACGAAAACAAAGAATCCGCGAGCTCGAGCAGCGCTCCAGAAAAGAGAAGGAAACCGAAATCTTCATCGAGACGCCATACCGGAATGACGTGCTGCTCGCGGCGCTCCTTGAAGCTTGTAGTCCCGGCACGAAGCTCTGCGTCGCCGCCGACCTCACGCTCCCCGGCGAGAGCGTCCAGACGAAACCGATTGCCGAATGGCGCCGGGCGAAGGCCGCGATCGGCCGGCGCCCGGCAGTCTTTCTTCTGTTAGCGGACTGAAGCGCGCAGCACGGCTTCGACCAGGGCGTTGCTGATCGAGGCGCCGAAGCGCCGCGCGAGCTTCTCGGCGACGCCCTCGCTGATGGTGAAGTCGCGGATTTCCTCGGCCTTGATCACCTCGCGCGCGACGTACTCGAGGCTGCCGAAGCCGTCGGCGAGGCCGAGGTCGACGCTCTTCTGGCCGGTCCAGATGAGGCCGCTGAAGATCTCGGGCCCTTCCTTCAGCCGCTTGCCGCGGCCCTCGCGCACCACGCCGATGAACTGCTGGTGGATGTCGCCCATCAGCGTCTTGATGTGCTCCTTGTCCTTGTCGTCGAGCGGCGAGAACGGATCGAGCATGCCCTTGTTCTCGCCGGCGGTGATCAGGCGCCGCTCGATGCCGAGCTTGTCCATCAGCCCGGTGAAGCCGAAGCCGTTCATCAGCACGCCGATCGAGCCGACGATGCTCGCTTTCCCGACGTAGATGCGGTCGGCGCCGACCGCGACAAAGTAGCCGCCCGAGGCGCAGACGTCCTCGACCACGGCGTAGAGCGGAATCTCGGGGTACTTCTGGCGCAGCCGCTTCATCTCGTCGTAGATCGTCTGCGCCTGCACCGGGCTGCCGCCGGGGGAGTTGATGCGCACGATCACGCCCTGGGTGTTCTTGTCCTTGAACGCCGCCTGCAGCGCGGTCGTGATCTTCTCGGCGCTCGCGTCGGTGCCGGGCGCGATCAGGCCGCTCACCTCGACCATCGCGGTGTGCTTCTTGCCGCCGCCCATCTCGCCGCCCTTCCAGTCGATCGCCATCAGCAGGAACACCGTGACATAGGCGAAGGTCAGCAGCTTGAAGAAGATGCCCCACAAGCGCGCGCGCCGCTGCTCCTTGAGCGCCGCCGTGGCGAGCTTGGTGACCAGCTCGCGTTCCCAGATGCCACCGTTGGACTTTTCCTCATTAGTCATCGTCGAATCCTATGAAATAGACCTGGCCGTTGCGTTCCTCGAGGCGCAGCTTCACGAGCGGGCTGCCGTTGCACGGGCCGCCCACACAGCGGCCGCTGGCGGCGTCGTAGGTGGCGCCGTGCGTCGAGCATAGCAAATCGCGTCCGTCGGAATCGAAAAATACGCCTTCCTGCCAGTCGAGTTCCATCGCGACGTGCGCGCACTTGTTCAAATAACCATAAACGCGCCCGGCGTACCGGACTACAAAAGCAGGCACGGACTCCCCGAAGTACTCGACCTCGAAGCGCACCCCGCGTCCGGCATCGACCAGCGCGCCCGACTCGCAGATCAGGCGTTCGTCTGCAGCCATTCGCTTAGTTGTGTTACCGAGGAAAAACACCCCAAAGGGCCGCACGCGCGCAAGCCCTCCTCCGGGTGCGCGCCGTAGGTCACGGCGACCGCGTCCACACCCGCAGCTCGCGCCATTTCCAGGTCATGGGAGGTGTCCCCGATCATGAGGGAAGAATC
>Ga0105340_1001165_pt1 | contig 11970 bp, 10 predicted proteins | sample EasRivMeERMLT700_FD_89676 | JGI IMG/M metagenome (GOLD analysis project Ga0105340, IMG submission 89676) | Soil microbial communities from meander-bound floodplain in the East River, Colorado, USA - East River MetaG ERMLT700 | ecosystem: Environmental > Terrestrial > Soil > Floodplain | place... | reverse complement strand
CGATGCGAATGGTCTTGAATCGATCAGTGCGGGTGGTTAGTCCATGCGGCGGCAGCGCCGCGGAGAGCGTCGCGCCCGGACCCGCGAGGTAATACTCCGACACCCACTCGGTCAGCTTCACCACGTCCGGCGGTACGAACGCGTGATCGTCGAGCACCTGCTTGATCGGCTTGATGGTGTAGGCGGTGTCGGCGGCCGCGGCCTCGCCGAGCACGACGCCGGTCAGCGTGCGCGGCCCGACCGGCACGACGACGCGCGCGCCGGCGCGCGGCATGGCGTGGTCCGCGGGCACTCGATACGTGAGGACGCCGAGCGCGGGCACCGGCACGGCGACACACACAAGTCGATCTCGGATTTCGGATTGCGGATCTCGGATTGCCCTACGCCTCTGATTGGAGGATAGCGCGAACGTTCTTCATGTCGTCCCACACTTCGCGCTTGGCCGACGGGTTGCGCAGCAGGTAGGCCGGATGGAAGGTCGGGATCAGCACCGCGCCGCGATAGTCGAAGCGCCGCCCGCGCAGCCGTGTGATCGGATCCATCGTCTTCAGCAGCGACTGCGCCGCGAACTTGCCGAGCGGCACGATCACCTTCGGCTGGATGGCGTCGATCTGCCGGAACAGGAACGGCTCGCACGTGGCGACTTCGTCGGGCTCCGGATTGCGATTGCCCGGCGGACGGCACTTGATCACGTTGGCGATGTAGACCTGGTCGCGCGTGAGGCCAATGGCCTCGATGATCTTCGTAAGCAGCTGTCCGGCGCGGCCGACGAACGGCTCGCCTTTCTTGTCTTCGTCTTCGCCCGGCGCCTCGCCGACGAACATCAGGCGGGCCTTCGGGTTGCCGACACCGAACACGGTCTGCGATCGACCCAGGTTGCACAACTTGCACCGCATGCACAGCGGGCCGATTTCGATCTTGATATCGTCGAGGGATTCGAGTGCAACGGGTGCAACAGGTGCAACGAGTGCGACAGGTGCGTCTATTGCACTCGTTGCACCCGTAGCACCAGTTGCACTCGTTGCACTCGCGCGGTTACGCCACTTCGGATCCCGGCTTACGCCAGTCACACCGATCTCTTCGTAGTACTTGAGGTGATCCGCCAGCTCGCGCGACATCGACTACGCTTTCGCGGCGGCGTTCTTGTTCGGAACGGCGATCAGCAATTGCTCGACGCGATCGAGGATGCGCGCGGCGATGGCCGTCTTGGACTGCACCGGAATGTCTTCGGAGCCCGCCGCCGTCACCAGCGTCACCGCGTTGGTATCGACGTCGAAGCCGGCGTCGCTGCGCGACACGTCGTTGGCGACGATCAGATCGGCGGCCTTTTCCTTCAGCTTCGACTTTGCGTACGCCACCACGTCGTTGGTCTCGGCGGCGAAGCCGACGAGCACGGGCAGGCCTTGCTTCCGGGTCGGCAGTCTGCCCAGCTCACCGAGGATGTCTTTCGTGCGGTTGAGCGTGATCGTCACCGGGCCGACGCCCTTCTTCATTTTTTTCTTCGCCGGCTCCGCCGGCGAGTAATCAGCGACCGCGGCTGACATGACGATCGCGTCCTGGCCGTTGGTGCGTTCCATCACAGCGGCATGCATGTCGGCGGCACTACGCACCTTCACGACGTTCGCGCCATGCGGCGCGGCCAGGTGCGTCGGCCCGGTGACGAGCGTCACCGCGGCGCCGCGGCGCAGCGCTTCGGCGGCAAGGGCGCAGCCCATCCGGCCGCTCGATCGGTTGCCGACGAAACGCACCGGATCGATGTCCTCGAACGTCGGTCCCGCGGTGATCAGGATGCTGCGGCCGGCGAGCGTCGAAGATGACTTCGACTTGAGCAGCTGCTCCGCCGCGTTGACGACATCTTCGGGCTCGGCGAGCCGGCCCTTGCCGATCCAGCCGCACGCCAGGTAGCCGGAGCCGGGATCGACGACGTGCACGCCGCGGGCGATCAAGGTCTCGAGATTCTTCGCGACCGCCGGGTGATCGAACATGTTCGAGTTCATCGCCGGCGCGATCATCACCGGGGCGCGCGTCGCGGTGTAGAGCGACGACAGGAAATCGTCGGCGAGGCCGTTGGCAAACTTGCCGATGGTGTTGGCGGTGGCCGGCGCGACCAGCAGCAGATCGATGTTCGACGCGATCGCGATGTGCTCGATGTCGGCGTTGGCGCCGGACTGCCACTGGTCGGTGATCACCCCGCGACGCGTGATGGCTTCGAACGTCAACGGCCCGACGAATTGCGTCGCCGACCTCGTCATGATCGCCACGACGTCGTGCCCGTTCTTCTGCAGGCCGCGCGCGATCTCGACGGCCTTGTAGGCGCCAATTCCGCCGGTCACCCCGAGAGCAATAAAAGCCATGAAATTTAAAGTTTAAAGTTTCAAGTTTAAACTACGGGTTCTTAAACGTCTGAATGATGTCTTCCGCCACCGGTGTCATCCGGTGCATGCGCGATCGCTCCGCCGCGATGATTTCCTGCAGCCGCACCACGGTCGGCTCGAGCTGATCGTTGATCACGACGTAGTCGTAATCGACGTAGCAGCCGGCTTCGGCGCGAGCCGCCGCGAGGCGCTTCTGCATCGCCGTCTCGCTGTCGGCGCTGCGGCCGCGCAGCCGTCGCTCGAGAATCTCGAACGACGGCGGCAGGACGAAGATCGACGTGTGATCGATCCCGCTCCGCTTGACCTGCGCCGCGCCCTGCACGTCGATGACGAGCACCACGTCCTGCCCCGACGCCTGCAGCTGCTCCGCGTCAGGCCGCGACGTGCCGTACAGATTGCCGAACACATCCGCCCACTCGAGGAACTCGCCGCGCTTGATCATGCCCTCGAAGTGTTCGCGGCTGACAAAATTATAGTCGACGCCGTGGCGTTCGCCGGCGCGCGCCGGCCGCGACGTATACGAGCGCGACATGCGCAGGTTGGGCAGGATCTGCACGAGCCGCTCGGCGAGCGTCGTCTTGCCGGTGCCAGAGGCCGCAGAAATGATGAAGAGCAGTCCCCGCTCGGGATGATGGGCTGCTTTTCGCTGCGTCGACATCATGGGCGCGGTCTTTAACCGTTACTCGACATTCTGCACCTGCTCGCGCATGCGCTCGAGCTCGGCCTTCGCCTGGATCACGACTTCCGAGACCTGCAGGCCGTCGGCCTTCGATCCAATGGTATTCACTTCGCGATTCATTTCCTGCAGCAGGAAATCGAGCTTGCGGCCGCACGGCTCGGCGCTGTCGGACAGGGCGTGCCAATGGGCGAGGTGGCCGTGGAAGCGGGTCACTTCCTCGCTGATGTCTGATCGCTGCGCGACACGAACGACTTCCTGCGCGAGCGCCGCTTGATCGATGGGCAGCATGCCGGCCAGCTCGCGCGCGCGCTCGAGCAGCCGCGCTTCCAGCTCGTCGCGCCCGGTATTGGCCGCGGTCGAGATGCGCGCGATCAAGCCGGACAGCAGGCTCTTGCGCATATCGAGATCGGTGCGCAGGTGCACGCCCTCACGCACCCGCATCTGTTCGAGCTCCCCAATCGCCGTCTCCACCGCATCATCGACCGCCGTGCCGAGCATCGCCGACACTCCGCCCGACTCCGGCATCTTTTCGCGAATCGTCAGCGCCTGCGGGAGTCGCAACAGATCTCCCGGCGTGAGTTCGCCGGCGATCAGCCCGCGGCGTCGGGCTTCCGCCATCGCGCCCGAGAGGGCCTGCGCGAATTCCTCGTTCAGCTCGATCTGCGGCGCGGCATTCTGGCGAAGCTGCAGCGACACCGAGATCTCGACGCGCCCGCGCGCGAGTTGTTTCTGGACCAGGGCGCGCAGCCGCGGCTCGAGATCGGCGACCACCGGCGGCAGGCGCAGCTGGAGATCCAGGAAGCGATGATTCACCGATCGAATCGTCACGCCAATCGCGCCGCGCTCGTCGTCGCGCGTCAGCGACGCAAAGCCCGTCATGCTCTTGATCATCGCGAGCTTTCCGCCTTCTGCCGGCCGGCGACGGGCCGGCCCGCGCCGGAGTCGTAGGATTTCAGCTCGCCCACCTCGGCTTTCGATTCGAACAGCTGCATTTGATGGAGGCGCGCGTACGAGCCGTTCGGCCGCGCCACGAGCTCGTCGTGCTTGCCGATCTCGACAATACGGCCGCGCTCGAGGACGATGATCGCATCGGCGCGGCGGACCGTGGACAACCGATGGGCGATGACGAACGACGTGCGGTTCATCATCAGCGTCGCGAGCGCCTGCTGCACGAGGCGCTCGGACTCGGAATCGAGGGCCGACGTGGCTTCATCGAGAATCAGGATCGGTGAGTTCTTCAGCAACGCCCGCGCGATCGCGAGGCGCTGGCGCTGGCCGCCGGACAGGCGCTGCCCGCGCTCGCCGATCGTCGTCCGGTAGCCGTCAGGCTGCGTGGTGATGAAGTCGTGGGCGTTGGCGGCGCGCGCCGCAGCTTCAATCTGCTCCGCCGTCGCCGACGGCATGCCGTAGGCGATATTGCCGGCGATGGTGTCGTCGAACAACACCGTTTCCTGCGTCACGATGCCGATCTGCGCGCGCAGCGATGCCAGCGTCACGTCGCGAATGTCGCGGCCATCGACCGTGATCGCGCCGGTCGTGACGTCGTAGAAGCGCGGCAGCAGGTTGACGAGCGTGGTCTTGCCGGCGCCGCTCCTGCCGACGATCGCCACCATCTGGCCGGCGTGCACCGACAACGACACGCCGCGCAGCGTGCTTCGGCCGTGACCGTCCTCGTAGGCAAAGGTGACGTCCGTGAATGCGATCTCGCGCTCGAACGGCGGCAACGGCACCGCGCCGGGCCGCTCGAGCACTTCGGTGTGCACGTCGAGGATTTCGAAGATGCGCTCCGACGCCGCCGCGGCCTGTTGCAGGTTGGCGTTGACGCGCGACAGCTTCTTGATCGGCGCATACATGAACAGCAGCGCGGCGAGAAATGAGGTGAACTCACCGGCCGTGAGATTGCCGAGCGCGATCTGGCGGCTGCCGTACCACAGGGCGCCGGCGATCGCGATGCCGCCGAGGAATTCCATCAGCGGCGGCAGCAGCGCCAGCACGCGCGTGACTTTCAGGTTGGTGCGGAACAGCGTCCACGACACGCGCCCGAACTTCGACGCCTCGCGACCCTCGGCGCCAAACGCCTTGACGATGCGATGGCCGGCGAACGCTTCGGCCGCGACGTGCGACATGTGCTCTTGCGCTTCCTGGCTCCACCGCGTGACCGTGCGCACGCGGCGCCCGAAGCGGACCAGCGGGTAGACGACGAGCGGCGCCGCGGTCATGCAGAGCAGCGCCAGCTTGGCGTCGTAATAGAACAGGAGCCCGACCGATCCAACCAGCACCAGCGACTCGCGCGCCAGATCGCCGATCGTCTCCGACACGGCGCGCTGGATCAGTCCGACGTCGTTGTTGATGCGCGACAGCAACTGCCCGACCGCGCGGCGCGCGAAGAACGCCGCCGACTGATCGAGCATGTGGCGGAAGAGATCGTTGCGCACGACCATGACGACGCGATGGCCGAGCCCCTCCATCAGGTAGCTGGAAAAATAGGCGCCGATGCCCTTGACGAAATAGACGACGAGGATCGCCGCCGCGATGAACCGCAGATCGCCCTGGGCGATCAGCACGTCATCGATGATCGGCTTGATGAGATACGCGAGCGCCGCACTCGCCGCCCCGTACACGACCATGGCCAGCGCCGCACCGGCGATGACGGCCCGGTGCGGGGTCGCATAGCGAAGCAGGCGCAGGAAGGCGTCCATCAGTGATCGGTGTAACTCACCCTACATATCCTCGTGGATGGGTCGAGTGCCACTGCCACGCATGCCGGACGATGACCTCCAATTCCGGGTATTGAGGTCGCCACCCCAGCTCGCGCTGCGCGCGGTCACTGGAAGCATAGAGTACCGCAGGATCTCCCGGACGGCGCGGCGCAGATTGCCAGGCCACCGGCCGGCCCAGGACGCGCCCCACGGTGTCGATCACGGACTTGACCGAATGGGCAATGCCGGTCCCGATGTTGTAGGCCCCGGACGGCCCGCCGCGCTCGAGCGCTTCGAGGGCGCGGATGTGGGCGACCGCCAGGTCGCAGACGTGGATGTAGTCGCGCAGGCAGGTGCCGTCCGGCGTCGGGTAGTCCTCGCCGAACACCTTCAGCAGCGGTCCGCCGTGGGCGGCTCGAATCGCGAGCGGAATGAGATGAATCTCGTCGGCGTGATCCTCGCCGATCGAGCCGTCAGGCCACGCGCCGGCGGCATTGAAATACCGGAGCGCGATCCATTTGAGCCCTTGCGCCCGCTCGAGGTGCGGCAGCGCGCGCTCGATCGTCAGCTTCGACTCCCCATAGGCGTTGATCGGACGCGTCTCGAGCGTCTCGACGATCGGCACGATGGACGGCTCGCCATAGACCGCGCACGTCGACGAAAAGATGAAGCGCGTCACGTTTGCGTCGCGCATCGCCGCCAGCACCGCCAGCGTCCCGACGACGTTGTTCTCGTAATACTCGAGTGGTTTCGCGACCGACTCGCCGACCTTGAGCCACGCCGCGAAATGCATCACCGCGTCGGCGCGATGCTCGACCAGCGCGCGATGCACGGTGGCGCGATCGTGAATCGCGGCCTCGATCAGCCGCACGTTTTTCGGGAGCGAGGCCGCGTGACCGGCCGACAGATCGTCGAGCACGGCCACCGCGTGGCCGCCCTCGACGAGTGCCCGGACAGCGTGGCTGCCGATGTAGCCGGCGCCACCGGTGACGAGAACTCTCGACATTTACTTCTTGGCCCGCCTCCGGCGGAGCCGAACGGCTGAACGATCGTGGCAGCCGTTCATCGTCCAATCGAGAAATAGGTGAACCCGAGTGTCTTCATCGAGTCGCGCTGGTAGATGTTTCGCCCGTCGAAGATCACCGGCGACCGCATCATCTTCTTGATGCGCGCGAAGTCCGGCTCGCGGAACTCCTGCCATTCGGTCACGACCGCCAGCGCATCGGCGCCCTTCAGCGCATCGTAATTCTTCGCGGCGTAGGTGATCTTGCTGCCGAAGATGCCCTTCGCGACCTTCATCGCTTCGGGATCGTAGGCCTGGATCTTCGCGCCCTTCGCCAGCAGCGCTTCGACGATCGGAATCGCCGGCGCCTCGCGCATGTCGTCGGTCTTCGGCTTGAACGCCAGGCCCCAGATCGCGATCGTCTTGCCCTTCAACGAGCCGCCGAAATGCGATTCGATCTTCTTCACCAGCACGCGCTTCTGGTACTCGTTGACCTGATCGACCGCCTTGAGAATCTTGAAGTCGTACTTCTTGTCCGACGAGAACTTGGTCAGCGCCTTGACGTCCTTCGGGAAGCAGCTGCCGCCGTAGCCGACGCCGGGAAACAGGAACGACGAGCCGATGCGCTTGTCGGAACCAACGGCCTGCCGGACGCGATCGACGTCGGCGCCGAACAGATCGCAAACGTTGGCGATCTCGTTCATGAACGAAATCTTGGTCGCGAGAATCGCGTTCGACGCGTACTTCGACAGCTCCGCGCTCGGGCAATCCATCACCATGATCGGCGCGCCGGTGCGCGTGAACGGCTGGTGCAGCTTGACCATGATCTCGGCGGCGCGCGGATCCTCGGCGCCGATCACGACGCGATCGGGCTTCATGAAGTCGTCGACGGCGGCGCCCTGCTTCAGGAATTCCGGATTGCTGACGACGCTGAACGGGTGCGTGGTTTCGCGCCTGACGACCTCGCGAACTTTTTCGGCGGTGCCGACCGGCACCGTGCTCTTGTTGACGATGACCTTGTAGCCGTTCATCGCCTTAGCGATGTCGCGCGCCACGTTCATGACGTGCCGCAGATCCGCGGAGCCGTCCTCACCTTGCGGCGTGCCGACGGCGATGAACACCACTTCGGCGCCGCGCACGGCTTTCGGGAGTTCGGTCGTGAAGATCAGCCGGCCTTCCGACTTGTTGCGCTTGACCAGCTCTTCCAGGCCCGGTTCGTAAATCGGTACCTTGCCCCGGCGCAACATCGCCACCTTGGCTGTGTCTTTATCCACACACGTGACATCGTTGCCCGATTCGGCAAGACAGGCGCCGAGCACCAGCCCGACATACCCCGTCCCCACCACCGCGATCTTCATTCAACCCCCTAAAAATGCCAGCGTATCACCCGGGATCAATGCAGTCAACACATTGAACCACAAGGACTTGCCGTGTTTATGGTACTCTCTTCGCCGTGCGGATTCTCGTCGACTACCGGCCGGCACTGCGTGAGCGGACCGGCGTCGGCGAGTTCGTGCACGAGTTGGCCAGGGCCCTGGCGGGACAGGCGGAGCGCGACCGGAACGACCAGATCGCGATCTTCACCAGCTCCTGGAAGGATCGGCCGGCTCCGGCTCTTGCATCCGAGATGCCAGCCGTTCGCATCATCGATCTCAAGGTCCCGGTTCGCGGATTGGTTTGGGCGTGGAATCGGCTGGAGTGGCCGCCGGTCGAGTGGCTGGCAGGGTCGCACGACGTCGTGCACAGCCAGAGTCCGTTGTTGATTCCCGCGACGCGCGCGGCGCAAGTCGTCACCGTGCACGATCTCGACTTCCTCCGCCATCCGGATCAGATGAGCGCGGAAATTCGCCGCGACTATCCGGCGCTGGCGCGATCGCACGCGGCGCGCGCGCATGGAGTGATCGTCTCGTCGCAGTACGCGGCCGATGAAGTGACGCGAGAGCTGAACCTCGATCCATCTCGCGTGCACGTGTGCCCGCCCGGACGCCCCGATTGGGCTGATGGCGTGCGCCAGCGTCGGATCGGAGCGCGGGGCAAACATATTTTGTTCATGGGCACGCTGAGCCTGCGAAAAAATGTCGGCACCTTGCTCGAAGCCTACGCGCGGCTGCGAACGACGCTGGCCGATGCGCCGCCGCTGGTGCTGGCCGGGCATCGCACGCCGGCGTCGGCGCGCTGGGAGGCGCGCTGCGAGCAGCCGCCATTGAAGGGACACGTCACGATTACGGGTTACGTGGACAGCGCGCGGAAGAACGATCTTTATGCGGATGCGCTGATGCTCGTGCTGCCGTCGTATGAAGAGGGATTTGGATTGCCGGTGCTCGAAGCCATGGCCTGTGGTGTTCCCGTGATCGTGTCGTCCCGCGGATCGCTTCCCGAAGTGGCAGGGCCGGCCGCGGCGCCGATCGATCCGGATGATGCCGACGGTTTCGCTCGCGCGATGCGGGCGCTGCTCGAAGGCGATGCGACTGCGGCCGGTGAACGCGGCGTGGCCCAGGCCGCGCAGTACAGCTGGCCCGCGTGCGCCGCGGCGGCGCGGCGCGCCTATCAATCAGCGATCGAGGTCCACCTTCGCGGTTCCCGCTTCGGCGGGACAAGTCCATGAGGGTCGCAATCGACGCTCGTGAGCTCTGCGGCCGCCCCACCGGTGTCGGCCGGTATCTCACGGGTCTGCTCGACGCCTGGTCGACGAGCGAGGCGGCACGCCGCCATCAGTGGACGCTCATCGCTCCGGCTGTGCTCGAAGGATCGTCGCGGTGGGCCGCGACCGTCGAAGTCGTCGGCGGCAGTGGCGGGACCATGTGGGAGCAGACCACGCTGCGGCGCGCCGTTCGCGCGGCGCAGGCCGACGTCTTCTTTGCCCCGGGATACACTGCTCCATTGACCGTGGCGGCTCCCCTGGTCCTCACGATTCACGACGTGTCGTTCTTCGCCCACCCGGAATGGTTTTCGTTCCGCGAGGGCGTCCGCCGCCGTCAGCTCACGGCGTGGTCAGCCCGCCGAGCCCGAGCGGTCATCACCGACACTGAATTCTCGAAATCTGAGATCAAGCGTTTCATCGGCATCGACGACAAGAGACTCCGCGTAATTCCGCTGGGGCTCGCTGCCCGTTCAGACGATCGTTCGGACGGCCGTTCTCCGATCGTTCTATACGTAGGTTCGTTATTTCAGCGGCGGCGTGTCGATCGTTTGATTCGCGCGTTCGATCTGGTCGCCGATCGCGTGCCGGACGCGCGTCTCGAGATTGTTGGCGAGAATCGAACGAACCCGCACGTCGACTTCGAATCGATTCGCGCCGGTTGCCGGCACGGCGATCGCGTCAGCATTCGATCGTACGTGGACGATGCCGCGCTGGCGTCGCTCTACGATCGCGCGTCGGTGTTTGCGTTTCTCTCCGAATACGAAGGCTTCGGACTGACGCCGCTCGAAGCGCTTGCCGCCGGCGTGCCGCCGATCGTGCTGGACACTCCGGTGGCGAGAGAAACCTGCGGCGCCGGCGCGCGTTATGTCGCGCCCTCCGCATCGAATGACGACATTGCGGCAACGATCGCCGAGTTGCTGTCGAATGCCGACGCCCGTCAGAACGTGTTGCGCCATCGCCGCGACGTGCTGAATCGGTACGACTGGCCTCTCGCCGCCGCCGCGACGCTGTCGGTGCTCGAGGAGGCCGCCGGTGCCCGATAGGGACAGCCTCGCGATCATCATCGTCACCTACAACTCGGCGCAGGAGATCGACGCGTGCCTGGAATCGCTCGTCGGCCACACCAGCCCGTTCCCCACCACGATCACGGTCGTGGATAACGCCTCGCCGGACCGCACCGCGGCGCACGTGCGACAGAAATGGCCGGCGGTGCAGGTCATCGACGCCGGCGGCAACCTCGGATTCGCCAAGGCCAACAACATCGGCATCCGCGCCACGAGCAGCGACTACGTCCTGCTGATGAATCCCGACACCGTGGCGCCGCCGGGCGCGATCCAGGCGCTGGTCCGCGGCCTTGCCTCGCATCCCGATGCGGCCATCGCCGGGGCGCGGCTGCTGAGCGATCGTGGATTCCCCGAGTTGTCGTGGGGCGTGCCGATCACGCCGTGGAACGAATTGAAGACGATGGTGTTTTCGCGGCTGTATCTGCGCAAGATCAGGCGCATCGTCCGCAAGATGGACAAACTGAGCCGGGTGGCGCGCGAGGTGGACTGGGTCAGCGGCGCATGCATGGTGATCCGCCGCCCGGATCTCGAAGCGGTCGGGCTTCTCGACGAGCGCTATTTCATGTACAACGAGGACGTCGATCTGTGTCTCGCGATGCACAAGCGCGGGCGCAAGGTGTTCTACATCGCTGGCGCCGAAGTGCTGCACTATCGTGGCAAGTCGGCGGCGCGCAATCCCGAGATGGAGCGGCTGCGGCAGCGAAGCCACGTCGCGTATTACGAGAAGCATCTGCCGATGTGGACGCCACTGCTGCGTCTCTACCTGAAAGTCACGGGCAAGGGCTGACACGGATGCGGATTGCCATCGATGCGCGCAAGCTTCGCGACTTCGGCATCGGCACGTACATTCGCAACATCCTGATAGAGCTGTCGCGGCTCGATCGGGAAACCGAGTACGTCGTGCTGTGCCGGCCCGATGACGTGACCTCGGGTGACGTGCTTGGCCAGAATTTCCGCATGGTGCCGGAGACGGCGCCGGCGTATTCCATCGCCGAGCAGTTTCGCATTCCCCTGTCGCTGGCCCGCGAGCGCGTGCGTCTGGTGCATGAACCGCACTACGTGCTGCCGCCCCTGCTCAGGTGCCGATCGGTCGTGACCATTCACGACTGCATACACCTGATGTTCCCGCAATACCTGCCGAGCAAGCTCGCGTACGTCTACGCCAAGGGCTCGATGTGGACCGCGACGCGAAAGGCCAACCGGATCCTCACCGTCTCCGAAGCCTCGAAGCGCGACATTCTGCGGTTCTTCAACGTCGCTCCGGAGAAAGTCGTCGTCATTCACAACGCGATCGACGAGCGCTTCCTGTCGCCGGTCGATCCCGAACGGATGGATCTCGCGCGCCAGCGTTACCAGCTCGATCACCCGTTCGTGCTGTATGTCGGCAACATCAAGCCGCACAAGAACCTCGTTCGACTGATTGAGGCGTTTGCCGAGCTCCGCCGGGGCGATCTCGAGGACCTCAAGCTGCTCATCATCGGCGATGAGATCTCGAAGCTGCCCGCGCTG
>Ga0105340_1001162_pt1 | contig 11974 bp, 10 predicted proteins | sample EasRivMeERMLT700_FD_89676 | JGI IMG/M metagenome (GOLD analysis project Ga0105340, IMG submission 89676) | Soil microbial communities from meander-bound floodplain in the East River, Colorado, USA - East River MetaG ERMLT700 | ecosystem: Environmental > Terrestrial > Soil > Floodplain | place... | reverse complement strand
TTCGCAGAACGCGCAGGTGCCGTCAAACAGAATCACCGCATGCATCGGTTCAACTGCGAGTCTACTGCCAGGTAATCCTGGCTCCGACTCGCACCGTGCGCGGCCAGCCGATCGATCGCAGCGGCGTGCGCGCGGTGTCGTATTCCTGGTCGAGGATGTTTTCGACGGCGAGGAACCCGGTAAGGCCGCGGACGATTGCGCGGCTGACGGTGGCATCCCAGACGGCGTAGGCCCCCAGAATGAACGCCTCGGTGTTGAGGTCGTCGTCATACTGCTCGCTGCTGAAGCGGATCTGGGTGGCCGCGGTGAACCAGCGCGGATCGAACCATGTCAGCGCCACGCCACCCTGCACATTGGGCACCTGCGGCACCTCGTTGTCGGCGATTGCGGGCGTCGCCACCGAACCGCGGAAGTGGCTCGAAGTGAACACGATCTGGGCGCTCGCGCTCAAGGAGTTGGAGAAGCGCGAATCCAGCTCGATCTCCACGCCGGTGGCGCGAATGGTGTCGGAATTCTGTCGCTGCCGGATGATCTGCGTCGGCGTCTGTGACAGCGTCACGTTGGCAATGGCGCCATCGAGGTTGTTGAAGAAACCCGTGGCGCGGATCGAGGCGCGGGCAAACGTCGTCAGCACGCCGCCCTCGACGCCGCTCAGCGTTTCCGGATCGAGCAGTGGGTTGGCGTTGGTGATCTGGTTGCCGACCGCGAAACGGCGGTGCAACTCGTTGAGACTCGGCGTCCGATTGGCGTAGTACCCCGACGCCTGGAACTGGAACCGTCCGGCGCGCATCGACAGCGCGGCGCGCGGGCTGGCATACGAGACGTCCTTGGTCGGCAGCGACGAATCTTCCGGCTCCGACTTCCACGAGTCGAAGCGAGCGCCGAATTCCAGCGTGAACGCGTCGGTGACGGCGACGTTGGCGCGGGCGTACGCGGCGGCCACATTCTCCGTTCCGCCGGACAGGAACGGGCCGCTCCGCGTGTTGACGCCAGTGACCAGTGCGTAGCGGAATTCGTCCTGTATCGCATGCGTGTGCCGGAAATCGGCGCCGACGATCATCGTGAGTTTGTTGATCGGCCGGCTCCACTGCGCGTTGAGACCGCGATGCGATGTATCGATGAACTGCTCGAACGTCAGGCGCTCGGTGGCGCGGCCGGCCGCGACCGCAGAGAACGTCTGGTAATAGTCCTGCGAGCTGCCGACGCCGTGAACCTCGAAGACGCCGCCGCCGATAAAGGCGCCGACTTCGAGCGAGAACTGCTGCCAGTCGGTGGTGTTGACCTGGACGACGGTGCCGTTGCCGCGATCTTCCTCATAGAGGGCGCCGCGCGCGTTGACGTGCCAGTTGTTGCCGCGCTTGCCGAAGGTCGCAAAGCCGGTGCTGTAATCGCTGTCGGCGCGCGTGTCGACGGCGCCGCGCACTTCGGGGGCGAGGACGAAGACACCGTCGGTGCGGACGCCTTCGTAGGCGCCGCTCGCGTTCCAGCCATCCTTCTCCGCCGCGGCGAACAACGAACCGCGGAACGTGTCGTGCGATCCACCTTCGATCGTCGCTCGCGCGCGCGTGCGACTCGGCTGCACGGTAAGCAACTGAATGACGCCGCCCAGGGCGCCGGCGCCGTACAGATCGCCCGTCGCGCCGCGCACGACTTCCACCCGATCGACGGCGGCGAGCGGGATGCGATTCCAGTACACCCAGCTGCCGAACGGGTCGTTCAACGGTACGCCGTCGGCGAGCACGAGCGTGCGGCTCGAACCCGAACCCGACACGCCGCGCAGCGTCACGCCCTGTGTCGTCGGATTGGCGACGCGCGACGAGGAGCGGCGGAACAAGGTGAAGCCCGGCGTCGATCGCAGCGCATCGTCCAGCGCGCCGGCGGCCATGTTGCTCAATTCAGCGGACGTCAGCACCGTGGAGCTCGCCGCGCTGGGCAGCCGCTCGGCGCCGCGCGTTGCGGTGACCACGACCGAGTCGGCGAAGTTCACGGGACGCAGCACGATCTGCACTGGACCCGTGCCGTCGATCTCGACGGTCACGCTTTCGAATCCTTCCGACGACACGCGGACGCGAGCCGCCATCACACCGGCGTCGAAGTTGCCGTCCGGATCGGTCGTCACAGTACTCGTGCGGCCGTCGCGCGACGTCACGACGACGTCCGCTGCTGGAATCACCGCGCCCGAAATATCGACGACCGTTCCCACGGTGTTGCCCGACGCGGGCTGTTGCACCGACGGTGTAGCAACGGCCTGCGCGCCTGCCGGCGCTGCCGTTACGAGAGCTGCCGCAACCAGAAACAAGAGGGCTGACAGTCGGATCATAAAGGTAGACTCTACACTACGACGTCGATGGGCCGGAACGGGCTTTCGTGCGGCCCAGAGACGTCGCGCCCGCCGGAGGCGGGCAAGACAACACTGCGATGGCCGAACCTGATCGCTACCTCCTCGAAGGCCCGCATTCGCGCTTCCAGGAACTCCGTCTCCTGCTGCGCGCGGGGCGCGATTTCGTGCATGGATTTCGCGCGCTCCATTTCGTTGGACCGTGCGTGACGGTGTTTGGATCGGCGCGGTTCGACGAACATCACCGGTATTACGCGATGGCGCGCGAAGTCGGCGGCGCGCTGGTCGGCCTCGGCTTCACGGTGATGACCGGCGGCGGTCCCGGCGTGATGGAAGCGGCGAACCGCGGGGCGCGCGAAGCGGGCGGGCGATCGGTCGGCTGCAACATCGAGCTGCCGTTCGAGCAGACGCCGAACGCCTACCTCGATCGCTGGGTGACGACCGAATACTTCTGGGTGCGTAAGGTGTTGCTCGTCAAGTACTCGTACGCGTTCATCGTGATGCCGGGGGGCTTCGGCACGCTCGACGAGCTCACCGAGGCGCTGACCCTGATCCAGACCCGCAAGATCCTGGAGTTCCCGATCGTGCTGATGGGCCGCGACTACTGGGCGCCGTTCATCGCAATGGTCAAGACGATGGTGGAAGCGGGCACGATCTCCGCGTCCGATCTCGATCTCATGCTGGTCACCGACTCGGTGCCGGACGCGATGGCGCACATCGAGCTCCACGCGGTGCAGCATTTCGGACTCAAACGGCGGAAGATTCCCCGCTCGCGAAAGATCTTTGGCGAGCGCTCGCTCGCGAAATAGTGTCCACCTTCGCTCGCCCTGATTGCGCGCGAGCTACGGTGGACCCACCGTAGCGCCCTTCGGGCGCGAAGGTGGGCACCTGTGTGCATGTGAGTTAAGCTGGATCAGATATGCGACTGGCCAAACTGGCGGTAGCGAGCGTCAGTCCAACTGTCGGCGCGGTTAAGTCAAACGTCTCCCGCCTGATCGCGGTCGCCAGGGAAATGGCCGACGCGAACGTCACGATCGGCGCGTTTCCCGAACAGGCCATCGGCGGCTACCCGCCGGAAGATCTCGTGCAGTGGCCGGGCTTTCTGGTCGGGCAGCGCCAGGAGCTCGAGCGCTTCGCGAAAGAAACGCGCGGCTCGGCGACGGTCTACGTCATCGGCCTCGCCGTGTCGGCCGGCGGCCAGATCTTCAACGCCGCCGCGGTCGTGCATCGCGGCATCATCGCGGGCGTCGTGCCCAAGGAAAAGCTGCCGACCTACAACGTGTTCTACGAAGGGCGCACGTTCTCGCGCGGCGGCCCCGGGCTGGCGCTCGACTGGGACGGCATTCCCCTCGGCGACTATCGATTCCATTTCGATTTCGGTGACGTCGCCGTCGAAGTCTGCGAGGACGCGTGGTCGCCCGACGGGCCGATGCGGCGCCGCTGCTACTCGGGCTCCGAGATCGTCGTCAACGTCTCGACCTCGCCGTATCGCATGGGCATCGACTCGACGCGGCGCGAGATGCTCGCGACCCGCGCCGCCGACAACCAGGCGCTGCTGCTCTACGCGAACGCGGTCGGCGGACAGGACGGGCTGATCTACGACGGCGGCGGCTTCATCTTCCAGAACGGCCGCCTGGTGTTCGAAGCGCCGCGCTTCGCGGAAGGCTGGTGGTCGACGATTGTCGATCTCGATCGCACGCGCCGCCTGCGCATGGAGAACACGACGTGGCGGTCGGATTGCGAAGCATTCCGCCTCGAACGCGAGAACGTGCCGGTGATCAAGGTCGAAGGCAAGACCGCCGACAACTCGTCGTTCAAGTATCCAGGACCCGAGGGCAGCAACTTCTTCCTCCCCGCCTCCGCCAAGGCTACGGCGGGGCAAGCCGGCTCACGTGGACCGTTGACAGACCCGCGCGATCGCGCCCTCGACGATCTGTTCGAAGCGCTCGCCATTGGCGTGAAGAGCTATTACGAGAAGACCGGCGCCTTCAAGTCGCTCGGCATCGCGCTCTCCGGCGGCCGCGATTCGATGCTGACGCTGCTGGTGGCGTGGCGGGCGACGCAACTCATCAAGGGCGGCACCACGATCTCCGCCTTCTACATGCCGAGCAAGCATTCAGGCGGCGACACGAAGCAGGCGGCGACCGTCCTGGCCGGGGAGCTCGGCGTCACGCTCCGGACGATCCCGATCCACGACGCGGTCGAGCGCGAGATCCAGGCGACCGTCGACATGCTCGGCGCCGAGCCGCTGACGGAACTGACGCGGCAGAACGTCCAGGCGCGCATTCGCGGACAGCGGATGTGGAACTGGGCGAACTCCTCGGGCGCGCTGTTCCTGCAAACCGGCGACATGAGCGAAAAGGCCGTCGGCTACACGACGATCGGCGGCGACCTCGAAGGCGCGTTGTCGGTGATCGCGAACGTGCCGAAGACGGTGGTGATTGCGCTGCTCGAGCGACTCGAGGCGAGATTCGGCTTCAAGGGCGTCTCCGCGACGCTGCATACGGAACCTGGCCCCGAGCTGGCCGACAAGCAAGTCGCCGAGAACGAGCTGATGCCGTTCCCCGTCCTCGACGCCTGCCTGCATCTCTATGCCGGCGAAAAGATGTCGCCGGACGAAATCGGCATCGCCCTCAAGTCGCTCTTCCCTGAGTATCCGGCCGACACGCTGACGGCCTGGGCGCATCGGTTCACGAAACTGTTTTCGCAATCGATCTACAAGTGGGTGCAGTCGCCGCTCTCGCTCCACGTCGGATCGCTCGATCTGGATCGCGAGCGCGCGCTGCAGATGCCGGTCGTCCAGAAAAACGAATGGACTTGAGTTAATCAAGCCGTGCCCGACCTGGTCCACATCAACACCCTCGACGATATGCGCGTCTCAGCGTATCGTCACCTCGCCGATCCCGATCAGCTGCTCGATCTCGGCCTGTTCGTCGCCGAGGGCCGCCTCGTCGTGCGCCGCCTGATCGATTTGCAGCATTGGGCGATCGAATCGATCCTGCTGACGCAGCCGGCCGCCGATTCACTCATCGACATGCTGCCGAAGACGGCCGCCCCGATCTATCTCGCCGATCAAGAGCTGATGAACGGGATTGCCGGCTTCAACATCCATCGCGGATGTCTCGCGCTGGTCAGGCGCCCGCCGACGCCGTCGCTCGATCGCATCGCGGCCGGCCCGCTGTCGCGCGTGCTCGTCCTCGAAGGCGTGAACAATCCCGACAACGTCGGCGGGCTGTTCCGCAGTGCCGCGGCATTCGGGATCGAGCTGGTCGTCCTTGGTCCGAACAGCGGCGATCCGCTGTATCGCAAGGCCGTCCGCACCTCGATGGGCGCGACGCTGTCGCTGCCGTTCGCGCAGGCGCCGCAGTGGCCCGGCGCGATAGCGGATCTGCGGGCCGAGGGGTTCACCGTGGTCGCGCTCACGCCGGCAGTGACCGCCGCTCCACTCGAAGAGATTTTTCCGCACGCCAAGCTCGCGCTGCTCGTGGGCTCGGAAGGCTCCGGACTCACCGAGGAGGCGATGCGGGCGGCCACGCTTCGGATCCGCATTCCGACCACCACCGACGTGGACTCGCTCAACGTGACGACGGCCGCATCGATCGCGATGTATCACTGCTTCGCGGAAAAACGTGGTTGGTGAGATGGATTTCGTCGAAGAAGTGTTGCGGTTTCTCACCGCAAGGATGCAAATCGAAGCGGAGTGGGCGGTGCAGGAGCGGACCTCATTGACCTGGTGGGCGCATACGCTTGCCCAACGCGTGTGGATAGCCGAGCCGCGCGAATTCCAGGGCGTCCAGCTCACGACGCTGCATATCGAAACCGACGTGCTTGCTGACGTGCCGATGGACGCGGCGACGTGGACGCGGCTGGCCGCCGTGAACCAGTACGCGACGTTGAGCGCGTATGTGGCCGACACGGCGCATGGCACCATCCGGCTGCATGCATCGGTCTCGTTGACGGCCGACAACTTTCTGCTCGCGCAATCGATCGCGTTGCATGCGATGGCGCTGCAGATGGCGGACGCCTATGCGGAAGCCGCGGAGCTGGCGGCGGCGTTTGGCGGCACGGTCGCGGCGACTCCGCATCCCCATCGCGGCCTGCGGGCGCAGCCCGACGAGATGGTCGGCATCCTCGAGGTCTACCAGCAACGCGGCAACGGCGATTCGCCGTTCGACGCCGACGAGATCGCGCAGCTGGTCCACCTCGACCCGCGTCCCTGGACGATGGCGGCCAATCAGGAGCAGCGGTTGGATGCGGATCTGGAGTTTGCGACCGATGTGCACGCGCGTCTCGAGCTGGATGCGTCGGAACGGCACCCCTCGCTCGGCAGCGGACTACAAATGCGGCTGCTGTTGCCCGTGGAACCCGATGATGCGATTGCGCAGAAGCTGAACGCGAGCGAATGCCTCGAGCCGGACGCGCATCAGCTCGGCGCGTGGTGCGTGGATCGCGAGCACGGGCTGATGTTCACCGGTTTCGTGCCCGCGGCCGCGTATGGTCCGGGCCTGGCGCGCGCGCTGATCTATCACCTGTCGGCGAAAAACGACTGGGCGCGCGCGTTGTTGTTCCCCTCCGCGTAGAGGCGGGTCTTTAGACCCGCCTGCGCGCGGGTTAGTAGTAGAGGCGCGTCTTTAGACGCGCCTGCTCGATGCGTTTGTCGAGGCGGGTCTCAGACCTGCCTGTTGGTAAGCCAGTTGCAACGATCTGCTTCATGGCAAACAGACCGCCTCGCTTCCCAGGCTTCAGCTATGCCGGCTTCAATCGGTATTTCCTCACGATCTGTGTCGACAAACGCGCACCGCTCTTCATCGACATCGAGCTCGGTCAATTCGTTGCGACGCAATTCTTGCAGCTTTCGGTGACCTTTCAGTTCGAAGTAATTGCGTACTGCGTGATGCCGGACCACATTCACATCCTAGTGGCCGCTCAATCAGAAGGCTGCTTCCTCAAGCCGTACGTCCATCGGTGCAAACAAGCAACTGGTTACAACTGGAAGCATGACCGACGACACCATACAAGGCTCTGGCAAGAGGGATTCTACGATCGGATCCTTCGAGACAAGGATCCGAGCGAAGGTGTTATCCGATACATCCTGGAGAATCCAGTTCGAGCCGGATTAGTCGACGATCCTCGAGAGTATCCGCTGATCGGCGCGGCGAACTACGACATCGATGAGCTCTTACTCGCTGCGATGTTGTGGAAGCCACCTTGGAAGTGAACAACTTCATGCAGGCGGGTCTAAAGACCCGCCTCTACACGGGAACTCGCAGGCGGGTCTGAAGACCCGCCTCTACGTAACGAAAACGAATGGGCGCGCGTTGTTATTCCCTGCGGGTTAGCTCTCCCAGTCCAGCGAGCGCGTCACCGCTTTCTTCCAGCCCGCGTACAGCTTCTCGCGAAGCGCCGCGTCCATCGCCGGCCGGAATTCGCGATCGAGCGCCCAATTGTGCGTGACGTCTTCGAAGCCGTTCCAATAGCCGACGGCAAGGCCCGCGAGGTAAGCGGCGCCGAGCGCAGTGGTCTCGGCGACGACCGGACGCCGGACGGACACGTTGAGCAGATCGGCCTGGAATTGCAGGAGCATCGCGTTGGCGGCAGCACCGCCATCGACCTTCAACGTCTTCAGCGGCAGTCCCGACTCCGCCTGCATCGCTTCCAGCACGTCGCGCGTTTGGTACGCCATCGCGTCGACAGCGGCGCGCGCGACATGCGCAACTGATGAATTGCGCGTCAGCCCGACGATCACGCCGCGGGCGCGCGGATCCCAATACGGCGCGCCGAGCCCGACGAACGCCGGCACGAGATACACGCCGTCGGTGTCCGGCACCTGCGACATCAGCTTCTCGACATCAGCCGACGCCGTGATCGCCTTCAAGCCGTCACGCAGCCATTGCACCGCCGCACCCGCGATGAATACTGAGCCCTCGAGCGCGTAGGTGGTCTTGCCGCCGATCTTCCACGCGACGGTCGTCAGCAGTCCCTTCGCGGACGGGACGGGCTTGTCGCCGGTGTTGAGCAACATGAAGCAGCCGGTGCCGTAGGTGTTCTTCGCGGAGCCAGGCTCGAAGCAGGCCTGGCCGAAGAGCGCCGCCTGCTGATCACCCGCATCGCCGGCGACCGGAATCGCCGCGCCGAACAACTCCGGATCGGTCTGGCCGTAGACTTCGCTCGACGATCGCACCTCGGGCAGCATCGCCCGCGGAATATCGAGCAGCCGCAACAGCTCGTCGTCCCATTGCATCGTGTGGATGTTGAAGATCAGCGTGCGGCTCGCGTTGCTGACATCGGTGACATGGACCTTGCCGCCGGTCAGCCGCCAGATCAGGAACGTGTCGATGGTGCCGAACAGCACTTCGCCGCGCGCGGCACGATCACGAAGGCCATCGAATGAATCGAGCAGATGCTTGATCTTCGTTCCGGAGAAATAGGCATCGACGACGAGACCGGTCTTCCGACGGAACGTGGCTTCCTGCCCCGCCGCTTTCAGTCGATCGCAGATCGGCGCGGTGACACGGCTCTGCCACACAATCGCGTTGGCGATCGGCTTCCCGGTCGCCTTCTCCCACAGCACCGTCGTCTCGCGCTGGTTGGTGACGCCGATCGCGGCCAGGTCGAGCGCGCTGATGCCGGCGCGCGCGATCGCTTCCTTCGCGGTCGCCAGCTGCGTGGACCAGATGTCTTCCGGATTGTGCTCGACGTGCCCGGGACCCGGAAAGATTTGCGGGAACTCCTGTTGCGCCGACGACACGGCCTTGCCCGATCGATCGAACACGATCGCGCGGCTCGACGTCGTTCCCTGGTCGAGCGCGAGGACGAACTTGCCCGCATGCGCCGATGCGGTCATCGTCCGGCCTCGGGCGCAACGTGATGCTTGTTGACGAACGTGTCATATAACCACGCGCCGAGAATCGCGCCGACGATCGGCGCGACAATCGGCACCCACCACCAGCCGCCGCCAGCGGTGAAGACGCCGGAGCCCCAGCCCGCGACGAACGTGAAAAGGCGCGGACCGAAGTCGCGCGCGGGATTGATCGCGTACCCGGCGTTGAAACCGAACGCGACGCCGATCGCAATGACCAGCATGCCGACGAGCGGACCCGTGAACCAGGCCGGCGCCCCGACATTCTTTTGGTCGGTGACCGCGAGCACGCCCGCCATCAACAGCATCGTGCCGACCACCTGGTCGACGAAGCCGCCGGCGATCGACAGATACGGTTGCGGATAGGTGGCGAAGATGCCGGCCGTCGCCGTCGCGCCTTCCACCATGCGCATGCCGCCATCAAAGGCCGAAAACGCCTCGCGATAGGTCGCGAATACCAGCGCCGAAGCGGCAAAGGCGCCGGCGATCTGCGCGATGGAATACGGCACGACCTTGCTCCAGGGGAATTGCCGATGCACGGCGAGCGCGACCGTCACCGCCGGATTGAGGTGTGCGCCAGAGACGCCCGCCGACGCGTAGATGCCGAGCATCACGGCAAGGCCCCAGCCGATGTTGATGGCCAGGAACGATCCGTTGGCGTTCTTGCTGAGCACCGTCTGGGCGACGACGCCGACGCCGAAGGCGATCAGGATGAACGTGCCGAAGAATTCCGCGGCGGCTTCCCGCGCTGTCCCTTTGAGCATCCGCGGATATTACTTCACACGCAGCACGATAATGTGTTGCCAGGGCAGGACGTCGATCACTTTGTCGAGGACGAACCCTTCGGCCTCCATCTCCTGCTTCACCTCGGCCACGCTCATCTTGTGCACCTCGAGGATCGGCACCTTCGGATCTTCCTTGCGGAATTCGAGCAGGACGAGCCGTCCGTTCGGTTTGAAGGTTCCCTTCAGCCGCTGCAGAAAAATTTGCGGCTGCTGGAGCTCGTGATAGACATCGACCATGATCGCGAGATCGATCGAGTCCGGCGGCAGCCGTGGATCGTCCATCCCGCCAAGGACGGTGGTGATGTTCGTCAAGCCCTCTGACTTGATCCGCCGATCGAGGATGTCGATCATCCCCTGCTGGATGTCGGTTGCGTAGACGCGGCCCGTGGGACCGACACGCTTGGCAATCCGCGACGAGTAATAACCGGAGCCCGCGCCGATGTCAGCGACGACCATTCCGGGCTTGAGCTCGAGCGCATCGAGCGCCTTCGACGGCGCTTCCTCGTCCTCGCGCTCGGGCCGCTCCAGCCATCCGGCGCCGCCCACGCCCATCACCGGCGCGAAAATGCGGCCGCTCACTGGATGGCGTCGCTGCGCCTCGACGAACACTCCGGCGACGATGATCAGCGCAACGCTAACGGCGATTACTCGCATTTGTTATCCTTAGTGGTCTATACATGCCGCTTGCCGCACGACCAGCGACCCCGGCCGACGCCGAACGCATTGCCCAAATCTATAACGAAGGCATCGAGGATCGCGTGGGAACGTTTGAAACACGTCCGCGCTCGACCGGCGACATCCGCGCCTGGTTCGACGGCCGTCATCCCATCGTCGTGGTCGAGGACGAGGGCGAGATCGTCGCGTTTGCCTCGACCTCGAACTACCGCACGCGCGAATGCTACGCGGGCATCGCGGAATTCTCCGTCTACGTCGCGCGCGTGGGGCGCGGCCGGGGCGCCGGCACCGTGGCGATGCGCGCGTTGATCACGGCCGCCGCGCCGGCGGGCATCTGGAAGCTGGTATCACGCATCTTCATCGAGAACACCGCAAGCCGCCGGCTGATGGCGTCGATGGGGTTCCGGGAAGTCGGCATTTACGAAAAGCACGCCAAGCTCGATGGACACTGGCGCGATGTCGTCATCGTGGAGCGTCTGATTCCCGAGAACATCCGTTAATGAAACGATCGATTCCACAACTCATCTCGCTCGTCGCCATTGTGGCGGGCCTGGTGCTGTTCGTGTGGACGATGCTCGGCATCGATCGCACCGAGACGCTGATTCAGGCGCGCAGCCTTGGCATCGCGCTGCCGCTGGTGCTGATACCCGGCGCGCTTTGGCATCTGCTCCGGGCAGCGGGTTGGTACATCTGCTTCCCTCCCGAGCATCGCCCCTCGTACTGGCGCGTGTTCCGCGTCCGTCTTGCCGCCGATGGCGTCGGCTACTTCACCATGCGCGGCGTCGCGAGCGAGCCGCTGCGCGTCGTCCTGTTGATGGGTCACGTCTCGCCGGTCGTGAGCGCCGCCGCATCGGTCCTCGAGCGCACCGCGATGGGGATCATGAGCGTCGTCGGTGTCGGTGTCTTCGCCGCGTTCGCGGTGTCATCCGACATGCTGCCCGGTGCGTGGCAGGGTGTGTTCCGCGGCATCGCGATCACGGCCGCCACCGTGTTGTTCCTGTCGCTGCTCTTCCTGATGCGCACCGGGCGCTACTTCGGCCCCGTTGTCGAGCGCATCTACCTGCGCACGCGGTGGCGCTGGGCCGGCGGCCGCACCGTCCGGGCGATCACCGCCACGGAAGATTTGTTCCTGAAACTCGCACGCACGGATTCGCGCCGGCTGCAGACGCTCGTGCTGCTCAGCATCGTGTGCTATTGGCTGATGGCGTTCGAAGTGCTGCTGGTGTTCTGGGCGATTGGGCAGCCAATCTCGCTCTGGATCGGCACGATCGTCGAGACCTTCTGGCGATCCGCGAGCGTCGCGGGCGGCGCGATCCC
>Ga0105340_1001161_pt1 | contig 11974 bp, 9 predicted proteins | sample EasRivMeERMLT700_FD_89676 | JGI IMG/M metagenome (GOLD analysis project Ga0105340, IMG submission 89676) | Soil microbial communities from meander-bound floodplain in the East River, Colorado, USA - East River MetaG ERMLT700 | ecosystem: Environmental > Terrestrial > Soil > Floodplain | place... | reverse complement strand
TAGACGTTACGAGCGGGTGGTGTGTGCTTGGTGTGATGGGACCACAGTCGCGCGCGCTCCTCAGCCGCGTGACCGATACCGATCTCGCGAACGCTGCCTTCCCGTTTGCAACCGCGCAGACGATCTCTATCAGGACGGCGACCGTTCGCGCCCTGCGGATCACTTACGTCGGCGAGCTGGGCTGGGAACTACACGTGCCGATCGAACAGGCTGCGCTGGTTTACGATGCGTTGGTGGCAGCAGGCCAGGAATTCGGAATCGCGAACGCGGGCCACTACGCCATCAATTCGTTGCGCCTCGAAAAGGGCTACCGCGCGTGGGGCGCTGACCTTTCGCCGGATGATAGCGCGCTCGAAGCCGGCCTCGGCTTCGCCATTGCGTGGAATAAGCAGGTCCCCTTCATTGGACGTGATGCCTTGTTGAAGCAAAAGCAAGCGGGTGTGAAGCGGCAATTGGTCATCTTCGTTCTGCAGGACCCCGAGCCAATGTTGTGGGGCAGTGAGCCCATTTACCGCGATGGCAAAGCCGTCGGTTACACGACAAGCGGCTCCTACGCGCACACCCTCGGCGCTGCGATTGGCATGGGATATGTCAACCACACGGAAAAAGTGAATGCGGAATTCATTAGGGCGGGACGCTACGAGATTTCCATCAATGGCCGGCGCTACGGCGCCACGCCGCATCTTCGCGCCCCCTACGATCCGGAACGAGCGAGGATTCTCCTGTGATCGAAACTCTCACGACGCCTTTGCCCAGGAAGCTGCCGCTCTACGAACGCTGGCGCTGGCAGATTTTTGCTGTCACGTGGCTGGCCTACGCGGGATTTTATCTCACCCGCAAATCGTTCGCCGTTGCCAAAATCGACATGAGCAAGGCGGAGCCGGCGGGACTGGGCCTCGACAACCAGGTGCTCGGTCTCATCGATGGCGCGTTTCTCACCGCCTATGCGCTTGGGCAATTCTTTTGGGGAGTTTGCGGCGACCGTTATGGCACGCGCCGGGTCATTCTCATCGGGATGTTCGGTTCCGTGATTGCGGCGCTGGCCATGGGTGCTTCGAGCCTCGTAGTGCTGCTGATCGCCTTCTCCGCCTTCCAGGGCATATGCCAGTCCTCTGGCTGGGCGCCACTCTCGAAAAATCTCGGTTGCTTTTTTTCCCAACGCGAGCGCGGCTCGATCATGGGATTATGGTGCACGAATTACGCGCTTGGCGGCTTCATCGCCACCATCTTCGCCGCCTACGCCGCCCAATGGTGGGGCTGGCGTTTTGCCTTTTACGCGCCCGCTGTCGTGTTGCTCGCGATTTGGATCGTCTTCTTTTTTTTCCAGCGTAACCGACCCGAAGATGTCGGCCTTCCGTCCATCGAACGATATCACGAGGAGAAAGAGCCGACGCTCAAGCCGGACGAAACGCCCGCCGAAGAGCCGGAGGGCTCGTGGAAAGTGGTTGGGGAAGTCCTGCGCAGCCCCATGGTCCTGTTGTTGGCCGCCGTTTACTTCTTCATGAAGCCGGCGCGTTACGCGATTTTGTTATGGGGACCGAAGTACTTGAACGAACGGCTCGGCACGAGCGTTACCCAGTCAGGAGCCATGGGCGCGCTTTTCGAATTGGCGGGCCCGGTCAGCGTCCTGGCCGCGGGGGTTTTGTCGGACAAGCTTTTTCGTTCGCGACGCATCCCTATCTCCGTTCTTTGCCTCATCGGTATGTCGGCGCTGCTTTTCGCGATCGACAAACTTCCGGTTTCAAAGATGTGGTTCGGCGCCTGCCTCTTTCTCATGGGCCTGTTGATCTACGCGCCTGACTCGCTGGTCAGCGGCACAGCCGCCGTCGATTTCGGCACGAAGAAAGGCGCGTCCACCGCTTCCGGACTCATCAACGGCTGCGGCTCCATCGGCGCGATTCTCGGTGGAACTATCCCTGGATTTTTCGAAAAGAAGTGGGGCTGGGACGGAGTATTTACCCTGCTGGCCATCTCGGTTTTGATCGCTGCCCTGTTGTTGTTGCCAAGGTGGAACGCGCTTCCGAACCGCCGCGCGAAATGAACCGCCTTGATGCCTTGTGCCCGCCTAAACTACTCTCTTTTCGATGAGTTTGCCGGCCGATTATCACATGCACACGCGGCTTTGTCGCCACGCCGTGGGCGATGCGACCGATTTGGCTGCGCAAGCTGTCTGTCTCGGCATCTCTGAAATCGGATTTTCCGAACATAATCCGATGCCGCGTGACGATTACGACGACTGGCACCCGCTCCAGCAGGATTTCGAAGTGTACATCGAGCAAGTGGAGAAGGCCCGCCGCGATCACCCTCAGCTCATGATCAAGATCGCCCTGGAGATGGATTACATCCCGGGTATGGAAGATTGGATTCGCGAACTTGCCGCACGTCACCAGTGGGATTACCTCATCGGCGCGGTCCACTATGTTTCCGACACGTGGGACCTGGACAATCCAAAGAAGGTCGCCGAGTGGAAACGCCGCGATGCCTTCGAAGTTTGGAGCGAGTATTTCGAGCGGCTGACGAAGGCCGCCGAGTCTGGCTTCTTCAACATTATCGCGCACGCCGATCTCTGCAAAAAATTTTGTTTTTATCCGGAACAGGATTGTACGCCGCTCTTCAACCGACTGCTGCAGGCAATCAAGAAGCATGGTTTGGCCATGGAATTGAACACCGCCGGGCTGCGCAAAGACTGCAAAGAAATTTATCCAGGCCCGAAGATTGTCGGTCTTGCCGCGCAAATGGGCGTGCCGATCACTTTCGCGTCCGATGCTCACGCGCCTGACCAGGTGGCCATGAATTTTACTGAAGCAGTTCAACTGGCGCGCAAATTTGGCTACACGCATTACAGCCGATTTACCCGGCGCAAGCAGGAGAGCGTGCCGTTGTAAGGCAAAGACAGAAACTCTGTATGGAACAATCGCCGCAGATTCCAACTGCCAGAGACAAATTGCTTTTCACTCCCGGCCCGCTCACCACGAGCCTCACCGTCAAGCAGGCAATGCTGCGTGACGCGGGCTCATGGCATTACGAATTCAATGCCATCGTCAAATCTGTGCGCGAACGATTGCTCGCTCTGGCCGGGCTCACTCCCGGATCAGGTTGGGAGACGATTCTCTTGCAGGGGAGCGGAACCTTTGGCGTTGAGGCCGTGCTCGCCACCGTCATTCCTCCAAACGGAAAGCTGCTTGTTCTCGTCAACGGCGCCTACGGCGAACGTATCGTTCAGATGGCTCAGTATCTGAAGATAGCGCACACTGTCTTGCGAACGCCGGAGGATGCCCCGCCCGAATTTCCCGCTATTGAAAGCGCATTGGCGGGCGATTCCTCGATCACCCACGTGGCGTGTGTGCACTGCGAAACAACCACTGGCATTCTCAATCCAATTGCCGAAGTTGGGCACATCGTCAAAAAGCACAGCCGTGTTTATATCGTCGATGCCATGAGCAGCTTCGCCGCCGTGACTATCGACTTTACCGTTGCGGGCATCGATTATCTCATTTCATCCGCGAACAAATGCGTCGAGGGCGTCCCCGGTTTTTCATTCGTCTTTTGCCGGCGCGCCGACCTCATGGCAACAGAGGGCTCCGCGCGCAGCCTCAGCCTCGATCTCCTCGCGCAATTGAAGGGCTTCGACAAAAACGGCCAATTCCGTTACACGCCCCCGACGCACGTTATTCTGGCATTCGACCAGGCGTTGAAGGAACTGGAACAGGAAGGCGGAGTTATCGCGCGTGCCGCCCGTTATCGACGCAATCACCAGGTGCTGATCGAAGGCATGACACGGCTCGGTTTCCGCCTTTTTCTCGACCCGAAGGTGCAGAGTTACATCATTACTGGATTTCACTACCCCGCCGATCCGAAGTTTTCGTTCGAACTGTTCTATCGCCGCCTCAGCGAGAAGGGTTTTATTATCTATCCCGGCAAGCTCACTCAGGTGAACACATTCCGCATCGGCACCATTGGCCGCCTTTTCGAGGGCGACATCCGCGGCTTGCTGGCCGCAGTCCGGGAAACGCTCGACGAAATGGGCGTGAAGATCCTTGCACACTAACGGCCAGAATTGTCCCGAGCCCGCACACCTATGACGTCTTTTCAAACCAACGCTTTCACAGTCAATGGGCGCACTTACACCCCGCCCGCACGCCCTGTCGCCGTCATCTGCCTCGACGGCTCAGCCGACGAATACCTCGATGCCGCCCTCGTCCGCGGCCGTGTGCCCAACCTGCAAAAGTTTGCCATCGACGGTTATCGCGGACTCGCGCGTGGCGCCATGCCTTCCTTCACCAACGTGAATAACGCCTCCATCGTTACCGGCGTCCCGCCCTGCATTCACGGAATCGGCGGCAACTATTTCTACGAGGCAGCGACCGGTCAGGAAGTCATGATGAACTCAGCCAGATTTCTTCGCGCTGACACCATCTTTCCTGCCGCAGCTCGTTCCGGACGCCGCGTCGCCGTCATCACCGCCAAAGACAAGCTGCGCGATATCTTTGCTCATGGCCTCATCGAAAGAGGTGGCATCGCTTTCTCTTCCGAAAAGGCAAACCAGGCGCGGCGTGAAACTCACGGCATCGAGAGCGTGGAGAAACTTGTTGGCCTCTCGACACCACCTGTCTACAGCGCTGACGCCAGCACCTTCCTCTTCCGCGCCGGCGTCAAGTTGCTCGAGCATAATCTCGCCGATTTTCTTTATCTCTCCACCACTGACTTCATCCAACACAAGTTCCGTCCCGAAGAATCGGAGGCGTTGGATTTGTACGCCGCCATCGACGAGCAACTGGGTCGTCTCGTTGCACTCGGCGCTCTCGTCGGCATCACCGCCGATCATGGCATGAACGCCAAGCAAAAACCGGACGGTTCACCAAACGTCATCTATCTTGAAAGCGAACTGACGAAAAAATATGGATCTGGTTTTCGCGTCATCTTGCCGATCACAGATCCCTACGTCGTGCATCACGGTGCGCTGGGTTCGTTTGCCGTGGTTCATCTGCCGCCAAAGATCACCGCTCGCCGCAAATTTAACATTCTCCATTTCCTGAACAATCTTCCCGGTGTGACCGAAGTGTACGGCCGAAACGCCGCCGAAAAGCTCCAATTGCCCGCCGACCGTCTTGGCGACATGGTGGTAATTTCCGGACGCGATGTCGTCCTTGGCCGCACTCCGGACTACCATGATTTGAAAGCCATTGAAGGCGGCCTGCGGTCGCATGGCGGTCGCTATGAGGAAATGGTGCCCTTTGTCTTTTCACATCCATTGAAGCCGGAGTACGCGGCTCGCGCCGCCGCGGACCCGCGAAACTTCGACATTTTCGATTTCACTCTCAACGGCCTTCAGCCATGAGCACGACGGCTCATTGTTTTGTCGCTGGCACGCCAGTCCGCTCGGGCAGGCAACTCGCAGTCCACTCCCCATGGAAGGGCGAAGCCGTTGGCACGATTGAACTGGCAGGTCGGGAACACGTGGACGCCGCCATCTCTGCGGCTCTCACACCCGCCGAACCGCTCAAACGCTTCGCTCGCCACGAGATCCTCGACAAGACGAGATTGCTCCTGCAAACGCGACGCGAGGAATTCGCGCGACTCATCACCACTGAAGCCGGCCTCTGCATCCGCGAAACCCGTTATGAAGTCGGGCGCGCGCTGGATGTCCTGCGTCTCGCCGCCATCGAGGCATTGCATGACGATGGCCAGATCTTTTCCGGAGACATCTCACCACAGGGCAAAGCTCGCAAGATCTTCACGGTGCGTGAACCGGTGTCGCTCGTAGTCGCCATCTCTCCTTTCAACCACCCGTTGAATCAGGTGGTGCATAAAGTGGCGCCGGCCATCGCCGCTGGCGCGCCCATGATCCTCAAGCCATCAGAAAAAACTCCGCTCACCGCGCTTCATTTTGCCGAATTGCTCTACGAAGCCGGTTTGCCCGGACCCATGCTCAGCGTGCTCCTCGGCCCCACCAGCGAAGTCGCCGAACCGTTGGTTCAGGATTCGCGCGTCGAGGTGGTAAGTTTCACCGGCAGCGTCGCGGTTGGCAAACGCATAGCCGGCATTGCCGGTTATAAGCGCCTGGTCCTCGAACTTGGCGGCAATGATCCGCTCATCGTCCTGGATGACGCCGACCTCGATCTCGCCTCGCACCTCGCTGCCGAAGGCAGCTATCGCAATTCCGGCCAGCGCTGCACCGCCGTTAAACGCATCCTCGTTCACGACTCCATCGCCGACGAATTCACTCGCCGTTTGGTCGAGAAGACGAGCGAATACATATGCGGCGATCCATTCGACGAAGCGACGCGCGTGGGAACCGTCATCGATGAACAGGCTGCCATCAACCTCGAAAACGTCCTCAAAGAAGCGGTTGCCGGCGGCGCCAGGGTCCTCTGTGGAGGCGAACGGCGCGGCGCTTTGCTTCAGCCCACCGTCATCGCGAATGTTCCGCGCGATTCGCGGATGGTAGTTTGCGAATCGTTCGGACCGCTGGCCCCGGTCCTGCGCATCCGCGACCTGGACGATGCCATTGCCGTAGCGAACTCGACCGCGTACGGCCTGAGTTCCGGGGTGGTGACCGGCAGCCTGGAAAAGGCACTCAAGGCAGTGAAGCAACTCCGCTGTGGAACAGTGAACATCAACGAAGTGCCCGGGTTCCGCGTCGAACACTCTCCTTTCGGCGGAATCAAAGATAGCGGCTTGGGCATCAAAGAGGGTGTTGTCGAAGCCATCAAGTCAATGACCACCGTAAAAACCTTTTCTTTGCCCTGGTAGCGGACCGGATATTCCGATCACTCGGCACCCGCTGAGAACTCAATATGCCGCGAAAATATTTTTTGCATGCGGCAAACTGCTTCGCTTTTTGGTCGAGCACTTCAAGAAAACGCCGAAACACTGGCTGGATGAGGTTCGAGCGCAGGCTGCAGAAGCCGAACTCTTGCGGGGCGAACTTGTCAAGGCGGCGGCAACCGGTGTCCAATTCAAACACCAATCGAATTTCACCAGGTTCATCAAGCGTGTGAAAGGAACAACACCACGCGAGATGACGAACAGATCTAATCATGTCCCCGATCGATAAGTAATGTCTCAAGGCGGTAAGAAATGGCGCATTGAGGTAAGCGGTTGGGCTTGGAGCCGCGAATAGCTTCTTCGAAACTCTGATTCAATCCGCAGCACATGGGATGTTGTCTGTGGAGAGCCAAAGAGTAATAAAGAACTAAACAATTCAGATGGAGGTTAGTCATGTCAAAATCAGACGGGTTAGTTATTCGTTTTGTAACGCCGGGATACCTTGCAATACCTGGCCATCTTCTCAACTGAGTAGCCGCAACGAATCGCTGTTTGCTCCCAGTCTCTCATCCTATCCAATCGACTGCTCATGCGTTCTGAATCCTTTCGCCCGCGATGTAGTCACTAAGCGTCTGCTGGCTGTGCAGCTAACTATAGCCAAGTCTCCTTAAGCAGTAGTTCGTTTCCCAACCCTGGTGACGCGAGATGTTAAAACATCTGTTATACCCAAGTGAATTGGCTGTCAATCACGAGCGGTTTTTCTCGCACTGACTCCTAGTGAAATCGGAATACACTAAGTGGTTGGTTTCTGTGCATGGCATCACGGTCACTTTTACGGCGAGCGCCTGAGTACGCTCCTTACTTGAAGCGGCTAAGTGCGCGAGACAGACATTGCGCCAGGAAAAAAACTGCGCGGCCGATCTCTCACCTATACATATACGGATTGTGCTCGGCGGGAGTGGCGGTGGTTCTATTCCTGGATGTCTACACCACCTGAGGCTGAGTATCGACATTATCGAACCAAGCGATGAAAGCAGCCAGGGAGGACCCCTTGCTTGTCTGCGTCCGCTCTGTGTCGACTGTGCTCGCGCAACTTGTTACACTCGCGACGATGAACGCACCCGTCTCCATCGCCATCGTCGCCGATTTCAATTCCGCCTCCCGGTCGCACATCGCCACCAACGATGCGCTGGCACATTCAGCAAAGGCGCTCGGGTGCAACATCGAGCCCGCCTGGGTTGCGACTTCCGATCTTGCGGGAGATAGCACTGCAAAGGGCCTCGCCGGATTCGCCGGCCTTTGGATCGGCCCGGGCAGCCCGTACGAGAGCATGGACGGCGCGTTGTCAGCTATCCGCCTGGCGCGCGAACGCCGGATTCCACTGCTCGGAACGTGCGGCGGCTTTCAGCACATCATCATCGAATACGCCCGCAATGTGTTGGGCCAACAGGATGCCGAACACGAGGAGTCCGCGCCGGATGCCGCGCATCATGTTATCTCTCGTCTGGCCTGCTCACTCGTGGGCCGCACCATGACCATCACGCTGGAGCCCGGCTCGATGCTCGCCGAAATCTACGGGCAGAACACAGTCAAAGAAGAATACCTCTGCAACTTCGGTGTGAATCCTGATTACGTCGAAGCCTTGCGCCCTGGCCCGTTGCGCGTTGCCGCATCCGATGACGAGGGTGCCGTGCGTGCGGTCGAATTGCCCGGCCATCCATTCTTTATTGGCACACTCTTTCTCCCCCAGCATCGCTCCACCGTCACCGCCCCGCACCCCCTCGTGACTCGCTTTCTCCATGCCTGCGCGACCCGCTCTTGAATTTGCATTTTAAACTATGCATTTTGCATTTCCGCCTGCAAATCTGAGATTTCGAATTTGAATTCACTGTCCCGGGATTGTCGACATTGCCCCATCACGCTGTTACGACTGGGCGATGAACGGTTCCCCACCAACTGACCCGCCATTATCGAGCGAACCGTCCACCCCCCAGCAAGTCCCGCGCTGGCGTTGGTGGATCCATCTGCTTCTGCTCTCCGGTTATGTGCTGGGTCTGGGATTGATCGGACTTGACCGTACCGGACACCAGTCGCCAGCCCTTTCACGCACCTCGCAGGGGCTCTTGCTCGCGGCCGGCGTTGAGTTGACTCTGTTCGCAATCATCTTTGGTTTGGCATGGCTGGCTTCCCGCCCGTCATCGAATGACCTGCTGTTGCGATGGCGTGGAGGCTTCTGGATTGTACCCGTTGGCTTCGGCTACTCGATCGCGTTGCGCCTGGCTCTGGCCTTCGTGATGATCATCATCAGTGCCGGGTTGGTCGCCAGCGGCACGATGAGCCTCGAATCGCTCCAGGAGTTTTTCCGCGCAAATCAGCCCAGGACCGACGTCCTCGTCGACCCTTCCATCGTGCGGAACGATCCCGTCTATTTCCTGCTGTTGCTAACGATGATTAGTTTTGTCGTGGCCGGTTTGCGCGAAGAGCTCTGGCGCTCAGCCTTTCTGGCCGGCCTTCGCGCGATCACGCCCAGGCACTTTACTTCGATCCGAGGCCAGATCGCCGCGGTTGCCATTGTGGCCGTCGTGTTCGGTGTCGGCCACCTGGCCATGGGTCCAGTGGCTGCCTTCATGGCTGGTCTGCTCGGGTTCGGCCTGGGGATCATCATGGTGCTGCATCGGTCTATATGGCCCGCTGTCATTGCGCACGGATTCTTTGATGCCACAACCTTCCTGCTGTTGCGATGGATTCAGACAGAGAAGCTGCTGACATTATCAGCATCCTGACGGTTTCAATTTGCATTTCCGTCTGCAGGCTCATTGCTCTCGCCCTCGCGCTCCCTGCTGACTAGTGTGTCTTAATGCGACTTTGGACTCTGCACCCGGATCAAAAGTCTGATCACTACAAGTCCCGGGGTTGTTCGAGTTCAACGCGCTTCTCGGAGTTTCAACGCTCTCAATTGTTTACCGTTCCAGAGGTGACGGATGCTCCTGAGAACCCAGGAAGCCATCACCCGGTCGTGGCGGCGGCCATTCAGCACCCAGCCGATAAATGTCGAGCGCACGAAGAGGTCGTAGGTGAACAACGAAAGGGCGATGGTGACCGTGGAGATGAACGCGAGCTTGAGCGGCCAGTGCAGCGGCAGCTCGGCGACAGCCACCTGTAGCCAGACCACGACCGGCAGGTGGACCAGATACATCCAGTAGGACGAGTCGGCGACGTAGCGAACGAACGCGCTGGGCCGCGAGCACAGTTTCCTGAAGACGCCGATGGTGAGAAATACGAGCGACCACATCGTCAGGGCGTAACTCAGGGCATAGGCCACGTGCGCGGGGACGTGGTGAGGATAGCTCGGGTCGAATTGGATTTCGCCCAGCAGGAGGATGGCTGTGATGCCGACGCCCGCGAGAATCCAGCGCAGCGGTGTGAGCCGCGCGAACCGCGGAATCAGCTCGCGTTGCCGGCTCAACATCCAACCGAGGGCGAAGAAGCCACCGAAGATGACGAGCGCCGGAAGGTGCGGCAACAGCGACTTGTCCGGCGTATCCATGCCCCAGATGCGCATGAACCACAGCGCGGCCGCCGTCGGAATCGCGAGGATCACCGGAGAAACGGGGGACTTCGCCAGCCATGCGACCAGGCCGTCGGCTCGCCGGACCATCACGGTCTGCCACGAAGCGGTCGCGGCCAGCAATCCCCGCACGGCGAGAGTAAGGGCGGTGATCAGCGCAAGGTAGTAGAGGAACCACAGGTGCGACCCCGCGAAGATCCCGGCCGGAAGAGTCGAGAGGGTTTGGAGGCCACCCAGCAGCCCGGCCCAGACATCGACGTCTCCACGCAGACTGGCGGAACCCATGATCCAACCGGAGATGACTAACGGGCGCAGGATGAACCAGCCGACGACAAACGGCAGCACGATCCGAAGTGCGCGCGAACGCACGAATTCGCCGACGCCCTTGCGATGAAAGGACAGGTGACCGAAAAAGCCCGCGAGCAGGAAGAACGCTTCCATGCGGAACGAGTGACTGATCGTCATGAACATCGTCACCAACGGGCCGGTCGAAATGTCCTGCACCGCCCAGCCCATGAAGACCGGCATGAACGACAGGCTCGCGTGGAACACAATGCCGAGCACGAGCGCGAACGCCCGGGTCGCATCGAGGTAGTCCAGGCGGGAGCTGTCCGCGCTTTGCGACGCGACAAAGGTGGTTTGGGCGGTGGATGGATTCATAATGGCGAGGGGGTTGAGTGACACAGTTCAATAGAAACCGATTTCATCCACTTCATACGCGAACGCATCCCTTGCCAGGCCGAAGGAAACCAGGTTGACGCTCGTGATGGATTTTGGATTGAGGACGGTCTGCTTCGACCATGCGCGCTTCATTGCCTTGAAGGGTATGCGCACTTCCTGAAACTCCCCGCGCTTGCCCGCGATCGGCGCGCTGGTGTGGTAGTCGAAGTTGTCGATCTCGGAACTGCTCACCTGAATACACAGAATGCCCCTGGTGACCTTCACGCGAAGTCGAACACCCTGGTAGCTGGTCAAGTCTTTCGGTTTGCCGTCGGCCGAGAGGAGTGACACGTGGCTGATGAACGCGGGGACTCCGCGGCCCGGCACCAGGTCGCCCATGACGGTGAGCACTCCGTTCTCGCACTTCTGCGTCGCCTGTGATTTGCTGCCGGCTTTCTTGTCATCAACCAGCAGCCGTTCGACTCCGTTCTTGTTGCGCGTAGGATCCGAGTAATCATCGAGCAACAGGGGAGCGGCGGCGTGTGCAGTGATCGCGCCGAGCGCGAAGACTGCGGTGAAGGTGATCGCCACCGGTCGGCGGCGGGGTGTCGGGAGGGATGGTTTCAGTTTCATTTTCAATTTATGTCGATTGCTTACACACATTTCACCCATAAGTGGCCGAACCGGTGCTCCAGGTGACAAAGTTTCTTCGGCGCCGATGGAAGGGTGTTAGGTAGGGCGCGCTGTCCCCAGCGCGCCGCTGCTGGTTGTTGCGACATTGGCAAGATGCGCCCGAAAAATTCCTGTCACCGGTTCGAGCTTTTCGGGCACTTACAGGTGAAGCATGATTAATGTTGCTGATGACATGACCTCAATTGAACTCATCCCGGACGCGGAGCTGGTGGCTGCCAGCCTGTCCGGCGATCGCGAAGTCTTTGGCCGGATCGTGGAGCGATACCAAAGGCTTCTCTGCTCGCT